>Ga0209390_10001332_pt1 | contig 48475 bp, 47 predicted proteins | sample BON01_FD_187212 | JGI IMG/M metagenome (GOLD analysis project Ga0209390, IMG submission 187212) | Freshwater microbial communities from Lake Bonney liftoff mats and glacier meltwater in Antarctica - BON-01 (SPAdes) (version 2) | ecosystem: Environmental > Aquatic > Freshwater > Ice > Glacier...
CCCTGAACCAATGCCCGACTCGGGCTCTCGCCCGGCTGCAGGTCGCCACCATTACGTTGATCATGAACGCGATGGTCGGGTGATCCTCTCCTCAACTCAAGATGCCACGGCCAGACGCTTACGAGACGCCTGCAGGCTAGGCTTGGGCGGTCGTCGGTTTTTCCGGCTCGGTGTCTGGTGCCGCAGGCGCTTTGTCTTCGGCGACTTGCTCGGCCCGCTCCAGGCGCGCCTTGACGTCTTCGGTCTCCTTGAGGTCGGCCATCTGCCCCGCTATTTCGCGCCGATGTTCTTCCAGCTTTTCTTCCAGCTTTGCGATCTCGGCATGGCCCTGATCAATGCGTGCCTGGATCGCCTGTTGCTTCTTCTGCGCGTCAGCGATGATGTCGGGCAGTTGCACCTTGAGCGAGGCGAGAGTCGCGCGCACCACCTGGATCACCAGATCGCCGTCTTGCCCATCGGGCAGGGAGCGCATCAGCCCGATTGCATCGGCGATGCCGTATTTCGCCGGCGCGGGTGATGCCAAGGGGAGCGGTGCAGGAGCTACCCAGGGTTGCGGTTCGTATTCCGGTTTCTTGCTGAAAAACGCCATCGTGTCTCCCATCGCGATTGGTTGAACATGCGGGCCAGGGAGGCTGTCGGGCTTGGGGCGCCGCAAGCGAAAACCGACCGCAAGCGCGGCTGTCTCCCCGGATCAGTCTACAGCGGTTCTGAACATTTCAGGCAAATTACCGGGCGGGCTCCCGGAGCCGCGCAAATTCAACAATGCCAGCGTTGTTCGCGAGCCAACCCAAGACACATGATGTTGACGCGGGCGCGGTTGCTCTGACTCAGTCAGCCACATTGCATTCGCGCCGCAGTAGCGCCAGTGCATCCTGGGTGGCGTAGCGCATGTCGCTGCGCAGCAATGGCTCGGCCTCTTCGGCAAATTCGTTCCACAAGAGGATGTAGCCATCCTGCAATGCCGCCGGCGCATGCAGCCCGATGAATTGCCGGGGCGACTCACGGTCCAGCCCGCTTTTCTGGATCTTGCGGATCAGGCTCGCGGCCGTGGTTTTCGTGAGCAACGTGGTGTGACTGCTGGCTGCGGCAATACGCAGAAACAGCGTCAGCAGGGAACTGTCGTCCAGATGGCCGCCGGTGGCCTTGTCCCAGGCCGCGGAGTTCTGGCGTTCGAAGTGCTCGACCTCGGCGAGCGCGTCTTCATTCCAGTAGTAACGTCCGACGAAAGCTGGCGTCTGGGTGAAGAGCCGGCGGATGGGCATGGCCGGGTCGAGGATCTTCGGCAGATCGACCAGCAGGCTCTGTCGGACCGACTCCACCACCTCCACGAACTGCGTTGGCAGATCCTTGGGCAAGGTGACGGCAATGGCGACGGCATCGATTGCCGCAGCCTGCGCGTATTTCTTGCGTAGCGCCGACACCCACTTGTCGAACGTGGGCCAGTCGGGCATTGTGCTGCGCTTGCCGAGGCGGGCCAGCAGCGCGGTCCGGATGACCGCCTCTGCGTCGACGCCGGCGTCTGTGAGTTCATCGGCGTCCAGATCCAGCGTGCCTGCCATGGAGGTCGCAGCGTCGACCAGCAGCGCGGTGTGTGCGCGCCGACGCGCTTCGACCCGGTAGTCGGCCAAGCTGCGCAATGACCATTTGGCCAGCAACGGGACGTGTTCGTCGCGAAACCCGGGGCGCTCCTGCATCCCGAAATGGCTGTTTTGCGGCATGGCGATCATGGCCTTGAGCATGTCCGAGCCACCCTTGGAGCGCGACAGCAGGGAGTTATCGCGCAAGGCTTGCGCCGCGAGGTTCAGGTCGCCATCGCAGCTGTCTTCCAGATACAGGCTGATCAGGTTGACGATGCGCGTTTTCGCCAGTTCGAGATCGGGGCGCAGGAATTCCGTGCCGAAGTAACGCGCGATCTGCACCATGCCCTTGGGCGCCTCCTGGCGCATGCCGTCAAGGCGTTCGGCCGGGATGATGCCGTGTCGTACACCGTATTGCAGCGCCTTCTCGAAAAAGGGGCGACGGTCGAACAGCGCAATGGACGGGGTCGTCGGTTCCGGCAGGTCTGGCATAGCGGTTTGGGGTGCGGCTAACGGCTTGGCGAGGCGTCGTGACGAGGTGTGACGTACTGCCGCTCAGATGGCGGATTCTTCCTCGTCGTCGCGCGCGGCCGGCGTGGCATGGCCGCGATCGGTGTCGCCGGTTTCGACCTTGCCGTCGTCCTCGGGTAGTTCCTCGTCCTGGGCCAGGCCCAGGTCGTGTGCCTGTGCCTTGGCGCGCATCACCAGCAGCGTCTCGATGAACAGGTCGGGGCATTCGTAGCGCATCAACCAGGCCAGTTGCATCCAGTCCTGGTCGGCGACCTCGTCGAGTTCGACCCTGGCCTTGGCATACGCCGACGCGAACAGGGCCTGCTCCGACAGCATGTCGCCGTCTTCCTCGGCCGTGTCGAAGGTGCCGGTGCGTGCGAATGCCTCAATGCGGCTCCATCGTTCGGCGAAATAATCCGCCATGGCTTCGCTGCCACCTTCGAGCATCGCGATCGCGTTCAGGAACTCGACCGGGTCGGCATCGTCGCGGAAGATCACCGAGTTGACCATGCCCCGCAGGTGGGTGTGATTGAGGTCCTTGTACTGCTTCTCGATCACCATGGCCCGGGCGAACTGGGCCGGCGTGATGAGCAGGTTGACAATCGATTCCTTGGACTGGTCGTATTCGCGGATCACCGCCAGAATGTCTTTCGGTGCGAGTTGTTCCAGCACCACCACCAGGGCGCCATCGCCGTCGGTGTCGGCGAGTTCGGTCAGCGCCGACTCGGCACCGGTGATGTCGCCGGCGGCAATCAGGCTCCGCGTTTTTTCGATCAGTGCAAGTTGGTTCATGGGGCGATGTCTGTGGGGTCGTGTCAGTCTTTGCGGTCGAAGCCTTGTTCGGCCAACCAGTCGGCGCCGGCTTCCTCGCGGCCCTGCGCGTCGGTGCGGGTATCGTCGTCGGCAGACAGGTAGTCGGGATCGTCAGACTGGTCTGCGTCGGTGCGGTTGTCGTCGCGCGCATCCTTGTCGTCGCTATCGTCCGCTTGCCGGGCCACGGGCGCGCCAGACATGCCAAGCATGAACTCCGAGGCGGCGGCCACGGCCATGAACCAGTCGCCGGCCGGCTGCGCGCGCACGGTGCGCACCATGGCATGGGCCCACGGAGCCACGGTGATGGTTTCTGCCAGGCTATCCCATTCGGGCAGGTCTTCGGGTTCGCAGCCCAGCAGCTGTTCCATGGCCATGGGGGAGCTGAAGGTAAATGCCTGGTGGAAAACCACGGCCACCATCTCGGGGCTGAGCTCGAGCATGTGCACCAGGAACTCCAGTTCCTTGCGTCGTTGCGCTAGCCGCTTTTGCAACACGAACACGCCGTCGGAGTCGTGGCTCTGGTCCTCGAGCTCGGCGACATAGGCCGAGCGCAGGTTATGGAAGAAGGGTGATAGGTGCATGTGGCAGTTTCAGATCAGGCGGTTGAAATAGGCCGCCCAGATTTCGCCGGCGGTGTCTAGGGGGTTGTCCAGCAGGTTGCGTTTGCGGTTGTCGTCGTAGCTGATGCGTTGTTTGTCGTCGGAAAGGACAGCATAGGCTTCCTGCGCAGCACGGAACCGCGCGGCTGAGCCCTGCGCGGCGTTGCGGTCCGGATGGTGCAGCGCCGCCTGCTGGCGAAACGCCTTCTTGATTTCGGCAAGCGTGGCTGCGTTGGCGACGCCCAGCGCAGCGTAATGGTCTTTCATGCAGGGCCTCGGGCAGCCGCGAGCAACGTCTACCACCGCAAGGGTGGATCGGTGATGCTGGCACTGGCGGTTCGTATGGGGTGGCGCAGATCCGGGTCGACAGCGCAGACCTGCGACAAGAGCTTGCGATTATATTCCTTGTGGATCAATCACTTAGCGTGGTATTACTGGCCCGGACCCGGGCAGGTTATTGGTCGCGATGCAGGCGTGTCATACCGGGCGGGTGTGCATGCAGTCTTCCCACGGCGCGACGTCGCATCCGCAGTGGGGTACGTCGACATGTGGTTTTGCGGTGATGGGAGCCCTGGCTTGCCGGACCGGCGCATTCGGTGCCGATTGCCGAGCCGGCGTGGCCGCAGTTGCGCCACGCGTTGCTGCTGCCGCCGGACCGGGTATCCACCGTGCAAATGGCGTGAGGTCCGGCGTATCGGCGACGTACCAGACTTTCATTTTCGGGTCCCAGCGGGCGCCCAATGCCTTCACCGCATCCTTTTCCGCGAACGGCGTGACCAGGTTGATTCTCATGCCGGGGATTATCGGGCGTCTGCGATATGCCCGCCCTGCGCGCGCCCTTGGCAAGCCAGACAGCGTTTCCGCGCGCGCTGTGCAGACTTTGCGCTGGATATTGCGGCAGGTCAGTGTGGACATGGGCAAGGTCTGGATAATTCACATTCGTCATGTTAAAAGGGTTGATGCCGTGGCCATTGATGCCATGGCCTGCGACCTGAGCCCCACAACAAACAAGGACCACCATCATGTCTATTCGCATCAACGATATCGCTCCCGACTTCACGGTGGACTCCACCGCTGGCAAGCTCTCACTGCACGAATGGATCGGCAGCAGCTACGCCATCCTGTTTTCGCATCCGAAGGATTTCACGCCGGTGTGTACGACCGAGTTCGGCGCCGTGGCCCAGCTGGCACCTGAGTTTGCCAAGCGCAACACCAAGGTGATGGGCGTGTCTGTCGACAACGTCGAGGAGCACAAGAAATGGAAGCGCGATATCGAGGCCTTTGCCGGCGCGCCTGCTGACTTCCCGATCATCGACGACACGTCGCTGCATGTCGCCAAGCTCTATGACATGTTGCCGGCAGATGCCTATTTGCCAGACGGCCGTACGCCGGCAGACAGCGCCACCGTGCGGACCGTGTTCATCATCGGCCCCAACAAGAAGATTCGCCTGACCATGTCGTATCCGATGGCGGTGGGCCGCAACTTCGCCGAAATCCTGCGGGCACTCGACGCTGTCCAGGCTACCGATGGTGCGCCGATCGCCACGCCCGCCAACTGGGTGCCGGGGCAGGACGTGATCGTGGCCCTGAGCCTGAACGATGCGCAGGCAAAGGAGAAATTCGGCGAGATCGATGTCAAGCTGCCTTACCTGCGTTATGCCAAGGCACCGAAGAAGTAAGCTGTAGGGCAAAAACGGGCCCTCTCGCAGGGCCTGGCATTGATTCCGGTCAGCGTGTGGCTGGCTCGGGGTGGCATGTCCGCCCTTTTTTCGTTGTGGCGGTGTCATCGCGAAAACGGGCCGACTGCAGGGCGACAGAATCGACGGCGCGGTGTCGCGATGCACACGGCCGTGGCGAGGATCCGCGCGGCATTCACGCATCGCGGTTGGCGCGCCGGTTATGCGTTGCCGGCCGGTCTTTCCTTCAGGACGTCTTCAAACTCGGCCAGTTCCATGCCGATCGCTGCGTATTTTTTGGACTTGGCCTTGTTGTCGACCCATTCGAGCACCGCTGCCTCCAGGTCTTCCTTGAAGTGGGCGAGCGCCGACTCCTTGGTGGCCGTCGTTATTGCTGCAGGGGTACTGGACCACAACTCGATCAGATCGGACAGACCGTTGTCGAAATCTTCGAACGTCTCCAGGTGAATCCACTGGCCTTTTTTATCAAACACATTGTTCTTTCGGTAATTGCATGTGTTCCATTATGGGCGGCGCGCCGGCAGGTCTGCCATTACCGCGGCGCGTGCTGGTGAAAGACCTCTATTGCAGCTCGGCGCCGACTGCTGGTTCCACGACCCCCGCGGGGGCTGTCGATGTGAGACTGGTTGCCAGCTTGAGCCGGCTTTCACGCAGTGCCGCCGTATCGCCAAGTATGTTGACGGCTTCGATCAGCAATACGTCCCTGGCAGATTCATTCGACTTCTCGGCGGCAAGTTCCTGCGTCAGGCTGCGTTCATTTGCTTGCAGTCCATCGTCCTGCCGTGCGCCAGCGCGCGCTTGAGCCGTGCCGGCTCCCGTGCTGTCCTGCCTGGCGGCCAGGCGTGCTACCTGCGTCTCGCGTTCCTTGCGCCTGACCGATTCGTTCAGTGAAATTACATTGGTCGTGCGCAGTTGTTGCGCCAGTGCGATGTCTTCGAGCCGGTTCTGGAAGTCCCTGTCGTACCGGACGCGGTTTTGATGCAGCGCCAACAGGGCCGGCACCTGAGCCCTGACGTCGCCCAGGGGCGCATATGCTGCGGCCTGGATGCTGATCCAGGGCAGCGGATTTTCGAAACTCGATTCGCCAAAGTCGGCAGCATCTACAAACCCTGGCAGCGCGATGTCCGGCGTGACGCCGCGCAGCTGGGTCGTGCCGCCGTTGATGCGGAAGAACTGCGCGATGGTCATTTTCAACTCGCCATACGCCGGTTTCGCGCTCTGGGCAATGCGATCGAGACTGGCCATGGTCTGCACGGTCCCCTTGCCGAAACTCGTCTCGCCAATGATCAGGCCGCGGCCATAGTCCTGTATGGCGGCCGCAAAGATCTCCGAAGCCGATGCCGAGGCCCGATTGATCAGAACACCCATGGGACCATCCCAGGCCATGCCGCCTGCGGTGTTGGTCTCCACCTTGATTTCACCGCTTGCCATGCGTTCCTGCACCACGGGCCCCTTGCCGATAAACAGCCCCGTCAGTTCAACCGCTTCCCTGAGCGAGCCACCACCGTTGTTGCGTAGATCGACCAGCAGGCTGTCCACGTTCTGGCTTTTCAAGTCGGCCAGCAGTTTGGCCACGTCGCGCGTGGCACTCTTGTAATCCGGCACGCCGTCCTGTCTGGCTTCGAAGTCTTCGTAAAAGGTGGGAAGGGTGATCACGCCAACCCGCCGCGTGCTGATGCCATCTGTCACCGGGATCACCGTGGCTTTGGCGGCCTGATCCTGCATCGTGATGGTCTTGCGCGTCAGCACTACCTTCTTGTGCGCGCCATCGGGCCCGCCCTTAGCCGGCAAGATGTCAAGCCGCACGGTCGTATCCGCCGCGCCGCGGATCAACGCCACCGTATCGTCCAGCCGCCTGCCCAGAATATCCTCCATTGCACCGTCTTCACCCTGCGCCACACCGACAATGCGGTCGCCCACCTTCAACTGACCAGACAGGCTGGCGGGCCCGCCAGGCACCAGTTCCCTGATCGTGGTGTAGCCGTCCATGTCGGTCAACACGGCGCCAATGCCGACAAGGGACAGGCGCATGGCAATGCTGAAGTTTTCTGCGGCGCGTGGCCCCATATAGTTGGTATGGGGTTCAATGGCCATCGTGTAAGCGTTCATGAACGTCTGAAAGGCGTCGGTGCTGGTAATCTTGCTCAGGCGCAGGAGGGCACCGTCATACCGCTTGTCGAGTACCTTGACGATGCTTTGGTCGTCCTGTCCGGCCAGTTTGAGCCGGAGCCAGTCGTTTTTCACGCGCTTGCGCCACACGTCCTCCATTTGCGCTTCGCTTGCCACCCAAGGCTGATCCTTGCGTTCGAGCTGGTAAGTCTCATCGCGCTGGAAATCAAAACCGTTGCTGAGCAAGCTCCGGGCAAAGACCAGACGCTCGGCGGCGCGGCGACTGTACAGATTGAAGATGTCGAAGGGCACGCCGAGGTCTTGATTGCGGATAGCGTCATCAAGCATGATGCGGTCAGCGCCGAGATGGTCGATGTCTGCCTGCAGGAAATAGAGCTTCTCCGGGTCGAGGGATTTGAGGTACTGGTCGAATATCCGGCTCGAAAGCGCGTCGTCGAGCGGCATTGCCTTGTAGTGGTAGCGCGACAGCACGCGCGATGCCAGATTGGCCGCCTGGGCCTCTTGCACATTCGGTTTGAGCACCGGCGCCGGGGATACGAGCGTGTCCGGCGTGGCGGCTTGTACTGCCGTTGCCAGCGCCAAAACGATCCAAAGCAGTCTTTTTTTCATGTCGATTTCCATTTGACGAACCGGCCAGGAATGCCGGCTCTGAGGTGACTATTGGCCTTCGGCGTGGATTGCGAGGGTGCGGTCTTCAGCTGTGCGGGCAGGTGTATTCGTGCGGCGTGGCAAGCGAATCGAACCGAATGTGGTACCAGTCATGCACTCCCTCGAGACAATCGGCATCCCCGCGCACAGATTTGCACGCTGGTCGAATTTTCGGTCCAACGACTTAGGCGCAGCTTAAGCAGTCGCGTTACGTCGCGTTACGTCGGGAAATGCCGCTGGCAATGACATCGGCGCTTCGGTAACCGGAACACCGGAGTGCCCGCCTGGACCGGGCATCAGGTCGACCGTATGCGTCGCCAGCCAACCTCGCGTCATCCTATACTGCCCCCATCGGTAACATCCTGCCTCCTCGTAGTGGCCTTGAAGTGCAAGTACCTATTCGTTCCATTGCGGTTGTCGGCGCCGGGGCTGTCGGCAGTTTTTTCGGCGCCATGCTGGCGCGGGCCGGCCACGACGTCACCTTGATCGGACGGGCGCCACACGTGCAGGCGATCGAAAGCCGTGGCCTGTTGCTGCATATGGAGGGCCGCGTGGAGGCTGTGAGCATCGCCGCGTCCACCGATCTGCATGCCGTACGCGCGGCCGAGCTGGTCCTGTTCTGCGTGAAATCCACCGACACTGACGCGATGGCACGCCGGATCGCACCGCTGCTTGGCAGCGATGCGCTGGTGTTGAGTCTGCAAAACGGTGTGGAGAACGCGTCGACGATCGCCCGCCATGTCCGGCAGACCGTGATACCGGCAGTGGTTTACGTAGCCACTGCAATGCCCGGGCCCGGGGTCGTGACGCACCATGGCCGGGGCGATCTAGTGATTGGCGCACTTGATGCCGCACCGGCGCAAGAGCCTGGGCAACAGCGGATGCTGCAGCGCGTGGTCGACCTGTTTGCCACCGCCGCAGTGCCGGTAAGCGTGTCGCCCGACGTACAGGGTGAACTGTGGCGCAAACTGATGGTCAACTGTGCCTACAACGCCATCTCGGCGCTGACGCAGTCGCCGTATGGCCAGATGGCTGCGCTGGCGTCCATCGTCGAGGTGCAGCGTGGGGTGGTGCGCGAAGTGGTGGCCGTGGCCAAGGCCGACGGGCAGAATCTGCCGCTGGCCGCCGCGCTGGAGGCAATGGAGGGCATTGCGCGCGCGATGCCGTCGCAACTGTCGTCGACCGCCCAGGACATGGCGCGTGGCAAACCGACCGAGATCGACCATCTAAATGGTTTCGTGGCCCGGCGCGGAGCCGAACTCGGTGTTGCCACGCCGATCAACCAGACGCTGCATGCGCTGGTCAAACTGGCCGAGGCCCGTGGCAAAGCGGCTGCCTGATGCCCGAGACAGCGCAGGAGTCGGTACCCAAGGCATTCGCGCAGGCCCTGCGCGAACTGGCGCTGGCCGGAGATGAGGAACTCCTGGGCGCGCCGCTGACCGGTGGTGTGTCGTCCGATATCTGGCGCATCGACACGCAGCGTGGCACCGTGTGCGCCAAGCGGGCGCTGCCCAAGCTGCGCGTGGCAGCAGAGTGGTTTGCGCCCATAGAGCGCAACCAGTATGAGGCGCGCTGGATGCAGGTCGCCTGGGACGCCTTGCCCGGCAGCGCGCCGCGCGTGCTGGGCCAACATGCCGCGCTCGGCGTGTTGGTCATGCATTACCTGCCACCGGAACGGCATCGCCTGTGGAAAGAAGAGCTGCGTCTGGGTCGCGCCGACGTCGCGACCGCGCGCGCGATCGGTAAGGCCCTGGCGCGCATCCACGGGTATTCGGCCGCACACGCCGATCTGGCATCGCAGTTCGATGCCGACCAGATATTTTTCGACATCCGCCTCGAACCCTACCTCGTCGCCACCGCGTCGAAACATCCCGACCTCGCGCCGGCGCTGCGCGGTCTGGTCGAGCAGACACGTCGGCTCAAGCTTGCGCTGGTGCACGGTGACGTGAGCCCCAAAAACATCTTCATCGGCCCTGACGGGCCGGTATTTGTTGACGCCGAATGTGCCAGTTGGGGCGACCCGGCGTTCGACCTTGCGTTCTGCCTGAACCACTTGTTGCTCAAGTGCCTTTGGACCGCAGGTGCCACTGCCGCGTTTCTCGCCTGTTTCGACGCGCTGGCCGAGACCTACCTCGATGCAGTCGACTGGGAGCCGCGCACAGCCGTCGAGCAGCGTGCGGCGGCGTTGCTGCCGGGATTGTTGCTGGCGCGGGTGGATGGCAAGTCGCCGGTGGAATACGTCACGTCGGACGCACAGCGCAACACCGTGCGCCGCACGGCGCGTGCGCTGTTGATGCGACCGGTATCGCGGCTCGCCGACGTGCGCGTCGCATGGCAAAAGGAGCTCAGAGCGTGAGAGGCTATCGATGATGCATTTCTGTGAAATCCGATCCGTGCATGCCCGCCGCGTATGGGACAGCCGTGGCCGGCCCACCGTGGAGGCCGAAGTGCTTCTGCGCGGCGGTGCGATGGGACGCGCGATAGTGCCGGCCGGTGCCAGCAAGGGCGCGCGCGAGGCGTTGGAGCTGCGCGATAGCGGAGCGTCCTTCGGCGGGCTGGACGTGCAGCGTGCCGTGGGCCATGTCAACGAGGAAATTGCCCGCGCCGTGCAGGGCATGGCCGGCGACGATCAGGCCGCGCTCGATGCGCGGCTGATCGCGCTCGACGGCACGCCCACCAAGGAGCGCCTGGGTGCGAACGCGACCCTCGCGGTGTCAATGGCGGCGGCACATGCGGCGGCGGCCGCGCACGGCCTGCCGCTGTACCGGTACCTGGGGGGAGACGGCGCCACGCTGCTGCCCATGCCGCAAATCCAGATCCTGGGCGGCGGCGCGCATGCCGGCAGGCGCGTGGACATACAGGACTTCATGGTCGTGTGTCCGGGCGCGTGCTGTTTTGCGCAAGCCCTCGAATGGACGGCAGAGGTCTACCGCCACGCCGGGCTGCGGATGCAGGCGCGTGGCGCCAATTTCGGTGTGGCCGACGAGGGTGGCTGGTGGCCGGCATTCGCCACAAACGAAGAGGCGCTCGAAGCGCTGGTCGATGCCATCGAGCGCGCAGGCTTCATTCCCGGCGAACAGGTGTCCATTGCGCTCGATATCGCGGCCAGCGACTTCGGGCGCGGCGGGCGCTACCGGTTGGGGCTGGAGCGCCGCGAGCTCGACAGCGACGGCCTGATCGCACTTTTGCTGCGCTGGTGCGAGCGGTTTCCGATCGCCAGTATCGAAGATCCGCTGGCCGAGGACGATCCGGTCGCGTTTGCGCGTTTCACCCGCGCCGTGGGCGAAAAGGTGCAGGTCGTGGGCGATGACTTCCTGGTGTCGGATGCCGCACTGCTGCGCCAGGCCGCTGCCGATGGTGCTGCCAATGCGGTGCTGCTCAAGCCCAATCAGCGCGGCACACTGACCGAGGTGCGGCATTGCTGGGACGCGGCGCGTGACGCCGGTTATGCCGGTATCGTTTCGGCACGTTCGGGCGAGACCGAAGACACGACCATCGTCGATCTGGCGATCGGCTGGCATGTCGGGCAACTGAAGGTGGGTGCGTTCGCACGCGGCGAACGCATGGCCAAGTGGAACGAAGCCCTTCGCATCGAAGAGCGCCTGGGCGCACAGGCGCGGTTTGCAGGGGCAGAGGTGTTTGGCCGGACGCTGACTTCGCCACCGGCGCCATGACATGCCGGCGGTGCGGGAGACGGTAACATACAAGCACTGGCGCCAGCGCCCTGATTTCCGGACGCTGGCCCAATTTTAAAAGGATCAAAAAATCATGACAGCAACCGTATTGGCCGACCCTATTGTGTCCACGCAGCCAACGCCGCGGCCGCACCGGGCGGCAACCAGCGGGGCTGCCCCCGAGTTCGAATTGGCAAAAATTCACCTGGCAGCAGCCCACCGTCTCGCGGCCTTGCATGAACTCGACGAAGGCATTGACAACCATTTCACGGTCGTGGTGCCGGGAACGAGTGACCAATACCTGATTCTGCCGTTCGGAAGACACTGGTCCGAGGCAAGGGCCAGCGACATGATGATCTTCAATGAAGCCGGCGAGACCATTGCGGGCTCCGGTCCGGTCGAGATTTCAGCGAAATGCATTCATGCTCCCATACACCGTATTGCCGGTGTCAAGGTGGTGATGCATACCCACCAGACCTGGGCCACTGCGATGAACATGCTGCAGGACAACCGCCTGTTCCCGCTGTCGCAAACCGCGGCGTTTTTCGATGGTCACATTGCCTACGACGACACCTATACCGGCCTGGCCGACAGCCTGGAGGAGGGCGAGCGACTGGCGCAGGTTCTGGGAAAGAAACACGTCGTTTTCATGAAGAACCATGGCGCACTGGTCGTTGGCGATACCGTGGCGCAAGCCTACCGCCGGCTGTATCGGCTCGAGCGGGTGTGCCGCATGCAACTGATAGCCATGGCAGCGGCAAACGGGACCGGCAACAGCCTGGCCGTACTGAGTAGCGACGTGGTCGCCCGGGTGCAGGCGATCAATCCGCAGGACAGCCATTCCCGTGCCGACCGCGAACGCCTGTTTTTCGACGCCATGCTGCGGGTGCTGGACCGCGAGTTGCCAGGGTACCGGGACTAGGGCTGCAACTGGCGCGCGGCTTCGAGCCTTTGCGCCAGCGTTGCAGCGGACAACTCTCCGATACGTGTGCTGACCAGCTCTCCGTTGGCGTTGAAGAACAGCGTCATGGGCAGGGCACTTTGTTTGAATGCCGCGCCGGCCGTCCTGCTTTCATCTATCAGGACGTTGTTGACCGTCAGATGGCGTGCCTGCAGCCAGGCGCCCACCTTGTCGGCAGACTCCCCCTGATTCAGAAACACCAGGTTGACACCCGGTTGATCGGCCTGCGCCTGCTGCAGCACAGGCATTTCGCGCACACACGGCGGGCACCAGGTGGCCCAAAGATTCACCACGGTCGGTTTGCCTTTGAACTCGCTGAGGTGCACCGTCTGGCCCTGCAGCGACGGAAAACTCAGCGCAGGCAGGTCCTGCCCTGGCCCGGGTCGCAGCGACAGCGCGATCGTCCCGACAAGCCAGAGCACGGAGCCGGTGAGCAAGGCCGATTGCATGGGCTTGCGCAATGCCTGACGGCGCCCATACAGGCTGAGCGCGAACAGCCAGGCACCAACGAATCCGGCCGTGGCATTCCATCCGCCATCGCGGATGTCGAGCATGCTCAACGGCGACACCATATAGGCTTGGCGGAATTCCCACACAAACGCCAAACGGGCCACGAGCAGGCCCACCAGCAAGGTTTTCCACAACAACGGCTCGATCACGACGCCCGCCTTGCGGCCGCTGCGCTCTGCCACGAAAAGGCTTGACGCCACGACGGCGAACAAAAGCAGCAAGGTGTAGGGCAGGGCGAGTGGCCCAAGAACGAGAGCGTTGTTCACGTGTTGGTACTTTGGAGATAAGGCAGGACTTGGTTCGATCGCCGCGATGGGCAAACGTTCGCATGGATTGCGCGGGAGTTGGTGCAGTATCTCGCATCAGGGTGCTGCAATGGATGGCTGCTGCCGACCCCCCCCCCTTTGGGGCTGGCGTTGAAGGGGCATTCCCTTGTCTTGGCACATTACACTTTGTCCGAATCCATTCATCGGAGATAGAGGCTAACCATGAAACTGCTTAAATGGCTGGGCATTGGAATCGTTAGCATCGTCGCCCTGCTGGCGCTGGCCATCGGCATTATCTCGGCCACGTTCGACCCCAATGCCTACAAGGACGACATTACCCGGTACGTTCAGCAGAACCAGCAGCGCACACTGACCATTCCCGGCAAACTGAGCTTGTCGTTCTTTCCCAAGGTGGGCGTGCAGGTCGGGGCGCTGAGCCTGTCCGAATTCAACAGCGACAAGGTCTTCGCCAGACTCGCCGGCGCCAGGGTGTCGGTCGCGCTGCTGCCCCTGCTGTCGAAGCAGGTGGTGGTGGACCGGGTGCAGATCGACGCATTGTCAGCGAGCATCGTCAAGGGCAGGAACGGCAAATTCAATTTCGACGACCTGATCAATCCGCAAGCCACGCCAGCGGGAAAACCAGCGGATACGCCCGAGACCAAGGCCCAGGCCTTCAAGGTTGACATCGACAGTGTAAAAATCGACGACGCCTCGGTCAGCTACAAAGATGAGAGCAATGGCACGCAGATCGCGGTCTCGCAATTGAATCTGCAAACCGGGCGCATCGCGGACAAGATGCCGACGACGCTGGAACTGTCGGCCAAACTTGACGGCGTCAAACCGAAGGCCGCATTGAGCCTGGGTCTCAGGGGCGGCATGACGATGGACCTGGGTGCCGGGAAATTTGCCTTCACCGGGCTGGCGGTCAGCCTGGCCGGCGACATGCAGGACGGTGCCACAACGCTCAGTGGCCTGAATCTCGCGCTCGATGCCAACGGCTTGCAGCTGGACACGGGCGCGTTGCTGGTAGCCGCGAGCAACCTCACCTTGACCGCCAAAGGCCGCAGCGCCGGCAATGCTTTCGATGTCAAGGCCGAGCTGGCCAGCCTCGACCTGGATGGCACGACCCACCGTATCGCGGTCGAGGGCCTGGCCGCCGATGGCAGTGGCGCCGCAGAAGGACTGGAGCTGTCACGTTTGTCGGCCAAGGCGCCGAAACTCATGATCGATATGGCCGGCGGGCAGATCGACGTGGACCGTGTGGCGTTGAGCGCGTCCGGCAAACGCCAGGGCGATCCGTTCGAGCTGTCGCTCAACGCACCCCGCCTGCGCTTGAGTCAGAGCACGTCTTCCGGTGAGGCTATCACTGGCGCGGTGAAGATCGCAGGCCGGCAGAAGCTGGACGCCAGGTTCAATCTTTCGGGCGTTTCGGGCAACACCAAGTCGTTCGCCATATCGAGCATTACGCTGGACTACGACGCTGCGAACGCCGATTCGTCGGCCGTTGGCACGCTGTCGACTGCGCTCACCGGCAATCTGGATGCCCGGATCTTCGAGCTGAAGAAGATCGACGCCAATGTGAAGGTCGTCAACCCCTACATTCCGGCCAAGACGGTGACGCTTCCGATCCAGGGCAGCGTGCGCGCCGATCTGGGCAAGGGCCGCGTGACCGCGGACATCCGCACCCGGTTCGACGAAAGCGTGATCCAGGCCAAGGTCGGCATGCCCACCCTGACGCCGCCGAGCTATGACTTCGATGTCCGGATCGACAAACTCAACGCCGACCGTTACCGCACGGGTGCACCAGCTGCAACGGCTGGCGCACCCACGGTTGCGGCGACGGCTCCAGCCGGCGCGGAGACGCCCATCGACCTGAGCGCGCTCAAGGGCTTGCGCGCCCATGGCAGCGTGCGCATTGGCGCGCTGCAGGCCAGCAACGTCAAACTGAGCAATGTCGAATTCACGCTGGACGCCGCTGGCGGCAAGGTGCAGATCGCCCCGCTCAAGGCCAGCCTGTATGGCGGTAGCATGCGCGCGACAGCCGGCATTGACGCCAACAGCAATGGCTACAGCTTCACGAACACGCTCAGCAGCGTGCAAGTCGGCCCGTTGATGAAGGATGCGGCGAACCAGGACATCCTGGAGGGCAGGGGCAACGTGGTGGTGGACGTGACGACCAGCGGCACGTCGCCGTCGGCGCTGAAAAGAGCCCTGGCTGGCAATGTCAACATCAAGCTCAACGACGGCGCGATCAAGGGCATCAATATCGGCGAACGCATCCGCAAGGCGAAGTCCCTGCTCGGCGCGAAGACGGGCGCCGAAGCTGCCAACAAGAACGAAAAAACCGACTTCAGCGAACTGTCTTTGAGCGCCACCATCAGCAATGGCGTGGCCACCAGCAATGACCTGAAGATGGCCTCGCCACTGCTGCGCGCCAAGGGTGCAGGGCAAGTGGATATTGGCGCAAATACGCTGGACTACACGATCCACCCCAAACTCGTCGCGACGGCCAAGGGCCAGGAAGGCAAGAGCTACGAGCAACTCTCGGGCATCGAGATGCCGGTCAGGATCTACGGCGCGCTGGACGCGCCCCAATACAAACCCGACTATGCCGCTGCCGCCATGAGTGCCGCGAAAAGCGAGATCGGCAGCAAGTTGCTGGAGAAGGCCAGTGGCGGCAAGGCGGGCGGTTTGCTGGGCGCCATTCTTGGCAAGGAAGAGGCCAGGCCGGCGCCTGCGGGTGCCGCGCCAACCCAGGTGCCTGCCGATGACAAACAGAAAAAAGCCAGGGAACTACTAAAAGGGCTTTTTAATTGAAGAGCCAAGTACGAAAAGTGGGCCGGAGATCGTCGGATTTGTCTTCGCGCATTCAGCATGCGCGCTGGCCGCTCGTCAGCCTTCAATAGCCTGCCCGAATATAGCGATGGTCAGACCTGCTACCGACAGCGATGCGGCCCCGAACATCGCGAGCCGACGTTGTTGATGGCGCAGCGCCATGGCGGCCAGTGCCGCCTGAATGGCGTAGTAAAGGGCAAAGGCCCGGCTTGCCAGCGCGATGATCTGGAACACGTCCAGTAGCCAGGTCAGCAGCAGGCCTATCACAGCCAGCAGCAGGTAAGCCCGCTCTTCGGAGACGCGCCCACCGCTGAGTTCCCTCACCAAACCGCCTGAGCCACTGGTATCGGCCACGGCAGCACTGAACTGGGCACCCAGCGCGGCCACCACCAGCAGGGGTGGCAGTACCCAGGCAACCCGGCGCATCAGATCGATGATCGCGGTCTCTGAAAACGGCACGGTTTCGGCCGCGAAACTGTAGGTCAGCAGCACCACATAGACCATGTAGATCAATGCCGAGAGCCACTGTGCAATGCGCATGGACTGGATGCGTGTGGCGGCATCGTAGGTGCTGCCCAGATAGCGTGATGTCTCGAAACCCTGCACCGTGACGATCAGCCCGAAGGCCAACGTCACGATGGAGATGCCGTGCACCGAATTCGGGCTGAAGGCCCACTGATGCACCAGGCCACGCTGCACGAAAAACACCGCCAAACCGCCCAGCAGTCCGGCAATGACGGCGAGCTTCAAGCCCACGGACCAGCGCTCCATGAACTCCAGGGCGCGAAACCCCTTGGACAGGCCTACGACGGCGATCACGATATAGACCGCACTGGTCAACAGTTTTGGGCCCAGCACACTGTGCGGCAGGATCAGGTTCAGGCCAAAGGTACCGAACAGGTTCAGGTAGTAGGCGACCGAAATGGCATAGGCGGTGGCCAGAACCCACGACGAGATATCGTCCCATCGGACTAGCGCGTGCGCGCGCGGGTTGGCATCGATGTCGGCAATATTGATCCGTACGGCCCAGCCGAATGCATAAGCCACCAGGCACAGCAATGCCATCACGGCCGGTGCCCACGCGCCATAACTGATGCTCAGGATCGGGCCCAGCACCAGAAAGCCACTGCCAATGATCGACGCCAGCGGTGTCGTGCTCGCCCGCCACAAGTGATTGCCGGCAAGCTTGCGCCACAGCAAAAGCCCGGCTGCAGCTACCGTAAGCAGCAAAACTACCGCATTGATATCCATGGCTGTCCGGGCGCAATCCGCATTTTGAGGACAGCGATTGTGGCTGACGCCCTTTTTTCCGCATGCCGCCAGTCTTCATTGCCGATACAAAACGCGATGATTCCTCTTGAGCGCACGGCGCTGGCCACGGCGATCTCGGGGCACTGCCGGACTTCTGGTGGTCAGATGCAACTCACGGCATCGACGTCTTGCCCGATGGTGCCGGAGGCGCAACTGAATTGGGCCGCCGCATGAACCTGATGGGGACTTCCTTGACCGGACGCGCGGGTGCGCCGTGTTGCTTCAGGGCCTGGTCCAATGCCACTCCGCCTTCGTCGATCAGTGCGGCGGTGCGGGCTGCGCGTATCGCCTCGGCGCGTTGTGCGTCTGTGGCCAGGGCCTGTGACTGGGCCAGGTGATCGATGACGTGCAGCAGATTTTCCTTGTCGCTTTCGTTGGTGCTGCCGTAGCCCTTGATCAGACGGCCACACAGCGCGATTTCATGCCCGAGCGCCCACTGCGCCCGTGCACCCCGTTCGATTGCCGCCAGCCAGCGCTCGATCAGGGCCTGCTCCTGTGCGAACCGGGTGCCGCGCCGACGCAGCCAGCGCAGGCTGGCCAATATGCGCAAGGACATGAAGCCCAAGACGCTATGGGTGCCCACCTTCAGCGGCAGTGAAAAGGGCTCACGGCCCTTGGCCTGGCGCCGCCGGTCCCAGCGCAACAGCCGCTGTGCCAGTGCGGTTGGTACCAGCGCTGCCACCTCGGCAACGCCGGGCTTGAAGTGGTCGTATACACGCAGCAGTTCGCCGTGGGCCACCTTGACTTCCTGGCGCACGCGGTCGCGCCGTGAGGCTCTGCATTTCAGATCGGCCACACGGACGATGTCGTCGAATGCCATCCACAACGCCAGGTAACGTGCGGTCTCGCGGGTGATGGCCCATGCGTTGCTGCCGTGCGGGTCGCTTGCGCGTTCGGCGGCCAGGACACGTTGCATCCGGTCCAGGTACAGGTTGGCGTAGGCGTTGTCCTGGTAGTCCACCATGCGCGCGAGGCCCAAGGCCAGCAGGTCGTGCGTGGCAGCGGGGAAGGTGCCGGCCACGTGGGACGGCAACTCGGTCGGGGACGGAGTTTTTGCGTCAGCCTGTGGCGATTGCGGCGCGCTGTCGACAACCTCGCGCACGAAGTCGGTATGTTGGCGGGCCGATGACACGATGTCGAATGCGCTCGCAAACCCGCGCACACTGGCTTCGACGCCGCGCCCGCCTTGTTCAATCACATCGATGCAAACTGCGCGCGAAAAAGGCAACAGACCACTGGCGGCCACGGCGCCGAACATCACCGCACTGACGACGGTGCCGGTCTCCCGGGTCACCGCGCCCATGTCGAACACCTGGTGTTCGCGGCTGTAGCGCGCCAACACCTCGCGCAGCGGTGCCTCTGGCATGCGCCCGTCGCCGAGTTGCATGCGTTCGTTAGTCGTCAGCGTACGGGTCGACGAACTGATGACCTGGGTGCGCTGGGCTGAAGCATAGCCGTTGCCGATCTGGCGCACGGTCTCCAGCAATTCCGACGACACCAACAGGTCGAGTGCACCGGGTACCGGGTACAGGCTGAAGACCGGGCGGCGCCCCGCGAGTTGCGCTTGCGGCACCGGGAATATTTCGACGTAGTACGTGGTGGCGCCGGTGCGTTGTGCGACACCCGGAATCGACGTGCTCTGAACCGGAAATCCGGCCAGCAGCGCGGCTTGCACCAGCCATTCGCTGAGCACACCACCGCCTTCGCCGCCCAGGGCGCATACCAGGATGGATATCGGTTGGGATTTGCCGTGCGCGCCGGCTCCTTGCGCGGTGGTCATGCCTTGACCATCGCTTGCACGAGACGTCCGCGAATGGCGTCGAGCATCCGCTCGTGCCACTTGGGATTGGTGATCACCTCGGCCCGGTAGAAGCTCGGGCACAAGGTCGCGGCGTGTGCGTTCTCTCCGCACAGGCCACAACCGACACAGCCGTCGATGACGGTGGCAACCGGGTCGACCTTGAGCGGATCCGGGTTGTCCTTGATGGTGAGCGTGGGGCATCCCGAGAGCCGAATGCAGGCGTGGTCGCCATTGCACACGTCTTCGTCCACCCCGTATTTCACCCGCTGCACGCGTTCGCCGCGTTTGAGCAGACCGGCCAACCAGGGCTTGATGCGGCGTTGGCGCTCGAGCTGGCATTCGCCTTCGGCGATGATCACCTTCAAGCCATTGAAGGGCGAGGTGAATGCGTCATGCAGGGTCGTGCGCATGTCCGTCACCCGGTAGGTATGTACCGTGCGCATCCATTGCACGCCCAGACCCTTGAGCGTGTTCTCGATGGTCTGGTTGGTATCGGTCAGGCTCGCCAGCTTGTCGGCACTGGCCGCGCGCGCCTCGTCGTCGGGCGTCGAGATGATTTCCTGCGTGCCGGTGGCGGACGTGTAGCCGTTTTTGAACAGCAGCAGCACGGCATCACTGTTGTTGAACAGGGCCGACTGCACGCCGGTGATCAGACCGTTGTGCCAGAACCCGCCATCGCCCATGATGGCCAAAGTACGTACCTGCATCATCGGCGCCACGCCGGCGCCACTGGCCAGGCTCATGCCGTAGCCCAGGATTGAGTGACCCGAGGAGAACGGCTCGAAGGTGCCGAACGCATGGCAGCCGATATCGGCCGCAATGTGCACCTTGCCAATCTGCTGCTGCACCAGTTTGAGCGCCGAGAAAACAGGCCGCTCCGGGCAACCGATACAGAATCCTGGTGGCCGCGCTGGCAGCGGCCGTTCGAATTGCTTTGGCACGCTGGTGCGGCGCTCGCGGTTGGCATCGAGCCACTGGACGACGGCATCAACGGACCGATCCGGCAAGTGGCGGCGAACAAAGGCGAGCAGGCCGTTGGCGATGACTTCGACCGAATACTCGCCTGCCGAGGGCAGCATGTCCTTGCCGTGCAGTGGCGTCTGGATGTCGCGTCTGCGCAGCAGTGTCGCGATCTCCTGTTCGATGTATTCGGGTTGACCTTCCTCGACAACAAGAACCGCGTCTTTGTTCGTGAAGAATTCGGCCATCTGCTCGGGTACCAGGGGGTAGGTCACGTTCAGAACGAGTATGGGAATATCGCTGTCCCCGAATGCATCGGCCAGTTCGAACTGTTGCAGCGCGCGAATGAGCGAGTTGTACAGGCCGCCTTGCACGACGATGCCAACGTCGGAGCGTGCGCCAGGCATCAGTTCGTTCAGGTTCTGTTCGACGATATATCGCCGGGCAGCTGGCAGACGTTCGTCGGTCTTGCGCTTTTCGTGGGCAAACGTGACCGGTGGATGGGCCAATTTGCTGTAGTCGAAGCTTGCGGGATCGGACATCAGCTGGCGCGTCGACCACTTCGGCGCCACGTTGTCCTTGCAGACAAAACTGCCGCGCACATGACAGGTCCGGATGCGCAGCTCGAGAATGGCCGGCATGTTCGACGCCTCGGACAGCCGGAACGCGTGCTCGACCATGCGCACCATCACATCCAGGTCGGGGCGCGGGTCGAGCAACAGCATCGACGACTTGAGCGCGTAGGCGTGGGTGCGCTCCTGGATCACAGAAGCCCCTTCGCCGTAGTCCTCGCCCACGACGATAAGGGCGCCGCCCAGCACGCCGGGTGATGAAAGATTGGACAAGGCATCGGACGCCACGTTGGTCCCGACGATCGATTTCCAGGTGACGGCGCCGCGCAGCGGGTAGTGGATGGAGGCGCCCAGCATGGCTGCTGCCGATGCCTCGTTGGAGCAGGCCTGGACATGTACGCCCAGCTCTTGCATGTACGACTTCGCCTGCACCATCACATCGACCAGATGCGATACCGGTGCACCTTGATAACCCCCTACGTATGACACACCCGATTGCAGCAGCGCCTTCGTGATGGCCAGGATGCCTTCGCCGTGAAAGGTGGTGCCCGCGCCCTGTCGCAACTGCTGCACTTCCTTGTCGAATGAGACTTCCACGCGTGTTCTCCTGTAATCAGAGCGGCAGTGTCGCGCCCACAGTTGATAGCGGCAATAATATGAGAGTGCTAAGTCTCATTTGATTCATGAATATTGAACGCATAGACCAGATCGACCTCAACCTATTGCGTCTTTTTGCCGAGGTGTACGACCGCGGCAGCGTCAGCGCTGCCGCAGAGCGGCTCGGCATCAGCCAGCCGGCGGCCAGCAATGGGTTGCGCCGATTGCGCGGCGTGCTCGGCACTGGCGCAACTGACCGATGCTTTGCGCCAGAGCTACGCTTTCGACCCACGCACGTCGCAGCGGCACTATCGCATTCACATGAGTGATATTGGCGAGGCCCGGTTTTTGCCGGCCTTGATGGCTGCCCTGCAGGTAAAGGCGCCGGGCACAACTGTCGAGTGCCATGCCATGCCCCATGCAGGTATTGCCGAAAAGCTGGACAAAGGCGAGCTGGACTTTGCATTCGGATTCCTGCCCAGTGTCACCGGTACAGATCGTTTCGCTCTGCTGCCGGAACGTTATGTTCTGATGCTGCGCGAAGGCCACCCCTTGGCAGGCGCGCTCGGCCAAGGCGGCCCCGACCTGGCGGAACTGCTCACACTGGCATTCGTGGCGGTACGGTCCCACTCAGACACCTTGCGCATGCTGGAGATACTGGGCTTGAAGGAGTGAGTCAAGTTGTTCGCGTCGCATTTTCTGGCTTTGCCAGCCATCGTGCGCGCTACGGACCTGGCCGTCATCATGCCGAGTCAAATTGCAACGGAATTCAGCGCGGGCGGCGGATTGGTCGTGGTGGAGCCTCAACTGCCACTGCGCGATTTCACCGTGTCGCTGCATTGGAGTCGGCGCCAGCAATCCGACCCCTCACACCTGTGGATGCGGCAACTGATCTGTGGGGTGTTCGCCTGTGCCTGACACGGTCGATGACCGTTGACCCTTCAGGCGTTTCGCTTTGGAGGCTGTCGACAGCGTGAACGGCACGCCAAGCGCGGCCGCAGCGCGCGCCAGTGCGGCATCACCTTCGGGTCGGATCAAACCGTTGAGTCCGGTGGGTGCGATGGCAAACGGATAGCGTCGAGGTCCTGTCGGTTGCGCGCCATGCACTTCTGATCGTCGGCGGCGCCATCGACATGGTCGAAAACGAAACCTGGCTGGGCGCGGCGTGCAGCGCGCCGGTAGTCGTCAATGTTCAGCAGCAATTGGACAGTCCGGGCAGGTTATGGATGGCCGGGTGCTGACGTGGGTGTTCCCACTCGCACTGCGCGTGCAGGCATTGAGCTGCAGCCTGAATCCGTTGTCCGGGCCAGGCACGACTCAGACAGAGGCATGCTTCCGATCCGTGTCCACTGTTCCCTTGGGCGACTGGCCATCGGTAGGTGTGTGACCGTCGGACTGGAACAATCGTCCGTAACGCGGCGACATCGGGTCTTGTCCGGCCAGACGCATGACGTCCCAGAAACCAGCTGGCGAACTTGCGGTGACTGGCAAATTGAGCTCTCCTTCCAATGGCGGGATGACGTCAAGTGTCAGCAGGCCGCCACAGGAAATGAAGATACCGTCGGCGGACGGGTCGCGTGCCATTACCGCCTTGGAAAGCGCCGTCAGCGTGGCAGGCGTCACTTCGCCGACTTCCTTGACGCCGGTAATGGACAGCCCTTCAATGGCCGTCACGTCGAAGCCCGATACGGTTAAATAGTCGACCAGCCGGTCATTGAGCTCGCCGATGTAGGACGTGGCAACGGCCACCCGTTGCATGCCAAGGGCACGCAGTGCCGAAACGATGGCATGGCTCATCGTGGTACAGGGCAGCCCGGTGGCTTCTTGCATAGAGTCGCGCAAGTCTTCGGTAAATGCGACGCCGCGATAAAAGCTGATCGATGTTCCCATCAGCGAAATGGCCTGGGCGCCTGCATCGCGCAGTGCCCGGGCCTTGTCCAGAATGGTGCCAACGACAGGGTCGAAACCCTCCGGGCAAACACCACCGATACCCAGTCCACGGGCGATGAACCGGACCTTGTCACCGTACAGCAATGCGGCGTCGGTGGGCACTTCGCCCGCGCCTGGGGGAACGATCAAGCCGATGACGGGTTTGTTGTCGGAAGTCATGACAAATACTCCTTTCGAGTTACTGCTGACGCTGCGCGCGCCAGCCGGCTATCGGTCAGTCGATTGAAATCTTCTGGTCCTTGACGATTTTTCCCCAAGTCGCCGACTCCTTTACCAGCGCTGTGGCCAGTTCGGCTGAAGGCGCATAGGCTGGAACGGCTCCCAGCAGGTTGGCAGATTTGATGACTTCCGGATTGGTCAACACCACGCGTACCGCTTCAGACAAACGTTCGACCACTGCGGCGGGTGTGCCCGCTGGCGCGAGCAGCATCAACCTGGGGGCAACGCTGAAGCCTGGCAACGCGTCAGACATCGGCGTGACGTTTTCCGCGCCAGGAAGGTTGACCACACTCATCATCGCCACCGCTTGCAGATTGCCGGCCTTGGACTGCGAGATGCCAGCGGTCGCACTGACCACTCCGAGAGGGATCTGCGCACCAATAACGTCGGGAATAATTTTGGACGCGCCACGATAAGGAACATGCACCACCGAGGTTCCGGTCTGTCCCTTGAGCATCTCGAAGCCCAGGTGCTGCACCGTGCCGACGCCCGAACTTCCGTACGAATATTTGCCTGGATTGGCCTTGAGCAAGGCGATCAGTTCCTTCGCATTCTTGGCCGGTACCTGGTTTCCCGCGATGATCATCAGCGGCGAGAAGAACAGCCCGGCCACCGGGGCGAAGCTCTTGATGGGATCGAACGTCATGCTCGGCTGCAGGTGCTGGGCTATCAGCAGGCCGCTTTCCCCGAGCAGCAACGTGTATCCATCGGGCGTGGCCTTGGCAACAGCGTCGCCAGCGATCAGGCCCGCGGCGCCGGCGCGGTTTTCGACCACAATCTGCTGACCCAGTTGGGTTGTCAGGTAGGGCGCAATCAGTCGCGCCATAGTGTCGACACCGCCACCTGCGGAATACCCTACAAGAATGCGTATCGGTTTGTCTGGAAAAGTCTGCGCCTGGGCTGTGACCGACAGGCCCAGCACGGCGGCTAGAAGAATGCTGCGACGGCGGGGAAGTGCGTTAAAGATGTTCATGGTTGTCTCCTTTGAAATTTCTGTCGAAGCGCCAGGCAAGGTGTCCGGCTTGGATGATGTCAGGCCTTGCCAATGCCGCGTGAGCCTGGCCGCTTGGCGTGTTCGGCCATGCGTTCGCGATTCGGGGCAAAACCCAGGCCCGGGCGGGTTGGCAACTGCAGTACTCCGTTGACGGGTTCGGGCAGGTCGTCGTAGACCAGCTTGCAGCACTGGACCGCAACGGAGTGGTATTCGACCAGCGACCCATTGGCAAGGCCCGCGTGCAGGTGCATGTTGTGGTGTGGCCAGGCTCCGCCATTGGCGAAGCGGGTATTGAAAGCGCTCGCCATACCTGCGATCCGGCCGCACTGCGTGAATCCGCCGGAGATGCAGGCATTGGGTTGGACCACGTCCACCGCCTGGGCTGCCATCATGTCGCGGAATCGGCTTGCCAAGCCCTCGTTTTGCCCCGCTGCCAGTGGAATGGCGGTCTTGGCGCGCAGCTTGACCAGATTGGCGATGTCGTTCTGAGCGACCGGTTCCTCGAAAAAGGCGATCCCGAACGGCTCGATCTGTTGTGCGAGTTTGAGCGCGTGAAAATAGTCGAGGCTGCAATTGGCGTCGATGTAGAGCTCCACATCCGGTCCCACGGCTTCGCGCACGGCGCGAATGCGCTGCACGTCCTCGGCGATGACATCGCCCAGTGGGCGGGGTTCGTCACGCCGCTGCAGCGCGTGGTGACCGACCGTCATCTTCAGCCGCTTGAAGCCATGGGCGACCCAGTCTTTGGCCGCCTGCGCCAGTTCCTCCCGGTCGAAGAACGCGAACCCGAAGGTTGCGTAGACCGGAACCTGCTCACGAGCGCCGCCAAGCAGCTTCCAGCACGGCTCGCCGTAGGCTTGCCCTTTGATATCCCATAACGCGATGTCGATCGCAGAAATGGCATGACTTGCGTAACCGGACTGGCCGCGCGGAGCCAACAACCAGTGCAGCCGCTCCCAGATTTGCTCATGGCGCAGTGGGTCCAGCCCGATCAACGCGTGACTGGCGATGTCATTGACGATGCTGCCGACGACCTCTTCTTCGGTGATGGCGGTCAAGCCGGTTCCCACCAGCCCGGTATCTGTTTCAACGTCCACCAGGCACATCGACAGCGAGGTTGTCTTGGTTCGACCGTTGATGTCGACAGACACGGGAAGATGGAGCGGGGTTGCGCGTACACGTGTAATTTTCATGGAATTTTTTGCGCCTGGGCCGAGCCTTGCATGGATGAGCGCAAGGTTAGTTGCGCCAGATGCTTCGGGCAAGAAGATTGCGCGAAAGCGGCTTTCGGCATTCGCGAAGGCTCTATCGGCTGTTGCGCTCTGGTGCACCGTGTTGCGCGATCAGTCGGATACAGGAGCCAGCAAGACGCGCATCAGATGTTGTGTCGCAGCCAATGGTGGCACACCCTCTCTCAGTGCGAGTCGGTGGCTGCGTTTGGCCCAGTGGTCGGACAACGGTACCGCCTTGATCGGCAAAGACGCCAATTGCGGGGCCAACGCTTCAATCGGCAAGACGCCAACGCCCAGCCCGCCAGCGACCATTCGGCATATGGCATCGAAGCTGCGCATCTGCATGCGCATTCGGATGGGCTGCCCGATCTGGGCGGCAGCTGCTGTCAACCGGGTGGTCAGGGCGTTGCCGTCGGTGAGGCAGATGAAATCTTCGGTCAGAGCCTCGTGCAGTGCAATTGCAGGTCGTGTGGCGAGAGGACTGCTGTCAGGCACGATCAGCACCAGGGTATCGCGCGCAAACTCCTGAAACTGCAGCCCCATTAGCGGATGTGCTATGTCGACAATGCCCAGGTCAGCTCTGCCGTCAAGCAGAGCCAAAGAAATTTCCGGGCTGGGCCGCTCTTCCACGTCGACCCTGATCTTTGGGTGGCTGCGCGCAAATTGCATAAGCCTTTCGGGTAGCAGTTCAAGGATGGATGAGGCATTGGCCAGTAGCCGCACGTGACCCTGCAAACCCTGGCTGTAGTCGCGCAGGTCCACCGTCAAACGCTGCGCGTCGGCCAATAGTTCGCGGCTGCGCTGTACGAGCATGTGGCCTGTCGGTGTGAGCTGAACGCCGCGCGACGAACGCTCGAATATGCGTACGCCCATTGCCGTCTCAAGTGCGGAAATTCGGGCACTGCCGGCGCCCAATGCGAGCTGCACCCGATCACTTCCGGCGCTGATCGAACCGCAGTCGGCAACTGCGACAACCAGCCGCAGCGTGACGAGGTCCATCGGCGGACTGTTCATGGGTAACGGCCTTTTCAGGTGCACGCGCTGCGCACGCTCACCGAATCAGTCTTACCTTCCAACATCTTGATGATTCCGTATTGCATCAGGGTCAGCATGCCCTCTTGGGCCGCACATCTGAGCAGCTGTTCGACGGGCGCTCTGCTCTGGACCAGCGTCTTGATAGCGGGCGTGGCGCGCATGAGTTCATAGAGCCCGACCCTGCCCTTGTGGCCGGTGTGGTTGCATTTGTCGCATCCCTTGGCGGTGTGCAGCACAGGCGGGCCGCCATCGGGCCGGCCATAACGCTGCTGCCACTCGGCCAAGACCTTGGTGGCCTGCAAGTCGGTGCCCATGCAGTATTCATCGGCCATGGCAGCGAGATCGGCAGGCACATCGGCCACCGGCGACTTGCAGTGCATGCAAAGTCGGCGCGCCAGGCGTTGTCCCAACACACCGACAAGTGCATCGGAAAAGCTGAACGGGTTCAGCCCCATGTCCAGCAGGCGCACCACGCTTTCCGGAGCACTGTTGGTGTGCAAGGTCGACAGCACCAGGTGGCCGGTTAGCGAGGCTTTGATGGCGATGTGCGACGTCTCTTTGTCACGCATCTCGCCAACCATGATGATGTCGGGGTCGGCACGCAGGAAAGCACGCATGGCGACGGCAAAGGTGAGCCCGGCGCGGGGCAGCATCTGGATCTGCCGAAGCCCGGAATGGGTGATTTCAATCGGGTCTTCCGCCGTCCATATCTTGTTCTCTGCCGTGTTTACCTCGGCCAGCAGCCGCATCACGATGCCTTCCAGTCCGTTGGCCTGTGTGAGCTTGCGACGGCTCATAAATCCCATTTCCACCTGGATTTGGCCCAGCATGCTATGCGGCTCTCGTTTCATGCGACCAAGTACGGTTATCATTTGGTTGCGCGAAACCAGTCCCTGCTCGATCAGGATGTCGCCCAGACGTACTGGCATGAAGGTGCCGTGGTTGTCGGAATACTGGTCCAACACACTGTGTATCGCTCTGCGCAGCTTGCGCCCCATGCAGGTCACCCAGATGCGGGTCCAGTTGCTTTTGTTTGCGCCGGTTCTGCTCCAAGAGAGCCTGCTGGACCATGTCGGGCTCCACCAGCGCATCGTCTATCAGTTGTTGCCCTAGCAGCTTGCCCACCTGGTATGAGGTCATCGCATCTTCAGGCACGAAGATCCGTACCACCTGGCTTCCTTCAGTCGTCAGGTAGATGAGCAAACCGCAGCGGGTCTTGACAAAGCCCCGGGTCTGGCCATGCAACTGTTCCCCGTCGACGAAATGCACCTCTAAGAAGCGTTCACCAGGGCCTATCGCATGTCCGCCTGTTTGACGGAAAAGCTGCACCAAACTGTGGTCGACGGCCAGTTCCACAGGATGAATGAGGTGAATGCTCTTGATGTCGTGAAAGCGCAATGCAGCGCCATCCTGACTGTCATGTGTCACAAACTGCACACTCAGGCCCGCTGGTGAGAATGTCAGCAATCGTCCACTTGAAGTCGAACCGTCACGCTTGAATATGATGGCTTCAACCGGGTCTGTTTCCGCGCGGGCAACGGCTTCCCGGAAAAACGGTGGTGTAGGCCAGTTATCCATCACCTGGGGACGTGGTGGCGGTTCGCGATGCCTGGCGGCAAACGCGTGTCTGGTCCGCGCTCCATGCGTGATGTGAACTCGGCCATCTGCCTTTCGCGCATGACCTTGCTTTTCAACCATCAGGTTCAGGAAATTGAATAGTTCCATCCCGTGTCCTCCGTTGGTGGGCAACCATTATCAAGCGCCTGCAGTGGCTTGCATCGCGAATCGGCTGTATGTAGCGTGCGGATCGCCTGCACAAGCCCGCAAGTGCAGACTGTACTGTTGCTGCTTTCAAGCATGTTGGGCAAAGGTGTCTGTTTGCTCCAAAATGGCATTGAGCCAAGTTCGGGAGATCGATGCAGGTCGCAGCGGTGATGCTGCGGCACCTGCCCGTAGTGTGGCTCTCCTCCGCGAATTCGCGGACTGTTTTTACAAGGGCTTCAGCACAAAACCAATGACCAGTCCCTTGTCTGTCACGGTAATGCTGCCCGGCTGCATGCCCAGGGTATCGGCCATGGCGAGGTCTTGCGGGCGCAACTGGTGCAGCACCACCTCCTGCAACGCCTGATTGGCCATGGCGAGCCCATAGGCATTCAACAATTCGGATGCCTGTGGCTGCAAATCCGAAATTCGCAGATTCTGAAAATGCAACCGGTAGGCGCGAATGGTGCGATCGCTGGACTCGTAGCGAATGGAAAAGTCCACGTCAAACGTGCCCGAGTGGCTGCGACGCAATGCGGGACCTGTGGCTTCCACGGCCATTTTGGCGCTCACACGATTTAGTTCGGGCATCAGGCGCAACTGCGGCGCCCGTACGTCGAGATCAATCAATCCAGCCATGGGGTAGCGCAGTGGAAAACGTTGTGCCACCTCTTGCTCGAGTTGCTTGACCGACACGGTGTAGCCGGGCTGAGCCTGTGCGCTTTGCAGCGCTGCAAATACAACCGTGGCTATGGCCAGCGCGCGACACAGGCACTTGTTCAGTGACGCCGCTGCCCTGAAAGTTGTACGGTGCGGGTCGCTGCGCCAGATGTTGGTGGCGCGACTGGACAAATTCAGACTGAAGGAAACAGGCACGGGTGTGATGAAGTTAGTGGTGAACTGACTGGCCTGGATGGTAATCGGCGTCGTTTTGCGATACCGACCATCGCCCGCACCATTGGTGGACCGGGCGACGCGCCACGCGCGTGGTCGGCGCAGGTCGGTCGAACGGAGCATCCAATAAGTGTCTGCCCGCCAAAGACAGTCACAAAGGGCAGAGGGCGCGAGACGATCCAACCGTGAAAACGGTCTGCTTACGCTCGCCCGATTGACTCAGTAGCAGGGCGCGCCGACAGGCATCAATGCGCAAAAGCCTCGGCAGGCACCGGAGTAGCGGTCCCCTCAACGCCTGGTGGCCGCCATAACAAACGCAGAGTCCAGGTGATCTTGCGCTCGAAGAAGTCGACGGAGAGCGGATACCAACCGGGCTTCGCCACCTCCATGGTGCCGAGTTCGGAGAACTGATCGTCATGGACGCCGGGGTCTTCGATGATCATCTTGCCGTCGATCTTCAGGCGCACGCCGTCGTTCGATTCGAACGCGAATTTATAGGCGCCGACCTTGTCGAGATGGATGAACCCCGTGATCCTCGCCATCACGCCGTCGTCTGCTTTGCTGGTAAGAACAATGCTGGAGCCACCATAGAAGTCAAGATTTGCCAGCGGCGCGCCCGGTTCACACTCTAGGTGCTTTTGCCACGTGTCGATCTCGTCGACGTGCCGGATCATCTTGTACATGTAGCACACGCCCAGTCCCGGTTTGCGCTCGGCGTTGGCTGTTGATGTTTGCGCCTGGCTGATGGGTGCCCAGGCCAAAAGGCTGCTGCCGATCAGTAGGGCACAGGCCCGCATTGCGGTTACGGTTCGCATGAGTCTCCTTTGATGGTTTACCCGGTTAGTCGCCAGCTCGCCGTCGGTTTCGGTCAACAGCTGCATAGGCTTCTTGTTCTTTCTCCGAGTCTATCGGACTGAAGTCATCCCCATCCGGTCATTTTTGCCGAAGCGGCTCAATGCGCCACGCGCGGTCAAATCCGCAGGATCTTCAACCCGGCCACCTGCGACGAGATTGGCTTGACCGAAGGGGGTAGGCATCGCAGCTGGCCGTAATCAACTCGGCATTCCTGGAGGCGATCCTGTTGCCTGTGCAGGCATGTGGTCGAGCGGATGCGTTTGAACTGCGCGCGAGGGTGCGGGGTTTGACGACTCGCGGCTTAGCTGCGACGATGCTTGTATGTGGCAGACCATCCCCGGTCATAGCAACGTCGGGTGGAGGTCAAACCGCGCGCATCGCGTGGTGGCCGCCTTGTCGAGCAGTTGGTGCTCCAGGCGTCACATTGGGCGCATTTCAAACCGCCGCTTCTGCTGAACGCTGCGGTTTACCAAAGGAGACGCAAATGGCAACACCCAAGACCGTTCTACTCGTCGGGTTCGATCCTTCTGTCGTGGACTACAGCAAATGGCCTGGTCTGACACCCGAGAAGCTTGGAGCCATGCTGGAGGCCGACAGACGGCAGAATGCGATTGAATGAACTCGGGTATCGCGCTGAGTCGTGCTTCGTGGACCTGGGCGCTACTGCCGAGGCGCATCTGGCCGAGGCGCTGAAGGCGGTGCCATATGACTGCGTGCTGATTGGCGCCGGAGTCCGCACGTCACAAGATCACTTCATTGTGTTCGAGAAGCTGCTGAATGTTGTTCATGCGACGGCACCCTCGGCGCGCATTTGCTTCAACACCAATCCGTCAGACACTGCTGCCGCGGTGCAGCGCTGGCTCTGATCCCGTGGTCAAAGGGTCCGGCAGTTATCTACTGCTGAACCTGTTCGGAATAGTGCGCTTGAGGCGGCCTGCTGGTAGGTACGGTGGCACTAATCGTGAACGGACGCGTTCCACCGTTGCCATTGCATCGCCAACGGCGATTGTCGGGACGGTCTGGCACCGTCATCAATCCGAACCATGGCAGATCGGCTCAAGCGAAATCTCTTCCACGAAAGCCGGGGTGGTTCAAAGTCAAGCCAGTGCTTTTAGCAACGCGACCGCCGCAGGCTCGGAAGACGCCGGATTCTGACCGGTGATCAGCAGCCCGTCGGTCACCACATGCGGGTGCCAGTCGGCAGCCTTGGAATAGACGCCGCCGTTTTGCGTGAGCATGTCTTCGACCAGAAATGGCACCACCTTGGTCAGTCCGGCCGCTTCTTCCTCGGTGTTGGTGAAACCGGTCACGTTCTTGCCTTTCACTACCGATACACCGTCTCCCGCTTTAGGGTGGCGCAGCACCGCAGGCGCGTGGCACACGGCGGCTACGGGCTTGCCGGCGTTGAGCATGGCTTCGATCAGGGCGATGGAGGTTGCGTCTTCAGCCAGGTCCCACAAGGGGCCGTGGCCGCCGGGATAGAACACGGCGTCAAAGTCAGCTGCAGACACATCTTTCAGTTTGACCGTGCTGGCCAGCACGGCCTGGGCAGCGGTATCGTCCTTGAAACGCCGGGTGGCATCGGTTTGCGAACCGGCGTCATCACTCTTGGGATCCAGCGGTGGTTGGCCGCCCAGCGGGGATGCCAGGGTAATGCTGGCACCCGCATCCTTGAATGCGTAGTAGGGCGCGGCGAATTCTTCGAGCCAGAAGCCCGTTTTGGCTCCGGTGTTGCCCAGTTGGTCATGTGAGGTTAAAACCATCAATATCTTGTTCATGTCGTTTCCGTGTTCGTGGGGGTGAAGGTATGGTCCAGGTTCGGTTTTTGCCAAGGCAAAAGATCAGTTTGCAGAAGGTCTTTCCTTCGAGCAGCCCGATGAATGCTTGCAGTGTGTTTTCCGCAGAAACCATTATCTCTTCGCAGAACTTGACCTTGCCATGTGCCTGCCATTGCCCCGTGTGGTCAGCACAATCGGTGTAGCAGGGGCCATAGTCGTCATGAAGGATGAAGCTGCGGCAAGCGGATCAGTGGCGTCATCTTGCTGGACATTTCTGGTACCAGGAAGCCGGGGAGGCCACCACCGCACGGCAGCAGGGAGCCCGTCCCTGCAGCCGAATTCGCCGAGCGCCAATGGCACCACGCTGGTGGTGTTGCATATAGTCCATCAACAGCCACGGAAATCAATTAACCTTGTAGTTTGGAGTTCTGCTGTGGCGCTGGCGCTGGTGCGGCGGCGGCACGCAGGTAAGGGTTATGCGTATTGGCCTTGTTCCCGCACAATCACAGTTCTGCGCCAGTTATGCAGAGTTTCCGGAGACGATATTGACTATGTTGCTTAACCCCCGGCGCCGACGCAATCTGTTCAAAATTATTCCTTTCGGAATTATGTGGTGTGCATTCAGCATGCTGTACGTACTGATCGAATATGGTCTGTTGGGTGATGCGACTGAATATCCTTCGACCAAGAATCCCTACGACTTTCATAGTGCCCTGCTGGTGACGCCTATTGCGTCACTGGTGATCGGATCGTTGCTTGGAACCGCCGAAGTGCTGTTCATGAACAAGCTTTTCATCCATCGATCCTTCTGGAAGAAGATTGTTTTCAAGACCATGGTCTATCTCATGGCAATTCTGGTGATGCTGGTGGGTATTTCCCTGGCTACCAGTGGTGCCAGGCATGGCGTCGCGATGTTCGATCCCCAGGTACTCGAGTCACTTGGAAAGTTTCTGGGTAATTTTGCTTTTTGGAGCATTGTTCTGTACGCAGGACTCATGATCCTGGTGTCGCTGTATGTGTCAGAGACTTCCGACTACCTGGGAGGAAGTGTATTTGGTAACTTCTTCACCGGGAAATACCACAGGCCGGTAGAGGAAGATCGGATCTTCATGTTCCTGGATATGAAGTCCTCCACCACCATTGCCGAAAAATTGGGCCACAGCACGTATTTCCTGCTGCTCAATCAGTATTACTCGGATACGACAAATGCAATTATTGATACTTGGGGAGAGGTGTATCAATATGCAGGAGACGAGATCATCGTGTCTTGGAGTATCGAGAGAGGACTGGAGGACAACAACTGTATCCGTTGTTTCTTCAAGCTCAAGCAGGCATTTGACAAAGAGGCTTCTGTTTATGTTGCCAAGTATGGTCTGGTGCCGGAATTCAAGGCAGGATTCCATTGTGGGACGGTCACCACGGGTGAAATCGGCGCGTTGAAGAAGGAACTGTTTTTCACCGGCGATGTCATGAACACCGCGGCCAGGGTGCAATCGAAATGCAATGAACTTGAGGTCGATCTTCTTCTCTCTGAAGACCTGGCATCCCAACTTGACCTAGGCAGCGCGTATGTGCTGATTTCGAAGGGGGCGTTCGAACTGAGAGGAAAACAGGAACAGACCAGACTGTTTACGCTGCAGGAAGTCGGCGAAAAAACGAACGCCATCCACTAGGAGCCTGTCGTCGACAGGCTCCCAGGGGCATCAGTGGCGCGCCAGGCAAGGGTGCTGCCTGGCGCTCTGGATCAACGCGTTGATCGGGACTGGCCAGTTGTGCCGGAGTTCTTGAGATAGCGGTAGTAATCGCTGTCAGTGGTGAGAATCATCACGGAGTTCTTGTTTTGTCCTTCCTTGTAGGCCTCCAGGGTCCGTGAAAAGGCATAGAACTCGGGGTCGCCGTTATAGGCATCGCCATAGATGCGCGCCGCCTCGGCGTCGGCCTTTCCTCGAATTTCCTGGACCTTGCGGTAGGCGCTTGAGCGGATCTGGCTCAACTCCTTCTCCATGGTTCCCAGGATCTGGGCGCTTTCGCCTTCCCCTTCCGAGCGGAACTGCGCGGCGATGCGTTTGCGCTCCGAGATCATCCGTGAATAGACCCTCTCCCGCACACTTTCCACGTAATCGAGTCGTTTGATGCGGACATCCACCAGTTCGATTCCGTACTGGGGCATGATCTTGCTGGCTTCCAGCAGAATGTTGCGGGTAATCTCCTCGCGGCCGCGCGTGACCTTCTGTTTCAATATTTCCTGCACCTCGGCCGGCACTTCCGCCAGGACTTGCCCCTGGGGCGTGGCCCAAGTGGCGCTACGGACCAGGTCTACCAGTTCGCTGCGGGACACCTGGTCGCGAACCACCGAGTCGATGATGTCGTCCAGGCGTGATCGAGCGCCCGCTTCCGTGGCGACGTTTTCCAGGAAAGTCTTGGCATCGGCGATACGCCAGCGTGCCGTCGTGTCGATCCAGATGAACTCACGCCCTTTGGTGGGGATCTGGTTCGGGTCGCCATCCCATGCGAGCAAACGCGTCTCGAAGAGACGCACCTCCTGGATCATGGGAATCTTGATATGCAGCCCGGCGGTGGTGACGGGCTCTCCGACCGGTCGGCCGAATTGCACAATCACCGCCTGCTTGCCCTCTTCCAGGGTGTAAAAAGTCCCGGAAAAAGCGACGACAAATGCCAGTAGCAAGACCCCGAGTCCGACAGTAGTTGTTTTCTTCATTTCTGTATTCCTCCGTTCCCGCCTGCTGGCGGCTTGCTGGCCTGGGACGCTGAAATAGGCTGCTGTGCCCCGTCCATACTCAGCATGGGCAGCATGGCTTGTTGGTCGCTATCGACGATGTAGAGGGCTTTCGCTTGCGGCAGGATGCTGCTCATGGCCTCAAGGTAGAGCCGGCTGCGCGTGACCTCTGGCGACTTTTTATAGTCCGCCAGGATGGCCTTGAATCGCGTCGCTTCGCCTTCTGCGCGGTTGACCCGCTCGACCGCGTAACCCTCGGCCTGGGTGACCGTTTGAACGGCTTCGCCGCGCGCCTTGGGAATTTCCCGGTTAGCCTGCTCCTGCGCCTGATTGATGGTTCGCTCGCGATCCTGACGCGCCTCGTTGACCTCGTTGAAAGCGGGCTTGACCGGGTCAGGCGGCGTCACGTCCTGAAGCTCCACCGTGACCAGTCGAACACCCGTGCCATAGTCACTGAGAATTTTTTGCATCTCCGCCTTGACTTCGGTTGCAATGCCGACCCGGCCCACAGTCAGGACTTCGCTGCCCAGCCGGTTGCCAACGACGCGGCGCATGACGGCTTCGGCGGTGTCCCGAATTGCCTTGCGGGACTCCCGGACCTGGAACAGGTAACTGGTCGGGTCTTCGATCCGGTACTGAACGATCCACTGCAGATCGATGACGTTCAGATCCCCGCTGAGCATCAATGAGACTTCCTTGAAGGGAATTTTGTTACCTGCGTATTCGGTTCGAGCGTTTTCCGTGGAGGTTGTGGCGAAGCCGAACTCCTCTTTCAGCACCCGAGCCGTGGGCAACATCCGGACTTTCTCGATGCCCGTGGGGAATTTGAAATGCAGCCCAGGACCTACGGTGCGATGCACCGCACCAAAGCGCTGAATGATGCCGGTCTCTGCAGGTTGCACCGTGAACCAACTCGTCGCGACAAAGTACAGCACCAGCAACCCGGCGATCGCCAAGCTGATGGTTCTACTGCCAAGTTTGGCCGCGCGTTTGCGCAATTCGATGACAACATCTTCGGGGTCATAGGTGGGCATTGATTTGTCCTTTCGGTTGGGCGCGGGGCCAGAGCGCTGGTTGGCCGCAGCGCGCCAGAGAGGGGAAGCGAATCATGGACATCCGCCGGGTTTTTTTGTGATTTCGACGCGCTGCAGGTTGTCGCGCAGAGAAGCTGCATGAGCTGTGCGAGCGGTCGGTGATCGTTGTTGGATTGCCAACGGTCGGCGTCCATGAACATGCACGGCGCGAAGGGGTGCCCGTCAGGACGCTTGAGCGCAACGATGTGCACGCCGCTTCTGCGCCGACCGCGGCTATCAAACTTTTCTTCTTAATTTCGGATTTCCTTCTGTGGTTACGGGAGGTAGGACATCTCGTCGCGGAGCGCGAGTGCAGCCATTGACGACTTGCACCGGCAACACAATGCAAGAGATGATGATCCTGGGAGTTCGATCAAGCCTTCGCGAAGGCGGGGCTTGAGTCTTAGCGCGTTGAGGTGGACTGAACCCCTAAAGCTAATGAAGCTATCCACTGGGTAAAGTGTATGTTTGAACAAGTATTTGTCAAGTCAAAGCCCTTTTTTTCAAAGCCCATTTTTGACAGCGCAAAGTCGTAATGTCCCCTTTTAGCCAGATTCAAATGTCCCCTTTGGCGTTTTGGGGGCGAATCGATGGCGGAGGTGGTCCAAATGAGTTTGAAGGACGCTGATCGCCGGCGCGCGGCAAGGCCGCAATCCTCGCGCCCCTCACACCCACCCGATCCCGGTCGCAATCTGCGTGCACCGCCCTGGTTGTCAACTGCTGACTGCGCACTGACAGGTTTCATACTGATTCGCTGCGTATCACCAGCACCAATCAGGAGTCCGGATTTGAAAATCCTTCTCAAAATCGTTGCTATTTTTTTGTGGTGCACTTGTCCGGTTGTGGCGCATCTCTGGCGGGCGATCGCGCTGACCGCAGACAGACAGCCCCAATGAGCGCCAGGTTTATTGCTCCGACCCTGTGAGGTCTCAAGACTGACCCACATGCCCCTGAAACCCATGAATAGTTCGAACTTTTTGTGGCCTCATCCATCAATAAGGCGGCGGTCAGCACAATGCATTCGGCACCCAGACGCTGTCGCGGAGTATGCGGACCATGAATGGTTCGGCTGCCAGCTGGCATGCCATGACGGCGCCTGCCAAGTCGCGGAAGCTGATTACTATTTTGATCAGGCGCGATATAGTGCGTCGATCAAATACACGGTATTATGTTCAGTCCTGATTTATCAACCATTATTTTTGCCAGTTTGGCAGCGCAAAAGATGCCTGATGGACCTCGGAATTATAATGTTTGCCTTCAAACCGCTTGATCGGATTCCGCAAAGATACCCCGTCACGGCTGTAGAGGAAAAAGCCAAAATCAGCACCGGGATAAAGCGGAATATTGGTGTGATAGACATCAATATGGGGCAAAAGCTTGGTACGTCGCATCACCGTCACCAGATTGTCACCTTCGCCGCTAACTTCCTGCAGGAAATCGCCACCGCTGAGTGATAAATAGATGCTGTCAGAATCGAGTATCACGCCAGTCTCGGAAACAAGGGACACTACTTCTGTTAAAAACTTCTCCGTAAAGAGGCAAGAAGAAGGACCGACAGGCTCGGTGAGGTCGAGCACGATAAGATCATAGTGCTTGCCGTCTTTGAGTGCCTGGCTTACAAAGTTGGCAGCGTTATCAATGATAAGTGTCACGCGGGGATCGTTATAGTCGCCGTTGACTGCCAGATACTCGCTCGCCAGATCAATGACGCGCTGGTCAATTTCGACCATGGTGACGCTTGTTACGAAATCATGCTTGAGGCTTTCGCGCAATATGCCGCCTTCACCGCCACCAATGATGAGAACAGAGGCGTCTTTGCGTTCGCGACCCAGGAGCGGCACATGCACAGCCATTTCATGATAGATGAATTCATCCGCTTGGCTGGCCTGGATATAGCCATCGAGCACGAGCAACCGGCCGAAAGATTGGTGGTCATAGATTTCAATGAGCTGATACGGACTTTGCTCTGAGTGCAAAAGTTTCACCTCAACCGAGGTGGTTATGCCAAGGCCGTCAGAACGCTCGTGCCACCATTTAAATTCAGTCATTGACTTCGCCTCTTAAAATTTCTTGTACAGCTACACGTTCGGCCTCAAAAGCCTCGCGCATGATTTCGATGCAAACCTCTGGATTAGTGTCGCCGCACATGAACACATCAAAAGCGGCATAGTGGCTTTCGGGCCATGTGTGCACCGATATATGACTTTCAGCAAGCACAGCAACACCGCTAACACCATCAGGTTCGAAGTGATGAAGATGGATGTGCAACAGCGTGGCACGCGATGCCTCAACGCAGCGCCGCATGGTTTTCTCGATATACGCGATGTCACTGAGGTGCGACGCGCCATATAAGTCGATAATCAGATGAATGCCAGCGTAACGTTTTCCATCGCGCGTGATGAAATAGTCTTTTTCCAGCGGTAATGGCAAGGCGTCTTTAGTCATATCTTCATGTACTGTCTTCATTAAATCCATTTATGTTTGCGGTGAGATGGCCTGTTCAAGCCGCACTGAGGATGCAGATAATTCGATCCACGCCAGACGTTTGGCAGACGTAGCTGCTTCGCGTCAGCTGAAATGGCTGTCCACGACGTGCGCGCAGGTTTGCCGAATTACGGAATGGACGCGACGTTCATGAAGAACAGTCTAACTGTCGGGCCGCAATCTGCTTTGCTCGGCCAGTTAGTATGACGCAGGCGCCATGTTGTCACGCCTGCCCAATGCCGATTCCGATGCCGATCGCTCAAGAAAGATCCCGCGATCTTTCGACAACGCCATCTTTGATTGTGTGCCCCCAACTACGGCTATTCTGTGAGCCGGGGGCGAACGGTTTGCGTCGGTGGCTCCGTTCAACGTCAGATATGCAGCGCTGCCAATGAGCCGATCATGACGCCCACTGCACCGGCAGTGAACATGCCGTACTTCAGCCACTTTTTCCTTGTCAGCAGCGCGATCGCCGCCAAGGCAATCGAGACCTGCAACACAGTTGTGGACTGGGCCCAGCGATGGTGCTGATGCATTTGCTCGTCGCTTCGCGCCTCCCGCTGGGTCGACTCAAGATCAAGCTTTTCTGCCCCGGACTTGATCTCGGCCTTTTCTTTCTCGTACCGGTCTACCTTTGACTGATAGGCCGGCTTCTTTGCTTCTGGAGCCGGATCCTTGGCAAACTCTGCCAACGATTGCTTGGCGCGTTTCGCTTGAAAGAAATTCCACTGGTCTGAGGCTGCGGTTTTCTTCATCACGGCGTTGTTCGTGAACAGGCCTGCATCTGCCTGAGTCGCCCCACCCATGTAGCCAAACAGGGCGCCTATGGTCCGCGTCAACTATCCTGCCCGGTCGTGACGTCAAACCGGCCAAGATAGTTGTCGTCGACCGGACAAGGTAATTGTCGCCAACCACACCTACTGTGGCGATGATTGCCGTGAACAAGGCAATCTGATTGACCATGCTGTGGCCGGGGGCGCGTCCACCCTGGATTGCGTGCTCCGGTTCGTGGTCGTGCGGGCCATGCACATGAAACTCCTCTGTGGACATATCGGATGCCTCGCTGAACTAAGTTAACTGAAAAGGAACATTGCAATGTGGTCGGACGCCCGTGTCGTCGCCAGCTAGCCTTGCGGTCGACAAGTCACGCCGACCCACTGCCGAACCCGAGCGTCCATGAAAAGTCCACCATCTTTCGATAGTGGGTTTCCAACTTCTGGTTCCTCAACCTGGGCTCAAACCAGGCACCTACGAATCTTCAGTAGTAGCTTCGATACCGGTTGGGGAGGGGCTGATGCAGATTTTGGGCTGCTTTTGCGGCACCTATTCATCTTTCCATCCGGGCTAGCGAGGCGTTTAGCCTTGACCTGAAGGAGCGGATGGCGTTGGATTTGTGTGCATGGAACTCAGGGGAGGCTGCTTGGACCATCTTCACGGACGAGGCGTTGCAACCCATTACCGGGCGATATCGCATAGGAGCACAACGCATGGATACCAGCGTCTATTCAATCGGCCAGCTCGCAGCTGATCTCAGAGAGATTTGTGCGCAAACGAAGAACGAACGGGAAGTATTGAGCCAAGTCCGCCCGCTCGCGCTTCGTGCCGCGCTGGCGAAAGATTCATGGCTGAAACCGCATATGGTTGAAGCCGACCAGGAGCAGGGCTATAGCGTTCACCTGCACTGAACCAGCGCCGTTCAGCGGCGGCGGCGGGTCCGGGGTTTCGCTGCCAGCGGCTCTGGCAGCGGCGGTGACCAGCTGGCCCGTGCCTGTTCTTCTCCGTCCGGATCGCGCAGCACGGCTACATCGCCGCTGTTGTTCCATACTGCTTGGCGGCGACCCCAATAGCGGTCGAGTGCGCCATCGCTGCCGCGCCCTGTCCACAGGCTCAGGGCCTGATGTGCACCGACGCGGCTATCGGGCGCAAACGTGTATACATGCGGTCGCCTGGCTGCGTCTTGCAGTACCCAGCCTCCCAGATCAATTGGGTCTTCGCCCGCGTTGTTCACCACGATACATTCGCTGCGCACACCGCCGCCAACCTGTCCGGCTTTGATCTCCAGGCGCAGCGGCGTCTGATAAGCACTCGTGCGCGGCAGGCCCCCTTTGCGCACCAGCTGCACATGGACAAAACCGGTGATGCGCAGGCCCAGCGTTACCTGTGCCGCAACCGTACCCTCCCACACCAGGGGCTGTGAGCGCAATGACTGCAGGTGCGCCCGATGGTCCACTAGACGCAACCGCCCCGTGGCGTTTTCCGGATCACTCAGCAGCGCGGGTGCCAGGGTCTCGACCGCTTCGAGCAGAACCGGCGCCACCAGGCCTGCCAGCACCTGGGCCTGGCTATGGTGTGCGGTCACACAGCTGACCTCTATATCGATGACGCCGGGCCGATGTTCGGAGAAACCCCGCACGCCGCCGTCACGGGCGACCGGTTGCCGCGCGACATGTGCACCGTCGACGGTGACACCGCCGGAGTCGGTAAAGGTGGCCGCATGTACAAATACCTGGGCCCGGATTCCTGTGGCTGGCCCACTGGAAACAGGCCCGGTACGCCAATCGACACCGGCGCCGATGTGCGCACGCAATGCGCGTGCCAGGTGGTTTTCAAGGATGCCCAGATTCATCGGATGCGACGCGGGCAGCAGGCGCAGCTGGGCACAGCTGAATCGCGATCAGCCGCGCTCAATCTTTTCGATGGCGATCTCGATCTCTTCGACCAGGGTGCCGGGTTCAAGCGTATTGAGTTCCAGGCTTTTCCAGCGGCAGGGCCATGCTTCGAAGAAGTTGTAGCGCAACACCTCCTGGGCTGTGTCGTCCAGCACGATGATGGAGCCGGACTTGCGTTCGACTTTGCCGTCGAGCACATTCTTGAACCAGTCCCACAATGCCGTGTCATTGACGGATCCGCGGCGCAGCACAATGTTGGCGTAACGGGCACGGCCGGGACGCTTTCGCGCCACGATGGTGTCGCCATCGGTGAAATCCACTACGTCTACGCGCGCTTCCAGACCGTCACAGGCCGAGAATGCACCAACCGTGACTCCCTCGATCTCGATCTTGAATTTGCCATTGAAGCGGTGGTCGAAACTGCGGCTGTTGGGCATGAAATTCTCCTGCTAACCAGAGGCATGAAGACCTTATCACGGATAGCCGCGACAGACCACTCCCGCCCTGAGGGGCCTGGTGCGCGCGACTCGGTGCACGCTGCTTCAGTATCTGCCGGCCATTGGTACCTGCTCCACGGCGAACGCCGATCGACTACTGACCAGAGCGAGCGACAGCTTGTTGTCAGGACAGCATGAAATCCCGCAGCACCGCGAAATGCCGCTGCGGCGCATCGTTGACGATGCCGTGCCCACAGTCGGTGAACCGCTCGAACCGCGTGAGCGTCGTTGGCAGGTGAGCGACGATGGTCTCGCTGAAAGCGATCGGCGTGATCGGGTCGCGGTCGCCCGCCATCACCAGTGTCGGACAAGCCACGCGCGCCGTCACTTGCGCATCCCGCTGGGGAGGGGTGTAGCACAGCGGATGGCATTTTTCGCGGTAAGCGATGCGCCGCTCGGGTGTAGGCGTGAGCCAATAGTCACGCGCGAGGTCGCGCGCCTCAGGGCCGCTGATGCGTTCGAACGCATCGAACACGGCTGGCCAGTCGGCCCGGGCGGCGGTGCTGGCCGGTACCAGCTTGTCAGGATGCGCCGGGTGCCGGGTGCCGGGTGGCATACGACTGGGCCACGAAACCGCCGAACGACACGCTGTAGACGATGGGCTTCACGATGCCCAGCGCGTCGCACACGCCGCGTACATCGTCACCCCACTGCGCCAGACTCCAGGTTGGCGGGTCATCGTGGCTGCTGCGGCCGTTGCCGCGGTGATCCATTTAGATGATCTGCGCAATGTCGGTCAGTTCCGAGAACACAGGCTTGAACAGGCTGTGGTCGAATCCGGGCCCGCCGTGCAGCAGCACGAGTGTGGGACGCTCGCGCATCGAGGCTCCATCGGGCACCAGGCCGGCGCCTTCGACGTCGATATGGATGCGGGTGTTGTTGACAGTGACATGCATAAGATTCAGCCTGGATTCTGGTGTTGAGGGTGGGGCGGATATGACCTATTCCTATGTGATCATTTGTACAACCAGATATACCTCTATGCTGATTGTTGCAACTTGCTTCGCCACGGGTTGGTCTGAAGGCCCCTCGCCTGGGTTGGCCAACCCACATCTCGGCGCCCAGGGGCCTAACCACCCAGACGAAATTCCTGAGATAAATTGATATTCATGATTCAATTTTTGCAACGTTTTTGCATGCCCACATGGTCTGCGATCCTGCCCGCTGCGCTCTTCATCGGCCTGTTGCTCGGTGCGCGACCGTAAGGTCAGCTTTACGGGCACTGGCGGCGATTATCAAAATCGCTGTGTCGTGAGAACGAAAACATTCCAAATCTGTTTGATACTGTTCTATTTTCGAATGCGAGCCTGCGATGATCCCCTCCTTGCCCCAGAGCGTCCTGCCCCCGGGAATCCGGTCCCGATTTGTAGACGGCATCAACGGCCTGCGAATGCACATACTGGAAGCCGGCCATGAGGCGAACGACAAGCCGCTTGTCCTTTTGCTCCATGGCTTTCCCGAACTTGCGTACAGCTGGCGCAAAGTCATGCTGCCGCTCGCGGCGGCGGGTTATCACGTCGTCGCTCCCGATCAGCGCGGATACGGGCGCACCACCGGATGGGACGGTGATTTCGACGGCGATGTCGCTTCCTTCCGTATGCTGAACCTGGTGCGGGACGCAATGTGCCTCGTCTCGGCGCTGGGCTATCGATCCGTGGAGGGCGTATTCGGCCATGATGCCGGCTCCAATGTCGCGGCCTGGTGCTCGCTGATACGGCCGGATATATTCCGTCGCGTGGCCATGATGAGCGCGCCGTGTTCGGGTCCGCCGTCGCTACCGTTCAACTCTGATCGCGATAGGTCGAAGGTGATACCCGACAGTATCCACGACGATCTTGCCGCACTGAAACGCCCGCGCAAACACTACCAGTGGTACTACTCGACGCGCCCGGCCAACGACGACATGTGGAAATGCACGCAGGGCGTCCATGCCTTCATGCGTGCGTACTACCACCACAAGAGCGCTGACTGGAAGCAGAACCAGCCTTTCCCGCTCACGTCCTGGACGGCAACCGAGCTCGAGAAAATGCCGACCTACTACATCATGGACCAGAACGAGAACATGTCCGAAACGGTGGCAAAGGAGATGCCGTCGTCAGTCGAAATTGCGGCTAACAAATGGCTGCCCGACAACGAGCTTGCGGTGTATGCGCAAGAGTATGGGAGGAACGGTTACCAGGGCGGCCTGCAGTGGTATCGCTGCAATAGCAGCGGAGCCAACAATGCGGAGTTGCAACTTTTTTCAGGCCGCACGATCGATGTGCCATCGTGCTTCATCGCGGGAAAAAGCGACTGGGGTGTCTACCAGCGACCGGGCGGCGATATGGTCTCCATGCAGAAAGACGTGCTGACAAACATGCGCGGTGGCTGCCACTTGATCGAAGGCGCGGGACATTGGGTACAACAGGAGCAGCCGGAAAAAGTGTGTGCGTTGCTGTTGGCGCTTCTGACTTCGCGCTAAGGTTAGCTATCTGCTGGTTGCAGTCAACTTTGCGCCTTGACGCATGAACACCGCGGGTTTTCTACGCGGCCCTGAAGCGGTGTTCAGCCGCCGCGCAGCACTGGCGCGGCGCGCAGTTGGCCGACGGTCATGCCGTTCCAGTTGTGCTGCGTAAGATCGCTAAAGCCGTGCAGGAAGGTCGCGTCGGCGTCGTCCAGCGGCAGCAGGCGTTCCAACACCGCAGCCATCACGACCTCACAGCCGCGGGCGTTGTTGCCGTCGTCCATCTTGATCGCCACGCCCAGGCCCAACTCGGGAACCGCGGCGCAGTAAACGCCCTCGGCGCCCACCTTGCAAAAGACGCGCGCCCGCAGGCGCTCCATCACGCGGCTGTCGAAGCGGTCGGTGCCAGCCACCATGTGTGGTGCGGCCGCCACCGCGGCGCGCAGCCGCGCCGCGGCGCGGGCATGACCGGGGCTCAGGCCTACGCCGGTGGCAACGCGCGCGAAGGCGTGCGCCAGGTGGCGCAGCGGCACGGCGTAGGTGGGGATGCTGCAGCCGTCGGTGCCTACGGGGGCGTGGGTCAGGTCGTAGCCGGTGCTGGCCTGCAAGGCCGCGGTGACTTCGCGCATCACCGGGTGATCGGGCTTGATGTAGCCTCTCAGGAAGGCGCGGCGGTCACCGCCTTCGGCCATCAGGCAGCCCAGGCATACGAAGCCCGCGTGTTTGCCCGAGCAGTTGTTGTGTAGCGCGCTGGGCTGCTGGCCGGCGGCGGCCAGCGCCTTGATGCTGCCATCGTGATACGGCCAGTGGGCGCCGCATTCGAGCGCGGCTACGTCCACGCCGGCCTTGGCCAGCATGGCGGCAGCGGTCTGCGCGTGCTGCGGCTCGCCGCCGTGGCTGGCGCAGGCCAGCGCCAGTTCTTCGTCTGTCAGCTGCCAGCGTTCGGAGGCGCCACTGGCCACTAACGGCAGCGCCTGCAGCACCTTGATGGCGCTGCGCGGGAATATCGGGCGATCGATGTCACCGTGCTGCGTGTGCACGCCGCCATCGGCATCCACGATGGCCAGCGCCCCGCGGTGGGACGATTCGACAATGCCGCCGCGGAAAGCGTTTACGAGGGTGGGGTTGGCGCTCATAGCGCTGACTTTAGCAGCCCGCAGCGGGGCGCCGAATGGGTTGCGATACGCGCCACAGTTCTACGACTGCTGAGCCTGACCCCGCTTGGTCAAGTTGGCATCGACGGTAGCAGCTACAGCCAAGGGCCCCGGACCGCCACTGGTTCCAGCCACCGTGCTGCCGCCTCAGTTGGCGCCAACTGGCGCAGCGGCTGGTCACGCCATATGTGGGATAACTTTAAGCGTACTGGCCTGAAAACGCTGGCGTTGGTCTGCTTCGAGCGTTGCGACCGGGTGTCGATCCGCATGCTCGCCGGCATCGCCACCGGCCCCATGAATTCAGTGACTCATGCCACCGACCGCCCGGAGGCGGGAATCCGTGCATCGATCACCCGGGTCCAGCCATAAGGGTCGGGGGCGCGACCATACTGTATATCGGTGAGCGCGCGATACAAGCGCTGTGCTATGGGCACTGCGACGCCGTCACCGACCACATGGTCGGCTCCATGATGACCGATGCGTCCAATGGGTACCACCACGGCCGCCGTCCCCATGCAGAAGGCTTCGGTGATGCGGCCCGCATCCACGTCCGCCACGATCGTATCGATGTCGAGGCGAGCTTCGCGCACCGGGAAACCCAAATCGGGGGCGAGCCGCAGGATCGAATCGCGGGTGATACCCGGAAGAATGCTGCCCGACAGTGCCGGCGTGACGATCTCGCGGCCGTCGTAGACGAAGGCGACGTTCATGGCGCCGGCTTCTTCCACGAACCGGCGCTCGACCGCGTCGAGCCAAAGCACCTGCTGGTAGCCACGCGCACGAGCGCCTTCGATAGCGGACAGACTTGCCGCGTAGTTGCCCGGCGTCTTCGCCGTACCGGTACCGCCGCGCGCGGCACGGATATGGTCCTCGGAAACCAACACGGCTACCGGCTGGAGGCCCGACGCGAAGAATGGACCGGCGGGACTCAGCACGACGTAGTGCAGAAACTCCCGCGCGGCGCGAACTTCGAACGTGGGCTCAGAAGCGAACATTACCGGCCGTATGTACAGCGAAGCGCCATCGCTGTGAGGAGCCCATTCGTGCTCGAGACGCACCAGCGCCTCGATGGCCTCGATGAAGCGATCCACCGGCAACGCCGGCATCGCCATGCGTTCGGCGGAGCGGTTGAAGCGCAGTGCGTTCGCCTCTGGGCGGAACAGATTGAGTCGGCCATCTGGTCGCAAGTACGCCTTCATTCCTTCGAAGATCGCCTGGCCTGCATGCAGGACCTGCGCGGCCGGGTCGAGCATGAGCGGCCGGTACGGTCCGATCACCGCGTCATGCCAACCGTGCACCGCATCCCAGCGCTCGGTGAACATGCGGCGAGTGAAGATGCGCCCGAAGGGTAGCGGGTCAGGCAGACGGACAGGACCGTCGTCGGTGATGGGATCGATGCGAAGGTCCATGAACGTTCCAGTTTGCGGCACGATGGCGGGTGGCTAGAAGCTTGGAAAGCGCGCGCTGCAAGAAGTGTAGCCCGGGCCGCATTGGCGTCCCTTGACCGTCGCAGGGGCTCAGTGCCAGCATCGCCGGCGCCGGGGGGGCAAGGCGATCGCCAGGCCACGTTTTTCGTATCTGTGCTTTTGTAGAAGCGCATTGATGTCGCTGATTTCGAAGTTCATATTCTTGTGAACGGCACTACATTTTTTGGAGGTTACCTGTTTCCTGCCGTATCGTGCGAACGACTATACGAGACTGCATAGCGGCGCGGATTGCTCGAATTCGGCTGCAGTTGATTTCAAGTTTTGCTAGGAGCGATCACTTATGAGCTGTACTTGAAACTGACCGCAGCGCAGTTCCGCGCCTTTGCCGATTCGCTCCCATTGTTCCGTCAATGGCCACCACCTTGACGGAACCCAACAAATCCGTCCCAGAAGAAAAGTGGAAGTGCCTCTTGGCTGGCTACTTCGGCTGGTCGTGGGTATACGCGTTCCCATATTCCTGGCACACCGCGACGGCAGTTCAGTTCAGTTCAGTTCAGTCACTACCGCTTGCGGGAGTCACTCAGCTACATTCCAATGTCTGAAGCAGACGGCAACTTTTGCCGGCAGCGACGGTCTCAGGTCAAGCAGCTGCCCTGACTTTAGCCAACTGGCCTCCACGGAAACACGGAGCGATTCATTCTTTAGGACGCTTCATGAGCAATACTTCAACCAAAGTTGCCTTAGTTGCAGCTTGTGTGGCGATCGCAGGCATAGGTGCCTACTGGCACTACTCGCCGTACCTGGCTATCAAGCAGATGCGCACCGCGGCCGAACAAAAGGACGCAGACACCTTCAACGCCCACGTGGACTACCCGAGACTGCGCGAAAGCTTCAAGGGCCAGGTCGCTGCCATGATGACCGAAAGAATGGCAAGCGCAGGCAGTTCCTCTGGCGGATTGGAAGGCCTGGGCGCAGCTCTGGGCCTGGCACTTATCAACCCCTTGATTGACGCCATGGTGCGTCCAGAGATGGTCATGCACTCGATGCAAGAGGGCAAATTCAAGCCCCTGCCGGGTATATCGAAAGAACCAACCAACGCCAACACCAGTGAGCCTGCCAAAGAACCGAAGTGGGAGTATGAGCGGAAGGGCTCTGACAAGTTGATTGCCTATGCCGTTGACCCCGAAGGCAAGGAAGATGCACGAATTGGTGTGGTGTTCGAGCGCAGTGGCTTCGCAAACTGGAAGCTGACGGAGATACGGCTGCCAGCAAAATGAATTCTGTGCATGTGACTGGACCGGTGAATAACCAACATGCCCTGTAAGCGCCCGGCGCACACATCTTGAGCGCGTGCTGAACCCTGGCGATAGTGTGCACGATGAACATCATGCACACCATGGCGAGCGAGACTCGCCCCGAGGTCCCAAGCGGCGGTTTTATAGTCCCGAGTTCAAACTCCAAGCTGTTGGCGAGTGCAGCCAAGTTGGCGCCTCCATTGCCGCCGTTGCTCTCAAGCACGGCGTCAACGCCAACATCGTGCACCGGTGGCTGCGCGAGTGGTTGAACGGTTGAGCCGATGTCTGAGAAATTAAGGCTTATGCCAGCATATCTATCCAGAATCGTCTTTCAGCACGGCTTCAGCTGCAATTTTCTGACGATCGTACGCCTTGCGCTGTAAATATGTCGTAAGCGTCTGGCCGTGGCATCTTGAGTTGAGGAGAGGATCACCCGACCATCGCGTTCATGATCAACGTAATGGTGGCGACCTGCAGCCGGGCGAGAGCCCGAGTCGGGCATTGGTTCAGGGTCTAC
>Ga0209390_10001333_pt1 | contig 48453 bp, 36 predicted proteins | sample BON01_FD_187212 | JGI IMG/M metagenome (GOLD analysis project Ga0209390, IMG submission 187212) | Freshwater microbial communities from Lake Bonney liftoff mats and glacier meltwater in Antarctica - BON-01 (SPAdes) (version 2) | ecosystem: Environmental > Aquatic > Freshwater > Ice > Glacier...
AAATATAGATTCAGTAGTGCTATCGTCACACAATGGGTTTAATATTTCTTGTAATGGTGCAGCTGATGGAAGTATTGACCTTACTGTAAGTGGAGGAACAGCTGGCTACACATATGTGTGGTCAGGTTTAAGTAGTTTTAATGAAACAACGCAAGATATTAGTGCATTAGAACCTGGAGAGTACACCATAACGGTCACCGATGCAAATGGATGTACTGTTGTAGAAACCTATACCATTACAGAACCCGATGTACTTGATTTAACAGGAGAACTTTCAGATTACAATGGATTTGGAGTCTCTGGAAACGGAGAGGATGACGGAAGTATTGATTTTGATGTAATAGGAGGAACGATGCCATATACCTACTCTTGGACAAGCCCAGATGGAACAATCCCTACTGGACAAGAAACAGAAGAAAACCTTACAGATCTTAATGCGGGAACGTACACGGTGCTAATTACCGATGCAAATGGCTGTACAATTACCGATACTTGGACCATTACTGAACCTCAAGAATTACTAATTTCGGAGGAAATAGCTTCTCACGTTGATGTTTTGTGTTTTGGGGAAAACACAGGTGTTATAGAAGTTGTTGTAGACCAAGAATCTGTTGGTCCTTATGAGTATACAATTACCAATAGTTCAGGGATTGAGGTAGAACGAGTAACAAACCAAACCACAAGCTACGTGTTTGATGGGTTACTAGCAGACATGTATACTGTAAGGGTAACCGATGCAAATGAGATTAGTAAATCTATTAACATCACAATTAATCAGCCTGCAAATTTGTTAGAAATTTCTGCTTTTAGCATTTTAGATTATAATGGGTTTGGCATCAGTTGTAATGGAGCTGCTGACGGAAGTATCGATATTACTGTAACTGGTGGCGAAGAAGCCTACAAGTATTCATGGTCAGGTCCAAACAGTTTTAGTGAAACAACGCAAAACATTAGTGCATTAGAACCTGGAGATTATACCATAACGGTCACCGATGCAAATGGATGTAGTACTTCTCCAGAAACGTATACGATTACAGAGCCTGATGAAATAATAATCAACACTACCCTGCTTCAGAATGTACAATGTTTCGAAAATAGTGATGGTAAAATTGAAATTACAATCACAGGTGGAACAGGTGATTTTACTTATGACTGGACTAAAAACAGCATTCCTTATGCAACGACCAAAGATATTACAGGTCTTGCCCCTGGAGAATATGTATTAATAGTTCAAGAGGAGGAAAATGATAAATGTTTTAGAACGAAAACATTTATCATTACTCAACCTGATTTATTAGAAATTGCTTTTGAAAGTAAAATAGATATTCTTTGTTTTGGTGATACCACAGGAAGTGTTCAAGTCTCTGTTACAGGAGGTACGTCTCCTTATCAGTATTCTTGGATAGAAGCTAGCGGAGCAACATACAATACCGAAGATGTATCAGGAGTTCCGGCTGGAGATTATCAGCTTACAGTAAATGATGCCTTAGGATGTAGCGCCACTTTTAATGTGATTTTGAGCGAACCAGATAACATCGTACTCAACGAAAGTAAAACAGACATAACTTGTTACGGTTCCAATGATGGAACAATAAGTTTAGATGTAACTGGAGGTGTTTCACCATACACATATGTATGGAGTGATTTAGGAAACGGTCCCTTGAGAAGCGACTTGTCTCCCGGTATTTATGACGTTACAGTTACAGACAGTAATAACTGTCAAAAAAACCTACAACTTGAAATAATTGAAGCACCGATATTTAAGATTGAACCTATAACAACTCATATTTCTTGTTTTGGAGCAGTAGACGGCTCAATTGAGCTAAATTTAACTGGAGGTGTTGCGCCTTTGAGTATTACTTGGGCTGATGATACCAGTGCAGGACTTACTCGAAATAATTTATCTGCAGGATCTTATAGTGTTTTTATTGAAGATGCACTAGGGTGTTCAATTGCAAAGAACTTTTCTATTATTGAACCTAATAAAATTGTATTAGATGCTGTTGTTACCAATGCTATTGATTGCACAGACCCAAACAGTGGTCGTATAGACCTACAAGTAGTTGGAGGAACGGCTCCATTTACATTTTTATGGAGTAACGGAGCAACTAGTGAAGATTTACAAAATATTGGAGCTAATAATTATACGGTGACTGTGACAGATAGTCGTGGTTGTGAAGAACAAAAAACGTTTGTAATTACCCGCCAAGCATCCTTAGTTTTAAATTTAAACACCAGTATTATTCCTGAATGTATAAATCAAACGGTCATACAAAGAAATGAGTTAGAAGTTACCGGAGGTGTTGCTCCTTATGCTATTAGTTGGTCTAACGGCACGGCAAGTGGCGCTAATGGTGAAATTATGGAGACCGCACAAAATGGTACCGTTATCGCTGAAGTGACCGATAGTTTGGGATGTACAGAGCAGTTGGTTTTTGATGTCAATCTATTTACATTAGGAGACCCTAGTTTTAATTATGATTCCTTTGCGAGTGCTAACTATGGAATATTGTCTATCGACGATCCAATTACATTTATCAATACCTCTTCAGGAGATCCTTTGAATTTCCTTTGGTCTTTTGGTGATGGAAATACTTCAACAGATAAAGACCCCACTCATACATATACAGCAGAAGGCACCTATGAAGTGATTTTAACTGTTCAGTATCCATACGGATGTTCTTATCAAGACACGATCACAATGAACATTGGAAAAGGGTATGATATTGTAATACCAAATGCTTTTACACCTAATAATGATGGTTTAAATGATGTAATTAGGCCTGTTTATATTGGAATGATTGACGTAGAGATGAGTATTTATAGCACATGGGGAGGATTAATTTATTTTGAAAAAGGACTCGAATTAAACGGATGGGATGGAGAAATAAAGAATAGTTTAGGTGAAAACGGTAATTATATAATAAAAGTTAAGGCAACTACTTTTTATGGATTAGTAGTGAGTTTTAATAGACCAATAACTTTAATAAAATAAGTTTGAAATGCGACAAGTTATTATTTTTATGTTTTTAGTATTAGCAAAATCTATTGTTGCACAAGATCCTGTATTTACGCAAGCATTTACAATGCCAGAAACATTAAATACAGGGTTTACTGGTGCGATAGAAGGCACAAAAGCAGGGATGATTCATAGAACACAGTGGCCTGGTATAGATTTTAGCATCAACACGCAATTTGCTTTTGTTGATACCTGGTTTGATGCCTTTAATAGTGGTATCGGAATAAGTATTCTGAATCATAAAGAAACAAAATCAAGATATACGTTTACACAACTTAATCTAAATTATGCGATTGCTTTTCAAATAAGTGATTCGTGGTATTTTAGACCGAGTATTTCAGTCGGAGTAGGGTCGAAGGATTATGGTTTTCAAAATTTACTTTTAGAGGATCAAATTAATATTAATAGTGGAATTATAAATACTTCTAGTATGGATGCTGCATTATTAAACGAACAGAATTTCTTTGCAGACTTTTCTGCATCGCTGCTTCTTAACAATGAGCATTCATGGATAGGAGCTACTTTTAGACATTTAAATAAACCTAATATCTCAATGACACACAGAGGAGAAACCCCTTTAGGGATTTTTTTATCAGTACATGGTTTAATTGAAATTCCAATGTCTTATTTTTTTAGAGACAATCAAAACAGCATCTACCTTTTTTCGAATTTTATGAAACAAGATGATTTTGTTAGATTTGATTTTGGGTCTCAGTATGTTTACGATAAATTTTCTATTGGAGTATCAATAGCTACAAATCCTGCTAAAAATCAGTATAATGATTCTTTCATAACCTCTGTAAATCCATTTATAGGATTTAAATGGGAAGGTTGGAAATTCAATTATTCATACGGTTTTAATACAAGTGAAATTGGTCAAACAGGAGGCGTTTATGAACTGTCAATTGCATACGAGTTTTCAACAAATGGGTTTGCTAATAACGGAAGAAGATTAAAATGTCCTGTCTTTTTCTAGTTACTCCCTCTCAAACTCAACAAACATATTTATCCAAATAATTCGAGATAACCGTAAATTTAAAGGCGCAGAAATAAGTAAGACTACAAACACAATTGCAAAACTTTGAAGGAGTGTTGTGCCAAAAAAAAGTGAACCAATTATAAAACTTGCAACAGATATAGCTACTGATAGTCCGTAGTTTACATACATTGCGCCGTAATAAAAAGAAGGCTCTATCATATATCTTAAATCGCAATGAGAACAATTTTTATGGATTACAGTGATTTTTGTTGGGTTAAAAGTAAAATCGTGTTTAAAGAAATCTCCCTCGTTACATCTAGGACATTTTCCATTAATTACACTGTATAATTTTGTTCCTTTTTTAAACATGATAACTCGTTTTTTTTTAATTACTTTTGCAAACTCAAAATTACGAAAAATAGCATGCTAAACGTACACAATTTGTCAGTTTCTTTTATGGGAACAGAATTATTTTCTGGAATTACTTTTAAGTTAAACAAAGGAGATAGGATTGGTTTAATTGGTAAAAATGGTGCAGGAAAGTCTACTTTGTTAAAAGTCTTATCTAAAGACATTGAAACAAGTGGTGGCACAATGGCATTTGATAAAGATGTACGAATGGGTTTTTTACGTCAAGATATAGATTTCGTAGAAGGAAGAACTATTTTGGAAGAAGCCTATCAAGCATTTGAAGAAATAAAAGCGATAGAAGTAAAGCTAGATGAGATTAATGAGCAATTGGTAACAAGAACTGATTATGAAAGTGAAGAATACACGCAATTAATACATGATTTAACGGACTTAACAGAGCGTTACGAGTTATTAGGTGGTTACAATTACCAAGGTGATACAGAGAAAATTTTACAAGGTTTAGGTTTTAAGCGTGAAGATTTTGATAAACTAACAGATACTTTTTCTGGTGGATGGAGAATGCGGATAGAATTGGCAAAATTACTATTGCAAAACAATGATATATTGTTATTAGATGAGCCAACAAATCACTTGGATATTGAATCTATTATTTGGTTAGAAAACTTTTTAAAATCCTATGCTGGTGCAATTGTATTGGTTTCTCACGATAAAATGTTTTTGGATAATGTAACGAACAGAACCATAGAAATTTCTTTAGGTCAGATTTATGATTACAAGAAAGCATATTCAGAATTTTTATTGTTAAGAGGAGAAATTAAAGAAAAACAATTACAGGCACAGAAAAACCAAGAGCGAGAGATTAAGCAAAAAGAGTTTTTAATCAATAAATTTAAAGCAAAAGCGAGTAAAGCATCTATGGCGCAATCGCTGATGAAACAACTTGATAAAGTAGAACGTATTGAGGTTGATCAAGATGATAATGCAACGATGAATATTCGTTTTGCAATCTCTAAAGAACCTGGAAAAATTATTGTTGAAGCAGAAAATTTATCAAAAAGCTACGGAAATAAACACGTTTTAGAAGGTGTAGATTTGTTGATAGAAAGAAATAGCAAGATTGCTTTTGTGGGTCAAAACGGACAAGGAAAGTCGACTTTGGCAAAAATGATGGTTGGTGAAATTCCGTTTAAAGGAATTTTGAAACTAGGGCATAATGTACAAGTTGGGTATTTTGCACAGAATCAATCAGAGCATTTGCCACCAGAAAAAACGGTTTTAGAAATCATGGAAGATGCCGCCACAGATGGAAACAGAGCTAGAGTTCGTGATATGCTGGGTTCCTTTTTATTTAGTGGAGATGCGGCAGATAAGAAAGCAAAAGTACTTTCTGGAGGCGAGCGTAATCGTTTGGCATTATGTAAATTATTGTTGAGTCCCTTTAACGTCTTAATTATGGATGAGCCAACAAACCACTTGGATATTGCCTCTAAAACGGTATTAAAACAAGCGTTAAAAAACTTTAACGGAACGTTGATTGTTGTTTCTCACGATAGAGAATTTTTACAAGGATTAACCACAACAGTTTATGGGTTTAAAGACAAAGAAATTAAAGAATATTTAGGTGATATTGATTATTTCTTGGAACAACACAAAATGGAAAATTTGCGTGAAGCAGAAAAGAGAACTGTTGTTAAAACAGAAAAAGTTGTTACTAAAAAAGACACTACTTTAACCCAAGAGCAAGAAAAGGAACTTAAAAAACTTAAGAATAAAATTTCTAATATTGAAGCAGAGATTGCTGATTTAGAAAATGAAATCGAAAAAATAGATTTAGAACTAGCCAAAAATTACGACGAAGTTTCTGCAAGACCAAACTTTTTTGAAAAGTACAAAGCAAAAAAGAAAAAAATAGATGTTTTAATGGTAGAATGGGAACAGATTGAAGGTGAAGTTGCTGGATTTTAGAGAGATTTTTAAAAGTTTCGCTAACTTTTTGCGGATATGATTTCGTTTTAATGAAAACTATCAGTCGTTAGCGAAGTTAGTTTTTTAAATTTTGAAAGTCAGGGTTCTAGTATTAAAATAACCTATTTCTCCTTCTTGTTAAAAATCATCAGAACCAACTTAAAAACCAAAACAGCAACAATCCCAACAACTAAACCAACCAAAAATTCACCTAAAACTTATGGTAAGGCTTGAACCAAATCATGAATAAATGGAATATGATGAACAAAAATTCTGCCAGCAACTAAAACCATTGCAATTGTACCAAAAACTACTAACACTCTAATGATAACTGGTAATGTTTTTACAAAATTATAACCAAAAACAAACATAAGAGGTTTTCAAAACCTCTTATGTTTGTTTTTGAAATTACTTTTTTTGTTCTAAATATACTGCTGAACCAGTCCAATTAAAGTATTAGCATCTTGTTCACCAGTTTGACGCCATTTCATTTCGCCATCTTTATAAATCATAAACGTTGGATTCCCTTTTACGCGCAAAGCTTCTGCTAGAGATTCGTTCTTTTTTATATCAATTTTAATTACTTTTGCCTTGTCGCCCAATGCTGCAGCAACATCTTTTAAAGTATCTAAATTGTTTTCTACCTCGTCCCAATCAAAATAAAAATCGATTAAAACCGGTTTCCCTACACTAATTAATTCGCCAAATTTTGTCATGATATTACCTTTTTAAAAGGAAAAACTAACTATTTCAAATTGAATCTACTCTACAAATATACTGTTTTTCTTGAAATCTCTGAATGTCAACTTTTTCGAAAAATATGTAAAATACGTTTCTATTTCTGATAAAAATTGACCTTAAAAATTTCTTGCCACGAATGCACAAATCTTACTTTTGAGATTTAAAATCAATTTCACTAATTTAAAATTATTTTTTTGTTTTAAAATCTGTATAATTATTCCAATTTATTCGTGATAATCAATTGAATAATTCGTGAATTCGTGGCTACTTTATTTGTGCCAATTCGTGAAATTCATATCAAAAAAACGTATCAAAAAAATTAACCTTTCTTCAGTTCAATCACCGTAATCTCTGGCCAAATACCAACTCTTCCCGGAAAGGCATGGTATCCAAAGCCTCTATTTACATTTATATATCGCCCATATTCTTCATATAAACCAGCCCATTGTTTGTAAACCAATTTAGCTGGACTCCATTTTATCCAACCCGGAATTTCAATTCCCATTTGCAATCCATGTGTATGACCACTTAAGGTTAAATGATAATTAAAATCGTCTTTTTTAACCATAGATTCCCAATGACTTGGATCATGACTCATTAAAATTTTAAAATCATTTTGATTTATATTTTCTGAAGCTTTTCTTAGGTCTCCCGCTTGATTAAAACCTTTTCCCCAGTTTTCGACTCCAATTAATGCAATTTTTTGTCCGTCTTTTTCTAAATACCTGTTTTCATTCAGCAATAAATCCAAACCAATTTTCTGATGCACTTTTTTAACATCCTCAAAATTTTTCGCCTTTGCAGCTTTGCTTTCCCATTCCATATAATCGCCATAATCATGGTTTCCTAAAATGGAATATTTACCTTCTTTTGCTTCTAACTTATCGAATACATCAATCCAATTGTCCATTTCATCAGATTTATTGTTTACAAGATCTCCTGTAAAAAGAATAACATCAGATTTTTGTTCATTAATCAAATCAACACCATAACTTATTTTCTCTTTGTTGGTGAAACTTCCTGAATGAATATCAGAAATTTGGGTGATGGTATACCCATCAAAAGCATCTGGTAAATCTTTAAAGGACAAGCTATATTTTAAAACTTTGTAATTGTATTTCCCTTGGATAATTCCGTAAATAAAAGTCGCAAAAGGAATTGCGGCAAGTCCTAAAGCAATTTGAGAAATAAATGTTCTTCTTCCTGCTAAAGGCAGTGTTTCGTTTGATGAAATCGCTGAAATTAACTTTACAAACCATCTATAAATATCTTCACCAAATAAAATGATTAAAATAACTAATTTTGGAATTAGAATAGTTAACAACAAACCCATTGCCATTTGAAATTGTGGCGTTTGTCCTTGAGATCTATCAAAGGCTAAAGAAAAATATAGAATATTTGAATAGATGACTACACTAACAAAAATCCAAGAATACCGAATAACTCTGCTGCTTGTTATGGTTTTTAAAGCTTGAAAAGCATAAAATTCTAAAAGAATAACTAAAATTATACTGATAAAAAGTGGAAAAATCCAACGTGGCATAAAGAAATTTTTTGCAAATTTAATTGATTATAGATGGATAAAATCTCATTTTGCAATACTTTAACAAAACCACTATCTAGCTATTTGCCTCTTCTGCTTTCAATTTTTTGACCAAATCTAACGCATCTGGAATTACATCACTACACAACACAATTAATGCTCCTTTTTGGGCATTTTTAATCGCATGGAGTATTGCTTTATTTTCTGATGGAATAATGGTTGTCTTTTTATTTGGATCTTTTGCTAGAATTCCGTTATGCAACATTTTAATTAATTCTTCCTCCGTTTTTCCACGTAACTGTTTGTCTTGACGAATAATTATTTCATCAAACATTTCTGCGGCAATACTTCCTATTTCGTGATTATCTTGTGGTCTTCTATCGCCGATTCCGGCAATAATTCCAATCTTTATGGTCGAATCTAAATGATCTGTCAATTGTCTCAATGCTTTCATTCCAGCAGGATTGTGAGCATAATCCACCAAAACATTAAAATCTTTGAACTTAAATAAATTCAATCTTCCTGGCGTTTGTGAAGGCGACGGAATAAAAGTTTCTAACGCAGCTTTCATATCTTCTATGCTAATTCCCTGAACATGCGCCGCTAAAACCGCACCCAAAACATTCTGAATCATAAATTTCGCTTTTCCTTCAAAGGTTAATGGAATAAGTTCTGCTTTCATCAATCTCATTTTCCATTCTCCTCTACAAATAGTAACGTACCCGTTTTCATAAACGGCTGTAATTCCGTTTAAACGTTGCATCGCTTTTATTCGTGGATTATTTTCATCCAAAGAAAACAACGCAACATTACAATTTAAAGCGCGTCTCATCTCATATACTAAATCATCATCTGCATTTAAAATTGCATATCCGCTTGGCAAAACCGTTTCTGGAACAACTGCTTTTACTCTTGCTAATTGCTCAATAGTATTGATTCCTTTTAAACCCAAATGATCTGCAGAAACATTGGTAACAATTGCAACATCACAATATTTAAAACCCAATCCTGCTCTTAAAATACCTCCTCTTGCACATTCTAAAACAGCAAAATTAACCGTAGGGTCTTTCAAAACAAATTCCGCACTTTGTGGACCTGTACAATCGCCAGTCATTAATAATCGATTCTGAATATAAACGCCATCACTTGTGGTATAACCCACACGATGTCCTTTCATTTTTGCAATATGAGCTATTAATCTTGTTGTAGTTGTTTTTCCATTTGTTCCAGAAACTGCAATAATGGGAATTCTACCTGTATCGCCTTTATTCGGGAATAATTTATCAATTACAGGCGCTGCAACATTTCTTGGCAAACCAGAAGTTGGCGCCAAATGCATTCTAAAACCTGGACCCGCGTTCACTTCTAAAACGGCGCCTCCAGTTTCTGATAATGGTTTTGTAATGTCTGACGTCATTACATCAATTCCGCAAATATCCAAATCAATGATTTTAGAAATTCGTTCTGCCATAGACACATTTGCAGGATGCACAATATCTGTAACATCTTCTGCAGTTCCTCCAGTACTTAAATTTGCGGTATCTTTTAAAATTAGTTTTTCGCCTTTTTCTAAAACCGATTCTAATGTATACCCTGCATTTTTAATAATATTAATTGTTAACTCATTTACAGTAATTTGAGTTAATACATTTTCATGTCCATAACCTCTTCTTGGATCTTTATTTACTTCTCTTATTAAATTTTCTACGGATAGTTTTCCATCTCCAACAACATGTGCAGACGATCTTTTTGCAGCAGCGACCAACACGTTATTGATGACTAACAATCTATAATCTTCTCCTGTAACGTATTTCTCAACGATGATTATTCCATTTTTAGAACTTTCTTTCGCATTTCTAAATGCTACAACTGCATCTTCAAAATTAGTAATGTTTACTGTAATTCCGCGTCCATGATTTCCATCTACAGGCTTTATCACCAAGGGATAACCAATATAATTGCAAGAATCTTCCAAACTACTTTCTCTTCGGATGATTTCTCCTTTCGGCACTTCAACTTGTGCTTGTTCTAATAAGTATTTTGTATCTTCTTTATCGCACGCTAATTCTACGCCAATACTACTTGTTTCGCTAGTAACTGTTGCCTGAATTCTTTTCTGATTTGCGCCATAACCCAATTGACAAAGCGAATATTTATTCAACCGGATCCAAGGAATTCCGCGTGCTTCTGCTTCTTCTACGATTGAACCTGTACTTGGTCCTAGACGAGATTCTTCCCTTAATTCTCGCATTTGCTGAATATCATCTTTCATATCATATTCTTCTGCAGCGATTAATGCTTCACAGATTTTTACCGAAGCTTCAGCAGCATAACGCCCAACATTTTCTTCCATATAAGAAAAGACCACATTATAAACTCCTTTTTCGCCATAATCTCTAGTTCTTCCAAATCCAGTATCCATTCCTGCAAGTGTCTGAATTTCTAAAGCAATGTGTTCAATTACGTGTCCCATCCAAGTTCCGTCATCAACACGCATAAAAAATCCGCCTTCACAACCTTCAGAACATCTGTGCGAATACATCGTTGGAAACATCGTTTTTAATCGCTCTGGAAAACCATCAACTTTATTGGTTGGAAATTCTTCCATTTTTCCCAAATCCAACACCATAACAATTAACTTATGACGTCTTATTGACCAGTAATTTGGTCCTCTCATTGCATTTATACTAACGATTTTCATGTGCTATTGAATTTTGTTTGATGAATCTTAAAATAAGATTTTAAATATAGAGAAATTTAAATACGTTACGAAATAAATTGAAAATATATTTAAGCTGTGAAATATTTCATCAAAATAGTATTCAAAAATTTTTGCCACGAATTCACGAATTTAAGGTTGAGATATAATGAATATTTCACGAATTTAAAATTCTTTCAGAATTTTTCTGGTTCGTGAAATTGTTTTAAAGTAGCAGTAAAATAAAAAAAATTCGTGAATTCGTGGCTATTTTTTAACTATTTCTAAAACGAATTCTCCAACATTCCTAAACAATTATAGTTATCCCAATTTTTTTAATTTTACTTTTGTGGCACTTTTCAATTATTAATGAAAAAAAGTTATGGAAATAAATAAAGGAACATTAATTCCTATTGGCGGAAACGAAGATAAAGGAAGCGAAGACAAGAAATTATATACGCAAGAATTTATTGACGAAGGAATTTTATTTCATGTGGTAGAAGAAGCTGGCGGAATTGACGCAAATATTGTGGTAATCCCAACCGCATCAAGTATTCCTGTGGAAGTGGGAAATAATTATATTGAAGCATTCACAAAATTAGGTTGTAAGTATGTAACTGTTTTAGATATTAGAACAAAAGAAGATTCTGGAAAACAAGAATTCATCGACTTGATTAAAAAAGCGAATTGCGTGATGTTCTCTGGTGGAAATCAGTCTAAAATTACCAATAAAATTGGCGGAACAACCATTCATGAAATTTTAATGGATCGCTATAAAAATGAAAAAGGGTTTGTAATTGCAGGCACAAGTGCTGGTGCAATGGCAATGTCTAACGAAATGATTGCTGGCGGAAGCGCTACAGAATCCTTTAAAAAAGGAGCTGTGAAAATGTATAAAGGTTTGGGATTACTACCCGAAATTATAATTGACACTCATTTTATTACTCGTGGTCGGTTTGGACGAATTGCAGAAGCGGTTGCTATTTATCCTGAATTAATTGGAATTGGTTTGGCAGAAGACACTGGTCTTATCATTAAAAAAGGAAATTTAACCGTTATTGGTTCCGGAATGGCAATTGTTTTTAATGGAAGAAAGTTGAAACATAACAATCAGAAAATTCTGGAAGAAGGTACACCAATGTCACTTATTGATTTAAGAACGCATGTTTTGGCAAATGGAGATCGATTTAACATTAAGAAAAAGAGAGTGAAGGTTTTGCCGCTTGAAAAAGATTTTATTTAATAGCCCACTCTGTCTTTCAGACATCTCTCCCGAAGGGAGAGAACTATATAGTGTCTGGTCGGAAACATAGCAAAATTAAAAATGTTTCTTTTTGCAATCTTTATCTTTAATTTTAATCGCCTGATGCTAAGGCATCACTTCATAAAATAAAAAACAAATATCATCAAAAATAATTCATTTTATAAAATTCGTCTATTTCCGACCAGACACTATATAAATATGATTTTGGTATTTATTTGAAGTTTAGAACACCTTTAAAAAACAGACCAATACATTGATGAATTTTGAAACGGATTTCATTGATTTTCACAGATTCTTTATGAAACTGTAAAGTTTATCCGTGTAAATTTGTGAAATCTGTGTCTTTTTTTTTATTTTGAAGATTAATTATAGATCAAAATCTCCTCATCTCCATTAGAAGATTTACTTGCACGATACATTCCTTCTGTGTTAAACGGCATCGCAATATTTCCATTTTTATCGATGGCAATTAAACCTCCATCGCCTCCAATTTCTAAAATTCTTTTGTGAATTACTTCTTCGGATGCTTCTTTTACCGATAAATTTTTGTGTTCCATTAAACACGCAACATCATACGCCACAACACCACGAATAAAAAGCTCACCACTTCCCGTGCACGAAATTGCGCAGGTTTTGTTGTTTGCATAATTTCCTGATCCAATCATTGGCGAATCTCCTACTCTACCAAATTTTTTATTTGTCATTCCGCCTGTGGAAGTTGCTGCAGCTATATTTCCATTTTTATCACAAGCAACTGCGCCAACGGTTCCGAATTTACTATCTTTTTTGGTTGCGTGATCTAATTGAAAACTATCAGTATCTTTTATTTCTAACCATTGTTTGTGACGGAATTCATCATAAAAATAACTTTCATTTTCAATTTTATAATTGTTTGCTTTTGCGAATTGCATCGCTCCTTCACCCGCTAAAAAAACGTGCTCACTTTTTTCCATCACATCTTTTGCCAACGAAACAGGATTTTTAATTCCGCTTATTAAAGAAACTGCTCCGGCATTTAGTGTTTTTCCGTCCATAATTGACGCGTCCATTTCGTGGGTTTCATCCGCAGTAAAAACCGCGCCTTTACCTGCATTAAATAAATGAGAATTTTCTAAAATGATTACCGCTTTTTCAACTGCATTAACTGAAGTTCCACCTTTTTCTAAAATCGAATATCCTTCATCTAGCGCATTTTTTAAAACTGCTCTGTATTGCGCTTCTAATTCTGGCGTCATCATTCCTTTTACTAAAGTTCCTGCTCCGCCGTGAATAGCGATTGAAAAAGTGTTCATTTTTGTTTAATTTTTAGAGTTCAAAAATAGAGCTTTTATGTTAGATTTTGATGAGAGATTTCTAACATTAAGATTAGTTAAAAAAAAATTTAACACATAGTTACATAGAAATCACATAGCGTTTATTCTCTAAAATCTGGTTGGTAGTTGGAATTGTTTTTACTTATTCCAGAATTTAGCCATAAAAAATATAAGTAAAATATAATAAAGACTTCTCGATACAATTTCGCCCAAAAGCGAAATCACTCGAAGAGACAACACGCATGTCAGTTCGAGTGGTTTGTCTAACGAAAGAAGAAAAATTGTATCGAGAACACGCAACAAAAACTTCTCAAAACAATACCGCTCAAAATCGAGATCACTCGAAGTGACATCGAAAATAAATTAGAAAATTTCTAACTTAATAAAAATGGGTAAATGCATAAGTTTTTGTAGTTTTATAACTTCAATATAATTTTAAAATGGCAGACCAAAAAAGACTTTTCTTAGTTGATGCATACGCATTAATTTTCCGTGGATATTACGCGTTTATAAAGAACCCAAGAATAAATAGTAAAGGTTTGGACACCTCTGCAATTATGGGTTTTATGAACTCATTATTAGACGTTATTAAACGTGAAAGACCAGATCATTTGGCAGTTTGTTTTGATAAAGGCGGTAGCGTTGACAGAGTAGAAATGTTCGAAGCGTATAAAGCAAACAGAGATGCAACTCCAGAAGCGATAAAAATTGCAGTTCCGTATATTCAAGAAATCTTGAAAGCGATGCACATTCCAATTATGGTAAAAGATGGTTTTGAAGCCGATGATGTGATTGGAACATTGTCTAAACAAGCCGAAAAAGAAGGCTATAAAACATTTATGGTAACGCCTGACAAGGATTTTGCACAACTGGTTTCTGAAAATATTTTTATGTATCGTCCAAAATTTGGTGGCGGATATGAAACATGGGGAATTCCTGAAGTTCAGAAAAAATTTGAGGTTGAACATCCATTGCAAGTGATTGATTTTTTAGGAATGATGGGTGATGCGTCTGATAATATTCCTGGCTTACCTGGAGTTGGCGAAAAAACTGCAAAGAAATTTTTGGCAGCTTACGGCTCTATGGAAAATCTTTTAGCAAACACGCATGAGCTAAAAGGAAAGATGAAAGAAAAGGTAGAAGCTGCTAAAGAATTGGGCTTACTTTCCAAGAAATTGGCAACGATTATGTTGGATGTTCCTGTAATTTTTGACGCGAAAGATTTTGAATTAGATGAACCAGACATTGAAAAAGTAACTGAATTGTTTAACGAACTTGAATTCAGACAACTTTTAACTAACTTTATAAATACATTTAAAAAAGCAGATTTAATTGACGAAAATGTTGAAGTTCCTGATAAAGCAAAATCAGCCCCAAGAAAAGTTGCTTCGAATGATGAAGGTCAGTTTGATTTATTTGCAGCTCCAGGAACGGGAAATGTATCGGAAATTGATGTTGCATCAGGATTCAAAACTATTGAAACAGTTGAACATTTTTATCAGCATGTAAATTCGCCTTTATCAAGAAAAATGTTGTTGAAGAAATTGATGCAACAAAAATCGGTTTGTTTTGACACAGAAACAACTGGTTTAAAAGCGTTGGAAGTTGAGCTCATCGGAATTGCATTTTCGTACGAAATTGGCAAAGGATATTATGTTACTTTTCCAGAAAATCAAAACGAAACGAAAACTATTTTGGAAGAATTTCGTCCGTTTTTTGAATCCGATGAAATCGAGAAAATTGGTCATAATTTAAAATATGATATTAAAGTGTTATCGAATTATAACATGCCTGTTAAAGGAAAATTATTTGATACGATGATTGCGCATTATTTGATAAATCCAGACATGCGCCACAATATGGATGTTTTGGCAGAAACGTATTTGAATTATCAGCCGGTTTCTATTGTAGATTTAATTGGTAAAAAAGGAAAAAATCAATTGTCTATGCGTGTTATTCCTATTGAAGAACAAACTGAATATGCTGTTGAAGATGCTGATATTACGCTGCAATTAAAAGTTCATTTCACCAAAGAACTAGAAGCAGGAAATGTAACTAAACTCTTTAATGATGTGGAGTTGCCATTGGTTTCTGTATTAACAGCAATGGAGATTGAAGGGATAAATATAGATGTTGATTTCTTAAAAGGATTGTCTGTTGATTTGACGGATGACATCAGCAGATTAGAAAAAAGCATCTACGAAAAAGCAGGCGAAGAATTTAATATTGCATCGCCAAAACAATTGGGAATTGTACTGTTTGAAAACATGAAATTGGTTGATAAACCAAAGAAAACCAAAACGGGACAATATGCAACTGGAGAAGATATTTTATCCTATTTAGCAAAAGACCACGAAATTATTAGAGATATTCAAGAGTATCGTCAGTATAAAAAATTACAAAGTACGTATGTTGATGCGTTGCCGAATGAAATTAACCCAAAAACAGGAAGAATTCACACACAATATATGCAAGCTGTTGCTGCAACAGGGCGTTTGAGTTCTAACAATCCGAATTTACAGAACATTCCAATCAGAACAGAACGTGGACGAGAAGTACGAAAAGCATTTGTGCCACGCGATGAAAATTATGTGTTGTTGGCGGCAGATTATTCGCAGATTGAACTGCGGATTATTGCGGCTTTAAGCGAAGAAGAAACGATGATGAATGCGTTTAAAAACGGCGAAGATATTCACGCTTCCACTGCAGCAAAAGTATTTAATGTGGACATAAAAGACGTAACTCGTGAGCAACGTAGCAATGCAAAAACAGTGAATTTCGGAATCATTTATGGCGTTTCTGCTTTCGGATTAAGCAATCAAACAAATTTATCTAGAAGTGAAGCCAAAGAATTAATTGAAACCTATTACGAAACCTATCCGAAGTTAAAAGCATACATGGCTTCACAAGTCGATTTTGCTAGAGAATACGGTTATGTAGAAACGGTTTTAAACAGACGCAGGTATTTAAAAGACATCAATTCTAGAAATGCAATTGTTCGTGGTGCTGCAGAACGTAACGCTGTAAATGCACCAATTCAAGGTTCGGCTGCGGATATTATAAAACTAGCAATGATTACTATTCACAAACGTTTTGAAAAAGAAAATTTTAAATCTAAAATGCTTTTACAAGTGCATGATGAATTGGTTTTTGACGCACATAAAGACGAGTTAGAAATCATAAAACCAATTATTAAGCACGAAATGGAAAATGCTTTTAAAATGGCAATTCCTTTGGATGTAGAAATCGGAATTGGTGAGAATTGGTTAGAAGCACATTAATTTCATTTAATTTTAACAACTAAATTGTAAAATATTATTTTGTAAATTTGAGAATTACTATAAATACTCTGAAAGATGAAAACAGCATTGCAAATAGATATTACGTTTGAGCAAATCCTTTCAATCGTTCGACAACTCCCGAGGCAACAAAAAATTAAGTTGACAAAAGAGTTGGAAAAAGAGGTTATTGACACAAAATTATCTCGTTTGTTAAAAACATTTAAGACGAAAGAACTTGACGAAAAAACCATAAACGAAGAAGTTGAAAGTGTAAGACAAGAGCTTTATGAAAAACAAAAGCGTTAAAGTAATCTTCGACACGAATGTTTGGATTAGTTTTTTGATTGGCAAACGTTTGTCAAAAATAAAAGAATATATTTCTGACGGAAATATAACAATTGTTACAACAGAACAATTGCTAGTAGAACTTAAAATAGTTACAAATCGTAAGAAACTTAAAAAATACTTTCCAAAAGATAGCGTTGAAGAATTAATAGAACTGCTAGAAACTATTGCAGAAAAAGTTAACATAAAACCAACACATTTTATTAACAGAGACGTCAAAGATAATTTTCTATTAGACTTATTAGACTTCTCAAAAGCTGATTATTTAATAACTGGGGACAAGATTTATTAGTTCATAATCCCTTTAAAACAGCACAAATCTTGTCTCCAGCAGATTTTGAAAAAGAATTCAAAAGATAAAATTACTGTAAATTTTGATTTCTTTATAAGTAAAAATTGGAATTAGTTAAAAGTGAATAGGAAATTTAAAAAAATGGAATTAGATTATATTGAAAATTTTAACGGAGATGACGAAAACATAGTTCGTCTTTATAATTTCAACAAAAAAGAAGCGATTCTATTCAGAAAACTAATAGTCGAAACAATTATTACTAAAAAGCAGAAATTAGATTTATCTCAAGTCGATTTTATAACGCCACGTAATTGCAATTTAATTTTTGGTTTATTCAAATCTGATGAAGGAATATTGACCAAAGATAACGAAACATTTTTTTGTGTTCTAACGTTAGAAGGCTATATAAATATGGCGAAACTTTTAGAACCATTCTGTAAAAAAGAATCAAAAGGTTACCAATATTTATATGATATTGATAATCCTACTGATTTATTATTCTCGCCATCTGCTGGTTTGGTTGAGTAATTAGTTGTTAGTGATTAGAAGTGTTCCTTTTTCTATGATTCCTAAATAATCATTTTTTGGAGTAAGATTTTCTATTAGTAAATTTAGTAAAAGCTTAGACATTACAGTTTTTTAGTAAAAATAAGTAAATACTGTAGACAATAAAACACATAAAATAATTATGAAAGGATTATCTTTAAAAAATTAAATTAGTAAAAACTTCAATAATGAAACATTTTAAACTCTTAGTTATTCTTATCTTATTTGCTTCTTGCTCTAAAAGCATTTATCAACTATCAAAGAGGGAATATAACAAAGAAGCCAAAAAATTAGGAAACTCTCTTATTGAAATTTCGCCAGACACCATAAGCAACAGAATAACAAATGTGATAAAATCTCAAAATTTTAATTTGAGAAAACCAAACCTAATTGTTATACATCACACAGCGCAAGACAGTTGTAAACAAACCTATAAAACCTTTGCTTTAAAGCGCACGCAAGTAAGTTCTCACTACGTAATTTGCAGAGATGGAACCGTTACTCAAATGCTAAACGATTTATTAAGAGGTTGGCATGCAGGCAATGGAAGTTGGGGCAAAAACACAGATATAAATAGTAGTTCTTTGGGTATTGAATTAGACAATAATGGTAATGAACCTTTTTCTTATGCTCAACTTAACAGTTTGGTTTTCTTACTAGAAAAGCTAACGACAAAGTATAAAATACCAGCGCAAAATATTGTTGGTCATTCTGATATTGCGCCAGGAAGAAAAACAGATCCTAGTGCACTTTTCCCTTGGAAAACACTGGCTCAAAGTGGTTACGGAATTTGGTATAACGAAGAAAAACTTGATTCAACAGTGCTCCCTGTAGATTTTAATTCAACATTTGCTTTGAAATATATTGGTTACAATACCAGCAGTATAGAAAAGGCTATTTATTCGTTTAAACTTCGTTTTAATTCAGATCAAGTATCTTTTGTTTTATCAGAAAAAGATAAAAAAATATTATTTTTATTGATGGATGAAATTTAAAACAGAACTAGATACTTTGATTACTTCATATAATGTTATTCTTGATTTTTGTACAACGAAAATCTAAAAGGTTTTTAAAATATTTGAGAAATTTGTACTTTAGTTACTAATTATCACGTTATTGAGTTTGTTAAATAAATTTTTTCCATTTGCTGAAATAATTTTTACAAAAGATATCCTAACAATAATAAGAAAATTTAGTATGTAATTAATGAAGTGAATTACTCTTTAAGAATCAATTATTTTGATTTTACTTGACGATACTCATGTCTTATAAAATAAAATTGAAGAAAATACTTCTGTTAAATAAAATTAGAAACAACGGAATTTTTAGATAAACTTATCAAAAGAATATTAATTTTTTTTTATAATTCTGATATGTATCTTGAGACTTTTGTTTTTCAAAAGAAAAATGAAAAGAAAATAATAAAGTATTTAAGAGGAATTATAATTTTATGTCAGCCTTTTTATTTGGAAGTTTATAATTTTATTTTTTCCCTTCAACAACAATAACAATTTCCCCTTTTGGTGGTTTATTTGTATAATGCGCTAAAACTTCTTTTGCAGTTCCTCTTACCGTTTCTTCAAATAGTTTCGTAATTTCTCTGGAAACAGAAACTTGCCGATCTTCGCCAAAATATTCTACAAAACTAGTTAATGTTTTAATTAATTTATGCGGAGATTCATAAAAAATCATTGTTCTATTTTCTTCTGCTAAAAAGGTTAATCGAGTTTGTCTTCCTTTTTTTACGGGTAAAAAACCTTCAAAAACAAATTTATCATTTGGTAAACCAGAATTCACTAAAGCAGGTACAAAAGCTGTTGCGCCAGGCAAACAATCGACTTCAATATTATTTTCTACACAGGCTCTTGTCAATAAAAAACCAGGATCTGAAATGGCTGGCGTTCCAGCATCCGAAATTAATGCACAGGTTTCTCCGTTTTGTATTCTTTGCATGATGCCTTTTACAGATTTATGTTCATTATGCATATGATGACTGTACATTTGCGTAGAAATTTCGAAATGTTTCAATAATTTCCCGCTTGTACGCGTGTCTTCTGCGAGAATAAAATCGACTTCCTTTAAAACCCGAATTGCTCTAAAAGTCATGTCTTCTAAATTACCAATTGGTGTTGGGACTAAATATAGTTTACTCATTGTTTATTTTTTTTCTCGCAAAGATTCTGTGTTAACTTGCAACAAAAAATCCATATATTTTTTATATTTTTGTTTTTCAAAACGGCTATAAGCTAGTTTCTAAAGGGCAATCTCTATTTCTAATAGTGTTGCTCTTTTTTGTTGCTCATAATCTTGAATAAACCCTTTTTTATTCTTGTAAATTACATAAATCAATTCTAATAATTTTCTTTGAACTGCAATTAACCCTTTCATTTTTATACCACTTTTAGCTACTAATCTTATATATAGTTCTTTATGTGTGTTATTATATTTAACGGCAGACAATGAGGGCAGATGTAGCGATTTTCTCAAATTTTTATTTCCTTGTTTTGAAATTTTAGTTCTTTTATTTACCGATGTTCCTGATTGTTTTTGTTTTACATCTAACCCTGCATAGCTGGTTAATTGTTTTTTATTTCTGATTAATTCAAATCCATTTGTTTCCGCTAAAACGGTTACAGCTGTTAAAACTCCAACCCCTGGAATTGTGCAAATATTTTGAACTTCTTTTTTTAAATTAAGGTCAAGATTTATCATTTCTTGAATTTCTAATTTAATTTCTTTTTCTTGTTTATTCAAAAATTTAATTCTTGATTTTAATCGTTTTAAACTACTTTGATTTGGTTCTGCTTCAGATTTCTCTGCATGCAATTGATTCTTTACAATTACTCGCTCATCTACTATCTGGCTTCGTTCTCTAGTGAGTTGTTGCAGTTCTTTGTAGATTTTCTTTGGTCGTTTCCAAGCATCTAATTGACGCTCTAAACCAAAACGACATATTGCCTGTGATGCTGTTTTATCTGTAACCGTTTTGGTATTTAAGGTACGCATGTAATTACTTATTTTATTAGGTAAAACAATACTTAAATTTAAACCTTTCTCTTCTAAAAAATATGCAAATTTTTGATGGTAAACTCCTGTTGCTTCCATTACAAATTGAATTTCTATATCCTTTTCAATTAGAGAATCTAACCATTTCAATAAAGATGCAAAATTATTTTTGTTGTTTTTGAATACTTTATATGCATAAAGATCTACGGATAAATCATTAAACATTCTTCCTAACGTTACTACTAACTCTTTTTGAGCAACATCAACTCCTAATACTTGTTTTAATACTTTTTTCATTCTTATATAAGGTTTAAATTATATAAAGTGATTACCTCTCCTCGTTTTTTCTCCTGGTTGGATATTCTGGATATAACTTTAAATAAATTATTCCTTACATTCTGTTCAAACTCTAAAAGATAAAAAAAGAATGAGGTGATTTCTTTGCGACAATATACTTCAAGAGTTATTTAGGCGCCAATGTACTCTCATTCTTTTCACTTTAATATAAATCTAAAATAACAAATAGATTTTATACTTTTACAAACATAGGAGGCGCAAAGTTTTTCTTTCTATAATATTTATACTGAATACTGTTACTGAAAACTGCGACTAATTTTAAATTTCTTCATATGTTTCCACAGTAATATCAGCAATAACATCGCCAGTATGTTTTGTAGAAAGTGGTTCAAATAATAAAATATGAACTTCTTCTTTTGCAATTGGTTTGTGTTCAGTACCTTTTGGAACGATATAAAATTCGCCTTCATTTAGTGTAACTACTTTGTCTCTTAATTCAATTTCTAAAGTTCCTTTGATGACCAAAAAGAGTTCATCTTCATTATCATGTTTATGAAAAACAAATTCGCCTTTTAATTTTGCTACTAATATCTGCTGACCATTTAATTCCCCAACTTTCTTTGGCGACCAATGTTCTGAAAATAATTTTAACTTTTGCTGAATATTAATAACTTCCATAAAACAAATTTACGAACTAAATCTGCGTTACCGATTGAAGCGACATCCTTTTTATGCCAAAATTTTTTCAATATCTTTTATAAATACAAAATTTTTGATGATTTAAAAGTTGATGAATTGAATTCAGCATAAAAAGATACAGCGAAAAGCGGGGCATTTCTCTTTCAGAAATGAACGCCCAAAAAGAGAAGAGATTTATTATAATTGATTAAATTTGTAGCTTAATTTCAAGAGATTCCTGCCTTCGCAGGAATGACAGAATAAGAATATAAAAGGAGAAAAATGTACAGAAGTCATTCTTGTGGCGAGTTAAGAGCATCGCACGTAAACACAGAGGTAACACTAGCAGGTTGGGTGCAAAAATCCCGCGATAAAGGTTTTTTAGTTTGGGTAGATTTACGTGACAGATACGGAATTACACAATTAATTTTCGACGAAGTGAGAACGTCTGCCGCAATTATAGAGCAAGCAAAATCTTTGGGAAGAGAATTTGTGATTCAGGTGAAAGGGAAAGTGATAGAAAGAGAATCGAAAAATTCGAAATTGAAAACAGGTGATGTTGAAGTGTTGGTTTCTGAATTAAAAATCCTGAATAAAGCAAAATTACCTCCGTTTACGATTGAAGATAAAACGGATGGTGGCGAAGATATTCGAATGAAATACAGGTATTTAGATATTAGAAGAAATCCTGTGAAAGACAGTTTAATTTTTCGTCATAAAGTAACGATGGAAGTTAGAAAATACATGTCTGACCAAGATTTTATAGAAGTTGAAACTCCGTATTTAATAAAATCTACACCAGAAGGCGCACGTGATTTTGTGGTTCCGAGTAGAATGAATGCTGGTCAATTTTATGCGTTGCCACAATCTCCGCAAACCTTTAAACAACTGTTGATGGTTGGTGGAATGGACAAGTACTTTCAGATTGTAAAATGTTTTAGAGACGAAGATTTACGTGCAGACAGACAGCCAGAATTTACACAAATTGATTGTGAAATGGCATTTGTGGAGCAAGAAGATATTTTAAATGTTTTTGAAGGATTAACACGTCATTTATTAAAAGAAATTAAAGGAATTGATATTGATAAATTCCCAAGAATGTTATATGATGATGCGATGCGTTTGTACGGAAATGACAAGCCAGACATCCGTTTTGGAATGGAGTTTAGCCCCTTAATCCCCAAAGGAGAAAAGTTTGGGTTTCCAATCTTTGACGATGCAGAATTAGTAGTTGGAATTACCGTTAAAAGCTGTGCAAATTACACAAGAAAACAAATTGACGAATTGGTAAATTGGGTAAAAAGACCACAAATTGGTGCTTCTGGTTTAATTTGGATAAAATATGAAGAAAATGGTTCTTTAAAATCTTCTGTAAATAAGTTTTTTGACGAAGAATATTTGAAGTTTTTTGCTGATGAAATGAAAGCAGAAAAAGGAGATTTAATGTTAGTTCTATCTGGGAAAACCAATAAAGTAAGAGCACAATTATCTGGGTTGCGTATGGAAATTGCAACTCGTTTGGGTTTACGTGATCCAAAAGTTTTTGCGCCACTTTGGGTAGTCGATTTCCCATTATTGGAATTAGATGAAGCAACGGGACATTATCACGCAATGCATCATCCGTTTACCTCTCCAAAACCTGGGCAATTGGAATTATTAGACACAAATCCTGGTGAAGTTAAAGCAAATGCGTACGATTTGGTGTTAAACGGAAATGAAATTGGTGGAGGTTCCATAAGAATTCATGATAAAAAAATGCAAGCGACGATGTTGCGTCATCTAGGTTTTTCTGATGAAGATGCGAAAGCGCAATTCGGCTTTTTAATGGACGCTTTTGAATATGGCGCGCCACCTCACGGCGGATTAGCTTTTGGTTTAGACAGATTGGTTGCTATTTTGGCTGGTCAAGAAACGATTCGTGATTTTATTGCGTTCCCAAAAAATAATTCTGGTCGTGATGTAATGATTGATGCGCCAGCTTTTATTGATGAAGCGCAATTGAAAGAATTAAATTTGAAGTTGGATCTTAATAAGTAAAGAAACAGAATAAATTTAAGTTGAATTAGTTTTAAGCTTATTGTAAAATAAAAAAATCCCAATCTAAATTTTTAGATTGGGATTTGTCTTTTCTATAAAAAAAGACTTGATAGGTTTTTGAAGCCTGTCAGTCTGTATCGTGTAAAATCGTTTTAAGCATTCAAAGGTTTTCCATCCCAAGCAGCTTTTGCAGCTTCTTTTACTGCTTCAGAATAAGTTGGGTGACCATGACAAATTCTAGCCAAATCTTCTGCGGATGCTCTAAATTCCATCGCAACGGCAGCTTCCATAATTAAATCGGCAACACGCGCGCCAACCATATGAACTCCTAAAATTTCGTCTGTTTTTTTATCTGCTAAAACTTTTACGAATCCGTCTGTATCTCCACTAGCACGAGATCTTCCTAAAGCTCTCATTGAAAATTTACCAGATTTATAATCGATTTTTGCTTCTTTTAACTCCTCTTCTGTTTTACCAACTGCGGCAGCTTCTGGCCAGGTGTACACAATTCCAGGAATTAAATTATAATCGATATGTGGTTTTTCTCCAGCTAAAAATTCTGCAACAACAACACCTTCTTCTTCCGCTTTGTGCGCTAACATTGCACCTTTTACAACATCACCAATTGCGTAAATACTTTTTACGTTGGTTTGTAGATGATCGTTTACAGAAACTTGTCCACGCTCATTAACTTCTACACCAACTTTTTCTAAACCTAAACCTTCTGTGTATGCTTTTCTTCCAACAGAAACCAAGCAATAATCACCAGAAAATTCAACTTCTTGATCTTTTTTATTGGTCGCTTTTACAGTAATGGTTTTCCCTTTTTTAGTTACCGAAGTTACTTTATGACTTGTTGCAAATTTGATTCCTTGTTTTTTGAAAACTTTCAATAATTCTTTAGAAACATCAGCATCCATTCCTGGAACAATTTTGTCCATATATTCAATTACAGTAACATTTGAACCTAATCTTTTATACACAGAACCTAATTCCAAACCAATAACTCCACCACCAATTACAAGTAAATCTTTCGGAATTTCTTTTAGTTTTAAAGCTTCTGTAGAAGTTATAATTCGGTCTTTATCTAGTTTGATAAAAGGTAAGTTAGATGGTTTTGAACCTGTAGCAATAATAATGTTTTCTCCTTCGATAATTGCTGATGATTTATCATTTTTGGTAATTTTCACTTTATTTTTATCGACAAAAGAACCTAAACCTTCAAAAACGGTAATGTTATTTTTATCCATCAAATATTTGATTCCGCCCGTTGTAGTTTCTACAACTTTTGCTTTTCTTTCAATCATTTTACCGAAATCAATTTTTGGCGTTCCCACAGTAATTCCGTGTTCTTCAAAGTGATTTACAGCGTCATAATAATGATGTGAAGAATCTAATAATGCTTTAGAAGGTATGCAACCAACATTTAAGCATGTACCGCCAAGCGTTGAATATTTTTCTATAATGGCTACTTTTTTCCCTAATTGAGATGCTCTAATCGCAGCAATATATCCTCCAGGACCAGAACCAATTACAATAATATCGTACTTCATTTTTTTGAAAATTTAGAATACAAAAATACAGATTTTTTTGTATATAAATAGGCAATTTTCGTTAGTTTTACAGTATCAAAATTCAAATAGCACCAAATGAAAATTATAAAAAGAATTCTAATTTTTTTATTAGTTATTTTAGTAGTAATGCAATTTTTTGCACCCCAAAAAAATGATGGAGAACTTTCTTCATTAGTTGCATTTGTTGATGAAACAAAACCGCCAAAAGAAGTACATGATATTTTAAAAAATACGTGTTTTGACTGTCATTCCAATGTAACAACATATCCTTGGTACAATGCAATTACGCCAGTAAATTTTTGGTTGGATGAACATATTCAGGATGGAAAAAAACACTTAAATTTTTCTAATTGGGCTGAATATACCTTAAAGAAAAAAGAGCACAAAATGGACGAATTGCATGAAGAAGTAGAAAAAGGCGAAATGCCATTAAACTCTTATACATACACGCATGCTGATGCAAATTTAACTCCAGGACAAATAGCAGCTGTTGTTGCTTGGGGAAAGAAAGTTCAAGCAGATTATAAACAACAAATGATAGCTGAATAAATGAAAAAAAGATCACTTTTAATTATTGGTTCGGTTTGGGTTGAGCCCAATTCTTCTGCTGCTGGAAAGCGAATGTTACAGTTGATTGAACAATTTTTAGAAAATGATTATAAAATTACATTTGCATCAATTTCACTTAAAAATGAGAAAGCAATTGATTTAATTTCTTTAGGAATTGACGAAGCTTGTATTGAATTAAATAATGCTTCTTTTGATGAATTTATAACAAAACTACAACCAAATATTGTTTTGTTTGATCGTTTTATGACGGAAGAACAATTTGGGTGGCGTGTTGCAGAAAATTCTCCAGAAGCAATCCGAATTTTAGACACAGAAGATTTGCATTGTTTGCGAAAAACAAGAGAATTGTGTTTGAAAAATAAAATTGATTTTTCGACTGATGAATTATTAAAACAAGATAGTACTAAAAGAGAAATTGCGGCTATTTTGCGTTGCGATTTATCTTTAATTATTTCTACTTTCGAAATGGAATTACTTGAAAATACATTCAAAATCGATGAAGCTATTTTGTTGTATTTGCCTTTTCTGTTTGATGAAATTGATGAAAATCAGATTAAAAAATGGAAATCTTTTGAAGAAAGAGAACATTTTATTTTTATCGGGAATTTTTATCACAAACCAAATGTTGATGCTGTTTTAACGTTGAAAAATGAAATTTGGAGCGAGATTAGAGAGCAACTGCCAAAAGCTGAACTTCATATTTATGGCGCTTACGTAAATCAGCAAATAGAGCAATTACACAATAAAAAAGAAGGTTTTTTAATCAAGGGTTTTGCCGAAAACGCAAATAAAGTTGTTGGAAATGCAAGAGTAGTTTTGGCGCCTTTAAATTTTGGCGCAGGAATAAAAGGAAAGCTCACAGAAGCTATGATTTGTGGAACGCCGAGTGTAACTACATCAATTGGAGTAGAAGGAATGTGTGATGATTTCCCTTGGAATGGTTATGTAGAAAATGATTATTCTGATTTTGGTATGATGGCAAATCAATTATATTGTAGCAAATCTTCTTGGGAAAATGCGCAATTAAATGGGATTGATATTATAAATTCCATTTACAGTAAAGAAAAAAACGGACAAGTTTTTTTTAATAAAATTGAAGAAATTCAACAGAATTTATCAATTCATAGAACTCAGAATTTTATAGGAAGTTTGTTGCAACATCAATCATTGCAGTCAACAAAGTATATGAGTAAATGGATTGAAAGTAAAAATAGTTTTCAGTCGCGGTAGACAGTATTCAGTCGCAGTTTTCAGTTCTTTGCTGATGTAAAAAAAGATTATTCAAAATAATACTTACTGCTTGATTAAACTTCAAGGGTCTTCAAGATCTTTAGGGTTTTGGTTGCATTAAAATAAAATACATTTTTACAATTGTGGTAATTTAATTTCTAATAGTTCACTTTCATTCCCAAATTTATCAACACCAACAATTGCGATAGCATTCAATATACTTTTTACTTTTTTATCATCAGTTTTTACTAAAGGAATGATTTGCGAATTTGTAAATCTTCCGTGAATAGTATATTCCCATTTCGAATTATACTTATAATGAATAACCCAATTTGCTATATCAACTGTGTTTTTATAATTCCAATTTAGTACTAAATTTTCTTTTTCTTTAGTGTAGTTAAATGTTGGTATTTCTGGTTTTGTGTTGTTTAACCAAGGATAACTTGGCGAAAGCGCTTGTTTTTTATAAGGCCCATTAAAAATAGCTTCAGTAAGTTTTGGTGAATCAATTAAAGGAGCAATACTCCAGTGAACAGCGCCAGGTGAATTAGATAACATTCCACGCGTAATCATAATCTGATTGATAACTTCGTCTATTCCTTCATCTCCTTTTATCCTTCCAATACTCATTCCTGGCCAAATATGTCTGTTTTTTGTGTTTTCTTGATTCCACCAATTTAATAAAACGGGGAAACTCAACTCTGTTCTGTTGATTGGCCAATACAATTGTGGCGTAAAATAATCGATCCAACCTTCGTTGAGCCATAATTTTGCATCGGCAAAAAGTTCATCATATTGATCAAAACCAGAAGTGACAGAAGCTGGATAATTTGGTCGCCAAAACCCAAAAGGGCTAATTCCGAATTTTACACTAGGTTTTTCTGTTTTTATAGACATGTAAATTTTTTTAATTAATTGATTTACATTCTCCCTTCTCCAATCGTTTCTTTTTAAATCTCCACCTGAATTTATATAGTCTTTCCAGCTTTTATCGTCAGGAAAATCTTTGTTGTTATTGTAAGACGGATAGGGGTAAAAATAATCGTCAAAATGAATTCCGTCCACATTATATCTTTTCACAATATCCGTAACAACATTGTAACTATGGTTTTGTGCTTTTTTATTTCCAGGATCTAGCCAGTAAAAACCAGTTTCTAATTTTACCACCATTTCTGGATTTTTTTTAGCAATCGCAGCTTCAGTAATTTCTCCACCTGTGGTGTGATGTGCTCTGTATGGATTTAGCCACGCATGTAATTCGATTCCTCTTTTATGCGCTTCATAAATCCAAAATTCCAGAGGATCATAATAAGGATTTGGTTTTTCACCTTGAGTTCCTGTTAAATAATAAGACCACGGCTCTAAATCACTTTTGTATAACGCATCCGCTTGCGGTCTTACTTGTAAAATTACTGCGTTAAAATTGTTGTTTTTAAGAAGATTTAAAAGATAAATAGCTTCTTTTTTTTGTTCATCTGTAGAAAGACCTCGTTTGCTTGGCCAATTTATATTTGCGACGCTCGCAACCCAAGCAGCTCTAAATTCTCTTTCGATGGGTAAGCTTTTCGATTTTTCGATTTTCCTAATTTTAACAACCTCGTCAACGTTATCAATCTTTTTAGTTTTTTTATCTGTAGGATAGACTTTTTTGCTACAATTAGTTAAAAGGAATACAGTAAATACAAACACTAATTTTATTGTATTTTGAAAATAGATTTTTTTTGAAATCATATTTTGAAATTGATAGTTTTTAAAAAGTTATTTTTATGATTATCAAAAAGTTAGAGTAATGATACATTAGACTCAATAAATGGTTTTAGTAGAGGGTTTTCTGCATCTAATTCTGTTATTGCAACATCAATATCGTTAAGTCCACAAATGTCATAGTTAAGTTTAATGTTTAATTTATTTGATGTAGATAAATACACATTTTTTTCAGAGGCGCTAATCATCGCTTTTTTTACCAATGCAACTTCATAACCTTCATCAGTAATTCCGCGTTCTAAACTAAAGCCACTTACACCAATAAAACATAGATTTGCTGTAATGTTGGATAAATATTGAATTACGTCTATACCGGTAGTTACCATCGAGTTTTTGCGAATTCTGCCTCCAATAAATATAGTTTCAACAGTTGGGTGTTCTGCTAATTGCATTGCAATTGGCAGGCTATAGGTATAAATAGTTGCCTTTAATTGTTTTGGAAGTAACTTGGCTAGCATTAAATTTGTTGTACCACCGCTCATTATAATTACCATTCCGTCTTCAATTAAGGTAATGGCTTTTTTTGCGATTAGAACTTTTTCTTCTCTTTTATAAATAATATCTTCATTATAATGATATAATTTTTGAATTGTAGATATCGCTCCACCGTGTACTTTGGTGAGTAAGCCTTTCTTGTCTAATTCTTTTATGTCTCTTCTAATTGTGTCTTCTGAAACATTTAATTTTACGGACAAAAAGCTAGAGCTAACCTGTCTGTTAATGCTAACTTCATCTACCACTTTTTGTTGCCTATCCTTTTTCATTTGAAGAATTGATTTTTTCAAAAGTAAGATTTTATTAAGTTATTATGCAAATATCTTTGTGATAAATAAATAAAATGCATTTTTTTGCTGTTTTTTTTATGTAAAAACGTATTTATTCTATGTGTATTTATGTTTGTTCAATGTACGTCATCTTTTTTAATGCTCTATTTTTTTGTTTATTAAAATACAAAAAGAAGTGTTTTAACTAAATTTTTACTGTGATTTATAGTTTTACTCATGTTTTTTATTGCGTGATTTAGCTATATAATTGTATTATTTTCGAACTATTGTATATATTATTGCAGTTTTATGCGAATAACTTGCAGGGTTTCAATTTTTTTATATCTTTACCTCAATAAATTTAAAACTAAACTACATGAAAAAAATTTACAATTTAACATTAACCCTATTTATGTTCTTGATTGTGCAAAGTGCGTTTGCTCAATTAAAAACTGTTTCAGGTGTGGTTACGGAAAAAGTAAGTAAAGCCCTTTTGCCTGATGTTAGCGTATATATTAATCAAATTAATAAAGGAGGAGTAACAGATTTTGATGGTCGTTATTCTATACAGGCAGAAGATTTAAAAGGGAAAACGATAACTTTTAGTTATTTAGGCTATAAAAATTTTACAGCTAAATTAACAGGAGATAATCAAGTTATAAATGTTGAATTAGAGCCAGATGCAACAAGCCTTGATGAGATTGTTGTTACCGCTTTAGGTATTAAAAGAGAGTCAAGAGCTTTAGGCTATTCTTTAACGGAAGTTGGTGGAGAAGATTTATCAACAGTAAAAGGAACAAGTGCTATTAATTCTTTACAAGGTAGAGTTGCAGGGGTTAACATAACTTCTGGTAGTGGTGGTGCTGCGGGTTCTAGTAGAGTTATTATTCGTGGAGCAAGTTCTTTAACGGGAAACAATCAACCTTTATATGTAATAGATGGTATTCCTGTTATTAACAATACAAACGGTTCTGTTGTTGGTCCAACAAATGATGGAACGGGAGATGGTGGGGATGATATTTCTGGAGTTAACCCAGATGATATTGAAAGTGTATCTGTGTTAAAGGGAAGTTCTGCTGCAGCCCTTTACGGTTCTTTAGCATCAAATGGTGTTATAATGATTACTACAAAGTCTGGTAAAGGTCAAAATAAGATGGGTATAGAATATTCTACTTCTTTTACTTTTGACAAAGTAAATACAGATCTTCAAAATTTTCAGACAACTTACGGACAAGGAAATAATAGGTTAAGACCAGGTTACGAATATGATTTGACGGGTAATCCAGTAGAAATAGGTTTGGTTGCTAATGCTATTGATGATTCTTATGTGAGTGCGCTACAATCTTGGGGTGCTCCTTTAGATGGATCTTTAGTTTACAATTGGGATGGCGTTAAAAGACCATATGCATCTACAGGAAATAATTTAGATAAATTTTATAATACAGGTACAACAGCAATTAATACTGTTGCTTTATCTAAAGGTGGAGATGCTTATAATTATCGTTTCTCATTTTCAAATTTAGATAATAATGATATTTTTCCAAACAGTACATTAAACAGAAAATCAATATCATTAAATGCTTCAGCTAATATTAACTCAAAACTAACATCTACAGCTAATATAAAGTATTCAATAGAAGATGTACATAATCGTATTAGTATTGGAGATACACCAGGTAACGCAAATACTGTAGCCTATGTGTTGCCAGCGAACTTGGATATTTACGATCTAAAACCAGGTTCTGATGTGGATGGCACAGAACTTCAATTTCAGCCAAGTCTGTTTATTTCAAATCCTTATTGGGCAACAAATAGTTTTAATAATGATGATAAAAAAAATAGATTTACTGCATCTAGTAGTTTAAAATATGACATAACAGATTGGTTATATGCAACGGGGAGATCTGGTATTGATACGTATGATTTATCAAGAAAAAGAGTAACACCTTTTGGGACAGCGTATAGACCAGCAGGTGAATTATATCAAGAAAAATCTACGTATCGCTTAATAAATTCTGATTTAATGATTGGAGTTGATAAAGATATAACGGATAAATTTTCTATTAATACTATTTTAGGGGCAAACTCTAAAATATCAAGTTTTGAATCTTTAAATGCTATTGGTAGAGGTTTTATAGTTGTTGGATTAGAAGATCTTAACAACACAACATTACCAGAACCAACTTATGGATATTTTAAAACGCAAACAAATTCATTGTATGGTTCATTTGAATTAAGTTATGACAATTTCCTTTACGTAACTTATACGGGAAGAAACGACTGGTTTTCTACGCTTTCATTCCCAGGAAAAACAACACCAAATGATGGTTTCTACTGGTCTATAAGTCAAAGTTTATTGTTAAGTCAGGCTTTTGAATTGCCGGAATTTGTTAATTATGCAAAATTAAGAGCAAGTTATGCTCAAGTAGCTGGTGGTGCTAGTAATGCGTATAGTTTAAATTTAGATTATGCAATTTCAGGTTCTTTCCAAGGTCAATCTTTTGGTCAATTAAACGGAAATTCAATACCTAATCCAAATTTAATTCCGTTTCAAAAAAATGAATTTGAGGTAGGGTTTGAAGGTCGTTTTTTTAGCAGTAGATTAAATCTTGATGTTGCTTATTATTCTAATAATACTACAAATGATATTGTTAGGGCTGCTGCATCTCAATCATCTGGATTTACATCAGCGATTTTAAATGTTGGAGAATTAAGAAACGAAGGAATAGAATTTTTACTAGGTATAACGCCAGTTAAAACAGATAATTTTACATGGAATACTTCATTTAACTTTGGTTATAATGATAGTGAAATTATTGCAACAGATGCTGAAAATACTGCTATTAATGTAGACGGAAGTGGAACAAGATCAAGAACAGCAATTATTTCTCATATTGTAGGAGAAAACTACGGTGTGATTTTTGGGTCTTCTTATAAAAGAGATGATGATGGAAATATTTTTTACAATACAATTGGTTCTGTGCCAAAACCAATACAGGGAGAAAATAAAATTTTAGGTCAAGGTGTTGCTCCTTATACAATGGGTTTATCAAATAGATTTAGATATAAAAACGTTTCTTTAAGTTTTTTAATTGATGCTAAATTTGGAGGAAGCGTTCATTCTGGTACAAATAGAGAATTAATGATGAGAGGTCTTCATAAAAAAACACTTAGAGGTCGTGAAGATGGATTAGTGGTTACGGGTATCGACGAAGCAACTGGGCAATCATTTACTAAAACTGTAGCTCCAGAAAACTTAAGAACATATTATGGTTTTATAGGTGAAGAGAATTCAGGGATTTCTGAAGAATTTGTTTATAGTACCGATTTTGTTAAGTTTAGGGAGATTAGCTTGTCTTATAACCTACCAAAAGGAGCTTTAAAAAATACTTTTGTAGATGATGTGAGGCTGTCTCTTGTGGGTAGAAACTTATTCTTTATCTCAAAAGAGATAGACAATGTAGATCCTGAGGCTTCTTTAAACAACTTAAACTCTCAAGGTATAGAAAGATTTGGAACACCATCAACTAGAACTTATGGATTTTCAGTAAACGTTAAATTTTAAAAAATAGAAGATGAAAAAAATAATTATTTCACTAGTACTACTAATTTCATTCAGTTCTTGTGACCAAGGTTTCGAAGAGCTAAATGTAAATCCAACAAAACCAGTTCAGCTAGATCCATCAACAAAACTTACTTATATTCAGTTATATACAGGTGGTAGTAGTTATGTTGCGCATTTATTTTGGAATGTTATCCATTTAATGCAAAACGTACAGCATTTAAATAATACTTCGTACGATTCTTTTCTATATAAAGAAGGAAATACGCATTGGTTATTTGAAGAGCAATTTAAAACAACAGTAAAAAATATTGCAGATTTAGAGGCGCAATTATTATTAAGTACACAGCCTACAGCAACTGTAGATTTAGCAATAGCAAGAATTCAAAAAGTCTTAATTTTTAGTAGAATAACAGATGCTTATGGAGATATTCCTTATAGCGAAGCAGGTAAAGGTTTTTTAGAAGGTATTCGCTTTCCAAAATATGACGAGCAAAGTTTTATCTATCAAGACATGTTAGAAACATTAGAGGCTTCGTCTGCTATTTTAAGTTCTGGAGGCACAAGTTCTTATGGTTCTGCAGACTTAATGTTTAGTGGTGATTTAGGTAAGTGGGAAAGATTTTCAAACTCATTAATGCTTCGTTTAGCAATGCGTATGGTAAAAGTTGATAATGGAAATGCAAAACTATGGGCAACAAAAGCGATTGCAGGAGGTGTCATGACAAGTAATGCAGATATTGCTTACTTACAATACGAAAATTCTTCAAATGATGGTGGGCCAAATGTGAACCCATTTACCAAAACTTTAACTTCTAGAGCATCTACTCAAATTAAAATATCTAAAACATTTATGGATTTTATGAAAAGTAAACAAGATCCAAGGGTTTCTGTTTTATTTTCTACCACTAATGGAGACACAAGTTATGCCTTGCAATCTGGTCAAGATATAAATGTAGATACAAGAAGTCAGGCAAACTCTAAACCAAATATTAATATTTTTGGAGGCTCTGGAAATGTAATTTATGATGCACCTTTTTTCTTTCAAACCTATGCAGAGGTTGAACTTATGTTAGCAGAGGCAGCAGAAAGATGGGGCTTAGCAGGTGGCGCTACAAGTGTTGCGACACATTACACAAAAGGAGTAACCGCTGCAATGCAATATTTATCTATGTATGGTGCTAGTGCAAATATTACAACTTCTCAAATTAATGATTATTTTATTTTAAATCCTTTTGATGCTTCGCAAGCTTTAAAGATGATAAATGAACAATACTGGGTAGCAACTTTTGGAAACGGTTTGGAAAGTTTTTCTAACTGGAAAAGATCAGGTTTTCCTGTTTTAGTTCCTGCAAATGTTGCCGCAACTCTTACAGGTGGAGAAATTCCAAGAAGACTTCCATATCCAGCATCAGAAAAGTTAAATAACCCAGCAAATGTTGCAGCTGCAATAGTACAACAAGGTGGAGATTTACTAACTACAAGAATGTGGTGGGATAAAAATTAATAAAAATAAATAGTATTCCTTTAGCAAATATCACTTTAAACTTTTATTATAATTATTTGTTTTGTTTAAATTGATTTAGTAATTGAGGTGAGAGAAATTTAAATAGTACTCTCACCTCTTATTTTTATTTTGTTTAATCTAAATAAGAGTTTTATTTTGAAAAAGGTAAAAACTGGTATTGATGTATTAATAGCTGATGCAAAACTCCAAAAAACATTTAATGGTAACGTTGCATTATTATGCAACAATGCATCTGTTGATTCAGAATTTAAGCACACATCAGTAAATTTTAAAGAAATTTTTGGTTCCAGGTTTATTAAATTATTTGGCCCGCAACATGGTTTTAATACAGATGCTCAAGATAATATGATTGAAACCAATCATTTTATTCATTCTTATTTTAAGATTCCTGTGTATTCATTGTATTCTGAAACACATATTCCTACGGATGAAATGCTAGAAGGAATAGATCATTTGTTTGTTGATTTGCAAGATGTAGGATGCAGAATGTACACCTATATTTACACACTAACACTGTTGTTAGAAAAGTGTAGCAATAAAGACATACAAATTATTGTACTTGATAGACCTAATCCATTAAATGGAATTGAGCTTGAAGGAAATATTTTAGAGTTAGAATTTGAATCGTTTATTGGTAGACATCCAATTCCGGTTCGTCATGGAATGACAATTGGGGAAGTTGCTTTAATGCATCAAAAATTTTGGGTAAAAGAAAAAGCAAATCTAAAGGTAATAAAAATGCAGAATTGGAAACGAGAAATGTATTTTGAAGACACAAAATTACCTTGGATTTTACCTTCACCAAATTTATCAAGAACAGAAAGTACTTTTACTTTTCCTTCTATTGTTTTATTTGAAGGAACTGAATTAAGCGAAGGCAGAGGTACAACACAACCTTTGGAGATTGTTGGGCATCCAAAAATTGAACCATTTTCATTTAATAAGAACCATTTTACCAGAAAATATAAAAAATCAAAATTAGAGGGTTTTGCTATTCGTCCGATAACATTTTTACCCACTTTTGATAAAAATAAGGATAAAGTTTGTGGAGGTTTTCAGCTTCATATCACCAATAAAAAAAGGTTTAAACCTTGGCGCGTTGGTCAATTTATGATGAGAGAATTGTATCACTATCTAGAAGATGATTTTGTTTGGAAACTTCCTCCTTTTGAATATAAGTATACAAAAATGCCTATCGATATTATAAATGGTAGCGATAAATTAAGAAAATGGTTAGAAAATAACAATTCTATAGAAGAATTAGATTCTTTTGAAAACTTAAAAGAGTATCGAGTACAACTTAACGAAATCAAAATTTATTAGCAGTAAAAAGTAGCAATCAAACTAAAAAAAATAAAGATGATGATTATTTCACGCAAAACAATTAAAATTAAATAAAGTAGATGAATTCAACCATAATTCTATTAATTATAGTCTCCTATTTTGGTGTATTAATGTTAATATCACATTTTACATCAAAAAATTCAAGTGATGATTCTTTTTATACAGGAGACAGAAAATCACCTTGGCAAGTAGTTGCTTTTGGTATGATTGGCGCCGTAATGTCTGGGGTAACATTCGTTTCTATACCAGGAATGGTAAGCAATAATTACTTTTACTATTTACAGTTTGTTTTTGGAAATATAGTTGGTTATGTATTTATAACCTATGTTTTAATTCCTATTTATTACAATTTAAAATTAATTTCAATATACAGTTATTTAGAAACGAGATTTGGTTCAAAATCCTATAAAACAGGATCGTTATTTTTCTTAATATCTCAATCATTTGGTGCAGCTTTACGATTGTTACTAGCCGCTAAAATTCTACAGTATGCCGTTTTTGATGCGTTTAACATTCCTTTTTACTTAACCGTAATTATCATATTGGTTTTAATATGGATGTACACCAATAAATCAGGAATTAAAACAATTGTTTGGACAGACACATTGCAAACATTTTTCTTGTTACTGGCTGCAATTGTATCAATTTATGTGATTAAAGATTCGTTAGATTTAAGTTTTTCAGAAACCGTAACATCGGTAACAAATCATGAATATTTCAAAGTTTTTGATTGGGATTTTAATTCTGGAAGCAATTTCTTTAAACAGTTTATTTCGGGAATTTTAATTGCAGTAGCAATGGTTGGTTTAGACCAAAATATGATGCAGAAAACACTAACCTGTAAAAGTAAAAAAGAAGCACAACGCAATATTTTAACATTTAGTTTCTTTTTAGCTTTTGCTCAATTTTTGTTTTTAGGATTAGGAGTGATGCTTTATTTATATGCAGAAAAATTCGGTATTCAATTAGAAATGGAGAACGGAAAATTTATAAACACAGATAATTTATTCCCGATGCTTTCTTTAGGGAATTTTGGAACTGTAGCAGCGATTAGTTTTATTTTAGGAATTACAGCAGCTTCGTTTTCAAGTGTGGATTCATCGTTAACAGCATTGACAACTTCATTTACACACGATTTTTTAGATATTGAACATAAAAATTCCAAAGAAAAAAAACGACTTAAAAATTATGTTCTACTTGGATTCTCAGTAGTAATATTTATCATCATAATGTTGTTTTCAGAAAGTAAAGGAGATGTAATTACCACAATATTTAAAGTTGCAGGCTATACGTATGGTCCATTATTAGGGCTTTATCTATTCGGGATTTTTACTAAAATAAAAATAAAAGACGCAATTGTGCCTTATATATGTCTTCTAATGCCGTTACTAACCTATTATTTAAACTACATCGTTAAAGAAAAATTTTCATTCGATTTAGGTTTTATGAATATCCTATTAAATGCATGTCTTACAATACTATGTTTAATTATTATACGAAAAAAAAATGATTTATAAATTAACAACCGAACAATCATCAGATTATAATAATCTTGAAGACATGAGCACTTTTGAGCTGCTATCAAACATGAATGCTGAAGATAAAACAGTGCCAGATGCTATTGAAAAAGTACTACCAGAAATTGAAAAACTGACCAATGTTATCCATGAAAAAATGAGTAAAGGAGGTCGCCTTTTTTATATTGGCGCAGGAACTAGTGGTAGACTCGGAGTTCTTGACGCTTCTGAATGTCCGCCTACATTTGGGGTTTCAGATAATTGGATTATTGGAATAATTGCTGGGGGAGATATTGCGCTTAGAAAAGCCATTGAAAATGCAGAAGATGATACCGAATTAGCTTGGAAAGATTTAAAAGAGTATAATATTTCAGAAAAAGATGTTCTTGTTGGCATTGCAGCTTCTGGAACTACACCTTATGTAATTGGTGGTTTACAAAAAGCAAAACAATATAACATTGTTACAGGTTGTATTACCTGTAACAGAAATTCACCATTATCAGCAGAAGCAGATTTTCCAATAGAGTTAATTGTGGGGCCAGAATTTGTAACTGGTAGCACTAGAATGAAAGCAGGAACAGCACAAAAACTGGCTTTAAATATGATTTCTACCACAGTGATGATAAAACTGGGTCGCGTAAAAGGAAATAAAATGATAGATATGCAACTCTCTAACAAAAAACTTTTTTCTAGAGGAGTGAAAATGATTATGGATGAACTTAAAATTGGAAGAGAATTAGCTACTAAATTATTGCATAAACATAAAAATGTAAGAAAATCTCTAGAAGCTTATAAAAACGAGTTCAAACAATTATAAATCTAATACAAAAGATGATAAAAAAAGAAAGACTAAAAGCATTAGATGTTCTGAGAGGAATAACAATTGCTGCTATGATTTTGGTAAATACACCTGGTAGTTGGTCTTATGTGTATTGGCCTTTGTTGCATGCGAAATGGCATGGATTTACGCCAACGGATGCCGTTTTTCCTTTTTTCTTATTTATTGTTGGTGTTTCTATCCATTTTGCCTTTAAAAATTTTAAGCCAGAAGAAAATCAAAAGGCATTAAAGAAGATTATCAAAAGAACCATTATCATTTTTGGAATAGGATTATTTTTGAATCTATATCCTAAATTTAATTTTGAAACAGTTCGATATTTCGGAGTTTTACAACGCATTGCGCTTGCTTACGGAATTGGTGCTTCCATTTGTTTGTTCTTAAATAAAAGAAAATTGATCTATGTTACCGCTAGTATTTTAATAATTTACTGGGGATTGTTATATTTTCTTGTTCCAGAAAATCCGTTTGAACCACAAACCAATTTAGTGGGTAAAATAGATTTGTATTTATTTGGACCAAATCATATCTGGAAAGGTCTTGGTTTTCCTTTTGATCCTGAAGGATTATTATCAACATTACCTTCTGTCGCAACCGTTCTTATTGGTAGTTTAGCAGGTAGTTTTTTAAGTAAACGGACAGACATCATTCTTAAAATAAAAAGACTTTTAATTTATGGATTCAGTCTTGTGGTGTTGGGATACGTCTGGAGCTTTGTATTTCCTATAAATAAATCGCTTTGGTCAAGTTCTTTTGTATGTTTTTCTGCAGGTTTAGCAATGCTACTATTGGCGTTTTTAATATGGCTTATTGATGTGAAAAAATACAATTCCTGGTCTCAACCATTTATACATTTTGGCACAAATTCATTGTTCATTTTTGTTTTCTCTGGGTTGTATGTAAAAACAATGATCTATCTCGTGAAAATTACAAATGCAGAAGGTGAAACTACAAGTGGCTTAAACTATATGTATCAAAATATATTTGTTCCAATAGCCGGAAACATGAACGGTTCGTTATTCTTTGCAATTGCTCATATTCTCTTTTTTTGGGGTTTAGTGTATGTTTTGTTTAGAAAAAAAATATTTATAAAAATTTAATTCATAAAAAATGAAAAAGTCAATTCCACTATTATTAATTATTGTGTTTATCTTTTTAAGTTGCAATAAAAAAGAAAATTCAAAAATAGTATCAGAAAATTTAGACTGCACAAAATGGGTTGATAGCATCTACAACAAAATGACTCTGAAAGAAAAAGTAGGACAATTATTTATGGTTGCTGCTTATTCTAATAAAGATAAAAAACATACAGATTCCATACAAAAATTAATTAAAGAAAATGGAATTGGCGGACTTGTGTTTTTTCAAGGTGGTCCTGTGAGGCAAGCAAATCAAACAAATTTATATCAATCAACTTCAAAAGTGCCTTTATTAATTGGTATGGATGCAGAATGGGGTTTAAATATGCGTTTGGATAGTACAGCAAGATTTCCGTATAATATGACACTTGGTGCTTTGGAAAACAATGATTTGGTGAGAAAAGTAGGTGAAAAAATAGGTGAACATTGTAATCGTTTGGGCGTTCATATAAATTTTGCTCCAGTGGTAGATATCAATACAAATTCTAAAAATCCAATTATTGGAGTTCGCTCATTTGCGGAAGATAAATATAATGTTACAGAGAAAGCTATTGGGTATACAGAAGGTCTTCAAAGCAAAAATGTATTGGCATGTGCAAAGCATTTCCCTGGTCATGGAGATACAGATCAAGATTCGCATAAAACACTTCCAACAGTTTCTCTATCTAAAGAAAGAATTGATTCTGTTGAATTTTATCCGTATAAAAAATTATTTCAGAAAAACGTTGCTGGAGTTATGGTTGCACACTTAAATGTGCCAAGTTTAGAAAGCAAAGATGGTCTTCCATCATCATTATCTTATCAAATTGTTTCAACTATTTTGAAAGAAAAACTTCAATTTAAGGGGCTCATTTTTACGGATGCTTTAAATATGAAAGGAGCTTCAAATTACAAAGAAACTGGAGACATAGATTTGGCAGCGTTCATGGCGGGTAATGATATTTTAGTTTTAACGGAAGATGTATCTAAAGGAATTTTAAAAATTATGGAAGCGTATCATACAGCAGCACTTTCAGAAGAAAGGCTAGCGCATTCAGTTAAAAAGATTCTAGCGGCTAAATTTGATGTTCATTTAAATAATTTTAAACCCATTGAAACGTTAAATCTTATAAGTGATTTAAATGATAAAAAAAATGATGCTTTAAATGAAGAAATTTTTATAGATGCAATAACTACATTAAAGAATGATAATGCTATTTTTCCTTTGAAAAAGGATGAAAAAATAGCATTTATAGGTTTTGGTGATGGGATTTCTTCTCCATTTTACCAGGAATTAAAATCAACTTTAAAAATTGATGACCATTCGAATCTTAAAAATAAAGAATTATTAAAAAAGCTTAAAATGTATGATAAAGTTATTATTGGCTATCATCGTTTAAATAGTAGAAAAACGTCAAAAATTACTGAAGAAGATAAAATCATAATTGAAGAAATTGCACTTCATAATACTGTGATTTTAGACGTATTTGCAAGTCAATATGCCTTAGAAAATCTATCCTTTAAAAATATTGATGCTGCAATTATTTCGTATGAAAATTCGGAAATAGCACAAAAAGTTTCTGCACAAATTATTTTAGGAAATAAAGAATCACAAGGAAAATTACCCGCTTCAATTAATGAAGAGTTTGGCAATGCTTATAAGCTGAAACATTAAAAATTATAAAATCACCATTTTAAAAACATATTATGAAAAATTTAATACGACTAGTATTTTCGTTAGCTTTAATTGGTTGCACTTCTAAAAACAGCAAATCTGGGCAATCAGAAATAGGAGATTTATCACAAAATAAAACAGATTTAGAAATTGTTACTGCTGCAAATAAGACGGAAGCTTATATCTCATTGCTTAAAGGTAAAAAAGTTGGTGTTGTTGCAAATCAAACAAGTGTAATTTTTAAAGATAAAACGAATGTTCATCTTGTAGATAGTTTATTGGCGTTGGATATTAATATTATTAAAGTTTTTGCACCAGAACATGGTTTTAGAGGAAAGGCAGATGCTGGTGAACATGTTGCTGATGGAATAGATGAAAGTACGGGGTTGCCAATAATTTCGTTATATGGCGAAAACAGAAAACCATCGCATGAACATTTAAAAGGGTTAGATGTTATGTTGTTTGATATTCAGGATGTTGGTGTGCGTTTTTATACGTATATCTCTACACTTCATAATGTTATGGAAGTTTGTGCAGAGCTAAATATTCCACTTATTGTGCTAGATCGTCCAAATCCTAACGGACATTATATTGATGGACCAATGTTAGAAAAAGAAGCAAAAAGTTTTGTTGGTATGCATCCAGTTCCTACAGTTTACGGAATGACAATTGGTGAATATGGTAAAATGATTAATGGCGAAAAATGGTTAGAAAAAGGATTGCAATGTGATCTAACAGTTATTTCTTTAAGCAATTATACCCACGATTCTGAATATGATTTACCAATAATCCCCTCGCCAAATTTACCAAACGCAAAATCGATAAATTTATATCCAAGTTTGTGTCTTTTTGAAGGAACAAATGTAAGTGCTGGTAGAGGTACAGAAATGCAATTTCAAATTTTTGGTTCGCCTTTTTTAGCGGAAGATTCTTTTGACTTTAGTTTTACGCCTCAACCTAATTTTGGAGCAAAAAACCCGAAACATAATGGAGAAATCTGCTTTGGAAGAGATTTGCGAAATACGGAGAAATTAAGTGGCTTAAATTTGAACTGGTTAATTGAATCTTATAAGAATACAGAAAATAAAGAGAAATTTTTTAATAATTTCTTTTTAAAATTAGCGGGTACTTCAAAATTGCAAAAGCAAATAGAACAAGGATTGTCTTTTGAAAAAATAAAAGCAACTTGGCAAGGTGATTTAGAAAAATTTAAAGATATTAGAGAGAAATACGTTTTGTATTAACCCAACTTACAATTGATTTTAAATCGAAAAACAAATAAAGTTTATAGTAGTAGTTTTCAGTAAGTAGCAAACTGAAAACTGCGACTGTTTACTGCTCACTTAAAATAGGTTCATAATCCAAAGGCAACGTATTTGCAAATTTTTCATAAGACCAATACCCTTCGTAAAAAATAGCTAACGGATCTATAATTGACCCTGTTTTATCGATATACGGATTTTCATCTAGCTTTAAAATTGATGAGGTTTGTGGTCCAGGGTTCCTTTCTGGTGCACCAAAATTGCGAGTAATAAATCCTTTTTCTTCTTTTTCTCTTGTATAAATAACACTTAAACAATTTTCAAAAGCGAGAAAATTTTTAGTGTCTTTTTCTGTAACAATATCTTCTAAAGAGATGTCAGATTTATATAAATAATCTTGAAATTTTGGCATGCTAGATTTTCTAGAAATTACTAAAGCACTGTCTAAAGCCGTTACTGGATTTTCTATGTTTCTTGAAAAATTGATTGTTGCTTGATGCAATTTTATCAATTCCCTGGCTTTTTTAATTGCAGCATCACTTGGTCTGTCTGGATTTGGAACACGTTTAAATTGATGAACAATAAACCCTTCTTCTTTGAAATTATTTTTCAGTAATGATTTTGCAAAATGAATGGCAGAACCATTGTAGGTTTTTAATCGGTTTTTCTTCCATTTTCGCTGTTTGCGTTTGTTTCCTTCTAATTGTTCATATTTTGAAAATCCCAAATAAGTAACTGTATTTTTTTCTTGAACAAAAGACGCCAAATCAAACGTAATTAAATATCCTAAACCCTTGTGTTTTATTTGTAAAGGTTCTTTTGCAATTGCGGTTAATTTTACATTTGGCGCATCAAAAATAAAATGCAATACCTTCGGATTTAGAATTTCACAATTTTTAGCCATTTCTGTTTTCCCAATAAAAGAATCCCGAAAAGTTTGTAAATTATGTTCCCATTCTTTATTGTATTTTGTATTATAAATTACTATTTCATCCAACATATTCGCATCTTCTTCCAATTTAAAAACCAATTTTGATTTAAATATTTCCGAATTAAATGAATATTGAAGCGTTTTATAACCGAGATAAGAGACAATAACATCAAAAGTTCCTGCTTTTACAGAAAGTGAAAATTCGCCATCGATATTTGTTGTTGTTCCTATAGAAGAATTATTAATATAAACAGATGCGCCCTCTAAAGGATTATTATTTATAGAAACAACTTTCCCTGAAATCACTTTTTGTGAAAAAACACAAATAGGAATTGCTAAAAATAAAATGAATAAAATAAGATTTTTCATCTGATAAAAAAGTTTACAGTCGCAGTCGCAGTTTACAGTCACAGTTTGCAGTGCGTTATTAACTGTAAACTGAAAACTGCAACTGAAAACTAAATCAACCCTGCTCGTTTTAAAAGTGCGTCTGGTTTTGGTGCTTTTCCTCTAAAACGCTTGTATAATTCCATTGGTTTTTCTGTTCCGCCTTTAGATAATATATTTTCCTTGAACTTTGTAGCGACTTCTTTATTGAAAATTCCTTTTTCTAAAAAGTATTCAAACGCATCTGCATCTAAAACTTCTGCCCATTTGTACGAATAATAACCAGAAGAATAGCCACCTTGAAAAATATGAGAAAATGATGTTGACATGCAATTTTCTGCAACATCAGGATATAATTTAGTTTCTTCAAAAGCATCATTCTCTAAATCTTTTACACTTTTAATGCCAAGCGGGCTGCGCCCGTGCCATTTCATGTCTAGTAATCCGAAACTTAATTGACGTAACGTTTGCATTCCTTCATGAAAACTTGCTGATTCTTTGATCTTTGTGATGTATTTCATCGGAATAACTTCGCCAGTTTCATAATGTTTGGCAAACAATTCTAACGCTTCTTTCTCATAACACCAATTCTCTAAAATCTGACTCGGCAATTCCACAAAATCCCAAGAAACAGATGTTCCAGATAAGCTTGTGTATGTTGTGTTTGCTAACATGCCGTGTAATGCGTGTCCAAATTCGTGAAACAGAGTCGTAACTTCATTAAAAGTTAGTAAAGATGGTTTTGATGAAGTTGGTTTGGTAAAATTACACACAATAGAAACATGAGGTCTTTCGTTCTCTCCGTTTTTAATTTGTTGAGACTTGTAACTTGTCATCCATGCACCATCTCGTTTTCCTTTCCTCGGATGAAAATCAGCATAAAAAACAGCAATAAAGTTATTTTCTGAATCTGTTACGTGATATGTTTTTACATCTTGATGGTATTTATCAATATCAAAAACTTCTTTGAATTGTAAATCAAATAACTTGTTTGCAATAGTAAAAACGCCGTTAATTACATTTTCTAATTTAAAATACGGTTTTAAGATTTCTTGATCTAAATCAAAAATTTCTTTTTTTAATTTTTCTGAATAATAACTGCCATCCCATTTTTGAAGTTGGTCAATTCCGTCTAATTTTTGTGCGTATTTTTCTAGTTTTTCAAATTCTTTAAGCGCTGCAGGTTTTGCTTTTTCTAACAACTCTTCAGAAAAACTGAATACTTTTTCTGGAGTTTCCGCCATTCTTTCTTCTAAAACAAAATGTGCATGAGATTTATATCCCAATAAGTTCGCTCTTTTATAACGAAGATTTACAATATCTAAAACATTTTGCTCGTTGTTATTTTTATTGTCTTGAAATCCTTTTTTACCCGCAGCGATTGCCATTTTTTTACGCAACTCTCTATTGTCTGCGTAGGTCATAAACGGAATGTAACTTGGGTAATCTAACGTAAAAATCCAACCTTCTTTTTTATTTTCTTCCGCCAATTGTTTTGCCGCTTCTTTTGCTGATTCTGGTAAACCAGAAACGTCTTTTTCATCTGTTAAATGCATTTCAAACGCATTTGTTTCTGCCAATACATTTTCTCCGAATTGCAACGATAATTTAGACAATTGTTTGTCGATTTCTCTTAAATTAGCTTTCTTTTCTTCGGATAAATTTGCACCGTTTCTTGCAAAACCTTTATATTGTTTGTCAAGCAACATATCTTGTTCTGGCGATAAATCTAGTTTTTTCTGATTATCAAAAACTGATTTCACGCGTGCAAACAATTCTTGATTCAATGTAATGTCATTCCCAAATTCACTTAACCAAGGCGAAACTTCTTGTGCAATTTTCTGAATTTCATCATTTGTTTCTGCCGAATTTAGATTAAAAAAAATACTGGTAATTCTACTTAATTTTTCACCAGAAAAATCTAAAGCAACCGTTGTATTTTCAAAAGTTGGTTTTTCTGTATTATTTACAATTTCATCAATTTCTTGTTTTGCAAGTTCAATTGCTTTTTTTATTGCTGGTTTGTAATCTGCATTAGAAATTTTTGAAAATGGTGCTGTATTAAAATGGTGTAAAAGTGGATTCATTGTGAATTGTGTAATTGTTTAATTGTGAAAATGTGTAATTGTGAAAAAAAATAGAATTTATTTTTTTACTTTTTCAGAAGCTTTTTCAACTTTAATTTTCAAGCCTTCTTTGTAAGCAACAATTTTATCTAAAACACATTTATCTGATGTTCCAATAATTTGTGCTGCTAAAATTCCTGCATTTTTTGCGCCATTTAAAGCAACCGTTGCAACAGGTACACCGCCAGGCATTTGTAAAATGGAAAGAATAGAATCCCAACCATCAATAGAATTACTGCTTTTCACGGGAACTCCAATTATTGGTAACGGACTCATACTTGCCACCATTCCTGGCAAATGCGCTGCGCCACCGGCACCCGCAATAATTACTTTTATGCCGCGTAAATGTGCATTTTTAGAATAGTCGAACAGTTTTTCTGGCGTTCTGTGAGCCGAAACAATATCGACTTCAATTTGTATGTCAAAACTTTCTAAAATATCAATTGCTTCTTGCATTACTGGAAGATCTGAATCGCTTCCCATTATTATTCCTACCATAATTATTTTTTTAAATGGTCCACCAACCACGATTTTATTTAATCAAAATTCATTTTTCCTTTTGATGCTTCAATAACAAATGTGTAAGTGTTTTCAGTTGAAGAATCGATTTCAAAACCTTCTTCTAATAAAAGCATTTTCATAAAAGCGTATGCCATTCTTTTATTTCCTTCAATAAATGGGTGGTTGATTATTATACTTTGAAAAACAGCAGCTGATTTGTCGATTATTGAAGGGTATAAATCTTTACCGTCGAAGGTTTGAAAAGGTCTATTTAATGCAGATAAAAGTAAAGATTCATCTCTTAATCCACTTGATCCGCCTGATGATTCAGCAATTAATTTATTTAATTTTACTGCTAAATTTTTAGAAATCATTGAGCTAATTTATCAAACAATTCTTTTTCTTGAATTAGCATGTTCTTAACTAATTCTACACGATTTTTATCTTCTGCAGTAAGTTGATTCAAGTAAAATATAGCTTGCTCTAATTTTTCATTAGAAAGTGTATCAATTACCTTTTTTATGCTCTGTCTTTTTTCTACTAAAGTCATAATGAATTTATTTATAAATCAAAAATACGAAAATTATTTAGCAATCACCCGAACAGTCTCCTTAACAAACTGCGCAATTTTTCTCGCCTCATTAACATCTTCATTCACTATTGTAACATGTCCCATTTTACGAAAAGGGCGCGTTTGTTTTTTTCCGTAAATATGTGGTGTTACTCCGTCTATTTTTAGAATTTTGTCCATGTTTTCATAAATAACATCGCCAGAATAATTTTCTTCACCTACTAAATTTACCATAATTCCGGCAACTTTACTTGTGGTACTTCCCAAAGGAAGATTTAAAATACTTCGTAAATGTTGTTCAAATTGATTGGTATAACTCGCTTCAATGGAATAATGACCAGAGTTATGCGTTCTTGGTGCAACTTCATTTACTAAAATTTCATCTTTTTCTGTTTGAAATAATTCAACAGCCAATAACCCAACAAAATCAAAAGTATCGGCAACTTTCAACGCGATTTCAGTTGCTTTTTCTGCAACATCTAAATTAATTCTTGCAGGACAAATTACATATTCCACTTGATTTGCTTCTGGATGGAATTCCATTTCCACAACAGGATATGTTTTTGTTTCACCGTTTGCATTTCTTGCAACAATTACAGCCAATTCGTTTTTAAAGGGAATTAATTCTTCTACAATACATTCCACTTTTGGTAAACTTCTTAAATCCTCATAATTTCTTACGATTTTTACACCAGTTCCATCATAACCAAAACGTGTTGCTTTCCACACAAAAGGAAATTGTATTGCTTCATTTTCGTATGAATGAAGTAATTCTTGATGATACGCATAATGAGTAAAAGGTGCTGTTGGAATAT
>Ga0209390_10001336_pt1 | contig 48357 bp, 47 predicted proteins | sample BON01_FD_187212 | JGI IMG/M metagenome (GOLD analysis project Ga0209390, IMG submission 187212) | Freshwater microbial communities from Lake Bonney liftoff mats and glacier meltwater in Antarctica - BON-01 (SPAdes) (version 2) | ecosystem: Environmental > Aquatic > Freshwater > Ice > Glacier...
GAGGATCGCTTCACATGGCTTAAATAGAAAAGCCACGGCTTTTCGGGCCGTGGCTTTTTTGAATCGATGATGTCTCGTGGGCAGGAGGCTTACTTCTTGAGCACCTTGAGTTTCGAAACTCCGTAGATCGCGTCTTCGCCGAGTTCCTCCTCGATGCGGAGGAGTTGATTGTATTTTGCGATACGATCCGAACGGGACATGGAGCCGGTTTTGATCTGGCCACAGTTGGTTGCGACCGCGAGGTCGGCGATGGTGCTGTCCTCGGTCTCGCCGGAGCGGTGGGAGAGGACGGCAGTGTAAGCGTTTTCCTTGGCGAGTTCGACGGCGTCGAAGGTCTCGGTGAGTGAGCCGATCTGGTTCACCTTTACGAGGATGGAGTTTGCGACACCGAGGTCGATGCCCTTTTGGAGGAACTTCGAGTTGGTGACGAAAAGATCATCGCCGACGAGTTGGGTGTTCTTGCCCATGGTGTCGGTGAGGATTTTCCAGCCGTCCCAGTCGTTTTCATCGCAGCCATCTTCGATGGAAATGATCGGGAAACGTTTCTGGAGGTCGGCGTAGAACGCGACGAGTTCTTCGGCGGATTTTTCCGAGTTATCGGATTTGTGGAAGACGTAGAGTCCCTTTTCTTTGTCGTAGAACTCGGAGGAAGCGACGTCGAGGGCGATGGAGATATCTTCGCCGACTTTGTAGCCCGCTTTCTCGATCGCCTGGCAGATCACGCTGAGTGCGTCTTCTGCGGAATCAAGTTTCGGAGCGAAGCCGCCTTCGTCACCGACTGCGGTGGAAAGACCGCGGTCGTGGAGGACTTTTTTAAGCGCGTGGAAAACTTCGGCACCGTAGCGGACGGACTCGCGGAAGGTCGGAGCACCGATCGGGACGATCATGAATTCTTGGAAATCGATAGGCGCATCCGAGTGTGAGCCGCCGTTGATGATATTCATCATCGGGACGGGAAGGACTTTCGCGTTGGGTCCGCCGAGGTATTTGTAAAGAGGGGAGCCGAGCTGGGACGCAGCTGCTTTGGCGACTGCGAGGGAAACCCCGAGGATGGAGTTAGCTCCGAGTTTCTTTTTGTTCGCGGTGCCATCGAGATCGATCATGATTTGGTCGATCATTGCTTGTTCAGTGGCATCGATACCGAGGAGTTCGTCGGCGATGGCCTCATTGACGGCTTCAACCGCTTGGAGCACGCCTTTACCGAGGTAGCGATCCTTGTCTCCATCGCGGAGTTCGTGAGCTTCGTGCTCGCCGGTTGAGGCGCCGGATGGGACTGCGGCGCGGCCGATGGCGCCACCTTCAAGGTGCACGTCTACCTCGACAGTGGGATTTCCGCGTGAGTCGATGACCTCGCGGCCCCTGATTTCTACAATTGTGGTAAGATCCATAGTATTTTGATGATTCGGGAAATGTTGTTTCCTCAGGCGTGATAAGCGGAGATCAGCTTAATCGTCAATGTTTGCATCTGCTCGGTTTCAACGTCGCGGACTTTCGCATCGTCTCCGACAGAGAGTCCCATAAGTGCCTTGCCGACATCTGAAAGGTAGGAGACCTCTTTCATATCTGGGTTGGAATCCCATGCGCCGAGTACGGTGATGGTTTGTTCTTTTCCGCTTTCGTCAGTGAGAAGCACGACAGTTCCGATATTGACGGTTTGGGTATCCGCTCCTTTAAAATCGGTTCCGCGAGCGAGAGCGATTTCGCGTTCCAAGGCGGCGCGGCGGTGGTTAAGGAATTTCTCCAAGTCCTTGGCAGACTTGTATTCGAAGTTCTCGCGAAGGTCTCCGTAGGAACGTGCGACTTTGACGTCTTCCTTGTTCTGAGGGATTTTTTCACGGATGAGCTCTTGGAGTTCTCCCTTTTTCCTTTCGAGCGATTCCCATGAAACGAGTAGCGGTTCCTCGCGGCGCGCCGCGTTTTCACCGGAAACGAGTTCGACGGTTTCCGGGCGCACCTTGATGATGCGGGCCATGAGTGATTTTTTCTCAAGCTCTCCAAAGACCGGGCAGTCGAGCATGCGGCGGGCGAAGTTTTTGGCTTCGTTGAGGTCCATGTTCTTCACCAGATCGGAAAGCAGGGCTTTGTCGTCGTTGAGAAGTGTCTGGAGGCGGGAGGTCTTGCGGGGACCGTCGGAGAGGTGATCGTTTTCCAGAAGGTTGAGGATGGAGGCGCCGACATCGGCCCCGAAGACGCTTTCGGCGGCCCCGTTGCGCTCGCGACAGACCCAGATCAGGGCGTCGGGACCAAGCGCGCGGCGGGCGAGTGCGGAACCAAGATGCTCCATGAGGACGGGCATGCCTTGGTTGTCTGCGAGGATGCGAGCGATCTCCGTGACACCACGTGCGCCGACTTGGTCGAAAACCGTAACAATCTTTGCAATCCATTCATCGCCGAAGGCGGTTTGGAAGGCTTCGTAAACTGCCCGCTGGCGGCCGGAGGGGAGGGCGACGAGTTCTTCGGCGATTTTTTCGAGATCGGAGCCAGCGATGAGATCGCTGAGGCGGACCGCGCTGGGATCCAGCTCGAGGGCCTTGTTTGCGCCGATGACTTCGTCGCGTGCGGCGACAAGTTGCATGGCTTGGCCGAGTTGGATACGGGCGGCTTTTTTGGCACCGTCGTCGATGTCGGTGAGGAGTTGTTTGAGGGCATCGGTATCGTCGTCGAAGGCTCCCATATCGGCGGCGATGGCCTCAAGAGCCCTGATCATGCCTTTGATATCTTTGGCTGCCTCGAAATCAGCCAGGAGTGCTTGGGCGGGAGTGATATCGGAATCACGAAGCACGATGGCTTCGGTGCGTTTTGTCGGGACCACGGCCTTGCGGCTTTCCTTGAGGGCCTTCTTGGTGGAATCCCACCACTTCTTGTAATCTTTGGTGGGAATTACCGCGCCGCTGACGAGAGCTTCGATGGCCTCGCCTGTGATGGAGCCGCCGTGGCTTTCCAGAATGTGAACCACGAGGGCGACAGCGTCTGCCTTAGCCAGTTTGCGGAGGGTTTCGATCTGCCCGATCTTCACCGAGCGGAAATCGTCCTGCGCCAGCCATTCGGTCTTCTGCATGGCGAACTGCAGGTCCATTTCCTGGCCGCTGGAGTTCTCGAAATCGACGGTGATTTTTTTTGTTCCAAAGTCCCATTCGATGACTTTACCAGCTCCGAATGATTTGTGCAGGCAGAAATTCCCCGGTGCAAGTTGTGAAAGACGTTCTCCTACAGGCGCGGGGATTTTACCGGCCTCTACCAATTTCTCGACATCAGGGTGCATGGGCGCAGTTTGGAAAATTTAGATGCGGAACGCAAGCCTAGTGCCGATAAATCGGTGTTTGCTGTCGCTTGAGTCATGGTTGGTATCTCCTTTATCGGTGGAAAAGGGATGCGGGCCTTGGGGCGGTGACCCTGCTTTGTTTAGACCGTGGCGGGCGGGCGCCGCTGCCTTATTGGGCTCTGCCCGGACGGATGTATGGACAAGAGGAGGGTGTGCGGGTAAAGTTCGACCATGAATGAAGCAGATACAAAATTGAAAGAAGTGATGGATGAATTCGGCTGCCAGACAGGCACCTTGCACCGGGCTGAAGGGGAATGGCTGCATCTCGTCAGCAAGGCGGGTATTCCGGATTTCCTTTTAGATAAAATTTCCAAAATCCCCTTTGGTAAAGGAATTGCAGGTGTCGCAGCGGAGACCAAGGCTCCAATCGAGCTTTGCAATCTTCAGGAGGATCTCGGCGGTGTGGCCAAAGAGGAGGCGCGCAAGACGGGCGTCTCCGGTTCGTTGGCGGTCCCGATTCTTGATGCAGATGGCAAGGTGCTCGGGACGCTCGGGGTGGGAAAGGTGGAGCCTTACGATTTTTCCGATACCGAAAAGAAGAGGCTAGCGGAGATCGGGGAAGAGTTTTTGACTTTGTTTTGATTGTTTTCCTTTCCCTTTTTGCCCAGATGGCGGGGATTTGACTTACTCTTCCAGATACTTGGCGAGTGAATCCCGGAGGGTCGTCCTAGCGCGAAAAAGCAGGCTTTTTACCGATGGCACGGAAGTTTTGAGGACTGCCGCGATTTCCTCGTAGGATAGGTTTTCATAGCGGCGTAGAATTACCGCGAGACGCTGGTTTTCCGGAAGAGTCTGGATCGCCCCGTCGATCGCATCGCGAAGCTCTGTTTCCAAGAGGGTTGAATCCGGCTGGGCGGAGGGATCGCTAGGATGTTGAAGGTGGTGATCTTCTTTGAGTTGCTCCGAGGAAACGGTTTTTTTACGAAAGCGGCGGCGGGATTCGTTGTAAACGAGGTTACGAGTGATGGTGTAGAGATAGGTGGTGAACTTGTTTTCCGGCTTGTAGCGCTTCGCGTGTTTCCAGACACGGATGAAGACATGCTGGGCGATGTCTTCGGAATCGTTGGAATTGCCCAGCATCTTGCTGACCGTCCCCACCACGGCATCCTGATGCCTGGCGACAAGATTCTTGAAGGCCTGATGGTCCCCCTCGGCAGTTCTCCGCATCAATTCGTGGTCGATGGCGGTTTCGTGGTCAAATGGAGTCTTTTCCTGGGTTTCCTCCATCGGGCAGTTGAAAGTAGGGTTTCCGGTGAGAAACATGAGTCGATCTAACACCGATGTTTTCGATACGTTGCGAGAAAAATGGCATGTTCCCGGATGTTTCCCAAGCATTGAACGCCGCGCTGAGGACTTTCATTCACCTGTCGGCGACGTATTTCTGCCAGAGGGGAGAGGGCGGGACTTCGAACGGGCGGCATACGACGATTCCGGCGTGCTTTGAATTTCCGGTGAGGTAGCCGCTGATCGGACAGTCGACAATCGTCATACGGCCTTTGTCGCGCTCGGAGGTCGCGTGGGTGAAATAGGCGCGGCCTTTGAGCCGGACGATGAGTCCAACGTGCGAGGTTTAGCCGTTTTTCTAATTTGTGATCATCGCGCAGATTTCGTCTTTCTGGAGATATTTTGCAGCAACGCGAACCTTGTCTTTAGGGATGTGATAAACCGGCAATTTGGAGAGGTGTTCGATCTTGCGTTTCGCGCAAATCGAGCGCACCACGAACTCGACTATCAAAGGAAATAAGTGAATTTTCATCGGAAACCTGATAGCTTCAGCTCCGCGTGCTGAAAGTAATCAATTTTGAAAAAATTTGATCGACTCGCCCGCAGTCGAGCGTATCGATTATTTGAATTTACCTGACATTTATGATCAAATCATTGTTCTTCATTATCTCCGTGGTTCTGCCATGTGCCTTCCTTAGCGCTGAAACCAAGGCTCCGGTGAGCGAGGAGAGGATCGTCCTGATCGGTAACGGCCTTGGTGAGCGGATGATTGACCATCCCTACTTGGAGGCTCGACTGCAAATGGCCTACCCGGGCGAGAAGCTCTACGTCAGGAACCTCTGCCGCCCTGGCGACACCGCAGGCTTCCGCCCCCATCCATCGAGAAAATCGCAATGGGCTTTTCCCGGTGCGGAAAAGTTTCACCCACAGCACCAGATTCATGCAGGTCAAGGTCATTACGCGACGCCCGACGAATGGCTCAACGATCTCAAACCCGACACCCTGATCGCGTTCTTCGGCTACAACGAATCCTTTGACGGCCCTGCCGGGATCGCAAATTTCAAAGGTGAGCTCGAAGCTTTCATCAAGCACACGGCGACGCAGAAATATAATGGCGAGGCTGCACCACGCCTCGTCCTGGTCTCGCCGATTGCCTATGAGGATCTCTCCGCGGAACGCGATCTTCCGGACGGCCGTGCTGAGAATGCGAACCTTGCGCTCTATACCCAGGCAATGGGTGAGGTGGCCAAGGCGAACGGCACTGAGTTCGTAAATGTCTATGAACCCACCCACAAGCTCTACCCGACCCTGAACAAGCCTTTCACTCGCAATGGCTTCTTGCCCAATGATGATGGCTACAAGATCCTTTCCGGCATGTTGGAGGAAGCAATTTTTGGAAAGGCCACCACCAAGACCAAGGCCTCCGCAATGGACGTGATGGAAGTCGTCGCTGACAAGAACTGGTACTGGTTCAATGATTACCGTATGGTCAACGGTGTGCATGTCGATGGCCGCCGCTATAAACCCTTCGGTCCCGACAATTATCCCGACGAGCAGAAGAAAATTCGTGAAATGACTGAGCTTCGCGATCAAGCGATCTGGGCTGTGGTGAACGGCAAATCCTTCGACCTCGCAGCCGCCGACAAAGCCACCCATCCACTTTCCGAGGTAAAAACCAACTACAAATCGAGCAATAAGAACGGCACCACCGAATACAAGTATGGTCAGGAGGCTGAGAAAACCATCACGACTCCTGAGGGCTATCAAGCGAAGCTCTTCGCATCCGAGGAGGAGTTCCCGAATCTTGCGAACCCGATGCAGCTTTCCTTCGACAACAAGGGAAGGCTTTGGGTCTCAACGATGCCAACTTACCCAGCCTATCGGCCTGGCGATCCGAAGCCGAACGACAAGATCCTGATCTACGAGGACACCGACGGCGACGGCAAGGCCGACAAGGAAACCGTTTTCGCCGATCATCTTCATCTTCCGATTGGTTTTGAGTTCGCGCCGGGCGGGGTGTTTGTCTCTCAGGAACCGCACCTCGTGTTCCTCGCGGATGCCGATGGCGATGACAAAGCCGACTCCATGGAGATCGTGCTGACCGGTTTCGATTCTCACGACACACACCATGCGATCAGCGCCTTCGCAGCGGATCCTTCCGGCGCATTCATGATGTGCGAGGGAGTATTCCTGCACTCGAACGTCGAGACTCCATATGGTCCGGTGCGTGGTGTGGACGGCGGGTTCTACCGCTTCTGCCCGCAGAAAACGAAGCTTGAGCGCACCATCCAAATGAGAATCCCCAACCCATGGGGCTACGCCTTCGATGAATGGGGACAGGATTTTTTCATCCATACCTCGGGCCCGTCATGGAACTGGGCACTGCCAGTCTCGCTCAAGCCGCCTTATGGTGCGCAAGCCCCCGGCACCTTGGATCTCGTCCCGGAAGGCCAGCGCATCCGCCCGACCTCTGGCCTTGAGTTCGTCTCCTCCCGCCATTTTCCCGATGAGGTGCAAGGCGACGCGATGTTCGCAAATACAATCGGCTTCTTAGGGATCAAGCAGCATTCTATCACGGACAATGGCACCGGCTACGACACTGCTTTCCGCCATGAACTCATCAGTTCTTCTGACGGCAACTTCCGCCCCGCCGATCTGGAGTTCGCGCCGGACGGCTCCCTGTATGTCATCGACTGGCACAACGTGCTCATCGGTCACATGCAGCACAACGCTCGCGATCCACTCCGCGACCACCTCCACGGACGCATCTACCGGATCACCTACCCGAGCCGTGATCTTGTGAAACCTGCGGAAGTCGATGGGGCATCCGTCGAGACGCTGTTGGAAAACCTCAAGCTTCATGAATATCGCAGCCGTTACCGCAGCCACCGTGAACTGCGTGAGCATCCTGTTGCTGAAGTGCTTCCCGCAGTGCAAAAGTGGGTTGCCTCGCTCGATAAGTCTGATCCCCGTTTTACGCATCACATCCTCGAGGCTCTCTGGACCACATGGGGCATGAATGCAGTGGATACGGATCTCGCGAGAGAGCTCATGAAATCAAGCAACTTCCATGTCCGCGCCGCTGCGGTGCGTGTACTGCGCTACAACTTCGACCGTTTCCCGGATGCACTCGATCTCCTCAAACAGGCTGCCGCCGATGAGCACGGACGGGTTCGCTTGGAAGCTGTTGTCGCTGCGACGTGGTATGACAAACCGGAGGCTCTGGAAGTCGTCGAGATCGCAAAAGCCAAGGGAACGGACAAATGGAGTAAGGATGTCATCGCCGCCGCTGCTACACGTCTCAAGGGTAAATTGGAAAAAGAGGTCGAAGAAAACCCGATGCCGCCCATCCCGGCCAAGCTCACTGCTGCAGAGAAGAAGAGCTTTGCAGACGGTCATGAGGTCTATTTCCGCGATGCGCATTGCGCGACCTGCCATCAGCCGGATGGCAAAGGTCTGGACCCCGCGATTCCACCGCTCTACGACAGCATTTACGTTTACGGAGATCCGGAACGGCTCATCAAAATCACGCTCCACGGGCTGATGGGCCCCTTTGAGCTTCACGGCAAAAAATACGACGGCCAAGTCCCGATGACGCCCTTCGGGGGAATGCTGAACGACAAGGAAGTCGCCGATGTGCTCACTTTCGTCCGCAATACCTATGGCAACGAGGCCTCTGCGATAACTCCGGAGCAAGTCGCCAAGGTCCGCGAAGAAACCAAGGCGATCGTCGGTTTCTACCAGATAGACCAGCTGTTGGAAGAGCATCCGCTGGAGAAATAAAAGAAATGAACCGCGATCGGATGCCCTCTGGGTATTCGAAATCGCGATATGCTCGGCGAATTACTGGGAATGCCCGCTCCCATTGCAGACGTCGTTTCTAAACCACGGTTCCTCTCGCCTGCGGCGGGAGGAGAGGAACCGCGATTTAGAAATCGCGACATGCTCGGCGAATTGCCGGGAAAGCTCGTTCCCGTTGCAGACGTGGTTTCTAAACCACGGTTCCTCTCGCCTGCGGCGGGAGGAAAGGAACCGCGATCGCGTGCCCTCTGGGTATTGGAAATCGCGACATGCCCGGCGAATTACCAGAAAAGCCAGCTCCCGTTGCAGACGTGGTTTCTAAACCACGGTTCCTCTCGCCTGCGGCGGGAGGAAAGGAACCGCGATTTAGAAATCGCGACATGCTCGGCGAATTACCAGAAAAGCCAGCTCCCATTGCAGACGTGGTTTCTAAACCACGGTTCCTCTCGCCTGCGGCGGGAGGAAAGGAACCGCGATCGCGTGCCCTCTGGGTATTAGAAATCGCGACATGCCCGGCGAAATACCGGGAAAGCTCGTTCCCATTGCAGACGTGGTTTCTAAACCACGGTTCCTCTCGCTTACTCACATATTCCACGGAAGATAGAGCAAGCACTCATCGTCCCCGAGCCTGGCTTTCGCAGGATTCCGGGAAATGTAGCGCCGTATTTTCCAAAAGTGTTCTTCGCTACGAACCAAAGTGTCCCAATACCTTTTGTGCCAGAGTCCCCCGGAACGACCGAGAGCTTCGTTGATCTGCCTAGAGGAATATCGCTTCCAGGAATGTATGATTTTCTCCAGTGGGAAACCTGACATAAGTCGTATGAGAACATGCACGTGGTTCGGCATGATGACGAAGCTATCGATTAGGTATCGTTCGGAATCGAAATGCAGGATTGAGCGGGCAACGAGAGATGAGCACCTGAGATCTCTCAGGACGCATTCACCCATGCCTTGATCCATCCAGTCCTCCAGTTGTGCGGAGAAATGGCTGTGGAATTCCTGTTCGGTGTCATCGTCCCATGGTTTTGGGCGATGATTTATCCATTGCTCACGATCGTCCTTCCACTTTTCTAATAGGCCAACCGGCACAGAATCCGCCAGCCGCCATGTGATAAAAACCCAAGCCGAATCCTGCTGCCAATGCGGGAGATGGTTCAGGTGCTTTTTGATGGGTCGTTCCGGACTGTAGAACATCGTTTCTTTTACCCCGAAGGGAAAGGAACCGCGATTTAGAAATCGCGACATGCTCGGCGAAATGCTGGGGAAGCCCGTTCCCATTGCAGACGTGGTTTCTAAACCACGGTTCCTCTCGCCTGCGGCGGGAGGAAAGGAACCGCGATCGCGTGCCCTCTGGGTATTAGAAATCGCGATATGTTCGGCGAATTACCGGGAAAGCTCGTTCCCATTGCAGACGTCGTTTCTAAACCACGGTTCCTCTCGCCTGCGGCGGGAGGAAGGGAACCGCGATTTAGAAATCGCGACATGCTCGGCGAAATACTGGTGAAGCTGACTCCCATTGCAGACGTGGTTTCTAAACCACGGTTCCTTCCGCCTGCGGCGGGAGGAAAGGAACCGCGATCGCGTGCCCTCTGGGTATTAGAAATCGCGACATGCTCGGCGACTCACCGGGAAAGCTCGTTCCCGTTGCAGACGTGGTTTCTAAACCACGTTTCCTCTCGCCTGCGGCGGGAGGAAGGGAACCGCGATTTAGAAATCGCGACATGCTCGGCGAAATACTGGTGAAGCTGACTCCCGTTGCAGACGTGGTTTCTAAACCACGGTTCCTTTCGCCTGCGGCGGGAGGAAGGGAACCGCGATCGCGTGCCCTCTGGGTATTCGAAATCGCGACAAGCCCGGCGAAATACCGGGAAAGCTCGTTCCCGTTGCAGACGTGGTTTCTAAACCACGGTTCCTCTCGCCTGCGGCGGGAGGAGAGGAACCGCGATTTAGAAATCGCGACAAGCCCGGCGAAATACCGGGAATGCCCACTTCCATCGCAGACGTGGTTTCTAAACCACGGTTCCTCTCGCCTGCGGCGGGAGGAAAGGAACCGCGATTTAGAAATCGCGACATGCCCGGCGAATTACCAGAAAAGCCAGCTCCCGTTGCAGACGTGGTTTCTAAACCACGGTTCCTCTCGCCTGCGGCGGGAGGAAAGGAACCGCGATTTAGAAATCGCGACATGCTCGGCGACTCACCGGGAAAGCCCGTTCCCATTGCAGACGTGGTTTCTAAACCCCGGTTCCTCTCGCCTGCGGCGGGAGGAAGGGAACCGCGATTTAGAAATCGCGACATGCTCGGCGAAATGCTGGGGAAGCCCGTTCCCATTGCAGACGTGGTTTCTAAACCACGGTTCCTTCCGCCTGCGGCGGGAGGAAAGGAACCGCGATCGCGTGCCCTCTGGGTATTAGAAATCGCGACATGCTCGGCGAATTGCCGGGAAAGCTCGTTCCCATTGCAGACGTGGTTTCTAAACCACGGTTCCTCTCGCCTGCGGCGGGAGGAAAGGAACCGCGATCGCGGGCCCTTTGGGTATTCGAAATCTCGACATGCCCGGCGAAACTTCAGTGAAGCCCACTTCTCCCGGAAAAACACCGAGAAAATAACCCTTGGAGCGCTTTGACTTGATGGGGCGGAGGTGTTGATGTTTCCTCCTGTGATGGATGGATCGTTGCTGCTACTGGGAGTCAAGGGGACGGTGTTAACGCTGGATGAGGCGGCGCTTTTCAAGAAGCTGCAACCAGCGGGATTCATCCTCTTCAGCCGAAATGTGGAGAGCCCGAGTCAGGTGCGGCGGCTGACCGATGATTTACGCAGTTTATGCCTCGACGAACCAATCCTTTCCATCGATCAAGAAGGCGGACGGGTCGAGCGGACCCGTGATATCGCACCCTCCTTGCCTTCAGCGGCGGCCTTCGCGGCGAAGCCTGAGACAGAACAAATCGCAAGGGCAGGGGAGGCGACCGCCGATCTGCTTAGATTGTTGGGCTTCAACATGAACTTCGCACCGGTGCTGGATCTCGACTATTTCCCGGGGCTTAAAAACGGACTGAACCAACGCTGCTGGGGACGCGACTCACAAGATGTGATCAACCGCGCGGGCATGTGGAACCGCTGGACCCGAAAGCGCGGCATGCTGGGCTGTGGAAAACACTTTCCCGCCTGCGGGAGGGCGAAATCCGATCCCCACGAAGACCTCCCAGTTTCCGACGCGACCATCGAGGAAATGATGAAAGAGGACGTGATTCCCTACACCGCATTGATGCCGGAGCTCGATGCGGTCATGCTCGCCCACGTTCGTTTCCCAAACGTCGACAAGGATTACCCCGCCTCGCTATCAAAACGCATCGTCACCGGATGGCTGCGCGAGCAGTTGGGCTTTGATAAGCATCTGATCCTGACCGATGACCTCGACATGGGGGCCATCGTTAACCGCTACGGAAGAGGCGAGGATGTGAAACTCGCGATCGCCGCTGGCAACGATCTGGCGATGATCTGCCATCAGGTTGAGTCAGCCGAAGTCGCTGCCAAGGCCATCGGAGAGGTTTCTATCGATCTCCGCGATGAATCACTGAAACGGCTCGCCCGTTTCCGTAAAAAAATGGCTGGCCCACTCTTATGGTCGGATACGAAATGGGAAGAAACCTGCGCGAAAATTTCCGCGATCACAGAGCAGATCCCCGAGCCGGAAGTGCCGGACGAGCGCAGCGCGGTGACGCGTTATTGATGGAAGTGGAAAGTGCCGAGTGATCAGTGATCAGTTACAAACGGGGGTGTCTACTCCCTGTCGCGGCTATCCAGCCAGATGGTGACCGGGCCATCATTCACCAGTCCGACTTCCATCTCCGCACCAAAAACCCCACGCCTCACCTCGCGGCCGAGTAATGCAGACAGTCGCTCACAGAAGCTTTCGTAAAGCGGTTCGGAAACCGATGGCTGCGCGGCTTTCAGAAATGACGGGCGATTGCCCTTTTTCGTCGAGGCATGCAGGGTGAACTGGCTGACGACGAGAATCTCCCCGCCCGTATCGAGAATGCCACGGTTCATTTTCCCCTCATCGTCGCCGAAAACCCGCATCCGGGTGATCTTGCCGGCGAGCCACTCGATATCTGTCGTCTCGTCAACGGTCTCGATTCCCAGCAGGACCAGAAACCCGTGATCGATCGAAGAAATGATTTCCCCATCGATACGGACACTGGCGGAGGAGACTCGTTGTAAAAGGGCGCGCATGACCCGGCAAGCCAAGCACGATAATACCCGAATGGACACGGATTTTCCGGAAAAAATCGGAGTTGTTCACATGCGTTCGCAGGCACTTTCCGGGAAATCGTTCGTTAGATTGACGACCGCCCTCCGACTCTGCGAAAAGAAGCCCCTCCGATGGCAGAATCCTTCAAACAAGCACCCAAGAAAAGCAACGCTCCGAATCTCCAGCAAGGCTCCAGCGAGGTCGATGATGTGACCCGCGCGCTGCCGCATGCAGTCGGCCCCGAGAAGTCGCTGCTTTCGACGATGCTTCAGGATCCGCAGGAATACATCGGGGGGGCGATAGAGGAGAAACTCACCGCCGGGCATTTTTACCTGCCGAACCACTCGACCTTGTTCGGCTTCCTGATCGAACTCTTCGAAGCGGGGGTCGAAGTCGAGCTGGTCTCGCTGGTGCAGCGACTGCTCGACAAAGGCCTGTTGGAAAAAGTTGGCGGGCCGGGATATCTTACAGAACTCTATACCTACGCCCCAAGCCCCGGTCATTTCCATCACCACCTCCAGCACGTCAAAGATAAGTTCGTACTGCGCGCGATCATCCGCAGCTCAAACGAAGCGGTCGCCCAAGCCTACGAAGCACCGGACGAGGTTCCGGAGCTTCTCGATTCTGTCGAGCAAGCGATCCTCTCGATCCGCGAGAGCGCCGAAACCACCCAGGCACAGACCCTGAAACAAACCGTCGAGGAAGTGATGCGGAACTTCCAGATGCTGCTTTCAAAGGAAAAAGTTTCCGCCGGGATTAGCACCGGCTTCGAAGAACTCGATCGCAAATCCGGCGGCTTGAAGCCAGGTGAAATGTTCGTTATCGCAGCGCGTCCTTCGATGGGAAAAACCTCGTTCATGATGAACATCGTCGAGCATGTCTGCCTCGACCAAGGCAAGCCCTGCATGGTGTTTTCTTGCGAAATGAGCTCCGCCCAGCTGGTGCAGCGTTTGCTATTTGCGCGGGCGAAGTTCGCGGTCTCGCAACTCTCACGCGGCTACAGCCCGAAGAAACAAGAACTCGAACGGGTGCGAAATTCCTCGATCCAGATCGTCAATTCAAAGCTCTTCATCGACGACACCGCAGGGATTTCCATCAACGAGCTCCGAGCCAAGGCGCGCCGGAAAAAACGTGATGAAAACATCGAGTTCATCGCGATTGATTACCTCCAGCTGATGAAATCCCGCACCAAACAGGCGGAGAACTCACGCGAGCGGGAGATCGCCGAAATTTCCGGTGGCATCAAAGCCCTCGCCAAAGAACTCGGCATCCCCATCCTCATTCTCGCCCAGCTCAACCGTGGCCCGGAAGGCCGGACCGGCAAAAGCCTCGGCGTGCCACGCATGTCGGACCTCAGGGAATCCGGCTCCATCGAGCAAGACGCCGACCTCGTCGGACTCCTTTACCGGAATAAATACTACGCGGAAAATGAAGAGGAACGCGCCGCGTTGGAGGGCAAGGCAGAGCTCGTGCTCGCTAAAAACCGGAACGGCGAAACCGGAGCGATCCCTCTCACCTTCATCGAGGAGCTCATGCGTTTCGAGACCGGCCCGCCTTCCGAAGAGCAGGAATAGGGGTGTCTTTGGGATGAAAACAGCGCCAGAAGAAGGGATGGAACATCATGCGTCTTTTGGCACCATCAATTGGGTCAATCGGGAAATCCATTGCCGGGCCGGCTTTCACATGTCATTTATCGTTGGATGAGTAAACGGAACAAAGAGGGCTGCGTGGGAATTATCCTGAGGATCTTCGGGATCGAGGGACCGGTGCCTGCGCCACCATTGCCTTATCGGCTGCGGGATAAGTTCCTGAGTTCTGCGGAAAATTCGTTCTTCTATGTGCTCAACGAGGTGCTGGGACCGGAGTATTATCTGATCGCGAAGGTCAGTTTGTCGGATCTATTCAGCGTGCCGAAATCGAGAGTGTCCCGGGCGGCGTTAAAGCGGATCAGGATGAAGCATGTGGACTTTGTGATTTGCGATGCGAAAACAATGCAGCCCCTGTTGGGTGTGGAATTGGACGATGCGGGCCTCCGCTCGCAGAGAGGGGATGACACCTTTGTGGAAAAGGTCTTTGAGACCGCAAAGCTGCCCCTGCTGCGGGTGACTGCGGCAAAAGCATACGTGCCGGGTGAGATCGCGGAGATGATTGATCGGGCTCTGGAGGCGAATGAGGAATGAGGAATGAGGAATACAGAGAGGTTGGGAGAAGAAGAGCGCTGCATATCAATTGCCCGAAGGCCGCGCTTTAATGCATTCGAAACTGATTGCAACTGGAAGCGGTAGCCACCAATAGGGGGGAGAAACAGGTTGTGATGATTCACGGGCCAAAAAAATTTCCCCTGAGATTAAATAAATGGTAGCCAAGCCCCGAGGCAGGCTCCAAGTTGCGGTCTCGCGGCGTCTTGGCATAGGTCGGATCAGCCCGAAAACAGGCGGGCGTCTGTAGGGATTTCAAAAAATGAAATTATTCAGAAAAACGCTTGTGAAATTTTTCACAATCTCCCAATAATAGCGCGGTTTACCGCATCACTCACTTAGCTCTCATGGCGAATATCTTTCCACGTTGGTCCAACCTGCTACCCCTAAAAATCGTTTTTTGCCTAGGAACCATTGGAGGTGGAGTGGCTCTGGCATTCACTTATTACGCGACCCCTAAGGCACAAGTGGTCGGTTACAAGCCAGCGCAACCGATCCCATTTTCCCACAAGATCCACGTCGATCAGCTAGGACTAGATTGCCGCTACTGCCACTCATTCGCGGATGTATCGGGACACTCGAACGTGCCGTCAGGCAACACTTGCTGGAACTGCCACCAACATGTGCAGCAGGATAGCCCGAAACTGGCTCCGCTGCATCGCTCGATGAACGCAAGTTTCCCGGGCTACGATGGCAAGCCGATCGAATGGGTGCGGGTTCACAAGGCTCCCGACTATGTTTATTTCAATCATTCGGCACACGTGAACCGGGGGATTTCCTGCCAGAGCTGCCACGGCGACGTGAACAAGATGGAAGTCGTGTATCACGCAGAGCCACATTCGATGGGCTGGTGCCTCGAATGTCACCGCGCTCCAGAGAAGCATCTCCGTCCACTTGAGGAGATCTATAATTTCGACTACGGCGATGAGGATGCGCAAAAATACAGCGAGGATGGGTCGGTAAACACAACCCTCGATTTAGGTAAGAAGCTTAAAGAGAAGTTCGCGGTGCATCCGAAAGTGAGTTGCGCGTCCTGCCACCACTGATTTCCAATTCCTTTTATACTAAGAAAAATCCTTCAGCAGCCCTGATATGAGCAAGCGCATTTTGCAACACCCCGCAGTCCCCAACGACGAGAAGACTATTTCGTGGCGTAGCGTCGGACAGCTAGAAAATACCAAAGAATTCCGTAGCTGGATGGATCGTGAATTCCCGCGTGGTGCCGCTGAAATGGAGAATCAGGAGGCGCTGGAAACCAGCCGCAGGACTTTCCTTAAACTCATGGGCTCATCGACGGCTCTGGCCGGTTTTGGAATGGTGGCTTGCCGCCGCCCGGAGGCATATATTGTCCCTTACACTGAAGCACCTGAATGGGTTATCCCGGGGAAGGCGACTTACTACGCTTCCTCGATGCCGCGTGCCGGTGGCGCCGTGCCATTGGTGGTGACCACTTTCGAAGGTCGCCCGACCAAAGTCGGCCCGAATCGTCTTCATCCGGATTACGAAGGCACGGATGCCTTTACACAAGCATCGGTTCTGGACCTCTATTCGACTTCGCGCTCGCGCACATTCCTCAAAGCCGGCAAAAAGTCGAAACGTTCGGAATTCCAAAAGGTTCTCAGTGAGTTGGCCGCTAACAAGGATGCGAAGATCGGTTTCGTATTCGGTGCTGATCAAAGCCCGACCCGCTTGGGCCTGATTGAAAAGCTCGGTCAGTCTTACGAAAACGCCAAATTCTATCAATACGAAGCACTCACCGCGAGTAACAAAGATGTGCTTGGCGAGGGCGTGAAACTGGTTCCCGATTTCTCCAAAGCCGACCGTATTCTCTCGCTCGACTGCGACTTCGCCGGGACTGACCTGCAAGGATCGAATATCACTTTCTTCAATCGTCGCAAACCTGAGGGCGCGCGTTACGAGTCCGAGCCAGACAAAGATTCGATGAACCGTCTCTACGCGGTCGAGGCGGTATTCAGTCTTACCGGCGGTATGGCGGATCACCGCCTGCGCGTCGCTCCAAGCCAGATTGCAGCAATTGCCGCTCAAATCGCTCGCGAAGTCGGTGTCGAAGCAGGGGATATCGCCCCAATCACCGACACGAAGCAACTCGTGTGGATCCAGGAACTCGCCAAGGATCTTAAAGCCAGTGGCGGCAGAACTGCGGTCCTTGCGGGTTCCCGCCAGTCAAAAGCGGTCAAGCATCTCGCCCTCGCGATCAACCTCGCGCTAGGCAACATCGGTCAGGGAATCAAGGCACTCCAAACCGGCAGTGAAGACCTCGGCGGTATCGATAGACTGACTGCCGACCTGAACGAAGGAACCATCGATACGGTTATTTTCATCACTCCGTCTAATCCGGTTTACGACGCACCTGCGGATCTCAAATTTTCCGATGCTCTGGCAAATGCCAAGACCAGCATCCACCTCAGCGACCGCTCCAACGCGACGGCTTACGCATGCAGCTGGCACGTGCCTGCCGCGCATTACCTTGAGTCGTGGAGTGATGCGACCAGCGTGACGGGTGTTTACACCGTGGTGCAGCCGATGATCCTGCCGCTTTATCCGGATTGTGTTTCGGAGCTTGAGCTACTGCTCGCGTTCTTTGCCGAAGAAGGAAAACTCACCACCGGAGAAGGGGAGGACGGTGGTCCGGCTCCGGCGCTGACTGCTGTCCGTGAGACATTCACTGGCGACAAGACCGAATGGAAAAAACTTCTCAAAAACGGTTTCCTTGCGGGTAGTTCGTTCGATGCAGCTTCTCCTACGCTCGCATCCAGTGCGGCTGCGGATATTGCTGCAGCAGACAGGCCGTCACCGACTAAGAACAAGCTCGATGTGATCTTTGCCACCGATGCCTCGGTCTACGACGGGCGCTGGATCGATAACGGCTGGCTCCAAGAAGCTCCGGATCCGGTTTCCAAACTCACATGGGACAACGCGGTCCTGATTGCTCCGAAGACAGCCAAAGCGCTCGGTATTTACGAAAAGACTCAGGAACTCGAACCGAAAAAGAAAATTCTCGGGATTGAAGGAGCTTTCGCGAATATTGGTCCAGACGGAGAAGGAGGGAACCGCGAGTCTCCAATGATCACTGTGAAGGTTAACGGCAAGTCCGTGGATTTCCCAGTTCTGGTTTCCTTCGGCCAGGCCGAGAATACGCTCGTGATTCCTCTCGGCTACGGCCAAGGCTTCAACCAAGATGACGTCTTCGGTCGTGGTAAAAAGGGTAGCAAATACGTCGGCCTTGTCGGTATGAACTGCGGCTTTGATGCTTATCCGCTGCGCACATCGGAGACCGATTACCTCGCTACCGGAGCGAATGTGAAGCTCACAGGAAAAAGGTATCCGGTCGCGCTGACCCAAGAGCATAACGCAATGTATGGGCGTGCGCTAGCTCGCGAGATTTCCACCGCTACAATTCCGTCCAAAGGCGATTTTAAGAAGCAGCTCCACGGCGTCAAGAAGCAGGGCAACGATTCCCACGCACCGCCGAATATTTCTCTCTATAAACAGGAAGACAGGGAAGGAAAGCCTCTGCTCAGCGACCCGCTGCATCAGTGGGGAATGTCGATCGATCTTTCTTCGTGCATGGGCTGCAATGCTTGCCTCGTCGCCTGTCAGTCGGAAAACAACATTCCAATTGTTGGAAAGACGCAAGTTGCCATGGGCCGCGAAATGCACTGGATCCGCATGGACCGTTATTTTGCCTCGCACAAGGATAACGATCAGGATCCCGATAATGTCGCGCTCGTCCCACAACCCGTCGCATGTATGCAGTGTGAGTCTGCACCTTGCGAAACGGTCTGTCCTGTCAACGCCACGGTTCACACCGAGGACGGCCTTAACGCGATGGCCTACAACCGTTGTATCGGAACGCGCTACTGCGCGAACAACTGCCCATACAAAGCACGTCGATTCAACTTTTTTGACTACAATAAGCGCAACCCACTTATTAAAAATAACCTCAATCGCGGTCCTCTTGGTGAGCGTCATGATCACGAGCCGAATCACCTTCAGAAGAACCCAAACGTCACCGTCCGCATGCGCGGGGTGATGGAAAAGTGCACCTACTGCGTGCAGCGCCTCAAGGACGCGGTGATCCGCCAGAAACGCGGGCAGAAGCAAGAGGTTCTCGAGTCCGGCAAAACTTCCGCGGAAGTCCAAGTCTCCATTGAGATGCTCCGTATCCCGGTTGACTCGGTAAAGACCGCTTGTCAGGACGCCTGCCCGGCAGAAGCGATCACTTTCGGAAACCTTCTCGATGGCAAGGCCTCCGAAATGGGCCGCACCAAAAAGCTGGAACGGAACTACGATTTGCTCAATTATATCGGCACTCTTCCTCGCACTAGCTACTTGGCTCGCGTGAAGAACCCAAATCCAGAAATGCCGGACGCCAAGTTCGTCGGCCAGGCCACAATCCACATGGTCTGATCCCTACCCCACTGATTTTCTTTCCCGATTTCATCCATTCCCATGGCAGCCAATACCGAAACCGCTCCGCAACCAGACTCCGGAGTGAAACTCCCAGTTCTTAAGCGTGAGAAGCTGATCCTCAACGAAAGATCCTATCACTGGATCACCGACCGGGTCTGTGGCATCGTTGAAAATAAGCAGCCCTTCCTCTGGTGGTTGATATTCATTCCTTCTTCGCTAATCGCGTTGATCGGAGTTGGCGGTGGTTTGTTACACCTGGTCTCCACCGGTGTGGGTATCTGGGGAAACACCAATCGCGTGATGTGGGGCTGGCCGATTGTGAATTTTGTTTTCTGGATTGGTATCGGACACGCCGGAACCCTGATCTCTGCGATCCTTTTTCTAACCCGGCAGAACTGGCGGACTTCGATCAACCGCGCCGCTGAGGCGATGACGATCTTTGCAGTGATGTGCGCGGGTATTTTCCCGGCCTTCCACGTCGGGCGTGTTTGGTTTGCGTGGTTCCTCGCACCCATCCCGAACGCCAACGGCATCTGGCAGAACTTCAAGTCACCCTTGCTCTGGGACGTCTTCGCGGTCTCGACCTATTTCACCATCTCTCTCATCTTCTGGTTCTTAGGAATGATTCCCGACCTCGCGACGATCCGCGATCGCTGCAAGCCCGGAATCCGCAAGATGCTCTACGGTGTCTTCGCACTTGGCTGGAGAGGTGGCAACCGACAGTGGAGTCATTATGAAATGGCCTACCTGCTCCTTGCCGCACTCGCCACCCCGCTGGTTCTCTCGGTACACTCGATCGTCTCATTTGACTTCGCGACTTCTGTGGTTCCCGGCTGGCATACGACGATTTTCCCTCCATACTTCGTTGCCGGCGCAATTTTCGGCGGCTTTGCGATGGTTCTCACGATCATGATTCCCGCTCGTTTTATCTACGGCCTTCAAGACATGATCACGATGAAACACATCGACAACATGGCGAAGATCATCCTGCTGACCGGGACGATTGTCGGCTACGCCTACCTGATGGAGCTGTTTGTCGCCTTCTACTCCGGGGCGATCTATGAAATGGAAGCTTTCAAGATTCGTATTGCAGGTCCCTACTGGTGGGCTTACGCCGTGATGATGACTTGCAACGTGCTTTCGCCGCAGGTTTTCTGGTTCAAATATTGCCGTGAAAATCTCTTGATCGTGATGATCGTCGCGATGTTCGTGAACGTCGGCATGTGGTTCGAGCGATTCGTAATTATTGTCACCACGCTGGCCCGGATGTGGCTGCCGGGCGATTGGAAAAACTTTTCGCCATCGCCCCAGGACCAGATGCTTTTTGTCGGCACAATCGGCATGTTCCTGATGCTGTTCATGCTGTTTTTGCGCTTCCTGCCATGTATCAACATTGCTGAGGTCAAATGGGCTAAGGTGGAAAGCGATCCGCATTTCGAGGACATCGAATCTCATAATGACGAGGGCACTGAGGAAATCGCCGCCTATCAACAGGAACTTACCGAGAGCAAAGGCTGAGCGACTTCCAACTAATTTTTAACCAATAACTTCTAACCAATTCCCCGTGAGTAACACCCGCAAACGAGTTTATGGCTACCTCGCCGAGTTCAAAAGTGCATCCGCGCTTTACAAGGCGGCGGAACAGGTGCGTGACGCCGGATTCAGAAAATGGGACTGCTACACACCTTTTCCAGTTCACGGTCTCGACACCGCGATGGGACTGAAACGCTCAATCCTTCCTTGGTTCGTTTTCTTCGGAGGCATCACCGGAACCGCTACCGGCTTCTCCCTCGCTTATGTGACCCAGGTGCTCTGGTATCCGACCATTGTGCAGGCTAAACCGACCAATATCTTCACCACTCCGGCTTTCTTTCCGGTGATGTTCGAACTCACGATTCTGTTCGCTGGTTTCACCGTGCTGTTTGGTCTGCTTGGCCTGATCCAGCTTCCACGCCTCAACCACCCGCTGTTCGCCAGCAAGCAGTTCCACCGCGCGACCGATGACGGTTTCTTTATCGCCATCGAAGCCCGCGACGCGAAATTCAGCCCTAACGCCACCCACGACCTGCTTGCTGAGATCGGTGGCGAAAATATCGAACTCGTCGAAGAGGAAGAGAACTAAGCCCTTTCAACCGCACCAATCCATCTATCCATGCGCTACTTCTTTCTAGCATACGCCATCATCGCGGTTCTCGTTGTCGGGATCATGGGATTCCGTGGCCAGTATTTCTCCAAGCCACCGATCCAGATTTTCCCCGACATGGACAATCAGGATAAACTGAAAGCGCAGGCACCGAGTATCTTTTTCGCCGACCGCCAAGGCGGTCGTATTCCCGTCGGAGGCACCCAACCACGTGGATTCAACGAAGAGGGCGAGAAGACGTTGGGAGGCATTCCCGAATACGAATTCGGCGGTGAGACCGATTACTATTACTCCGGCCATGTCGGTGACTACTACGGGACTGGAATGCCTGAGGAACTCGAACTAAGCGCGGAAAACGCAGGTGAACTGATCCGCCGCGGAGAAGAGCGTTACGGAATCTACTGCGCGGTCTGCCATGGAGCGGCGGGCGACGGTCAGGGCATCACTTCGCGCTACGGTGTCCCTGGAATCGCAAATTTTCATGATGATCGTTTTAATTCGGTAACCTATCCCGATGGTCGGGTATTCGAAGTCATCGGCAATGGCAAAGGTATGATGAGTGGCTACAAGGCGAATATTCCCGTTCGCGACCGCTGGGCGATCGTCTCCTACGTCCGCACTCTCCAAGCCGCCAAAGTAGCAGCAGCCCAATAAAATTTTTAGATGTCCCATCACGTAACATCCGCTGACATTGCCATCAACGGCGACCATCTCGACAACTCGAAGGTCGTCAAAATCAAGGCCATTTGCCTCGCCGTCGCCGGCATCGGCAGCGGGCTAAGTCTCTGTATTTTCTTTGGCCTATTGGGCGATTGGTGGCAAGGGATTTTCGCCTACTCGTGGGTCTTCGCTTACTACTTCTTTTTGACGCTCTCGATCGGTGGGGTGTTCTGGACGCTGCTTCATAACGTCTCCAATTCGGGTTGGGGGACCTCAGTGCGTCGGACTTTCGAGAACCTTGGCTCAACCTTTCCGTGGATCTTCCTTTTCGGCCTGCCGCTGCTTCTACCGCAGGTTAACCAATACCTCTTCGAGTGGATGAACATCCAACGCGACGCCACGGGTGATGTGAAGGAGCACCTGCATCACGTTGATCATCTGCTCTACGCCAAATATTGGTATATGAACATTCCATTCTGGATCGGACGGTTCATTTTCTACGGAGTCGGCCTCTCGGCGGTTATCTATTTTTTGCGAAAACTTTCTACCGATCAGGACACAGACCCGAAGCCCGGGATCAAGCGTCTTTTCGCTGCTCGCAAACACTCGACCTATACGCTGATCATCTTCGCCTTGACGATTACCTTCACCGGTTTTGATCTTCTCATGGGCCTTGACTACAAATGGTTCTCCACGATGTGGGGCGTTTATATCTTCTCCGGTTCCGCTTTAAACTCGATGGCTGTCATCATCCTGGTCTGCACCTGGCTCAAGAGCCAAGGCCACCTCAAGCACGTGACCACTCCCGAGCATTTCCATATCATGGGTAAACTGCTCTTCGCCTTCACCACATTCTGGGCCTACATTGCCTTCTCCCAGTATTTCCTCATCTGGTATGCGAACATTACCGAGGAGACTTCCTACTTCTTGATTCGCAACACCGGCAACTGGAACATCGGGATGCTGGCTCTCGTTTTCGGTCACTTCGTAGTACCCTTCGTGGTCCTGCTCCAAGCATGGTTGAAGAAGAATCCGAAATATCTCTCTATCATCGCGATCTACACGCTCTGCATGCACGCGCTTGATCATTACCTAATCGCTATCCCTGAGCGCGGTGTCTCGCTTGCAAATATCAAACCTGACGTATTCCTCAAACTGGAACCGTCAATTTCCGGTGCTTTCTGGGGTGATATCCTCGCTTTCGTGACCATCGGAGCCGCCTTCGTTTATTTCCTTATCCGCGCTACCGGCCAGCATTCACTCTACCCGAACCGCGACCCGCGCATCCTCGAATCCGCCAACCTTTCCAACTGATCTTTCTCCCTACCCCGTATGGACCCCACCCGCGACAATCCACTGACCCGCATCAAGGCCTTCTTTGACGGCCTCGGAATTTTCACGCTCTTTGCAGTCATCCTTTTGATTATCCTGGGAGTCGGAGCGCTTTTCGGGTGGTTCCAGAAAGGTGAAACACCTGATAACGCGGCTGGCGATATCCGCTACGAGATCAAGAAAGAGATCGATGCTGCTCAGAAGACGTTTCTGACTGAAGAACAGCTGACAAGTGCGATGGGGCAAGTCGCTGAGGCACTTGCCGCCTCCAAGCCAGTGGCGGTTATGAAACCGGAGCAAATCGTTCCGGGTTCGGAAACCGCGCTAGCACTCAACGAGGCACCCGGTCCCGACCTCGCGGCGATTGATCAACCTGCCGAAGATCCCGACGCACCTATCGATCCGGCAGTCATGGAAATCGGCCAGCAGCAGTATCTAGTCTGTGGTGCCTGCCACGGGCAGAACGGGGAGGGCGGTCCTGCCGGGCCTCCGCTCGCTGGCTCCGAATGGGTGAGCGGGCCGATCTCAAATCTTATCATCATTCAGCTTCGTGGTCTGCAGGGGCCGATTGAGGTGGCTGGAAAAATCTACGACTACCCCGCCGGTATGGCCCCAATGGCTTATCAGACCAACGAACAGATTGCCGGAGCGTTGACCTACATTCGCAACAGCTTTGGACACAAGTCCTCCGCCGTAAGCCCTGAGCAAGTCGAGGCACTCCGCGGCGAAGTTGGTAAGCCTCAGGCCTACGCCGAAGAACTCATCAAGCCGTAAGCCACAACGATTTTCATCTAGTCCAGAATGTCCACAGTAACCACAACCAACTCCCAAGAGGATATCGCCGTCCGCTCAAGGATTGACCGCTCGCTGCGCCATCCCGTGATGTTTTTCCTGACCAGCGGAGCTGCATGGCTCGCTGTCTCGTTGATTCTCGGGATTATCTCCTCTGCGAAAATGCACGCCCCGGGATTCCTCGATAGTTTTGGGTGGCTGACATACGGCAGAACACAAGCAGCTCACCTTAACACCCTGATCTATGGTTGGGGCTTCCAAGCGGCTTTCGGTGTTATCGTCTGGATGATGTCCCGGCTTTCACGCCAGGAGTGCAGAGCCGCTGGCACGATCCTGATGGCCGGTCACCTTTGGAACCTCGGCGTCACTGCCGGAATCCTCGGAATTCTTTCTGGTTATGGCACAGGGATGCCGTGGATGGAATTCCCAGCCTTCGCATGGCCAGTGCTATTGCTCAGCTATTTCGCTATCGTTGTCTGGTCCTTCGTGCAGTTCAAAGTGCGCCCTGAGGGCCACGTTTATATTTCCCAGTGGTATCTGATGGCCGCGATGATCTGGTTCCCCTGGCTCTACATCACCGCCAACCTCCTACTCCACGTTTTCCCTGGAAGTCCGGTCATGGCGAACGGCATTAACGCTTGGTATAAATCAGGCTTAATCTTCATGTTCTTCACGCCGGTCGCTCTCGCCACCGCCTTTTACCTGACGCCGAAAGTCATCGGTAGGCCTATTATGAGCTATTCGCTATCGAAACTCGGGTTTTGGTCGCTGGCGATCATCATGCCTTGGGCAGGCATGCAGAAACTCGCCGGCGCTCCGATTCCTTATTTCATTCCGTATCTCGGAGCAGCCGCCACGGTCTTATTCTTTGTGCCGGCGTTCACCTCTGCGATCAATATTCTTCGCACGGGCTTTTCGGATCTTGAAATCGTAAGTAACAGCCCAACACTACGCTTCACGATGGCCGGAGTGGTTGGCCTGATCGTCATGGCGGTCGCTGCGGCTTTCCTAAACCTGCCCAAATGGACTCTCCCGCTGACGCAGTTCTCGATGTCTGGATACGGCTTTGAAATCCTTGCCCTCTACGCATTCTTCAGTTTCGTAATGTTCGGTGCCATCTACTTCATCGTGCCTCGCATCACCGGCCGCGAATGGCTCTCGCGCCGCCTCATCAAAGTGCATTTCTTCTTTTCAATCTACGGCATCGTGACCGTTGCTTTCGTCGCGATCTTCGGGGGTCTGATGCAGGGGCAGGGGCAGGAGCAGTTTCTCCAGCCATCCACTGAGCTCCCAGAATACACCCGTCCCTATGCGTGGGCGACCACCATCGCTTGGTGCTTCATCCTATTCTCTAACATTTTCTTCTTCCTTCACCTCACCGTTATGTGGCTCCGTCTCGGGCGGCGCAGCACCCACCCGACGCTTCTCGGCTCTGCCCACGGGCATAGCCCCCATGGCGAGGAGGGGGATATCGATAAAATCGGCACCGCTTCTGCCCACTGAACCGCTTTCTATTTTTTAAATTTTCCCCAAATGAGTTTCCGCACTTTTATCTTCAGCCTCTCCGCCAGTTTCGGAGTTGCATGGTTGGCGATCATTATCGTCCCATATTTCAAGATGCGTTCAATCGAACCCATGTCCATGGGCGAGGATGCTTCTGGAACGAATGTTGTTTTCATTCCTAAACGTGCCGGTCGCATCACGGATGGGGCCGAAGTTTATGCCGCCAACGGTTGCTATATGTGCCACACCCAGCTGATCCGGCCCACGTATGCTGGTAACGATCTGTTTCGTCCGGATTGGGCGGGTCTAGTTTACGATGATGAGCGGGGTGATACCCGCCGCGAGACCAATGTCTACGACTTTGAAGGAGAAAAGTATGCGAACATTGGAATCGCCAGGGTCGGCCCGGATCTTTCCAACCTCGCAGTTCGCGTGGAAAACATCTATGCGGAGAATGAGTCTCCGGAGCAGTGGCTTTACCGTTTCCTCTACAATCCGCGCGAACGTCCCGCCCGCCGCCTCTCTACCTGTCCTTCATTCCGGTTCCTTTTTGAGAAAAAAAAATTGACGGGTAATCTGTCAGACGAGGCCCTTCCAATAGCTACTGAAGATGGAATGGAGATCGTTCCAAAACCCGGAGCTCGTGCGTTAGTTTCTTACCTTCTCTCCTTGAAAAAGGACCAGCCCGTGCCAGTTTCCCTTGACTTCTCACCGGCCACCGAGGCACCCACTGCGGTGCGCCCCGCAGAGGTCGTTCCAACTCCCTGATACCGAAGAATTTTCCCTGATTTCTCCAGAAACTTTCCATCATGTCATTGAATAGTCCTAATTCGAATCCGAATCCGAATCCTGACCTCGACGAATCAATCGACGTCGCCGAGGCACACGGTCGGGTCGCCCTCGAAACCGCTGCAAGTGCGCGCGAGAAACGTCTCGCCGATAACGGTCACGAACCAATTTCTCTATGGGTTATCGCCGCCTGCGGGATCGTCCTACTGGTGGCGGGATCAGTGCTCGGCAGCTCCGGCACATGGTTCAAATACGACGGGTATTTCCGCGAAGGTTACGTTCGAGGTTCCGCTGAAGGCACCGTAGATTCTGGTCCGAAACCGAAGACCGCTCTCGCTGCGTTTAGCGCGAAAGGTTCGAAGATATACGGTGCAAAGTGCAGTGGTTGCCACAACCCAAGCGGCTCGGGTGACGGTGTCAATTATCCGTCGCTTGCAGGGTCGGAGTGGGTTACCGGAGACACTCAGAAATTCGCGATGATCATTCTCAACGGCTTACAAGGTCCGACCAGCACCGGAAAAGTTTATGGTGCCGGTGTCATGCCAGCTCAAGGAACTGGAATGAGCGCAGAGGATCTCGCCAGCGTGATGACCTTTCTGCGCAATGGCTTCGGGAACTCGACAGGTGATGTTGTCTCTCCAGAAATGGCAGCGAATGCGATTGATATCTCGGGTTCTCGTGACAACCCCGGTTCTTCGGTCAACGCAGAAGAGATCGTCGCCAAGCATATGGTTAACCTCCCTGGTGAATACCTTGACCCCACCACAATGGTCAATCCAGCAACCTTTGCCCCCATCGAATAAACTTTTCCGGCGGCTCTTTATTGGCCGCCTGCCTTTTAACTTCCAACCCATCGCCTGAACTAACTTATGAGCGCACCCGCAGCATCTTCCGCCGATCATTCGCATGATGATCATAGTGATCATCATCACGACCCGGGCTTTATTAGGAAATACATTTTCTCCACCGATCACAAAACCATCGGCATCCAGTATGGCATCACTGCCATGTTGTTCCTTCTGTTTGGCTTCTACCTGATGTTGGTCATGCGGTGGAGTATCGCCCATCCGCATCAGCCTCTTCCGGAATGGTTGGGTCTATTTTTCTCCGAAACCTGGGAGGCACGCTGGCTTCAGGATGGGAAAGTCACAGGTGAAACTTACAACATGTTCGGTGCCATGCATGGGACCATCATGGTCTTCCTCGGTATCGTTCCGCTTGGCTTCGGTGCTTTCGGAAACTACGTCACTCCACTCCAGATCGGTGCCGTTGATATGGCCTTTCCCAAGTTGAACATGGCCAGCTATTGGATCTACCTCTTAGGTGGTCTTGTGATGTGCGGCTCTTTTTTCATGGAATCCGGCGCCGCGAAATCCGGCTGGACAAACTACTCGCCGCTCGCGGGTTTTGCTGACGGGCAGATCGTCAATCAATGGCTGGCCGGCCAGACACAATGGCTGCTCGGCTTGGTGCTTTTGATCACTTCCTCGCTATTGGGTTCAGTGAATTTTATCACGACGATTATCAACCTTCGCGCCCGAGGGATGACTTGGATGCGCCTGCCGTTCTTCGTTTGGGCGATGCTTGTCACCGCTTTCCTTCTGCTGCTTGCATTTCCACCACTTGAGGCGGCAGGCATCATGCAGCTGATGGACCGAGTGGCCCACTCTTCCTTCTTCATGCCTTCTGGCCTGTTTACGAAAACCGATGGCCTTGCGGACCTCTCTGGTGGCGGTTCGCCGCTACTCTACCAACACCTTTTCTGGTTCCTCGGACACCCGGAGGTTTATGTTCTTCTGCTTCCGGCCATTGCCTGTGTGGCTGAAATCATTCCGGTGAACACCCGCAAACCACTATGGGGTTACAAGTCGATGGTCTACTCCGTCCTAATCCTCGGTTTCTTGTCCTTCATCGTGTGGGCCCACCACATGTACATGACGGGAATGGGTGCCGCAGTCTCCACCTTCTTCCAGACAACCACGGTGCTAATATCGATCCCGTCGGTCATCATTCTTACGGCTTTGATTATCTCCCTCTGGGGCGGATCGATCCGCTTCACCCAACCGATGCTCTGGGCCTGCGCCTTTATCCCGATGTTTGGGATCGGGGGCCTCACCGGTCTTCCGCTCGCGTTCAACCTCGTCGGACTTCACCTTCATGATACGTACTATGTGATCGGCCACTTCCACTACGTCGTGGCACCCGGTATCCTCTTCGGTCTTTTCGCCGGGGTCTATCATTGGTATCCGAAAATCACCGGCCGCTACATGAACAACTTCCTAGGCCATCTGCACTTCTGGCCCAGCTTGGTGTGCATGAATCTGATTTTCTTCCCGATGCTGGTTCAAGGTATGGCAGGTTTCCATCGCCGCTGGTATAACGGAGGCGACGCCTATCTTGCCAAGGCAGCCGATAGCACGAACGTCTTCGGGAACACGGTTCGCGAGTTCATCGATCTTAACTCTGTGATGTCCTATGGAGCCTTCGCCCTGATGATCGCTCAGATTCCATTCATCATCAACGTGCTGCTGGCATGGAAAGCCGGTCGTAAAGTCGAAAATGATAACCCATGGGGTGCCACCACACTTGAGTGGGCGACCCCGACTCCTCCGGGCCATGGCAACTTCACTTTCGATGTTGCGGTTTACCGTGGTCCTTACGAGTATTCGCGCCCCGATTGTGAAGAGGACTACTACCCGCAATGGCATCCTCCCAAGAGGCCTGTCGAAGAGACGGAAGCGCGGCCGGAAGTCGCAACTACCAAAGACAGCCACTGAAGTTCAATCTTCCTGAAATACTGATTCGCCCCAGCGGACTGAACCCAAGTTACAAATCTTTAGAAATGGAAATTCCCTATATCGTTTCACCCCGCAAGGACACGGGTCTGTTTAATTCGAAGATCGCCATCTGGCTGTTCCTCGCCTCCGAGGTTATGCTCTTCGGTGGGTTCTTTTCCGCCTACATTTTCCTGCGTCTTGGTGCCGACTATCCTTGGCCGGAAAGGACGCTCCCGGTGCTTCCAGGTTTGATCAACACTTTTGTGCTGATCGCCTCCTCGGTGACGGTGGTCTTTGCTTGGGCCGCGCTCAAAATGCGCCAGTGGAGACAGTTCCAGATCTACATGAGCATCACGGTTTTTTGCGCACTACTGTTTATGGTGCTCAAAGGGGTTGAATACAACGTCAAGCTCCACCACCAAGCTGTTCGGTTGGATGATTATTCCATCATTGAAGGGCACCTTGGCTACGAGATGGAAGACGGTGAACTGGTTCTCGATCACAACGGAAAAAAGATCGAAGAGAACATGATCCGCCTCGAGGTCGTGGCTGGAGACAAGATTACCTTTAGTTCCGTCCGCTTCCATGCCGACTGGGTCGAGGAACTGATTGCCGAAGCGGCCTATTCGGGCGCAAAGCTTTCGCTCGCTGCCAATATAACGGGTGACGAAAATAAGGCCGACCAAGGCAAGGTGCACTTCAAAAAAGGGACTCCTCTTTCCGTCGATTTGCTCAAAAAAATCAAGGCCGTGCATCTAGAGGCACGCGCTCACAATGCCGAACTCCGAACCAGAGCTCTCCGTCAGGAATGGGTCGTGGCTAAAAAAGAGAATCCTGGCAAGAAAGACTGGGAGCTATCCGAGGGTGTCAGCATCGACGTGAACGCTCTGAATCCACTGCTTCTGACCGAACTTGGCACAGCGGCATTCGCAATTGACGGAACTGCCGAACTCCTCTTCAAGCCCCGTAATGTCAAAGAGGGTCAGGAATCGTCTCGTCTCCGCGACGACACGGTGATCCAAGGCAAGCTGATGGAAAGTCCCATGGTTTTCCATAATGTGGATGCAATCGATTTCCAACACTTGGTCATGGTGGAAGAGAAGAAGGGGATTTCACCCGAAAAGGCCATCGAGAACTCTTGGTTAATGAAAAATAACGAGTTCGTCCGCGAGGCATGGGCTTGGCACTTGCAACGGGTTGAGCAACTCAAGAAAAAGCTTATTGATCGCCACGGTTATAAGAAGGATAGCGACGGGAATCTTACTGATGTGCCCAAGCGCGAACCGACGCATAAAGAGCTGTATCGTATTGGATGGAAAGACCTGGCTGAAAAGGGCGAGGAGCAATTCAAAATCGAGCTTTCCGCAGCAGAAAAAGGAAAAGAGAATTTCATGGGCCCGAATTACAAAGCCCGAGGTGAGGACACTTTTCCTGAGTTGTCGATTCCTCGCGAGGAGATTCGATTTGCCGCGAAATTCGCCCCAGCGTGGAATACATATTACGCAATCTACTTCACCATGACTGGTCTGCATGGACTGCACGTCATTGGTGGGGCGCTGGTTCTTGCTTATTACCTCTTCTTCGGACGAAAGATGTATTTGGAAAATCCGGAATGGCTCGCCAACCGAGTCGAGATCGGCGGTTTGTTCTGGCACTTTGTTGACCTTGTCTGGATCTTTGTATTCCCGATCCTCTATTTGATGTAATTTTCTCCACCTCTGCTCACAGACTTTAAACGCTACTACAAACATGGCTGATTCGATTGAAGCGATCCAAAAATCCAAGAAAACCTATCTCATGGTTTTTGGCGCACTCCTAGTGGGAACGGTGCTTACCGTCCTGGTCGCCGATCCTCCGGAGTTCCTCTACTGGCTGGATGTGGGTAAGCACGGCTTTGACAAATATGACGCTATTGTCGGCCTGATGATCGCGACGACCAAAGCTTCACTGGTTGCTCTGATTTTCATGCACTTGAATCACGAAAAAAAGGCGATTTACTGGATTTTCGTCAATTCACTGATACTATGTGCGATAATGTTCGCATTGCTTTTCCTCGCCAAATACAGCCCGATTTTTGATCGCTTTTTCTACCACCAATAACCATGTCCCTCCGCGCATTTCATATCGTCTTTGTCACTGTCTGCATGCTTCTCAGCGCATTTCTGGTGGTATGGGCATTCTGGCTCGCGCCTGAGAGGTCTGGATTGGCTGTTGGAATGGGCATCACCGGAATCGTCGGCCTTCTCCTAATGCCGGTTTACGGCGTCTATTTTGTCCGTAAAGCTGCTAAACTTCACCTCTGAAACTACTATGAACCTTTTCAATCTTATCGCTTGCTCCACCTGCCGAGTTAACTTTTCCGAGGGCGGAGGAGATGCCGCAGGCTACTCGATTTTTACGCTGCTGATCGTAATTCTTGCCGTCCTAGGCGGAGTCGGTTTTTTTATGACCCGCCTCATTCGACGTGAGAATGACAATCTCGACCCAGAATTTCGTGACGAATACATCCACCAGTAGGATTTCACACGGAAACCTCCATATATCCACGCTTTTTAAACGACTATGAGCCTTCTAGAACTCTTTGGACTTCGTGAAAATTACTCCGCACACGGCGGTCAGGTTGATCATTTGATGGAGACGGTCCACTGGTTCATGCTGGCCCTTTTTGTTGGTTGGACTTGCTTCTTTTTTATCTGCCTTTTCAAGTTCTGGCATAAGCGCAATCCAAAGGCCTCCTACGATGGAGTTCGTAATCACGTTTCCAGTCATATGGAAGTCGCGGTGATTATCATCGAGGCGGTACTCCTGCTTGGTTTCGCATTCCCGCTCTGGGCGGAACGGGTTGATGGTTGGAAAAAGGTTCAGGAAATGGATCCGGTCAGGGTTCGAGTGGTTGGTTATCAATTCGGCTGGGCCTACCACTATCCCGGGACTGACGAAAAATTCGGCCGCACTGATGCGGCGCTGATCGATGGCAACAATGCCCTCGGCATCGATTATTCCGATCCGAATGCTCACGATGATTTCATAGAGGCGATTCTCAGGTTGCCGGTCAAGCGCCCCGCCGTGCTCAACATCGGCACCAAGGATGTCATTCACAACTACGCGATCGTGCCGATGCGGGTTCAGCAAGATGCAATTCCGGGTAAGGAAATTCCAATGTGGTTCACTCCAGTCAAGGAGATGGAGACTTTCGTGGTCTGCGCTCAACTATGCGGTGAAAATCACGCGAACATGACAGGTCTACTCGAAATTATTCCCGCCGAGGAGTATGATACTTGGGCCAAAGCCGCCTCGGATGCAGCTCTGGAAAGGTTTCTCAAGTCCAAGGAAGACGAAGAGGCAAAAGTTGCGGTTGTGATCGAATAGATTGGATTCATCCAAAAATATCGATGCAGCGCGTTACAACCACCTCGCTAAGCACAACAGGGTCTTCCCCAGAGTTATGGGTTCGAAAGTAGTCATCGCCAAAGTAGCTGGATGACCCAAGGCCTCGCCGTTGGTCTGTCATGGGTCACCCCTTCAGAGCTTGATTTTCAGAGCGCAGAATTTTTCAAGGTGTGGGCTAAGCGGACGGCTGCGAGTTCAATCAGTTCTGAGGCATTTTCGATCGCCTGTTCCAAGCTCATGGGTGCGTTCAGAATCGACGCGATCCCGTCGAAGTGCAGGTGCAAAAGTTCCTGATCCGCCAGACATCCGGCGATTGCGTAAACCGGAATCCCATGTTTGCGGGCAAGTAGGGAAACCCCGACCGGGGTTTTTCCTTCCAGGCTCTGTGAATCCAGTGAGCCTTCGCCGGTAATGACGAGGTCCGCCTTGGAGATATATTTCTCTGCCTCGACCGCCATCGCGATACAGTCGAAGCCCGATTCCAGTTGTGCCCCGCAAAAGGTCATCAGTCCGTATCCCATTCCGCCTGCGGCACCGGCACCGGGAACCTCTGTGAAATTACTTTCGAAATGGGAGTTGGCTACTTTCGTGAAATGGGCGAGTCCGGCCTCAGCCAACTCTAGCTGGTCGTCCCGCAAGCCTTTCTGTGGACCGTAAACGCGGGTCGCACCACGAGTTCCAAAGAGGGGATTGGCCACATCGCAGGCCACCGTAATCTGGGGTAGGGGAATCATTTCTGAGGAGTCGATACTTTCGATTTTGAGAAAGTTCTCCGGAACCGGTTCGATGGGATTTCCCGCTCCATCGAGGAAACGGCAACCGAGCGCCGCGGCAAGGCCGATAGCGGCGTCGTTGGTTGCGCTGCCGCCAACCCCAATGACGATCCTTTCCGCTCCTGCGGAAACCGCCTCACTAATGAGCTGGCCGACCCCGAAGGTCGAAGCCCTCGCGGGATTGTGCTCGGCCTTTGTTAGGCGCCACAGGCCATTCGCCTGAGACGATTCGATCACGGCAGTTTTGGCCGCGCCGTCCCGCAGCATCAGCCACGATGCATCGACTTCGCGGTTGAGGGCGTCGTTGACTAAAGTTTCAAAGGTTTCTGATTCCCCGGACTCCCTGAAAGCCTCTAAAATACCTTCGCCTCCATCGGCGAGGGGTAGCAGCCGCTGGGTTGCTTCTGGGAATACCCGCGCGAAGCCCTTTCCGATGGCTTCCGCTGCCTGTCTGCTGGATAGAGACCCTTTGAATTTGTCCGGGGCGATCACAATATGCATATGCCAGATTTTTCCCGGAATTCACTGAAACGTCCAGAAAACGCGGTGTTTTGTTTGAAAGCTTGAACAAATTTTTGACAAAAGCCGAATTGCTGTTTAATGACTGCCCCCCGCGCGGTGGTCATCCACCCCGGATCATCTATCATAACCAATCTCAAAATGGCCAACACGACAAAACTTCAAGCGGCGCTCCGCCTTCGCAGCGGTTCAGGTAAACTCAAGCAAATGCGCCGCGAGGGCTGGCTCCCATCCGTGGTTTATGGCCGCGGCGTGGAAACCGAAAACCTCAAGGTGGACGCAAAGACATTCTCGGAGCTACTCGCACATAGCACCTCGGACAGCATTTTGATCAATCTCGATGTCGAAGGCGAAGGCATTCGCTCGGTATTTCTCAAGACGATCCAATACGATCCATTGACTGGGAAGGCGCTGCACGTCGATTTCCTCGCTGTCAACGAAACCACCGAGATCACCGCAAATATTCCGATCAATCTTGTTGGTGAGTCAATTGGCGTCAAAGCCGGCGGCATTCTCGAGCAATACGCTCACACCATTGAAATCACCTGCGTCCCGAAAGACCTCCCCGACACGATCGAGAAGGACATTTCCCACCTCCGTGATGGAGACTCGCTCCACATCAGTGACCTAACTCTTCCAGAAGGCGTGACACCGACCCATTCGGGCGATGTAGTCGTCGCACACGTCGGTAAGCCGGCATCCCTCGTTTCCGAGCAAGCATCTGGCGGGGAAGTCCAAGAGTCCGAGGTTCCAGCAACCGAGCATAAAGACGACGGAGTCGCTTCCGAAGTCGATCCAGCCGCCGCCGAGTAAGTCGACTGGAAAGGTTGAATATTCTCAAGACGCCCGGAGTGAATAGTTCCGGGCGTTTTTGCGTTTTTGCGTTTCGCGACTGAATTTGTTTGCCGCTCACCTTCGGATGGGTTGGATTTTGGCCATGGCGATTTCTTTGATCATCGGCCTCGGTAATCCGGGCAGGCAGTATGAGGGCACCCGGCACAACGTCGGCTTTATGCTACTTGATGAAATTGCCGGTGCAGCGGGGGTCGTCTTCAAATCTGAACCGAGGTTCCAGGCGCATCTCGCCAAGCTCCCCGACGGGACCTTGCTGATGAAGCCCCAGACCTTCATGAATCTGAGCGGGCGGGCGATCCGGCAGATGATGGCGTTTTTCAAATGGGACACCGAGCGGATGCTGGTGATCTATGACGATGTTGCGTTGCCTCTCGGTCACCTCCGTTTCCGCGAGAAAGGCTCCGCAGGCGGGCACAACGGGATCCGCTCCATCATTGAGCACATGGGCAATGACGGCTTTCCACGGCTCAAACTGGGAATCGGCGGCGCGAGTCCTGGCGAAATGACGGGTCACGTGCTTGGTAAATTCGCTCCCGATGAACACGAGGACCTACAAAACATGCTTGCCACGGCGCGCGAAGCCGTGCAGATTTCGCTTTCCCAAGGTATTGCCTTGGCATCGAACCGTTTTAATACACCACGGGTCAAACCACCTAAAAATCAACCAACCGAAGATAAAAAAGATGAGCCGCAAATACGAAGGCCTGATAGCCCTGACAACGAAGAGCCAAGAGGGCAGCATGGATGAACTCGTGACCGCGATTTCCAAAGAGATCGAATCAGCAGGAGCCAAGGTCGAGAACATCGACAACATGGGCCGCAAAGACTTCGCCTACACCCCGCGCAAGATCAATGGCGCGCACTACGTGTCCTACACGATTACGGGAGAGCCGGATTGCATCACCAAGATCCAAGAGAAACTCGCTCTCAACGATTCAGTCTACCTCAATCAGTTCAACCGCGTAGCGTAATTCCACAGGCGGCGCTTCACTGATCCAACCAGCTTAATCCTTCCTTTTTAAATTTAAGACAACAAATACCTGCTATGGCCAATTTAAACAAAGTGATGCTGCTTGGAAACCTGACTCGCGATCCGGAATTGCGGCATACTCCTAAAGGTTCGGCCGTCGCCGATCTCGGCCTTGCCGTGAACCGGAAAGTCCAGGACGGCAACGGCGGATGGAAGGATGAAACCACTTTCGTGGACGTCACCGTCTGGGGCGCAAGCGCCGAAAACGCCAACAAATACCTCACCAAAGGTCGCGGCGTATTCGTTGAGGGCCGCCTCCAGATGGATGTCTGGGATGACAAGGCCACTGGCCAGAAACGCACCAAGCTCAAAGTCGTCGCCGACAACCTCCAGTTCCTGCCAGACGGCAAAGCGGGTGGCGGTCGTTCTTCGCAAGGTAGCGATTCATCATCCTCATCCTCCAACGATGGCGACAGCCGCCAAGGCGGCTCCGCAGGGCCTCCAGACGACTATCAGGAAGAGGACGACATCCCATTCTGAAATTGAACTATTGCCTCAAACATCCTGGCCTTCTTGGAAATCGGATGAGCCCAACATTGGCGCAGAAATATCTGGGCCAATTTTCTTTTTAGAAAGAGATAAGAAACCACGAATCTGACGAACCAAACGGAACCGAAGAAGTGATTGAAGCTGTTGACTCTCGATTCTCCAATCTCTGCTGACCCTTCCAAGATTATCGTGAGATCTTTCTTCTGCGGCCTTGGTTGATTCGTCTTCTGTCGAATAACCATCCGGTCCGATCTGGTCTGTAACATCCACTCAGACGCAGTATCGATAATCCGCTCGTGCGCAGGCATGGCCCGCCATCCTAACATTAACCAAATGATCATGGTGACGACCCCGAAAATGACCGCGACTACCAATGTGGTTTGTTTGTAGAGCTTGGGTGTGGGCGGCTTGTTTGGAGATGCCGAGGGAGGCACCGATCTCCCTGTAGCTTTTCCCATCACGGATGCCTTCGGTGACTTGGCGCAGCCGGAGTGAGAGTGTGGCCATCGCTTGTTCGAGGTGTCTTGCGGATTCCAGCATGGCCGCATGTTCGGGCAGCGATCCGTCGGTTGCTGCTGAAAACTTCAAATTTCAATCTCCAACGAAGAGGAAGATTCTGAGGTTGTGGAATTTTCGCTAACGGGGATAATGGGTGCGTGAAGGATGAGAGAAAGGTGCGGGATGTGGTGTTTGCCGGGATTGATTTCGAGGGAGCTGGAGCTCAACGAGGAAGAGAGGACTGGCCGGTGCAGATCGGGATGGGGACTTGGTCTTTGGACAAGGGGTATGATAATTTTTATGTTTCGTTTTTGGAGCAGGAGGGTGAGGTGGATTGGTATGCGAAGAAGATTCACGGTATCGATGAGGAGAAGCTGTTGGGAGCGCCGAGTTTGCTTTCGCTGTGGCCTGAGGTGAACGGGCGTCTGGGAGACGGGGCGGTGCCGGTGGCTCACGCGAAGGGGACGGAGAAGAAATTTTTGAGGGTGTTTCCGGGGAATCCATTCGATCCGTGGGTGGATACGTTGTCACTCTCCCGAGCGGCGGTGCCCAATGCTAGAAAGCATTCGCTGGGGGTTTTCTGCGAGGATGTGGGGGTGGCGAGCAAGGTGCGCGAACTGGTGCCGGGGAGGGGCTGGCATGACGCGTTGTTCGATGCTGTCGCGTCGTTGGTGCTGCTGGAGTGGATAGTGACGAAATTTGAGCTTCAGGATTTGCCTCTGTGGGCACTGGTGGCACCGAATACGGGGGCGTGGTATCGGCTTCGTAAGGCGATGAACTGACGATGGTAAAATCTCAAACACTAAAATTCAAATTTCAAGGAAGACTATGAGGCGTGTTCTGCAGATATTTTTCGGGGTGTTGCTGGTCGCGCTGTTCATTTTCCAGGCGATGCGAGAGCCCAAGCCGCCTGCGTTGCCGAAGTGGAAGATGCAGGATAAACTGCTTGAGCGGGTTAATGAGCAAGAAGGAGCGCGCAAGCGGAAGGCTGCTGATGTGGCCTTGGTGAAAGGGTTGCTGAAAGAGGATTTATCGGACCGAGTCTTTGGTTTCGGGCTGGTGGCGGAAGCGGTATCCGGCAAGCGGGTGATCCCGGCTGGGGAACGGGAATCTTCGGGGCGGGTGCTTGCTGCGATCGAGCAGGTGATGGCAGGGCTTCTTAAAGAGATGAGCGGTCCGGATTCTCCGATTCACGAGTTGCGCCGAATCAATGAGGGTTCGAAGTATTTCGAGGACGGGCTTCTAGAGGTTTTGGATGCGATGGACGGGATCGTTTGTGAGATTCCGAAGACGCGTGATGGAGCCGCACAGAGAGCGGGGTATCCGGATTTAAAAATCACGGATGAGAAGAGTGGTGATGTCTATTATCTCGATCCGAAATTGATGGAGCAGGGATCGGTCGACAGCAGTTTTCGGACGTTTTATTTCGAGCCGAAGAATCGGACTCTGAAAATTACCGACGATGCCACGCACCTTCTGATCGGGATCGAACACGATGGGAATGAGGGTAAGTGGAAATTTCTCGGATATCGGGTGGTGGATCTGTCCGGGCTGAAAGTTCGGTTGAAGGCAGAATTTCAGGCGTCGAACAGGGAGATGTATTCGGAGCGATCGGTTCTTGAATCAAAGTTCGTTGACGGAAAGGATGTCGACAGATGACGGAAACGAAATCAAAGCGGACCAGCGGCTCGGTCGCGATGGATGATTATTTAGAGCAGATTCTGCATCTGATCGAGGAGAAGGGATATGCGCGAGCGGTGGATATTTCAGGGAAGCTCGGGATTTCTCAGGCTAGCGTGACGAATATGCTGCAGAGGCTCGATGGGGAGGGGTTGGTAAAGCATGAGAAATACCGTGGGACGGTATTGACTGATGAGGGTTTACGTATCGCCGCAGCGATTGTAGAGCGGCATGAGACCTTGACCCGGTTTCTCCGGCTTTTCGGTTTGGAGGAGGATACGATTTACGGTGATGTCGAAGGGATGGAGCATCACGTTTCAAGACCGACTCTGGAGGTAATTAGGGCGGTGGCGGATGCCTTGGAAGGGAACGCGAATTTTCTAGCGGAGGTGAAGCAGAGCATGCTGCCTGCGCCGTCGAAACAGGCAGAAAGCTGATTTGGTGGGGGGTAACGTTGCCAGATGGCAGGTTTGTCTGGAAAAACGCAGTTCGCCGAAAATTTTTTCCAACTTCTGCGTGGCATTCTGCGGGAGGATGCCTCAGTGTAACAGATGGGAGAGGCAGTTGTAGCCATCGCCCGATTAGAACCTAAACCAAAAAGAACTATGCAAACCGCTAACGTCAATCTGCCAATCACCGTAACGGTGAGACACGAAAGTGTGACCGACTCTCTCCGTGAACACGCCCATAAGAAAATCGAGGGGTTACATCTTGATTATCCAAAAATTATTGAAGCAAAAGTAATTCTGGACGTTCAGAAAAACCGACAGATCGCTGAGATCATACTATTTTGTACCAACCACATCACGATCGAGGCCACCACTGAAAACCGAGATATGTATGTGGCGCTCGATGAGACAATCGAGAAGATTGCGCGCCGGATGCGGAAGCACAAGACGCGGCTTTTGAAGAAGAACCGTCCGCACCGGAACGAGTCGATCCGTTACCTTGAGGAAAGGTATTTCACCGATGACGCGATGGATCATCCGGAGGATTCCATGGAGGATCCCATTCCGTTCATCGTGCATCCTGAGAAGTTTGCCGTGAAAACGATGTATAAGGAGGATGCGATTATGGAGCTCGAACTTTCGGAGCGGCCCTTCGTGCTCTACAAGAGTGCCCGGCGCGATTGTCTTACGATTATTTACCGCCGGAAGGATGGCGAATACGCCGCCCTTGATGTGAATTAGTAAATACTTATTGAAGCTATTTGAAGATGGAGGGGCGGTCGTTTGGCCGCCCCTTCTTGCGTTCGGTTGGATTGGCCCTAACGTAGGAAACTTGAATATTTTACTAACAGGAGCGAATGGATACATCGGCTTGCGAATTCTGCCGTTGTTGTTGGAGGCGGGGCACAGAGTGAAGGCTGCGGTGCGTGACAGGGTAAGGTTCCCGGTTTCTCAGTTTCTGGCCTTTATCGAGGATGGGCGGCTTGAAATTCTTGAGGGCGACATGCTCGAACCGGAGACACTTCCGGAATTGGGAGGAGATCTTGATGCGGCGTTCTACCTGCTTCATTCGATGGGAGCAGGCAAAGGTTTCAAAAAACGGGAAGAGGACTGTGCTAGGAATTTCTCCAATTGGGTGGAGGCAGCTAGGGTTGGAAGAGTCATCTATCTCGGTGGTCTTGTGCCGGATGGGGAGTTGTCAGAGCACTTGGAATCGCGGGAAGGGGTCAACCGTATTCTGCGTTCCGGGAGTATTCCGGTGACGACTTTAAAGGCGTCGATCATTGTGGGCTCCGGTTCCGCATCGTTCGAGATGATACGCGATCTTTCGGAGAAATTACCGGTGATGCTGACACCGAAGTGGACGCGGACGCGCTGCCAGCCAATCGCGATCAGGAACGTAATTTATTATTTAACAGGCTGCCTCGATTCCGATGAGACGGTCGGTGGTGAGTTCGACATCGGCGGACCGGATGTTCTAACATACCGAGATCTTCTTTCGATTTATGCGGAGAAGCGGGGTCTGCGGCGGTTTCTAATTCCAGTCCCATTTCTGACGCCGCGGCTGTCATCGCATTGGCTGCGGCTTGTGACGTCGACGACGATGGGCTTGGCCAAGTCTTTGGTTGAGTCTTTGGAGAATGAGACCGTTTGCAGGGAGGAAAGGATTAAGAAGCTAATTCCTCAGAGGCTGCTGAGCTACGAAGAGGCGATTGAAACCGCCTTTGCAAGGATCGCGCAGAATCGGGTCCCATCGTCGTGGATCGATTCACTTGCGTCCGGCCGGTTGAGTCCCGATTTCTTTCGTTCGATCAAGGTTCCGGAGCACGGGGTATTGTGTGATAGGCAGGTGGTGCCGTTGACTGCGGATCGAGAGAAGGTGCTTGCAGCAGTCTGGTCAGTAGGTGGGAAAAACGGGTGGCCTTCGATGAACTGGGCATGGAAGGTGCGCGGTGCGATGGATAGTTTGGTGGGTGGTATCGGGACCAGGCGGGGGCGCAGACATCCCAGTGAGCTTTATTCCGGTGATGCGTTGGATTTCTGGAGGGTGCTTTTGGCGGATCGTGAGAGTGATCCGAAGTCAGCGAGGTTGATTCTATCTGCGGAGATGAAAGCGCCGGGAGAGGCGTGGTTGGATTTTGAGATCACCGGTGATGAGTTGATCCAGACGGCAACCTTCCGGCCGAGGGGGCTATTCGGGAGACTCTACTGGTATGCGATTCTGCCGTTGCACTTGATGCTTTTTCCGAAGATGGCGGAGCGACTTGCGGCAGGATTTCCAAAGGTGTTAAAATCCTGACGGGAACCGTGAAAGCTATTCCGGCTTCGGGACTTTGTTAAAGAGGTCTATCAGTAGGCTGGGGGTGAGTAATTCCGGGGTGATGATTGGTTCTTTGCCGGGGATATAGAGGACGTTGACGGGGATTGCCGTGCGTCCGAGTTCGGTTAGCTTCTCTTCGATGGCAGGATTGGGTCGGGTTTTATCGGCTTTAAGGAAGACGACTCCCTTCTGTTTCGCTAGAGCGAGGACCTCTTCGGAGTAGGCGATCTTTTTGTTAACTTGGCAGGTGACGCACCATTGTGCGGTGAAGTCGACGTAAACTGGAGTTCCTTCGGATGATAGTAATTCAACTTTTTCTGCCGACCATGTTTGCCAGAGTTCGTCGGGTTTCGGCGGAAGGGCCAGAACTGTGCCGCCAATGGTAAAGACAGCGGTGAGAGCTAGTGCCGCGACTCTAACTTTTTGCCCTCGGTGCGGAAGGTGCCAACGACCGTAGATCCATGCTCCAGCGGCGATAAGGCTAAGCCCAAGAAGAGGGGCGAGAAGTTTTTCCTGTCCGATGAGTCCCGAGTAAACCCAGAGAAGGTAGCCGGCGGTTGCGAAAAGGAGGAACGACATGCCTTGTTTGAGTGACTCCATCCAGGCACCGGGCCGTGGGAGTAATCCGACGAGGGAAGGGAAAACTGAGAGAATGAGGTATGGAGTGGCAAGCCCTAGAGCCATCGCAGCAAAACCCGTAAAAAACTGTGATGCAGGCAAGGCCATGGTCGCTCCGATCGCGGCACCGAGGAAAGGAGCCGAGCATGGAGTGGCAACTACAGTGGCTAGAACGCCGGAGAAGAACGATCCGGAGTGGCCGCTCTTGTGATGGAGTTTCCCGCCGACGGAAGTGGCGGAGGCACCGATTTCAAAGATGCCGAACATGTTCAGGCCGAGGATGAACATGAGCAGGAGGAGAACGAGAACGACGAACGGGTTTTGCAACTGGTAACCCCAACCAATAGAGTCTCCGCCGGATTTCAGAGCAGCGGCACGGACGGCGAAGAGAATACCGCTTAGCACGGCGAATGAGGCGAGCACACCGACCGCAAAGCTGACGCCGTGGAGAGCGATGGAGCGTCTGTCCTCTCCAGCCTGTTGGACGAATCCCATGATTTTGAGACCGATAACTGGGAATACGCAGGGCATGAGATTGAGGATCAGCCCCCCGATGAACATCCCCCCTAGGATGGGGAGTAGTTTCATGAACGCAACCGGTTCCGGCGAGGGGGGCTCGGTCTCGTTTAGGGACGCTTTTCCGGGGATGGCTGTTTCAGGAATCGCCATATTTCTCGAACTTATGAGAATGCCGGAAACCGAATTACCCTGCGGAATTTCATTGTCTAGGAAATCGATTTTCTTGCGTTGGAGGGTGATCAGGTATCCACCGTCGGTCGGGTTGACCTCGCCCCCATTCGAGAGTGCCTTGAGGTAGGGCTCGTTGGGGATAAACTCTGTGGGAGGAGATTCCAGATTTGTGATTTCTATCTTGATCGAGTCAGGCGAGGCAGCCTCTGAAAATATGGAGACTTGGACGGAAGCTGGCTTCTCGTCGGGGATCAGTTGCCTGGCTGCTTCGAATAATTCTAGCTGAGCGGGATCAGTTGTTGAGCGCTCCCCGACCGGGATGTCGAAGGAGAGTGTCGCTTCTTCGTTGATACAAGATCTCTTACAAATCTGCCATTTGGCGTTCGCGCTCAACGTAAAATTTTCACCTACTGACAAGGATGCGGGTGGAGTGATTTCGATTAGGAAAACCGGAGATCCGGGGTAGATGAAGCTCTTGCCATCGTAGCCATCCTTGACTTCCGGAACAGGCCATTGGATGGGCCCTGCCACTGCTCCTTCGGGTAGCTTCCACTGAATTTTAGGGGGGAGTTCGACCCCGCCGGAATTCTTGTAATAGCTGTGCCATTCTTCCGGATGTTCGAGCTTTAGGGCCACGGTAAACGGTTCACCAGAAGCGACCGCTGATACTTCGGGAACTAGGGTAACTACTGAGGCAACCTTTTCAGCGACGGCTGCGGAACATATGGCCAGGAAGATGAGAGCGAATCGCATGTCGTTAAGAGACTCTACAGGCGTGTTTCATCCAAATAAAAAAGCTGCAAGGAAGATTCCTCGCAGCTTGGTTGAAGTTTTTAATGTTCGCGATCAGTAGCCTCTGTTGTAGTTTTGTTGGTCCTGAGAGTTGCCGTAGAGAGCACCGGCACCGGCACCAGCAGCGCCGCCGAGGGCAGCGCCTTCGAGTGCGTTTCCAGATTGATGACCGAGTATGCCGCCTGCCGCTAGACCAAGGAGGCCACCTGTTACAGCGCCTCGTTGGGTGTTAGGGCCTGTTGGAGCTGCACAGTTGCTTAGAGCGAAGGCTGTGACACCTGAAAGGATGGTGAGAGTTAGTTTTTTCATTTGTTTGCTTTGGGTTAATAATTTAATAAACTTAAGTGACTGGAATTCAAGGAGATTTCCGATAAAATCTTGGTTGGTGATCTCTGGATTGCACACTTGAGACTTGGACCTCTTCGATTTTATTCGAGATTTTTTTGAAGTCTCGGTGGTATCCGACTTCCATGCTCTTTGCACGGGGAGGCGTATAAGTTCTGGGGAGAGAGGTGTGTGGCGTTCAGACCGCCGTGAGATCCGGTTTCTTTTCTGGAAGGACCGGAGCGAGAGGTGAGAGGCCGAGCTTCGTGAGGAGGATTTGGTCTTTTTCTACAGAGGGATTTTTAGCGGTGAGAAGTTTATCGCCGTAGAAGATCGAGTTCGCGCCGGCAAAGAAGCAAAGCGCCTGAGCTTCATCGGAAAGGCGGGTGCGGCCTGCGGAGAGGCGAACCTTTGCCTTTGGAATAGCGATGCGGGTGATGGCGATCATGCGGACAAGGTCGAAGGTGTCGACCTGCGGGTTTTCAGCAAGCGGTGTGCCGGGCATGGGCATGAGGGAATTGATCGGCACGGATTCAGGCTGCGGATCGAAATTGGAAATGACCTCTAGCAAGCGGAGGCGGTCGGTAATGGTTTCGCCGAGTCCGAGGATGCCTCCGCAGCAGACTGCCATGCCGGCGTCCTGAACATTTTGGATCGTGCGGAGGCGATCTTCGTATGTGTGCGAGGTTACGATATTCGGGTAATGCTCCGGGGAGGTATCGAGATTGTGATTGTAGGCGGTGACGCCGGCTTGTTTGAGTTGTTTTGCTTCTTCGGGACCGAGTTCGCCGAGTGTGACGCAGACTTCCATACCGAGCTTTGAGACGTCCTGGATGATATCTAGGACTTGTTCGAAACGTTGGGTCCCGCCGCGGACACCACGCCATGCGGCTCCCATACAGAAGCGGGTAGAACCGGTTTCGGCAGCGACCTTTGCGCGTTCCATCACGTCGCATTTTGCCATTAGGCGCTCACTATCGATGCCGGATTTATAGCGGGCGGACTGGGCACAGTAGGAGCAGTCTTCCGAGCAGCCACCGGTTTTGATTGAGAGTAGGGTGCAGAGCTGGATTTCCGGTTGGAACCAGTTTTCCTCGTGGACTTGCCGGGACTTTTGAATGAGATCGAAAAACGGAAGTGAGTGAAGGTCTTGGAGTTCGGAGAGAATCATATTTTGGGAAAAGCTAAAATGCTGAAAAATGAGAAGCTGAAATGAGAACTGTCATCGGACCCAGCCGCCGAAGCCAGTGGGCATTTCGCCTCTTCCGACCATAACGTAAGTGGTTTTTCCCCTGGCTCCTTCGAGAGCGAGACCGAGGTGGCGTTTCCAGACTGCGGACATGGAAGCGCCTGTGTGGCAGCCCCAAGATTTGCAATAGGCGGATTTTGCAAAGATGGAGGATTTGAGGCGGGGAATATCCCGCTCATGGAGGGTTGCGGTGGAAACCGCCATAATCTCGCTGCCATAATCGAACATGAAGGCGTATCGGTTGGAATGGCCGAAATAGTCGTATGTCTGGACGGTTCCGCGGGGACGGGAATTGATTTTTGAGATGTAGTCGCTAGTGGAGTTGAACCAGATAAGAGTTGCGTTCCGTTTAGACGCCTGTTCGGCGATCCATGTGGTGTAGGGCTTTCCGTCTTCAAGGCCACGCGCGACGAAGCCGGGTTTGTAGACGAGCCAAACGAGAGGTGCTTGTTTTCCGTATGCGACACGGATTTCGACCATGCGTAGGGTGGAAGCGCGGACGAAGTTGGCCCACCAGCGGTCGTGCTGGTCATCGCTGACGCGATAGTTTTCCCATTTCCGGAGGGCAGGACCGCCGCAGACGATGACATGTTCGGCATTTGCCGCCGGCGCCAGAATGACGGAGACGAAGACGAAAAGCTTTAGCACGCGTGGCATGGAAGGAATCTAAGTCGGAGGGGCAGTGCGGGTCAATGGGTAACACGTCCGGACAAAGACGAGAGGCAATCAGTGCTCGAACCGGAGGATGCGCTCGCCTTCGCGGTAGTAATTAAGGCGATCGCGTGCCTGAACTTCGAGATAGGAGGGATCGTCACGCAGGGCGTGAAGCTGGATTTCCTTATACTCCTTGGTGTCGAGTGTGGCTTGCTCGCGAACCTGAGTATTTCGGAGCGTGGCCTGAAGCTTCAAGTGTTCCCTATATTGAGGGACTGCGGTGGCGACGATGAGGAGTCCAAAGGCGATGGCGGTGGTGAGGCACAATACGCGGTTGCAGCCCTTGACGAAGCGTGTCGCTGCCTCAAGGCGGGCAATTTTTTTCGCTGTGAATTTCGACTTAGCCATATTTCAGTGAGGTATTAGGCAAGGATCGAAACTTAAATGTCAAGCAAACTAAAGCTTTTGTGAGTGGGCTTTCGAGGATGGCTTTGTAGCCTTTTTTGCGAGACATGGTTTTCTTGGGGGGAAAGCGATTTCTTCCAGAATGGAACGCCGCGCATGATGGCGGCGCGTGCTATCATCTGACCTGCAATGGGGGTGGTGAGGTAGCAAAAAGCGATGATCAGCGCACTCTGGATGATCACGCGCGGCTCGGGAGCGAGGACGCAGAGCGCGATGAGGATGAGGGAAAGTTGGGCATCGGACATATCTAACAGTCACAGGCGGGCCACCAAAGCTCCCTCTGTCATACCTCAGAAAATCCCACCCTTCCGCGTGGAACAATCACCCAAAAAATACAACCCGACAGGAAAAAAGACACGATCAAAGCGTGGAAATTTCCAAAAAATTGCCCGATATGAATTTGGTAATGCCATACGATAAGAACTTGGAAATTAACATTTACGGCGGGCGAAAAGCAGGCTCACGACATGGCTCCATGCCGAAAAGCTGCGCGCCTGTTTGTCGGTGCGGTGCTTCTTGGCGAGGCTTGCGTTGAGATGGAAAGGGATCAGCTTGCAAAGCTGGGCGAGGACGGGCAGCTTTGCCCTGTCGGGTTTGCGATTAATCATCTGAGCGATCCTAAGTGGGATCGCCCGCCAGTCACCCCAAAAAATCACAGGCTATGGGATGGCTGTGAATCAAAGAGGTTAATCTGAAAAGTTCTCCGGCTGACTCCAGATTCGTTTGATCCAGCGATTCATCCAGTTTGTCGCGATATTGGGCGAGGATGATAGGCCGGGATGTGGTTGTATGGCTAGGCCGAGGCGGTTCTGAAACGTGAGGCAACCGGCTGCCAGAAGCTGTCCTTTGACTACGGGCGGGCAGAACAGCCAAGAATCGTTGGTTGATATTTTCCTGTCCGAATCCCACACGCCGAGGTTGGAAAAGGCGCCGATGTTTCCTGTGAGCTTTGATCGGTCTTTGGTGAGGAATTTGACTTTGGATTGGTGACTCAAGAATTTCCCGAGGCCGAGTAGAAGGTGGTTGGCATGATGTTCGCCGTGCTCCAGGCGTCGGAGGATTTTTTTGTGGATCGTTCCTACCGAATCCTCAGATGCGATCGAAACCTCGACGCAGCTCACATGGTTTTCTGTATCGTCGGCGTGGTTGATATCGCCCCGCAAGTTGACCGGGATCATCCAGGGAATGGTTAGGTGCGGGCGGCGGGTCTCCGGTCGGATGGCTTGGTCTAGGTGTTTGAGCAGGAGGCTGTTGACGGTCACGTTCGACTGGCGGCACGTGTTGCGGATGTTTTGGGTTTCATCTTCTGTAAACAGATGCCACCCCACCATAGAAGACGCTCTAGGATTAAGGCTGGCGGGTTGTTGCCAATCGCTGCGGTTGGCACGTTCCTGGTTCTGGCGGCTTCCGCGCCAGAGTTTCCATAACGGTGCTACCACAGCCCGGCAGTGCATTTTAGCCTGAGGTAGGTCCAAAAGCTCAGCCCCCTGTTCTCGCAAAATCCGGGCAAAGCCGCCGATGCCATCGCAATCGCAATGGGAAACGAAGGACCACTCCACCTCGTCCGATCCCTGCGGAAGACGGCCGTAGCGAATTCCCATGAAATCCCCGGTTTGCTCTGAAGCGCGGAACCAGTGGGAAGCGATGTTTTGTGTGTGGTGATTCAAAGGATGTTTTAGTGGGATCAATGTGGTGTTTATTTTTCTGGCTCGTCTAGCTCTTATTGGAGCGCGTATGAGATGCGGAAGCTGGGAAAACTGGTTTCCTTTGCATGCTGGTAATGTTCAGCGGTTGCTTTCAGGATGGATTCATGATTTGGCAGAAAATACGATCCTTGTTTCTTGAGGCAGAGGAGGTTGAAGCGATATTTAAGGATGAGTGGAAGGATTTACTGGTGGTGAATGTGCCGCTTTATTCAAGACTGCCAGGGAATTTGAAGCGGCGTTTGCATGAGCGGATCGCACGTTTCATCGAGTCGACCCGGTTCGAGGGTTGCAATGGCTTGGAGCTGAACGATGGGATGGTTCTGACGGTCGCCGCGCAGGCCTCGATGTTGGTTCTGTATCGGGAAGGGGAACCGTATCCGGATCTCAGGACGGTGTATTTGTATCCGACGACTTTCAGTTCGGTTCAGAAACAACGGGACGCGTATGGGATCGTTACAGAAGGGGAAGTGCATCGGCTCGGTGAGTCATGGGAGACCGGGACGGTCATTCTCGCGTGGGACTCTGTGGAGCAGGGGGCGCGGAATATTCATGACGCGCGCAATGTGACGTTTCATGAATTTGCGCACCAACTGGATCACGAGGATGGGGCGACGGATGGTGCACCCGGCCTT
>Ga0209390_10001338_pt1 | contig 48333 bp, 43 predicted proteins | sample BON01_FD_187212 | JGI IMG/M metagenome (GOLD analysis project Ga0209390, IMG submission 187212) | Freshwater microbial communities from Lake Bonney liftoff mats and glacier meltwater in Antarctica - BON-01 (SPAdes) (version 2) | ecosystem: Environmental > Aquatic > Freshwater > Ice > Glacier...
ATTCGTCCAGGGTTTCTTTGCTCATCGTGGCGGGCATTCGCCACGGTGTCCGCTATTATGAGGCAATGGAACCCATCCGCTCTTTCCCGAGATCCCGCTTCGGTGTCCTCTTCAATGAGGCAACACGGGGCTGAACTAATTCGGAAATGGCTATTGACTTGGCAAGTCCGTTTGCTAGTTTCTCCGCTCCTTTGGTTAGGACAACGGGATGAAAACTTATTTGCCGAAAGATTATTTGAGTCAGCGCAAGTGGCACATTATTGACGCCGACGGCGCCGTGTTGGGCCGTCTTGCCGTGAAAATTGCCGACCTCCTGCGGGGCAAGCACAAGGCCGTCTTCACCCCTCACTGGGACACGGGCGACTTTGTTGTAGTGGTCAACGCTGAAAAGGTACGCCTGACCGGCAACAAGGAAGAACAGAAGACCTACATGAGCTATTCCGGTTGGCGGAGCGGCCAGAAATACCGCCCAGTTGCCGAGGTTCGCGAAAAACATCCCGACCGCCTGATCACCCACGCCGTGAAGGGAATGATTCCAAAAAACCGTCTTGGCCGCCAGCTGATGACCAAGTTGAAGGTGTATCGCGGCTCCGAGCATCCACATCAGGCGCAGACTCCTGCGGTCTTCGCGTTGAGCAACTAATTACTTTCCAAGTATGGCTGTTACAAAAGAATTTTTGGGAACCGGACGTCGCAAAACTGCCGTCGCCCGCGTTCGAGTTGCCACCGGGGCCGGCCGCGTGACGGTGAACAACCGCACGGTCGAGAGCTACTTCCCGGTACTGTCCATGCGCAACGACGCGTTGCGCGCTCTGGAGCTGACCCAGAACCTTGAAAAATTTGACATCACCGTGAACGTTCACGGTGGTGGCCCCACCGGCCAGGCCGGTGCGGTTCGTCATGGCATTGCCCGCGCACTGCTTGAAGTGGACGCCGAACTGCGCCCGGTGCTCAAAGCCGACGGCCTATTGACCCGCGATCCTCGCATGAAGGAACGCAAGAAGTATGGTCAGCCCGGCGCCCGCAAGCGCTTCCAATTCTCGAAACGTTAATTTTGGTGTTGTAATTGGATGCCCCGCCGGGTTGACCCCGGCGGGGTTTTTCTTTTTACTCCGGAACCGTCGGGAAGCGCGCCGCTGCCCGACGAAACGAAGCAAAACAGCGCTCCATTTTTTCAGCCCGTCTTACCGCCATGCCTGAACATTCATCTGTCAAAGTCGCGATCATCGGTGCCTCCGGCTATTCCGGCGAAGAACTGGTTCGTCTGCTCCTGAATCACCCCTACGCAGATCTGGCCGCAGTCACATCCCGCCAATACGCCGGCCAGACGGTGGCGGAAATTTTCCCTAAGTTCGCGAGCCACCCGAAGGCCAAGGTTCTGAAGTTTTCGGAACCGGACTGCGCGACTCTGGCGAAACAGGCCGAGATCGTATTCCTCGCCCTGCCCCACGGTGTTGCCGCCGAATACGCCGTACCCCTGCTGAAGGCGGGCTGCAAGGTCATCGATCTGAGCGCGGATTTCCGGTTGCGCAGTGCGGAGGTGTACAAGGAATTCTATGCGCACGAGCATCCGGCGCCGGATCTGCTGAAAACTGCCGTCTACGCGCTGCCGGAATTCTATCGAGACCAGATCAAGGGTTCGAAGTTGATCGCGTCGCCGGGCTGTTATCCGACGAGCATTTTGCTGCCGGTGCTTCCGTTGTTGAAAGCCGGACTGATCAAATCCACCGGTATCATCGCGGATTCCATGAGCGGCGTGAGCGGAGCGGGGCGGAAGGCGGACGTGCCGTTTCTGTTTGTCGAATGCAACGAGAGCGCCCGCCCGTACGGCGTTCCCAAACATCGCCACCTGTCCGAGATCGAACAGGAACTTTCGATCGCCGCGAACGAGCCGGTGACCATCCAGTTCACGCCGCATCTGATCCCCGTCAACCGCGGCATTTTGACGACATTATATCTCGCGCCGGAGAACCATTTTCAGTCCGCTGAGGCAACCACAGAACTCGCGAATAAGATCTCCGAATGCTACGCCGCTGCCTACGCAAATGAACCATTCGTCCGGTTGCTGCAAGGTTCGGCATTGCCCGACACCAAGAACGTCATTGGCACCAACACGATTGAGATCGCCTGGCGACTCGATCCGCGCACCGGCCGTCTCCTCGTCATGAGTGCCGAGGACAACGTGGTGAAAGGCGCGAGCGGCCAGGCGGTTCAGAGCTTTAACATCGTCTGTGGATATCCGGAGACGTCCGGATTGATTTAGGCGACCTCGTTCGGCGGCCGAATTAACCTCACGCCCCGGTCGGCAACGGTGGCGGCACGTCGGTTGCACTGGACGCCTTCTTCGAACGCCCGCCGCTCAACGTGCCGTTGGCAGCTTCACGGAAATTTTCGAGCAACCTTCGGCGCGCCCACAAAACGAAGCCAATTTTAACCGTCAACGCGACCCCTCCCTGAATCACCGCACTCAGCCACATCATCGAGAAACCGGCGACGGCCATCCCGATTCCGAACAGCAAACCGACGCCAATGGACAAAACGATTCCCGGCACGACGACCACAAAAACGAACGTCTTCGCAGCGGCGGCGGTCGTGCTCTCTGATCGCAACCCCATCCACATTCCCATCCAAACCAACGCGAAGCAGGTTGCCATAAAATTAATCGCTCCGAATACGGTCGAAATCATCTGATACACCGTGAGATTCGGAATGCTGCCCCCGTTGACGGTCACGCTCACCCGGCCAGCGGAAAAGTTTGCGTCCTGGCCTGACCACAACATCCAGACGCCCAGCAGCTGCAGCGCGACAACTGTGACAATGGCCACTCCGAATATCCGCCAGATTCCCAGAAAAAAACCGGACACGATTTCTGCGGTCGTCAGCGGCGTCGCCAGCAACAATTCAAAAGCGTCGGAACTGCGCGCATCCCCCGTCTGACGTGACGCCTCCACTGTCAGCCAGATGAGCAGGGCAAACGAGAAAAGACCCTGAACCGCGCCCAGCCCGATCACTGCCACCTGCCACGGCCCGTCCATGTGCAACCCGGTCAGCGCCAGCCCCACGCCAGTGATCGTCACGACGAACAGTGCCATGATCGTGGGTCCGCGCGACCGATGGCTGATCAGCCACTGGATCGGACTGCGGTCCCGCAACCGGCGCCCGGACTTCGATTCGTTGGTGGAAAGCAACCAGCGCACAGCCTTCGCTTTGCTCGGTTGCCGGACCTTTTCCGCAATTCGCGACGTCCGGCGCGCGGCGACGGCAAGGAACAGCCAGCCCATGAGATGCTGGCCCAGCACGCCCCACAGGAATTCTGCGGAGGCACCGGCAAGAGATTGGCTGAGCGAGTAGCCAGGACTGAGAAAACTGGCGAACGGCTCCCATTTTTGTTCATCAAAAGCAGCCATGATTGTGTCGATCATGAACGGGAGGCCGACGATGCCCAACATCAGAAACAGCGTGCCCATGACCGCACGCACGGGCTTGCGATTGAACGATGAAACCAGCAGGCCCGCCGAGACCGAGAGGAAAAGAGTATTCCCCAGCACCAGGGCCGCGTAGGCGTAGGACTTGAACGTCACTCCACCGAGAATGATCGGCAACGCCATCACCGGCAGTCCCGCCATCAGCGCGTAGGCCGAACGAAGCGAGGTGCTCGTCAGCTTTCCCAGGACCACGTCCCGTCCTCTCAGGCGCGTCAGGAAGAGCAGCCCCAGCGTTCCCTCCCGACGTTCACCGCTGATGGCGTCCGACGCAAAGAACACGCCGAACAATCCGGTGATGCCAAACGCCAGCGAGACGAGAGTCTGAAAGAGGGCGAGGCCCATCATCCCTGTGGCCATCCCTCCCGAGATGGAAAGTGAACCGATGAAGAGAGCACCCAATAGAATCGCGCCGGCCGCCACACCCACGCGCAACCAGCGGGTCGATTTTCTGCGTGCTCCGACAAGGAGTTCGCGATGAAGCAGGGGCCAGACGTTCATAATTCCGGGCGTTTTGTTTCTGGTGCTTCTCGGGCGCAAATCCTACATGCCACACCCGCCTTTGCGAGCGTTCATTTGACGGAGCGGGTCGCATGACGGCATGTTGCACGCACTTGGAAGTTGTCAGATTCGCCCGATCATGAAACGGTGGCCACACTCCGCATGGGAACTCGTTCAGAGCATTCGGTCTTTCATGGTCGGAGGGAATTCGTCCGGAAGAATATCAGAATGGAAAATCATGAAAACAACACCCGCACACAAGCTGTTCGTCATCCTCGCGCTCACGCTTGGCTGTTCAGTGCAACCTTTAAGCGCGCAAGGACTGCCGCCCCTACCCGGGGATGGCGGGACACCGATAAAACTGACGCCCGAGGAGATCGCGCGCCTCAAGGCCGAGGCGGAAGGAAGCCAACCGGCAGGCTGCGGAACAACGGTGGCGCGAAGCGCTGGCGAACGTGACCCTGCCGCTCCGGGACAAGGAAGGCCGCAACACCACGTACAAACAAATACACGAGGCGACTCTGCAAAGGGTCGCGGACGAAAAACCGCTGCGAGAGGCCAAGCGGATTGAAGACGCACGGAAGACGGCCGAGTACCTCGCGAAGCTTTCTGATGAACAACGGAAACCTTTTGATGAGGGAAAGTTCATTGTGGGCGCGTGGTTTGGGGACCGGCCCGCGATCTACGGTCTGGACGGTGTCGAGGCTGCCGTGGCCGTGCGGGCGGACCAAGTCTGGCCCGGCGGTGGGGCCGGTTTCAGCCTGACGGGTGCCGGGCAGAACGTCGCTATCTTTGACCGCGGCTCGGCACGGGCGACACACCAGGAGTTTCAGGGGCGGGTCGCCAATATCACCTCGACTCCGCTGAGTGACCACGCCACGTGGGTCGCTTCGACGATCGCGGCGGGTGGGGTAAACCCGTTGGCAAAAGGTTTGGCCTATCAGGCGAACGTCAAAGCCTATCACTTGGAGTCAGATGAAGAGTTCATGGCAACTGCGGTCGCACAGTTCGGGGTTCGTTTCTCGAATCACAGCTATTCTGAACCCGCAGGTTGGGAATCCGGTGTCAGCTATTGGGTTGGAGACAAGGAAGTAGATTTATACGAGTGTTATCTGTTCGGGTTTTACGGAAACGTCGCCGCCAGCATTGACGGAATTGTGCAGGGCCTTCCGTACTATCTACCCGTTTGGTCGGCGGGAAACGACCGCAATCATACGGGAACAACGAATCCGCATACCGACCAGGATGTTTCCGGCATTCAGACGTCTCACATGGGGCCCCACCGGGACGACGCCGATCACAACCAGCCGGGCCTGCCTTCAGGGTACGACACCGTAAAAGGACAGCCGATCGCGAAGAATGTCATGACCGTGGGTGCGATTGTGTTTCAGAATGGCTCCTATCAGGGGCCTTCCAGTGTGTTGTCGACTCCCTACAGCAACTGGGGTCCGGCCGATGATGGCCGGATCAAGCCGGATGTGGTCGCGTTGGGGGAAGGTGTTTACGTCGCCAACTACACGGGCGATACCGCATACCTCGGCACCTTCTTCGGTACAAGCGCCTCCGCGCCGATCGTGACGGGAGGGCTGGTTCTGCTGTCCCAACACCACGGGATTCTGCATCCCACCTGGAGACCGTTGTGGGGCTCCACCTACAAGGCGCTGCTCATCCACACCGCGCTGGAGGCCGGGGCGGTCGGGCCGGACTACAAGTTCGGCTGGGGACTCGTGAACATCGAGGGGGCCGCGCAGTTGATGCAGGCCGACGCCGACAGCGGAAACCGGTCGCACATCAAGGAGGTCACGTTGCATGACGGTGACACCATCGCCTTCACCGTCACGGCCAATGGAACGGGGCCGCTGAAAGTCACGATCTGCTGGACCGATCCGGGGTATCCTTCCCTGGAGGGTGTGCTTTCGCCGCCCTCGCACCAACCCCAGGAGAAACTGAATCCGACAGTCTCCGTCCTGGTCAACAACCTGGATCTCCGGGTTCTCTCCCCCGCTCCGGTGACGGAACCATGGGTGCTATATCCGTCCAATCCCACCGCACCGGCGGGACGCGGCGACAACAACGTGGACAACGCCGAGCAGTTCGTCCTCGACAACCCGGGCACGGGGACGTTTCAGGTCCAGATCACCGCCGACGGTCCGCTCCTGGACGGGTGGAACGGATCGCTGGGGTCACAGAACGTCTCGATCATCCTGAGCGGAATCATTCCTCAGAGCCAGGTCGACACCGTGATCAGCAGCGCGGTGATCAACCCGAACAACGCCGACGAGATGATCCTCCAGTGGGACAGCATCGTGGGGCAGACCTATCAGATCCTGTATTTTGACGAAGTGGACGAGCCCGCCGCGAACTGGCAGACACTGCAGACGGTCAATGCCACCCACGAAACGACCGCCGCATTCATTAATGTCGGTTCCTTCCCGGACCGACGGTTCCTGATCCTCAAGGAGGACAATTAATGACTGTGCGTTTCAGTGCACATCTTGCGACCGCCAAACTCTGAACTAAATTAAAAATATGAAAACTCTGATAATAGTCGGGATTCTACTTTGGCAGACCAACGTGTTCGCTCAGGGAAGTTTCGTTTACCGGACCGCTGCGGAGGTGGGATCCAACGGCAACCTTGATCTCAACCTTGATGGCACGACCGATTTCATTTTCGGACATCCACTGACTTCGATCGGAGACGATTTGATTCAATCCTATCGGCTGACGCCGAGTTTTAACCCCGAACTTTTCCCCAAGGTCCCGGGAGAAATCATGAAGGGAAAGTCCGAACCCATAAGAATCGGGTGGTCAGCTGGTCAACCAATCCTCGCGGACCCCGGCCCCGGAGCGGATTGGAGCGATACTCATTTAAACATGACACACCTGCTCGTGGCAATCCGGCTGCGGGACGGCGAGGACTGGAACTACGGCTGGATGCGTTTTGAGAAGGTGGGTGAGGATGCCCTTGGAGATTTGTGGGGTCTTCGTGACGCCGCGTACAATTCCCTCCCGAACGGGCCCATCAACATGCTGCAAGTGCCCGAGCCGTCCACACTTGTTCTGCTTACGGTGGGTGTCATCGGCCTGTTTGCACTCACCAAACGCCGGCCCCCAGTTCTCACAGAGGACAAATAGGGCTTCCTAAAAAAGTCGGGGGGGGTTACCAAACCTGCCGAGTGGTGATCGGATGAAGTCGTTCCGGACGGTTCATTCGTGCCAGCCGCAGTTTCGAGTTGTCGAAGACGCACGGGTTCCGTAAATTTTTTCTCCATGGACACGGTACCCGAGAATTTATTCCTGCTGCAAAATGAGGAACAGACCGGACCATTCCCGCAAGAGACGATTCGGCAGATGCTCCAGCTCGGCTCCGTGTCCCCCGGCGATTTCGCGTGGGCTGAGGGCATGGATGACTGGGTCACACTGGAATCGCTGTTCGGACAACCGGTCGCCGCTGCGGCCTCGGCGACGAAACCAAAGAAGCGAAAAAAGAAGAAGACCGGATCCTTCGGCGCGTTCATCGGGGACGCGATGGCCTATCCGTTTCGCGGCTATGGCTGGATCATCTTGTTGAGCGGCACCGTCGTGCTGTCGGGCATCCAGTGGTTTCAAATGCTGCCGATCTCGATCGGCCTGCTCAATCTGTTCCTCAGTCTGTCTGCGTGGGGTTACCTGCTCGTGATGTTGCAGAACGTTATCCAACGCACCGCGCTCGGCGAATCGGATCTGCCGGACTGGCCCGACTTCGAGGGATTCGGCGAGTTGATTGGCAAGTGCTTTCAATGGTTTGTCGTGCTCATGGTCTGCTTCGGTCCGGCCCTGTTCATTGTGTTCAACATGGCCCGGGAAGACGGCGGTGATCCGGAACTGAGGTCGCTGGTGTTGGTGTGGACGGCAGTCGTTGCAGGTGCGGTCTACTGCCCGATGGCGCTGCTGGCAGTGGCCATGTTCGACACCGTGGGCGCCGTGAATCCGATGCTCGTGGTGCGTTCGATCAGCCAGGTGCCGCACACTATCTGGGGACGCTGGTCGTGTTCGGTCTGCTGATGGCGCTGAAGGCCTTCACGCTGGAACTCGCCGGAGTGATCCCTATCGCCGGCACTCTGATCGACAACTTCGACAGCCTGTGGTCCGCCGTGTTCCTGGCGCGACTGCTGGGCGGCCTCTACGCCCTCAACCGCGACAAACTCAACTGGGTCTGATTCGCCGGAACGGTTCCAGTTCAGAGTGTTACTCGAAGACTCCGTCAGATTTTGGACTACGGCGAGGGTCTGGTCCAGTTTCCCCGAGGGCGGCCCGCACGAAGTAATCCTCGGCGGTAGTCGGGTCCCCCAATTCCACCGCGTTCAGCAGCCGGGTCACATTGGCGGGCATGTTCCGTGTTTACCCGTCTCCCCCCGAGCGAGCCAGATTATCAGGCACCTTGGAGGGTCCGCAGAGCGCCGGTGCTTGTGCCGGGATCATCAGGAGCAAACCGGGATGAGTATATCGCAATTTTTACCATGCGGGTGACGGGTGGTTCTGCGAGATTGTAGGACCATGAAACTCAAACCAACAAATCAGAAAATAGCCATGGAAAGGGGCGACAAACGGCAGCAGGCCTTTCTGCATGCAGCTGCGGAACCGGAGCTTGACGCCGCCGAAGTCCGCCAGCGCGCGACCCGGATGTCCAGCGTGCTGACGGGGATTCTGAACCGCAGAGATTCGCCGGAGCACATCCCTCTGGAGAGGTGATCAGAAGTCGCCGTCGGCCAGGAGGCTCGTGATGTTGTAGGCCAGATTTTCCGCCACGAGCGGGATCGCCTGTCTTTCCGAGGTGACGAGATCCGCCCCCACGCGAATCGTGGTATGACCGGCCACCTGCCGGTCAAGCAGCATTCTCCCGGTCGAACGCACCCGGGCGGTCACCATCGCGACCATTTCCAGCCGGTAGTCTTTCACGGTCACCACGTCGGTCGGCTGGACGCTCAATTCGATGCGGGAGTAACGGATGATCGTCCCGGTGACCAACACGTCCGCGCCGCCGTGGGTCGACAGGGTGAAGGTGCCGTCCCGCTGAATGGTCCGGCGCAGCGCGGTCACGACCGGATCGATGATGCGGGGTTCCTGGGTGTCGTTGGCAAACGGACGGATCTCGATGGACTGCGTGCCCGCCTGAAGGCCGTTCGTGGGGCCCACTCGGTAGGCGCATCCGCCGAGAATCAGCGTGGCCATCAGAAACACACTCGCGAGTGATCGGTTCATGACGGGATGCTACTTTGAAGTGGCGGCCGGGGTTTCTCCAGGCAATGGTTGTTTCTGCTTTGACCGCAGATAGTCGGTGTAGTCCTTCAGGGCGGCGAGGGTCCTGCGGGCCTCCTCCGCATAGACGGACTGCGAGTCCATCAGCAGGACTTCGTTGAAATAGATCTCCGCGGCGAGCCACTTCCGCTTCTTCTCGTAATACCTGGCGGTCTGATAGGCGCCCAAAGCCTGTTCCACGCGGAGTTTTCGAATGGTCGTTCGCGCATCGTCAACACGCGGATCGGTCGGGAACAGCAGGCTGAAGTCTGTGTACATGTCAATCGCCTCTCCGGCGCTGCCCTGATCGTAGCCCGCCTTGTTGGCCTGTCGCTCCCAAGCCTGGGCCGCCTTGTACACCGCGTCCGCCGACACTCCGGGAAGTTCACTGTAGCGATCCGCCGCCCGAATGTAGGCCTGGACCGCGAGCGAGTATTCGCGCTGTTTCTCACGGGCCTCGCCGATGGCCATCTGCGCCTTCGGCCCGACGGCGCTGTAAGGGCCGTTGCGCACGATGTCGGCATACATTTTCGCCGTGCGATCCATCGAAGGAAACATGGGGATGTAGTTCCAGAGCCGGAACCAGCGGCCGTTCAAATACCGGTTGGTGATTTCATACTGCCGCCCGAGAACCTCCTGATATCTCGTGGATTTCGGGTAGTCCTCCACGAGCTTCTGATAGGTTTTGAACGCCTTTTCAAGAAACCCCTTTTCCTCGTAACAACGCCCCATGATGTACTGACCTTCCGGTGCGTAATCCGACAGGGGCCAGCGCGACACCAGCCGTTTGGACGCCTTCAGCGCGATCGAAATATCACCGTCATCTAGGGCGGTCTGGGCGATCTCCAGCTGATCCTTGGCCCGTCCGCGTTCCCATGCGCCACGGTCTTCACCCACTTTCTCATAAATCCAGCCTTCACCCGGCCGGTAGATGAGCGGGGCCGGTACGTTCATCACGAATCCGAACAGGAAGAACAGGATCAGGAACTTTCGCAATAACGGGCGAGACATCGCAGGGACCGTAACGATGTCGCCGGGGAGCGTCAAGGTGCGGAACACACAGTGTATTGATCGAAAGCATGGGCGGCAATGGCCGGCGGGAATCGTGATACTTTCTGGCTTTCACCCGTCGTCCGAATTTCACATCATCCGGTCCATGGGACAAAACACCGAACCGGTCACCAACAGCGAACTGGGTGTCCGCATCCGCGAGCTGATCCAGCTCAAGGGCGGCGGCGAGAATGAAGATCTTGTGCAGGACCTGATCGAGAACGCCCTCAAGATTCTGAGCGACTTCAAATCGCGCGGCGACGCTCGGGTGATTCAGACGGCCGTCCGCGAACTCCGCTATGCATTCAGATTGTTCGAACCGTATGAGGCCACCCGCAAGGTCACCATCTTCGGTTCCGCGCGAACGAGCCCGGACAAGGCGGAATACAAGAAGGCCGCCGAGTTCGGCGAGAAGATGGTAAAGGCCGGATTCATGGTCATCACCGGCGCCGGTGGCGGCATCATGCAGGCGGGCCACGAGGGCGCCGGACCGAAAAACAGTTTTGGTTGCAACATCCGGCTGCCGTGGGAACAGTCCGCCAACCCGGTCATTCAAAAAGATCAGAAGCTGATCACCTTCAAATATTTCTTCACACGCAAGCTCACATTCATCCGGCAGTCCGACGCGATCGTGCTGTTTCCCGGCGGGTTCGGAACGATGGACGAAGGCTTCGAGGCGCTCACCCTGATGCAGACCGGCAAGAGCCGGTTAATGCCCTTCCTGCTGATCGACAAGCCGGGCGGCACCTATTGGAAATCCTGGGAAAAATACATTCAGGAACATCTCCTGCGCAACGAACTGATCTCCGAGGACGACCTCAACCTGTACGAGATCACCGACGATGTGGATCACGCCGTCCGGGTGATTTCACGGTTCTATCGCAACTATCACTCCAGCCGGTTCGTCCGCGATCTGTATGTCATCCGGTTGAATCATCAGATCACCGACACGGCGATCAAGGCGCTCAACGAAGACTTCGCCGACATCATCGTCGATGAGCCGATCCACAAGATTGAAGCGACCCCTGAGGAGCGTGAGGAGAATTACCATGTTGACCTCCCGCGAATCGGATTCACGTTTAACCAGAAAGACTACGGTCGTCTGCGCGCACTGATCAATGCGCTGAACGGGATGTAAAATCAAAAGCCGAGATCCGAATGCCGAATGTTGAAATGAATCCGCAGACTAAACATCCCCTTTTGAAATTCGGAATTCAGAATTTGGAATTTAGATTTTGTTCCCCACCGCCATGCATTGCCTCGTAACCGCCGGACCAACTTACGAGAAACTGGACGACGTCCGGCGGCTGACCAATTTCTCCACCGGCCGACTCGGCACCGAACTCGCCGCGCATCTCACGAACGCCGGGCACGACGTCACCTTGCTGGTGGGTGAGCTGGCCACGTGGCGCGGCGAACGCATCGCGAAAACAATCACGAGCTTTTCCACCACCGCAGATCTGCTCGCCAAATTCCAAGCGTTGGCCGATGACGATATTGGAGCTGTGTTCCACGCGGCAGCAGTCAGTGATTTCTCCTTCGGCGGTGTGTTCGAACAGAATGATCGCGGTGAACTTCGAGAACTGAAGGAAGGCAAAATCTCCACCCGCGACGGCGAACTGCTGGCCCGGCTTGTCCCGACACCGAAGTTGATCTCCCGGCTCCGGGAGTTTTATCGGGAAGCAGTGATTGTCGGTTGGAAATACGAGATCGACGGATCCCGTGACGACGTGATCGCGAAGGCCCGCCAGCAGATTGCGGAAAACCGAACTACCGCCTGCGTGGCGAACGGCCGCGCTTATGGCGAGGGATTTGGAGTCGTCGATGCCGCCGGAAATTGTCCGCACGTCGCCGGGTCCAAGGAATTGTTCCAACAGCTTACGGAACTGGTTGGAGCCTGAACCGGCTAGAGCTCGACTGAGCCGACGCGTTCCAGCCCGATCCAGAGCGGCGCCACCCCGAGCGTGAAGGAGATGATCATGAAAGCGCCAATCCCGACGACCATGTTGGGCAGCGGAACCAGGTCACCAGTCGCGCCCCACGGTGACCCGATGGCCAGCAGCGCGACGCTGCTGACGATGTAGAGAAAGCTCATCACCAGACAGAAGGTCCCGCCGAATCCGCTAACAATCTTGCTCGGGTTGTCCTCCTTGAAATTCGGATAGAGCACGCCCAGTCCCACGGCCATGCTGGTCAGCGTGAAGGTCATCACCGTGATCGCCATGGCGAAGAACACCATCCGCTCCCTCGGCAACTGCAGCATGTGGCACGACACGATGATCAACGTGAGCGTCACCACCAGCGAGGCGAGGAACGCGAGCCAAAACTTCACGGCGACAACCTTCTGCAATCCCATCGGTGCAAGGCCGACGATCCAGATGCGTTTGCCTTCGAGCGAGAATTGCGGATACACGAACCGCGTCGTCAGCGTCGCCAGATTCAACGAGCACGCACCGAGGTTCAGCATGGAAACCAGAAACACCCAGAACGGATTCGTGGCCTGCTGCGTGAAGTGTCGGAGGTTAAAAATGTAAACGCCCAGCAGGCCGAACAGGATCAGCGACTGAGCCCACTGCGAGGTGTCACGCCAGAACATCCGCAGATCCTTGACGATGATGGCCCGCGTGTCCTGACCAAGCAGCCCCCCCGTCGCCAGCGCCTTCTCAATCCAAGTTGTCCGGAAGAGAAACTCGGATTTTCGTCGTTGCCGGTTACGGAACCACGCCCAGCCGCTGAGCACGCTGCCCCGGCTGTTCACCGCCGAAGCGGCCTCGTAAAATGTGTTTCCCAAACGGGTGAACGCCAGCACGCCGAAGAACAACACGTGGCTCATCAGCACCAGCGCAAAGAACACGGACGCCGTTCGTGCGCCGTCCGCCCAGTTCAACACACTGGCGGACAACCAGTAACTCGGCAGCAGGGGGAATTGCACGAAGCGCGTGTTGCTCAACATCTGGTCGAGGATCGAGTAGACGCGCGTCTCCAGCTGCTGGTCGGAGAAATGTTCCGGCTGCATCATCAGCGGAGCACCGATCATCGCGCCCGCGAACACGGTCAGCAGAATGATCTGGAACGAACGCCGGTCCAGAAACCGCGCCATCAGGATCGCGGCATAAGATCCGGCCAGTCCCGGAAGCACGATGAACAGCACGAGCAGTCCGGACGTAAAAACGTAGAAGTGCCAGTCCACGTTCCGGACCAGACCGTACGCGGCCAGCAACGGCGCGATTAAAAACAGAAATGCCCAGGACGCGAGCATCGTGGATTCAATGAATTTCCAGCGGTAGATGGTGAAGGTCGGGATTGGAAGTGTGAGGAGAAAAGCGGTCTCGCGATTCCGAAACAAGTTGCTGTAGCCGATGACCAGATTGGAAATCAGCAGGAGCGCGAAGAGAAACGCAAACATCATGAACATCAGCCGTTCCGTGAGCAGGGTGCCGAGCCCGGGAAAGCTGTTGGCGAACAGCATCCCTTTATAAAAAAGCAGGAACGCGATCCCGCAATAGCCGACGATGAAAGTGAGGATCAACCCGGTGAGCAACCGCGACTGCCGGGTCACGGAAACCAGCCGCCGCCACGCCTGCCGCAACCAGGTGGACAGCAGTAATCGCATGGGGGAGACGCTTTGGATTGAGATCGGTTCGGCCATCGGCGGGGGCCTGATATTTCGTGGGAATCACCGGCTTCGGCAAGCGAAAAGGAAAATATGCCCTCCGGGAATCCTGAGTCCGCATCCTCGAACAAGAAAAAACGGTCACTGTTTACCTGCCGTTCCCGCGGCTCCGCCTGCCGGGTGCAAAGGCGTCGCCCAGGTCGTCCATCGCGATCTCACAGATGATTTTCATTTGCCCTCCGCCGTTCATGTTCACCTCCACTCCTCATCAAAGAATCCCGCCGTCACCACTCCTCCGGGAGCAACTCCCGTCGCTGGTTTGGTCACGTCGATGATCGCGTAGTCGGGGAGCTTGGGGGTTTGATCGGCGTTGCTGCCAAAGGCGCGGAAGGTGAATCCGCTGTTGATGACGACATACTTTTTGGGGTTCAGCGGGTTTGGGAAAACCATCACTGGAACGTTTTGTTTTGCATCGGCTTCCCCGCCTTTCAACATCACTTTGTCGGCGGTCCATTCCAGCGGAAGCTCGCGAAGAATCTTTGCGATCAACGGATTGCTCTTCGGATCCCCCCAGAGCACCAAATGGTGGTTCGCGATGTCTTTGTCCGTGATGGCGGTGGCTGACTTCACTGGGGCGTCACCTCGGAACGTGCCCCGCCAGTTGGTTTGCATCCAGTCGAGTTCGCGTTTCACCCAGGCATCTGTTTCGCTGTGAAACCCCTCGGCACCGGGTTCAACCATGATAAACGAATCAAACCACGCGTCATCGATCGGCCCCTGCAATTCTGGCCGCTTTTTCAAGCCGCCGGCAAACTGCTCAACGGATTTCCAGGTGCCGTTTTGTTTCTCAAACCGACCCTGCCAAGACCTGTCAGACATCGGCCCATTCGCCGTGACGATCTGACCGTTAATATCAACTTGAACCGACCCAATCGCGTTGAGCGGGCAATCGCCCGCAGCAAAAACCAGCGAGAAGGCGGCAACGTTGGTCACGCGCACGGCAACTTTGTCATTCGGAAGAAGTTCCGCATCCACCCGTGCTGTTTTCCAATGTTCATCCAAAGTTTCGAGGCGGACCCAGTGGGACTGAGGGTATCGCAAAGTGACGGTTTCAAACTTCACTTTTACCGGCACCTCGTCTTTGCCCACAGCGACGATCGCATCGATCTTTTCACTGAGCTCTGCTTTGGCCGCCGGGGTATATTTATGTCCGACGTTTTGTCCGGTGACCCGCGTCAGATACAGGCCGTCTTCGAGCATCGCCGACTGCATCATGTCCGCCGCCTGCTTTTGTTTATCCTGATCTCCGTTGTAGGCCACGACGGGCAGGTTGAAAAAGTTCAGTGCGGCATCAGTCGCGTTGTACAGCTCCCACAAAGACTGTTCCCAACTGGGCGGAAATGGTTCCTTCTTCAACTTGCCAAGGTATTCGGCTGACTCGGAAAAACCAGCGCCCGGCGCCGCCACCGCCCACACGCCGGGATAATGCGCGGCCAGATGCCAGCACCCGCCGCCGCCCATGGAAAACCCACGGATCGCCAGCCGCGAATCGTCGATGGGATATTGCGACCGGGCGTGTTCCATCGCCTCAAAAACATCCGTCTCACCGGCGAACTTGAAGGCGTTGCAGTAACGACCGTAGGCATGCAGCACAAACGTATTCGCCGGCGTAAACTCGCCACGGTTACGTTGGTGCTGATCGATGAATTTCAGTTCGGTCAGGGTGTCGTCGCGACCGTGCAGCCAGACATCGAGCCGGAATTGTTGAGCCGTCTCCTTGCGCCAGGTATCAGGGATGACAAGACCGTAGGGTTGCACTGAACCATCAACGCGTGATCGATACCCGCGCACCACGAGACCGGTCAACTCCGTCCACGGCGCGACGCCCGACGCGAGTTGCGCGGCGCGTTCTTTCCCCGTCACAAGCAATTCAGCCGCGACCACGAACTCACTCGTCTTGTAAAACTCATCGTAACGCAGCGCCCAATCGACGGCTTTGAAATAGATCTCCAGGTCGGGAAGCAAATTGTTCAACTCCGGGTTCTTCTTCGTGGAGTTGTCGGCCTGATCGATCGCGGCGCGCAATTCCTTCAGCCCGTCTTGCAATTCGGAGCGCACCTCATCCGGCACCACAATCTCAGACTTTGGCGGCGCAATCCGATCCGCGGCAAAGGCGGTGGTCAGCGACACGGCGAGAACGGACAAAAGAAGTATTCGAAAAACGGGGGTCACATCGACGACGGTAAGAAGATCAACGGCACGAGTCGAGACGAATGGTAAAACGGACCGCGGTCCTCGAAAGGTAGGGCGCTGCTCCCGCGGAGCCCATATCAAAGCGCCCGAAGGCGCGTCGCCAGCCGCAACGGGGTCATTCTTTTAGGATTCTTAAGCGGGCTCGACGGGAGCCTCGCGCTACCGTCGGTTATTTGGAACCCGCCATGGCTTCCAACCGTTTCAACACTCCCATGCTTTCTTCATGAATCACGCGGCCGATGTCTGAGCCACCGGAATTTACCTCGCCATACGGGGCCCTTTCCTTGCCGTAAGTGAAGGGCGGTTCAACATCCCATTCGGTGCGCGGGATGATGTAGCCGATCTCGTCGTTGGCGAGGTTGAAGACCATGTTGATCTTGCCGTTCATCTGTTCGCGTAATGGCGGCACTTCAATCGGTGACCCCGGGTAATCTCCCCCGTCCGGCGATTCGATTCCGCCATCGATGATCTCGGGATACACCTCGCCGGGAATCGCGAGCATCTCGATGTCGCCGATGCGCAACGCGTTGACCTCGGTCTTCGCCGCGCCGTCATACCAACCCGGATGAATCAGCCCGAGCATGATGGGAATTCGATACGTTCCTTCGATCGGCGCGAAGATCGTTTTCGCAACTCCCGCAATGGAATGGTTCGTCATGTGCGATGACTTGTCCGAGTTGAGAAGTTGGATCGTGCGAATTGCGAGGTTCTCACCGAGTGCCTTCGTTTTGCCGACGCCGTTCTCTGAATGAATCGTTTCACCATCACGATCCGGCACGTCGAGGCCAAGTGGCGTCATCAATCCACCGACAGGGCCTTGAATGAACACGCACACGCCACCCAAACCTTCAGCTCCATTTGGCGCGGCTACGCCATTTTCCATTCCTTCGCGCCAATAATGCACGAAGTCGGAACTAATCAACGGGTTGTTGCCGCCCATCGCCTCAGGATGATTTCCCCAACTGACGAGTGTGGCAATCGTTTCGCCGGAGCCGGGTTTCACAAAGCGTGCGGCGTTCAATGTGCGATCATAGACCTCAGGCATGCGTGAATCGCGAACGAATCCCTGGGGTTCAAGTTGCTCAGTGGCGATGATCGATTCCGCGGGTTGCAAATCACCAACGGCTTCGAGAATGGCTTCCCGAGATTGATCGAGAATGAAGTCAATGTACGCTTCGTTGAACTTGCCGAACACGGGCCGGTAGCTCCAGATGCCCATTGTGTCCGGTCCATCGTGGGTGTGCGTTGAGGAAAACAGAATGTGGGTGATCCCGCGCTTTTCCTGATCGATCGATTTGCGCAATTTGATGAAGCGTTCGTGCGTGAGCCCGACGCAGTCAATGCTGACGAGCACCACCGTCACGTCGTGATTGCGAAAGGCGATGGCCCGCGTCCAGAGCGGATCATTGATTCCCTGGGCCGGCCGGTTTTCGTCGAAGCCGCCCATCCACACGAAATCGAAATCGCCGTTGCCGTTGCGGTCCTCGTAGGTGTCGCCCTTTTCCGGCTCGAACTTGCTGTTGCCATCCGTGTCCACCCACGAATCAAACTTTGAAAGGTCGGGAGTGATCTCGCGTTTCGCGACGCCGACGTACAGCAATCCGGGCCCGGCCTTCGCGGAGTTGAACTCAGCATCGACGCGATAATCCCGATATGGCCCGTGCATCCGGACGCGCACGACAACGAAAACGCCGACCATGAACAGAAGCGCGACAATCGAAATGCTGGAAAGGATCCGGTGGCGTTGGAAAAACGAGCTCATGCAAGGAGGATGGTTCGAGCCCGCCCGTGAATCCAGCCCTATCATACCATGGCTCGCGATTGGCGACCGGCGGCGGACGTCGACCCGAGGTTTTACAGCGATTTGTCGAAAGATCCCGCCGCCGCAGATGATCCTTCACGCACTGTCCGGGCGCACTCCCGAAAAGTTCCGTCGAATACGGGGCTTCGCGACGCCAAGGTTGCGCCATGTTTCACACTCGGAAACGGCCCGCGCAAATTTCTCCCATTCCAACCCTTGCCACCGGGGGAGTGTTTTGCTAACTCTCGCGCCAGTGAAACCCTATCGTGTCCTTTTTGTCTGCATGGGCAACATCTGCCGTTCTCCCGCCGCAGAGGGAACCTTCCGTCATCTTGTGAAACAGGAGGAACTGGAGGACCGGATCATCTGCGACAGCGCGGGGACGATCGACTACCACGTTGGCGCGGCTCCCGACACCCGAATGCGGACTGCCGCGCGTGACCGGGGAATTCCGCTCGAAGGTGCCGGCCGCCAGATTTCAAACGAAGATCTAGATGTCTTCGACCTGATACTCTGCATGGACGGCGAAAATCACGAATACGTCGAAAGTCTCTACGGCGGCAAGGAACGAAATGCCAAGCTGCGAATGTTTTGTGAATTCGTGTCGGACAGCGACGCCCGGGAAGTGCCCGATCCCTACTACGGCGGCCACGACGGGTTTGATGACTTGATGGATCTGCTGGAAGACGGTTGTTCCAACCTGCTCGAATACGTCTGCAAAAAGGCGAAGATCGACAACCGCTTCAAATGAACGCGTTCTACCGCGAGATCGCCGAACGAATCTCCGCGGAAACAAGCGCTCCATTTGAAATTGACCGCATCGCCCATCAGGGGGGTGGCTGCATCAACGACACCGTCCGGCTCGACGGCGCGGATGGTTCTTCCTGGTTCATTAAATCCAACACGCAGGCGGATCTGAAGGTGTTTGAAGCCGAGTTTGATGGACTCAAGGGGATTGCTGAAACCGCCACCGTTCGTGTTCCCAAACCGCTTTGTCTCGGGGAAGCTCAAGGTCAGGCCTGGTTTGCGATGGAATTCGTCGAACTGGCAGGGGCAAAAGCCGGGAGCCAGGAACAGCTTGGCCGACAACTGGCAAGTCTTCACAAGATCACGCAGCCCCACTTCGGCTGGCACCACAACAACACCATCGGCAGCACACCGCAGAACAATCCCCAGTCAGATGACTGGATCGAATTCTGGCGTGATTACCGGCTTGGTTTTCAACTGCGGCTCGCGGAGAAGAACGGCGGAGTTTTCCAAGGTGCGGAGGAACTGTGTGATGGACTGGAAGAATTGTTCTCCGAATACGACCCGCAGCCTTCCTTGCTTCACGGTGATCTGTGGTCGGGCAATGTCAGTTTCACGAAGAATGGCGAACCGGTGATCTACGATCCGGCGTCTTACTTCGGGGATCGCGAGGCTGAGTTCGGAATCATCAACATGTTCGGTGGCTTCACGGATGAGTTTTACCGGGGCTACCATGATGTCTGGCCGCTCGACGACGCCTTTAAATCCCGCCTGCCACTCTACGAGCTGTATCACACGCTGAACCATTTCAACATCTTCGGATCGAGCTATGGGGCAAATTGCCAGCGGTTGATTGATCAGCTTTTGAAATCGGTGTAGTGGCTGACGGTGGCTTGGAAATCCTCTCGGGTCTTGTTACCCGGTTCGACGGGATAATCCAGTCAAGGTTGCGGCGCGATTGGGGTCCCTTCCACCTGGGTGTACGATGCTTTGATTCCGTAAATTTTGACGCGAGTCCCGTTGTCCTCCGGCTCTTCATCATAAATGGGCTCCAGCGCAGGTGTGCCGTTCAGTGCCGTCGGAAACTTGAGACGACTCGAAAGAGCGCCGATAGCGAGGATTCGCGCCTGATCGCGCACTTCATCACGATCATACTGGTCGAGCGGGACAAAGAAGTCTCCGTAAGTTCCGCCGCCCGGTGTTTTGGCGATGGTCTCCTCTGAAATGGGATTGTTCGAATTATCGAGATAGGAGGCGGTGAACTCCCGGGTGTTGGATTTGAATTCAAGCTTGTCAAATCCCACCGCCAGTCCCACGTCCTCACCCAGCTGGGGTCGGAATAGGAAAAAATACTGATGGAATTCATCCCCAACGGTTTTCTTGTAGTACACAGACATGGTTGGGAATTGCCCGATGAAATCGAACGGAATCGTCACCACGCCTTGCCAGGCGCCCGATCGCGCTTTGTTTAAGTGAAAGTAGCTGCTTAGGAAAAGTCCGTCGTGAATGGGGTAAACCGGGTAATCGATATACCGTTCATCCCAGGAATTGGGATCACCTGCCTCCATGTCCACGTGAATATCGAATGAATGCAGATAGGTAACGAACAGAGTTCCCAGGGCATTGGTCGTCCAGTCGACCGGTGGCACGCCGTAGATGCTTGGACTCGGAAACGAATTCGTTACCGTCACGTTCTCTTCATCCTGTTCCCAAGTGTATTTGCTCAGCAACACATCGATGTCCCGCAGATGACCCTTGGCCACACTCCGACCCGTGACAACTGAGTCGGGATCCGCCTTGAACGGAGAGATGGCTTCTATTTCGGGGAACGCGCTTTGCGCGTTGGTGTCCAGCAATCCATTGCCGTTGAAGTCGTAGCGGGAATAAATCGCCTCGCTGAGTGACAGGTCGGCTCGCGAGCCAATGCGGTACGGTGCCGGATGAGGAGGAGAAACTGGCTGGTTGACGACGAGGCCATCGAAGTTCAGGTCCCGTTTAAAATGGGTCGTGGGGCCGTCCAAGTTGGTTGTGACACCGGTGACCTGCAGCCAGGCATCGCGGAAGACCCGGAAATCTTTCATGTTCACGACCCCATCTCCCCGTCGGCCGTCAGCCGTGTGAATCCCGTTGGGGTTGCTCTCGAAATCCATGAGCGCCGCGCGAAGGTTGCCGTCGTGGGTGCCATCATCGACATCCACCAGTGCCCGCTGCAGATCAAAATTCTCCCGCAGGAGAACGTAATCGGCCCGCAGGCGATCAATACCCAATACGGCAGAAAACCCGTCCACCAGATTGCCTCGGGTACCGGACTCGACCTCGAAGGTGGTATTGGTGCCAAGCAGGAGAGACTTCAGCTCAGAGACGGTTAATGTTGGATCCAGGGTCCAGAGGAAACTGGCAAGTCCGGTTACGAAAGGGGAGGAATAGGATGTGCCCGACGATCGGAGCTTATACTCGTTTTGCAACGGACCTTTGAGCACCGTAACATCCGTGCCCCCCGCCGATACGGAATGACCGATGCCCGATTTGTCATAGTTGGAAGTTGGACTGGTCGTCCGGTCCTCTTTGACGTTTTCCACCGTGATGAACTGGGGCACCCGCGAATTGAGCTCCGGACGGCAGGCTATGTTGGCCATCGGGCTGTTGTATCGGGCATCCACCCCGCTGTCATTGCCGGCGGAACAAACCACCAGATAGTTGGTGGAGACGGTGAGGAGATGAAGAAACTAAAAACAGCCGGTCCAGAGTTCTCCTATATCGTCCATCCAATCAGCGTAGGTCAATCCGGGAACGATGGTCGTATTGGTGGGGTTTCCAATCGAATAGTAGGGAATCCCCAGCGAGACATTGATCACCTTGGGTGCGGGTTGGTGGATCAAGAGGCTGGCCAACTGACCGAGGCTGATGTCCGCGAATTGCTGCCATTGCCATGATGGAGACGCCTGCGGCCAGGGAATCCCCAAAACCTGATCGGCCAGTGGTGTGACCCCCTGTATCCCGCGGGTATCATGAAGTGCCGCGATGATTCCGATGACCGCGGTTCCATGGTTGGCATTGTTCTGGGTCAAGGCGCTGTTTGGAATAGAGCCCAGGACAACACCCGGTGCCGGGGCCAGGTCGCGGTGAGGCGTGAAGGCAAGATCAAACGATGCCACGAGGTGGCCTGCCCCGGCGGCTTTTTGACGGTGACCGTAGTCGAGCCAGTTCCACAACTGTGGAATGCGGGACATTTCAAACGCGTTGTTGCCTCCCTTCCCCTTGCCAAGTCCCTCCCGCTCCCAGATCCAATCAAGGTGCGGAACCTGGCTTCCAACAGAGTTGGGTTGCGGCAAGGGATTCTCAACCACTTGGGGACGACCCAAGCCCCCGTTCAAGGCCACGGCGTCGAACAGGCCACTGGCTGAAAGCCTCCCAACCTGGTCGTTGAGGTCCATCAGGGTCGTGATCTGATTACGCCGAAGCAACCCCAGGTTCATGACGGGGACCGCACCCGCCAGCGACATATTCTCACTGGCGAGCAGATCGTTCAGAGCCTAGATAGTGGTGGAAGCCTTAAAGGTGACCAGGACATGGGCGATTGAGAATGGATGCACCCCTTGGATTACTTCGATTTCAACATCTGATTCCAGCGGCATGCCCATGTCCGGCAGATGCTGTGAGACCATTTCGTTGGCGGGTGCGTCGAGCGCTGCAAGCGGCACCGGGTTCGGCGGTATCGGTTGATACTCCACCTGATAAGCCGCCACCGGTTTTTCAGGATCAAGCTCCAGAAGATAAGTTGCCGTGGCCCCGCCGTGACTCACCGGAGGCAATGGACCAGCGGGTTTCCAGTCCGGCAGGTTGGTGGAGATGAGGAACTGATACGTCTGGTCCGTTGGCGCATCGACGGTCAGGTGCGCCTGTCCGGGCGAAATGAGTTGAAAATTGCGGACATCAAGATCTGCGGCGCAGACATGCGGCGAGCGGGTGGTCCAAAGTGAAAGTCCCCAAAAGACGAGAATCCGAAGCGAGACGTCAAAGTATTTTCTGATCCGCATTCTTGGTTTCTATACCGGCAGGTCAACCGGGTCAATTCTGGAACCCCTTTTGACGCATCCGCTTCCCTTTCGCCGACTACATGCCGCAGCCACTGTTGCTTCCGTGCCTATCCGGTTTATTGCCAATTTACCGGAGCGCGGCTGTGTGCGAAGCTCCAGCCGCAGCTGGTTCGCAAGTTTCTGCGGCTGGTCTCCGACACAGTCGCGCTCCACACGGGCGTTGGCAAACAACCGGATAGGAATGGTTGCTTCAAGGCCGTCCATCGTTGGAAAACGGGAATCACCCCGCGAACGCGAGCCGGTAAGTTGCAATCCAACGTGTCACTTCGGTGCTGCCCGGTCGCCGAGTTCGCCGGCCGCTCGGGTTCAATACGATTCTGAATCGTCCCCGTCGGAAACAAGCTTCTGATACGCGCAGATTTCGCCGTCACCGTAGTAGGCGATCAGCACCGCGCCGTCGCCCGCCACCGCGTTGAACAGGTCCTGAAACATCTCGTGCTCCTTCGGCCAAGGATAGACAAAGAACAGGTCGATCTCGTCGGTGTCACAAGCCATCCCCTCGTAACGCGGCATGTGCCGGACTTCCCCGTGGATGCGCGAGTATTCCGGTGGCACGATCAACTCGTCGTCGCCCGAACCGGGGTATGATGAAAACCCGTTGGGAAAGTAGCTCGTCTCCAAGATCGTTGCGTTGATGTCCTGGCTCTGCGCCAGTTTCCGCGACAGTTTGACGACCTCGGGATCGAGCTCGATTCCATACGCCTCGTAACCCAGCAATGCGGCGATGCAGGTGCTCATGCCGAATCCGCTGCCCCATTCGCAGAACACCCGGCCGAGCGGCAGGTTGAGATCGGTGGCGTACCGGATCGTCGCGTAAAACAGCTGTGGATCGCAGTGAACGAAGTTGGGTCTTTTCCTGTATTCGTTGGCGTCGTCGTACTCCTCCATCATGCGGTCGGCGGACTTAATGAATCGTGCGATTTCGGGGGAAATCTTGATGCCGGAAATGGGGAGATCTATCTGAATGATGGCCATCGAAGGTTCTGTTGCGGGCGTGTTTTCAGAACCGTATCGGGTCTCTTTCAATTTGAAAAGTTCCGTGTGCGCGACGGCATGCTTTCGCGCTAACAATCGGTATTCATGAACACAATCCCGTCCGCCATTTGAGAACACTCAACAGGCTTCGATTTTGAACCGGAGTATGATTAGGAAAGCGCGTGGGAACGGTCGGATCCACCGGCTGATCGGGAGATCGTCGCGCCGTGCGTGTTCATCGGCGGCCTTGGGAGATCATCCACGCGGAGCCGCGAGCGCCGCCGCCCGCTCCAGTGGCTGAACTGCGGAAAAATCAGCGCGCCCCGGACTGGCCTTGATGTCGAACTTCAACACCACTTCCTTGCGGATCAGATCATCGGCCTTGCCCGCGTATTTCATGTCGAAGTCGAACCGGTTGATATGGAAGTCCGCCTTCACGGAAACCTCGCCAGCCGTAACGTTGATCATCGCCGGGAATGAGATTGATTTGGTGATGCCGTGCAACGTGAGATTACCAGTGACGGTCGACGTGCCGTCGGTTCCGGCGACGATTGAAGTGGTCTCAAAAACGGACAATGGATGAGCGGCCACGTTAAAGAAATCCGGGCTCTTCAGGTGCCCCGCGAGCCGTTCGTTGTCGGCGAACATCGAAGGGGTCGCGATAACAACCTTGTTACCCGTGTCGGCCATCTTGCCGTCGACGACACGAAGCTCGCCGACGAAATCCGTGAAGCCGCCTTCGTGGCTGCCGGTGACCTTCGACCCGACAAACCCGATCTTGGACGCGGCGGTGTCGATGGCAAAATATTGGCCACCAGCTGCGGGACCTGCCGAGCCGGTTTTGGTTTCAGCGCCAACCTGGGCTTCGGGAACGTCATCGGCGGGATTGGAACATCCCAGAACAAGAATGGCGGGCAGGGCGGTAAACAGGGTGCTTTTCATCGGCAATGGCATTTTCATTCTGAAAGAATTGATTCGTGGGCGCAAACGATTGGACGCCTTCACTCCTGATCTGGTTACAGTTCGCCCCGTTTCGAGACCATCCAAAAAATGTTTTTAGGCTAAAAGGCAGCGGCCTGTGAACATATTTGCGGTCATCGACTCTAGCGAAAATGCTGCGGGGAAGCGCCGCCAACATGAACGGTGGAAATCCGATCGGTCGAATCACGAATGTCACAAATTTCGCCTCGCGTGCGGGGTCAATTCCGGGTTATATGAATTGATGACGCCACGACTGCCGCTTCTCGTGATTCTTGTTTTTGGGATGCTTCTCACCTGTCCTGCCGCCAGTCGCAACGTGATCCTGGTCACGTTGGACGGCGTGCGGTGCCAGGAAATGTTCGGAGGTTTTCAGGCCGACGTCTGGCGCGCTCAAAAGGACGGCGAGGCAATTGAAGACACCGAACTCTACAAAAACTTCTCGGCGGAATCACCGGAAGAACGCCGCGAAAAACTGCTGCCCTTTTTCTGGGGCACACTGATGAAGGAACACGGCGCGATCATCGGCGACCGCTTCAACGGCAGCGTCATGAAGCTTTCAAACCGGCACCGCTTTTCCTATCCCGGTTATTCCGAGATTCTCACCGGCCGCTCCAACGACCGTGAAATCGACAGTAACAGCAAGATCTTCAACCCGCGCACGACCGTTCTCGAATGGCTTCAAGACGATCTGAAACTTGCACCGAACAAAGTCGCTGCGTTCGCGTCTTGGGATGCCATGGACTACGTCGTGATGAAACAACCCGGCGCGTTCTTCTCCAACGCCGGGTATGAGGCGGATCCATCTGCGGATCCGGCGGTGGCCGAATTGAGCCGTCAACAATTTCAAACACTCACGCCGTGGGATTCCGTGCGTCATGATTTCTACACGTTTCGTTTCGCGATGGATTTCCTGAAGACGCACCGGCCGCGCGTGCTCTACCTGAGCCTCGGCGAGACCGACGACTGGGCGCACGAAAAACGGTACGATCGCGTGATCGAGGCGATGCACCAGTCGGACGGCTATTTCCGCGAACTCTGGGACTGGCTCCAATCCCAGGATGATTACCGCGATCAGACCACCATTCTCTTCGCCACCGATCACGGTCGTGGGGATGATCCGCTGAACTGGACATCGCACAACGACAAACTGGAGGGAGCCGCTTACGTCTGGATGGCCGCCGCCGGAACCGGCATTCGGAAGCGCGGCAACCTGACTCCGACTGCGGAGTTTTCTGAAAACCAGATCGCGGCGACGCTCGTTCACGCGTTGGGTTTGAACAGTGAGGACTACAGCAAAGAGGCGGGAAAACCGGTGGAGCTGTTTTTTGTACAGTGAGCGGCCCTCGGTGGGCTCCTGTTCCACCCGCATCCTTCCGACTACGGAACGTCGTCTCGCTTTACTTTCGCCAGCAGGTGGGGGTTTTCGCCTAGTTGATAGTGGAAGCAGATAGTGTCGCCTTTTCTTGGAGCTAACGTCAGATCCAACGTTCGTGGTGACGTCAGGCCGGACACAAAGTCTTCGAGCACGTGCCGGTTGTGAACCCTGATGCGAGTGAAAAGCATCGGCTGATAGCGGGGCTCGAATTCCGCCACCGGCAATACCACGCCCGGGAGCTGCTCCCCGGTGATTTCCACCCACCCGGCGGCGGTCTCCCAGTTCAGCGTGAAGGCAGTTCCCAGTGGCAGCCAGTCCACACGTGGTTTAAATCAAGGAAGGAGTTGAAGTCCAACTTGCCAGATGGAAAGTCGGTGACACACGGAACTTGTTCTCCAACTGGCGAAGGGAGAGCCTGCTTTTTCTGCTGGTTCGCGGTGTCGGTTTGGGCTATGACTTCCATCAGATTAACCCCTGACGCCCGTGAAAAAGACCAACTCCCGTCGCACGTTCATCAAACAGTCAACTGCTGTCGCCAGCGTGTTTGTCGCCGCCCCGTTCAACATCCTCCACGCCGCCAACGCGGGTGAAAAGGTTCGAGTCGTCCAGATCGGTTGCGGCGGACGCGGCACGGGCGCCCACCTGGCCGCCACGTTGGATGAAAATATTGTGGCCATCGTGGACGTGGATGACAACCGACTGGCGAGCGCGAAGAACTGGCTGAAGAACAAGGAGCATGATCCGGACAAGATCCGGACCTTCACCGATTATCGGGTGATGTTTGACAAACTCGGAGACGGCTATGACGCGGTGTTCATCGCGACGCCCAATCACCATCACGCCCTGCCCGCCATGATCGCGATGCAGTCGGGAAAGAATGTTTATTGTGAGAAACCGGTGTGTCACGACATCGGCGAAGCCCGCGCGATGCGGGCCATGGCTGCCAGATCCAAGGTCGCCACCCAGATGGGCAACCAGGGCCATTGCATGGAGGGTTACCGCAAGTTGTGCGAGTACCTCTCGGCCGGTGCCATCGGCAACGTCACCGAGACCCACAGCTGGACGAATCGGGCGAACGGTGGCGAGGGTCCGCGTCCACAGTTGGAACCGGTTCCTGCGGGGTTGCACTGGGATGAGTGGATCGGTCCGGCGCCTTACCGCGAGTTCCATAGCGACCTGCATCCACATGAGTGGCACGGCTGGTATGATTTTGGCAACGGCTCGATCGGCAACATGGGCTGCCACGTTTTGGACGGCGTTTACTGGGCGTTGAAAGTGGACCACCCCACCAGCATTGAGGCAGAGAACCTGCGCGGTGGCAGCGACGAGCGTTATCCGATGGGCTGTCGGGTGCGCTGGGACATCCCGGCCCGCGGCGATCTGCCGGGACTGAAGGCGTATTGGTATGAAGGGTTGAACCCGACGACCACCGGCCAGCCAACCGGTTCACTGCGCGCGGTCAAGGGTGACGATCGCAATCTTCCGCAAGTGTTGCTTGAATTGCGGGAGAAATTTCCGGATGAGGAGCTGGATGGCGGCGACAGCGGCACCCTCTACGTGGGCGACAAGGGAGTGATCTTCACCGGCACGTATGGCGACAAGATGCACGTAGTTCCCTACGCAAAAATGAAGGAGACACCCGTGCCACCTCAGTCCCTGCCCCGCCCGGACAACATCTTCGCCGACTTCCTCGAAGCCGTCCGATCGGGCAGCACCGAGACGGCGGTGCCGTTCGACTACGGCACGCGCCTGACCGAGTTTGCCCTTCTCGGCAACCTGGCCATGAAAGCAGGGCAGGACAACATCGTCATGTGGGACGGCCCAAACATGAAGGTGACCAATCTGCCGGACCTGAATGCTTGGGTTCAGCGCCCCTCTCGAAGCGGGTGGAGGGCATGAGCGCCGCCAACAGGCTGGATCGTCGGACATGAGCTTGGGCTCTTTTGCCGTCATCGCTGGTGAGATCACCCGCGTTTTCGGCCTTGGCGCCTCCCGAAGAAACAAGTTTACACCAGACCGCACGTGCAGGCTGGTTGCCAACTTTCTGGCGACTCACTCAAACGATTCGGCAACGACGGGTTTCGCTTTCTTTTTCGCGTATTCAATCGCCCTGCCCGGCTCGAAGAGATCGAGTTCGTGGATGGACCAGAACAGGCCGTCCACCTTCCCGGTCTGGTTGATGCGGATGAACCGGGTGCGAACCGGATCAAACGTAATCTCCGTGACCGGTCCGTCACCCCGGCCTTTGGCGATGGCGGGACTCCAATTCGTACCGTCATCAGACATCAGGACTTCGTATCGCCTCGGGTAATCACCATTCGATCCGTTGGTGTCCAATCTGATCTGAGCAACCGTGGCGGCTTCCGGCAGTTCAATTTGGAACCACATGCCCGGCACCTGAGTCGCGCCCGTATCGAAACGGGATTTGGCATTGCCGTCAATTGCTGCACCGGCCTTGTCGGCGTTGTGGCTGGCGGACAGTTTCCAGTCCTTCTTGTTGGCCAGTGGTTGGGGGAGTGCCGCACGCAGCTCGTCGATGGTCCAAGGCTCGGTGCGGCCGGTCGTTTTCTGGCGTGCGCGGGCGACCTCTTGTGTGCCGACGAAATTACCGTGATTGCCAAAACTGTTGCGTACGTAGGAAGCAATCGAGGCGACCCACTCGTCTTCGTTCGCGCCCATCGGAACCATGAGTGCGTCGTAGGTCTTGCCGTCGATCGGCCCGGTCAACCCGTGCAGAATCACGTTGATCAGTCCGTCCGGATGACCGTTTACTGTTTTGGATGTGGCGAGTGACGGCGCCATCGTCTTGTCAGTTCCCTCAATGGGCGTGCCCTTGCCGTCATCGCCGTGGCAGGCGAAGCAAAGTTCCTTGTAGATGGCAGCCCCACGGGCGAGCCGCTTGCGCTCGGCGGCGCTGAATCGGATGGGTGTCGGGCCGTCAGCGACGCCTTTCAAAATCTGCCGGGCGATCTCCGCGACGCCTTGTGAACGCGAGCCTGCCACCGTGTTGTCAATGATCGCGTTTGCCTGTTCAAACTTGAGATGGTTCATCGTCACCAGCGCCTGGATGACCACGATCGGGTCGCTGTCGAGCGCGGCTAGTTTGAGGTCAAGTGCAAGACTGTCGTCGCCCTGCTTGAATAACGTCTCGGACGCACGGATGGCGGCGGCGCGCACCTGCGGAGAACTATCCTTCAAGCGTTCGCGAATGAATTCCGCGTCCAGCGCACCAAGTCCTTCCAGCGTCCAGATCGCCTGGATGCGGGCGAGTTCGTTGCGACTGGAGGTGGCGGTGCGTGTCAGTTCGGGCACCACTGATTTGTCCTGTCGGAGAACGAGAATTTTTTGTGCTGTATCGCGCCACCAGCCATTCGGATGGTCGAGGTATTGCACGAGCTGTGCGGGCGATTGATCGAGCATGCGCGGCATGGCGGTGCTGCGATTGCCGTTGTAGGTGAGCCGCCAGATGCGGCCGTGACCGATGTTCTTGTCGAACTGATACTGCTCCACGATGGTGCGCAGATAACTGCCGGGCCGCACCCAGTTTCCTTCCTGAATGATGCCGCGATACATGTCGGTGATGTAAATGGAGCCGTCGGGTGCGTTGGCGATGTTGACCGGGCGGAAATTGGGATCGCTGCTGCGGATGAATTCAGAGTCCGGGTTGGTGTTGCGCAAATAGGTCAACCCGTCTCGCACGTCGACCTTGGAACGACGGATCAAACGGCCGACCGGTTCGGCGAACAACAGATCGCCCTGCATGTCGTCGGGCAGTTGATCGGCGCGCACAATTTCCGCCCCGCAGGTCGCCGTGAAATGGTTCAACGTGAGCTCATCCGGCCGGAACCGGATCGTGCCGCCCTGCACATCGGGAATCGGAACCAGCGGGTAAACCTCGGTATAGTTTGGCGTGAACTGACCGGGAGTATTGAACGCGCCGTAAACGATCGGCACCTGGAAGTTGAGCGGACCGCGTTCGCCCCCCGCGTTTACGAACCAAGGTTTGCCGTAGTTGTCTTGCGCGAGCCCCCATTGTCCGCCGTTGGACGCGGTGGGTCCTCGGACGATGCCGTTCGGGGTCCAGCGGATGCGCCACGCGTTGTAGGTGGTGTACATCCAGTTGTCCATCGACCAGATCAATCCGCTGGGTTGATGCTCCAGATTCGCGCGGCGTTCCTCACCCTGGTAAAACAGCTCCTTTTTGTCGGCTACTCCATCGCCGTCCGTATCCCAATATTGATTGATGTCACCCGAATCCGTCTCGACAACGAGCAGGCTGCCGTCAAGTGGAAGCAACATGCGCGGCAGGACGAGCTTGTCGATGAAAACGGAGTGCTTGTCGTATTGGCCGTCGCGATTGGTGTCTTCGTGCATCGACACGCGGCTCACGGGATCGAGTTGGTTCTGCCCGTCGATTTCCTGCATGTAACCGCGCATCTCGGCGACAAACATCCGGCCGTTGCCGTCGAACACGGTGATGACCGGTTCTTTGATGACCGGCTCGGACAGCACGACTTCCAGCTGATAACCGGGCGGCAGCTCGAAGGTTTTCAACGCTTCCTCCGGCGACAACATCGGCGGACGCGGTTGCGGCGGTAGTTTGGTGTCAGCTGCGCGGACTGGAATCGTGGTCAGCAACGCCGTCAGCGTCGCAAATTTTAAAAAAAACGATTTCATGGTGGTTATGGAGCCGCAGGAATAATCCCGGCTCATTCAATATGACAGCAGGAAAATGGTAAAGGCCGCCTTTTGCAAAAACGTGTTCGGAAACATGAGGACGTGAAAGCAACCGCGAAGTTCCATGAAATATGGACGCTCACAGTCGTCACCGGTCACGAAGGCCGGAACCGACTCCGTCGTCGGGGGGCGATGCGTTACTGGGTCGACAGGAACTCGACGAGATCCCGCAGCTCGAACGGCGTGAGAAACTGATCGAAGCCCTCGGGCATTCCGGAAAGTCCGCGTTCGCGTTTGGCGATGGTGGATTTCTAGATCTTTTTCGTCTCACCGGTGGCTCCGGCCGAGGCGGCTTCCAGGAAGTCTTCATCACTGGCGATTGGTATTTCCAGCGTCACGCTGTCGCCGGACTCCGTCAGAATCCGACCTGCCAGAATGTTACCGTCGTTCAACGTGATCACGGCCTGTTCGTAGCCGGCGGCGAATTCCTTGTTCGGATTCACGATCGCGCTCACGAGATAATCACGCGACACGCGGTTCCCGATCCCGGTCAGGTTCGGGGCCGCATCACCACCGATGTTCTCCCCGTCGACCGTCACTTTGTGGCAACGCAGGCATTCGGTCTCCGCCTTGTGAAAAAAAAGATCGCGACCGCGCGTTGAATTCCCGCCCTCCGCCGACCATGAGAACGCGCCGAGTGGTTGCCTCTCCAACGTTTTCAATGCAACATCGAGACGTTCTTTGGTCTGTAGATCGGATTGTTTCCGCGCCGCTTCGATCACGTCCAGCCGGATCCGGGCCGGCAACTTCCCGGCCGCGAGATTGTCCAGGGACTCGTCCAGTATGGAAACCAGATTGGTGCTGGAGACGCCGGACAAGGCCGCCAGCGCCGTCTGCACATGATCGTTCAGCTGATAGCGAAACAGGAATTTGAGCGCGCCCGCTGCCTCCTCCGGTCGTTCGCTCGCGAGGATGCCCAGCGCGGCGCCGTAGACGGCGGGCGGGGTGCCGGACGGGTTCAACGCGTTGGCGAGCGCGTCCTTGAGTTGCGGGCTATCGTTCGCCGCGAGCATTTCCAGAGCAGTGATCCGGGCGTCATCGGATCGTCCGGTGTCGGTGACCCACGAGAGCAACGTGCCGCCGTCCATGTTCAATCCCAATTCCCCCGCCAGCCGTGTGGCGGCCGAGCTCAACTCATCGCTTCCCGTCAGAATCACGAGCAGGTGTTCACGCAACGAGTCCTTCACCGGACCGACATCGCGCGTGGCCGGCGACAGCGGACGCCATGCCCCGACCACATGATCTCGCACATTGGGTTCGGTCCAATCGGCCAGCAGACGAATCGCCTCGGTCCGCATGGCCTCGGTTTGATTTGAATCTGCCGCAAACGCAACCAGCGCTTCGGCATTTGCCGGGTGGCCAAGGCGGAAGTTCGCGTTGAGCGCGCGCCGGGCGAGCCATTCGTAGACGTCCGGATTGGCCGCCGCGGACTGTAGCGTGTCGTTCTCGCTGATCATCGAGGCGAGTTGTGGCAGGGCGGCGTTGATCGGCACATCGTTGATCGCGCGTGCGGCTTCCACGACCACGAGCGGATCTTGGTCATCAAGAAACTCGGCAACGCGCGGGTTCTCAAGTCGGCGCAGCGCAACAACGCTCGCGAGACGAACGTCGGCCGATGTGTTCTCCCGCGCAGCGATCAACGCGTCCAAGTCGCCAATCAGTTCCATTGCGCGAATACCGGCGTAGCGGAGGTATTTGTCCTTTTTCCCGTTGGTCGCGAGCATGGCCTCGATTGCCGGGATGGCGGTTTTATCGCCGAGTTTGCCCAACGCTAGCGTCGCAAAGAATTGCGCGCGCGCGTTGGGATCGGTCAACATCGCGATCAGTTGGGTCGCGGCGAATTTGACTCGGCCTTCGCCCATCATCTTCGCGGTCTGCGCACGGATCTCGGGATCGGGATCTTTTAACAAACCAACCACACCCCGGAGTGCACCGGGCGATTTGCGATCAATCATTTCGAGCCCCCACAACGCGTGAATTCGGGCGAGCTGATCATTATTTTTCTGCGCCACGAGGGTCAGGATCGCCTGGCTTGCCCGGCCTTTTGCCGCGAGCACAAACTGGGCTTCGCGGCGGACATTCAGGTTCTTGTGACCAAGCAGACCAAGTAGTTCTGCGCTGTTACGATCCGCCATCCCATCGGCCAGAAGTTTTCGCGTTTCCAGAGACGCCACGTCGTTCACCGTCTTCGGATCGAACAAACGCCAGACGCGTCCCTGATTATTCAGATCCCATCCGCCGGCCCAGTCCGCGAAAAACAGGCTGCTGCCGTCCGGCGCAAAATCAATTCCTGTCGGGACGACGCTGGTCAGAAATTTCTCGTCTGCCGCGACGTCGTAAGTCGCGCCGTTGGGCGTCAGTGAAAAAGAGTTGATGCTCGAACTTCCAGGGCTGCCCGTGAATTCGGCGAGCAGGATTCGGTTCGCAAAAAAACTGTCCAAAGCGCCGCCCGGATAAAATTTCATTCCGCACGGTCCGGGACCGACGTGGACGGCCGGCGGCAGCAACCACGCCGCCTGTTCTGGAAACCAGAGATGCCAGAGACGCTCGGTGTTCCACAACGCGTAGGGGTCCCTTGCCGCGCCCCATTTCGCGCCGATCTGATATTGCCAGGAATTGCGCCATCCGTAGTCCGCGCCTTCGACGATATGCAGCCAGCGTTCGCGATCCCCGTTGTCGCTGTCGTTGTCAGCGGTGAACATGTCGCCAAGTTCGTTGAAAACAAACTCGTGCGGATTGCGGAGACCGCGGGCAAACACCTCAAAGTTTTCGCCGTCCAGATCGCAACGAAAAACCGCCCCTTCGTTCGGATAAAAATCAGAGCCGATGTCCGCTATCGACCAGTAGATGCGACCGTCCGGACCCATCGTCGGACTGTGCATGTTGTGACCGGCGTAGGCGATGTGAACGGCGAAACCGCGCGCTATCGATTTGCGTTCATCGGCGCGCCCGTCTCCATCATGATCGGTAAGTTTCCAGAGATCGGGCGCGATCGTCGCGTAGACATCCTTTCCGCGCGCGAGCACCCCGGCGGCGACGTCCGTGACGATGGTGTTGAATCCGTCCGCGTAGATGGTCGACTGATCAGCGTGCCCGTCTCCGGTGGTATCGCGAAGTTTGTAAACCACCTCGGAGAGCACCGTCAGATCGTTCCAATCGTGGACACCGTCGCCGTTCAGATCTGCAACGCGGCCCTTGTTTTTCTCGCTGTTCTCCGCAGTGAACTGCTCGCGGTAGAACGCCTCCTTCATCGCGACGTTCGTGAACGAGAGATCGTAATTCAACCAATCGGCATTCGACCGGATATCGAGCGCGTTGGCTTTGCGTCGTCGTGTTTCTGTCACGTAAACGCTTCCGTCGACATCGATGCTAATCGCGACCGGATTGGCGAACATGGGTTCGCTGGCGAAGAGTTCGGCGCGCAATCCGGCGGGGACGGGGAAGGTGGGCTTAATCTCGTCGGCGGCTACCAACCGCAGGGTGAGACCACCGAGAACCGACGCGACGACCGCTCGCCGCGAGAATTTCAAAATGGACATTCCCCAATAACGACAGGTGGCGGGCGGAAATTCAAGAATTGAGAACGGCAGGTTCAGGGGAAGAAATCACAAATGGAACCAGCACTGGTCGGCGCAGTCAGGGGGTGATTTGAGCTGTTGTTGAGAGATCGTGGGGAACGCGCGGGAGGCCAACCCTTGTTGGTGTTCGGTTGCCCGGTTATCCAGACGTGTCGTCGAACTCTAGTTTTTGCCGCGTCGCCTTGCTTCCACTTTCGCGCAACACCTGCTGAAGTTTCAAAGGATCGATCCGGGTCCAGAGCAGGCCACAATCGGCGCTGGCCGTTAGCGTTCGGTTGGTTATCGAGACGTCAGCCCTGCCCGTCACCAGCAGCTTCAATCCACGCGGACGGAAGTAATGCGGTGGCTTCCTGAAATAACATTAAAGTGTTTCCCTGGAAAGACCTTCTTGCTTCCGCAGTACGGGCATTGGTTCATCTGGTTTTCGGATGGGTGCTCGGTCGCACGCGCCACTATCGGATCTTCTCATCGACGACGAGCACGCCGTGGGGCGGAAGATCGTATTTGCCGGTGATGGTTTCGCCGGAGAGGAAGTCGTGCGTCGGTTTGTAGAATTGGAGTCGCACGGGCGAGTTCTGGTGGTTGAGCAGGAAGTAAATGTTTCTCTCTTCGCTGGACCGCATGCTGACTTCCACGGTATCCGGCACCTTCAACAGCGGAAACAGATTGCAGACGCCGCGCGCCCAGGTGATGAGATCGTAATAAAACTCCTGACTGCTCTGGGTGCCCACGTAAATCGCCTTGCCCAGCCCGTACTCGTTCATGGTGATCGCTGGTTTCCCGGCGTAAAAATCCTTCGCGTAAACGGCGAGCGTTTCGCAGCCGTTGGGTTTGATCACGTCGCACCACAGCCGGGCGGGATGCAGGTTGCTCACGTGGAAGGAACCTTTGAAGTTCAGATGGTTTTCCTGACCTTGCGGGAGCGGATCAAATTCTTCCACTTCGAGGCCGAACAGGTCGGTCAGGTTGCCGGGCATGCCGGTGTCGGGGACGATGTGATGTTCGTCGACCATGCCGGTATTGAACGTGCCGATGAGGGTGCCGCCGTTCTGAACATACAGTTTCAGACGATCCGCCTCGCCGACCGAGAGCTGGTGCAGCGACGGCGCGACGATGAGTTTGTATTTCGAGAGGTCGTCGATGGGCCGTGCAAACTCAACCGGAAGATTCCGGTCATGAAACGCCGAGTGAAACAGCTGGATGTGTTTTCTCAGGTTGAACAGCCTGGTCGGCTGCATGGGAAGCTGAAGCGTCCAGTCGTTGTCATGCGAGTAAAGGATGGCGCATTCGCTCACCACTTTCGTTCCTTTGAGCATGGGCCCGAGCCGCTGCATTTCCTCGCCGATCCGCGACACTTCCTCATAGACCCGGTTGTCCGCGCGCCCGTGATGAGACAGCACGCCGCCGTAGAATTTTTCAGAACCGAAACGCGGCTGCCGCCAGAAAAAGTAGAACACGCCGTTCGCGCCACGTGAGACGAGCTGGTAGTGAAACAGCCGGACGACTCCGGGACGGACGAGGGCATTCACGTCCTCCCAGTTCACCTGACCGGCCTTCTGCTCGATCACCCAAAATCCCTCTTCGCCGTTGGGGGTTTTGATATCGTCCTTCTTCAGCGAACGCATCATGTCGATCTCGCAGGCGGCCTCGGCGGTCCGGGACTCGATCGTCGGGTTGTTGTCGACTGAGACGAAGTCGATTACATCGGCCACGTCGAAGTGGTCAAAGTTCCGGGTCAGCGGGCGGAGGTTCGTGGTGACCGGTGCGTTGGGGGTGATCTCGTGCAGGACGTCCGTCTGCATTTTGATATACGCGACGATGGTGTCACTGGAGAACCGCATCCAGTCCAGCACGAGCGCGGGATTATGGGACTCCGGCGAACGCATGGGCATGGGAACCTCGCTCCAGTCGGTGACTGTCTGCCCCCAGAACCGGCTGCCCATGCAGTCGTTGAGGTTGCCGATGGTCTCGTATTTCTGCTTCAACCAGCCGTGCCAGTCCTTCTCCGTCTCCTCGTTGAAGGACATCTCATTGTGAATCCCGCCGATCCCGTTGTGGATCTGCCACGCGATCAGCGACGGATGATCGCCCAGCGCCTTGGCGGTGGACGTGACAATTTTTTGGGAAAAGTTCCAGTACAGATCACTGTTCAGGCAATAGGCATGACGCGTGCCCGGGTGGAGCAGATCGCCGTTCTGATCCCGCGGCAGAATCTCGGGATGCTTCCGCGTAAGCCAGAGCGGAGGCGCTGCCGTCGGGGTGCCGAGCACGACCTTGATGCCGTTCTTGTGCATCAGATCCATCGCGCGCCGCATCCACGCGAAATCATACTTGCCCTCCTCGGGCTCGTAGAGGCCCCAGGCGAATTCACCCATGCGCACGGCGTTGACGTTCGCCCGAACCATGAGTTCCACATCCCTCTCCCAGCGGGCTTCGGGATTTTCCTTGGTGCCAGCATAGGGATACGTCCAATGCTCCGGATGATAATCGACGCCGAAATACATAGGCTGTTTTGGTTGGATTGCCGACTAGTGTAGCGGCTTGAACCCAACGGGCAATGACAATCTGGGAAGCCTTGCCGGCCCGGGATCAAAATGGCCCGGGGACGCCAGCCCCAACTTGTCTCCGGCGATGATCAAGACACATCCATCGAATCCCGCTCCGTTCCGTTTGCGACAGCGAGGAACCGAATCAGCGAGTCTCCGACCATGAACAAGAGGAACGGACAGATCGACTCCCGGCTTTTTTTCCGTGATTCCGGCATCGAACGCCCGCATCCGTAAAATCACCGGCAAACGTTTTCATATGAACCTCCAAAGTCTGGTCGTCGTCGCCCTGCGCCTCATCGCGCTGAATTTCCTCCTTCAGGTGGCGGTTCAGTTGACGCCTCCGATGCTGCGGTATCTGCAGGTGTACGGCGCATCAGCCGGAGATGGTTCGGGTTCTTTTCTGGCTGTCTCCTGGCCGTTTATTGCCGCCATCATTATTTGCGCGGCTCTGTTTTGGGTCATGGCGTTGCCGATTGCGCGCTTCGTCACGCGCGGAGTCTCACAGGACATTTCCTTCGGATCGTTGTCGTTGATCGACTGCTATTCGGTCGCGTTCATCGGCGTCGGAGTTTTCTACATGGCAGGTTATCTACCGGAATTGCTGAACTGGGCTCACTACTTTCTAAGAACTGCGGCATCCAAACCGCAATTCGACGACAACACGTCCAGCCCTTATGCTGTTTCAAGGACCATCATGTCGTTCATCTTTGGAGTGATTCTTTTTGTGAATGGCCGTCGGTGGGCGGTTGCACTGGCGCGAAAACAGGGGGAAACAAGCTCTCCGAACCGGACGGTCGAACCGTCCAACTCGCGGGCTTCCAATCTTCGCTAAAACCATCGCGAAATCTCAAGCCGGCACGACCTTCAGCTATTCACAGAAATCCCGCACCGGTCTCCGCCAGAGCACCGATTTCAGCAGGCCGCCACGCAGGATTTTTTCGTCAACCGGCCCAAAGCCCGCCTTCCGAAACAATGGGGCCGGGTCCGCAAGCTTCCTCGCTTCCAGTCCCGTTGTCAGCCGGAAGAAACCGTGGAGAAAACCGACGACCGTTCGCGCAAACAACCGGTTGAACCCCAATTCCGGAATCGAGAAGTCAGACCACAACCAGTGTCCATCGGGCGAAAGCTTTTTGGCGATCTTGTCGATGACCGCGTCAACGCCGGGTTCATCGAAACAATCCAGGAAGAAATTGGTCACGATCAGGTCGCAACCCGTTTCGGGCAGTTCAATTTCCCGGATGTCGGCCTGAACAAATTCCACCCGGGCAGTCTGTCCGATTCGTTGGCTGGCAAGCCGGATCATTTCGGCGCTGGAATCCACGACGGTAACATTCGCAGTTGAGTTCACCCTGAGGAATTCCTTGAGAAACCGTCCGTCGCCCTCGCCGAGTATCAGAACGTTGCGCGCATTTTTTGTGTAGTCGATTAGCGCGACCCGACAGCGTTGCAGCGCGCCGCCGAACGTGAGCCGTTCGAGCCAGCGATAGGACCGAGCCACCAGATCAAAGTTCATGGCTGAAAAGCAGGACGATCACCAATGGACTGAGCAGCGTCGCGTCCGCGAGCACCCGCCGTTCTTCGATCGACACATTTCGGGGGAAGCGTTCGAGCGTCGCCAGAAACAGAAAACTGATTCCTGCCGCCAGCGAGGTCCAGCCAAGCGGTCGCTTCCACCAGAGTGCCGAGACGGCTGCGACTCCGACCATTGCACCCAGCGCGATCTGGCGGGAAACCGTCGGCGTCACGTTCCAGCGGATGGCCATGGACGGTTGCGCCTGCCGGGCGTCTTCCGCGCGTTCCCAACCCGATACGAGCAAGCAGTTGATCAGGCAGAGAAAACCAAACACCAGTGCGCACCACAGCAGCGGCCGAGCATTTCCTGAAAAATTTGCCAGCACGAACACCGTGCTGCCCGCGCTGAATACCACCGCGACCAGCAATTCCTTGGTCCGGCCCACGAGATGATGAAGCGAACGAAAATGCACGAACGCGAGGTACCCCAGAACAACCACGGCCAGACCCAGCCCAAACATGAACTCGCGTGAGCTCAGGCCGATCAGCGCGAGCATGAAGTTTCCGACAAAAACCAGCGCCCAGGCGATCGCAATTGCCCGGGCGTACCGCTGCGCGAACTGGTGTCGAAGTGTGACCGCCGCGCCCGGCGGCAGCATCCAGCCATCCATCCAGCGATCCGCCACGTAGGCCAGCCAGACGGAAAACCCGAGCACGAATCGCGCGGCCAGCGTGATGTGGACGTGAAACAGTTGGGCGAAGAATCCCTGCCACAACACGGCCACGACCGGCGCATCCAGGCTCAGAATATTGACCCAGTTTAACAGGCTTGTTTTGGTGGGACCGTGCAAGGCGCCATTGAACGGGCAGCCGCAGACAAGTTCAACCTGATTTGCAACACAGGTCTGAAAACGACCGCCACGTTTTTTTGTGCTCCATCCGTGTTGATCCGCGGCTGAACAAACTTCCGGTCTTTTTAACTTTCTTCGTGCTTTTCAACACTGTGGCTTGTCACTACCTTGTGCAACGGATGTCAGGCCCCCTGTTAACGACTGAACTTCTGCGACGGCTGGAGCAGTTCCAGCTGCTGGCGGCGCGTCGGGCCAAGAGCTCGGCCAAAGGCGAACGCCGCAGCCGCGCGCGCGGGCAATCAGTCGAGTTCGCCGATCACCGCAGCTACGTCCTCGGCGACGACCTCCGTTACCTCGATTGGAATCTCTTCGGCCGGCTGGACAAGCTGTTTCTGAAACTCTACGAGGAAGAACGCGAACTGCCCGTCACCGTCTTCATCGATGCCAGCGAATCGATGGCTTTTGGTGAGCCGCGCAAATTTGATTTTGCCCGACAGATCGCGGCCGCCCTCGGCTACGTCGCGCTGTGCGGATTTGACCGCGTCAACATCCGGACGTTTCCGGAGCACGCCGAGGATCAGGCGTATCTCGGGGCGTTGCGCGCGGTTCGTGGACGCAAATCCGCTCTAACGTTTTTCCAGAATCTGGGTCACCTGCGATGTGGAGGCAGTGCAAGTTTCAACGAATCCCTGCGCAAGGGAGCGATGACCGCCCGGCAAACCGGCGTCGCGGTGGTCCTGAGCGACATGCTGGATCCCGGTGGGTACGAGGACGGGCTGAATGCGCTGGTCGGTCGCGGGTTTCAAATCAACGTCGTCCAGATTCTTTCGCCCGAAGAGATTGATCCAAGCACTTACGGCGACCTGCGATTAATTGATTCCGAATCCGGCGGCGAACAGGAAGTCACGTTCGGCAAGTTCCGGCTGAAGTCGTATCAAAAAACGGTGAACAACTTCTGCCAACGGCTCAGAGAATATTGCACCGGACGCGGGATCAGTTATTTCATGACGCCGTCCGATGCGTCGCTGGAACAACTGCTCCTCAAACGACTGCGCGAAGCGGAGGTCTGGGGATGATTGATCCGGTGCTCAATACGCGCGCTGGTGTAGTGCAGAGTGGTCCTCTGGCGTATCGCAGATTGGCAGTCGGCAGACGCCCCAGATTCTCCAAAATATCTCAACATAGGATTGCGCCGCGCAGATTAACAATCTGCGCCACGGCAGAGTGCCACTCTGCGCTACTTATCCGATGAACTTCCTCGCTCCCGCAGCTTTCTGGTTTCTGCTCGCTCTGCCGGTCGTGGTGGTCTTCTACCTCCTCAAACGCAAGCGCGTGGTAAAGCTCATCGCGAGCACGTTGCTCTGGCAGAAATTTCTAGCCGAGAACCAGGCCAACGCCCCCTTTCAAAAACTCCGCAAGAACTGGCTGCTGTTGTTACAAATCCTGATGCTGACGCTGGTGATCTTCGCCCTCGCCCGACCGTATTTCGCGAGCGAGGAAAAGCAAAGCCGGTTGCGCGTTTTGATTCTTGATTCCTCAGCATCAATGCAAGCCACCGACGTTGCTCCGAGTCGATTCGAGGCAGCGCGCGCTGAGGCCATGAAATATGTCGACGGACTTCGCGACAGCGATCAGATGATCATTCTCCAGGCCGGTGCCACAACCGAGGTCAAGCAATCGGCCACCAGCGAGAAGGCGGCTCTCCGACGCGCCGTTGAAGCCACCGCGCCGACCGATTCGATCACGCGCCTGGACGAGGCTTTGCGGCTCGCGGAAACGCTGACCAAGAATCAAAACGACGCCGAGATCCACCTGTTCAGCGACGGTGCATTTCCCTTCCCCGACGGGTTTGAGAACAAGCCGATTCCGCTTGTGTATCACCGGATTGGCACCGGTGGGAACAACGCCGGAATCACCGCGATGGACATCCGTGCGAACCCGGAAAATCCTGCCCAGCGCGCCATTTTCGCCAACATCGCCAACGCCTCCAGCAACGCGATAAACGCCCGGCTTGAACTGACGTTCAACAATTCACCGGTCGACATTCGCGCGGTCACGTTGCCGCCGCGTGAGAGTTCGCCCCAGGTGTTCATTGCGGACCAGACCGAGAGCGGATCGTTCACCCTCAAGCTGGTGGTGGACGATGCGCTGAGCGTGGACAACGAGGTTTCAGTGATCAGTCTGCTGCCGCAACCGGTGAAGGTTTTGTTGCTCAGTACGGGCAACAATTTCCTGGAGAAGGCGCTCAAGTTCACGCCCAACGTCCAGCTCAGCGTGACGACCGATCTGAATTTGGGCGGCGGCGAGTTTGACGTCGTGGTCGTGGAGAATGCTGCGCCGTTGGAATGGCCCGACTCGAATCTGCTCGTGTTCAATTCATGGCAGACCAATTGGTTCGAGACCGTCGGCACGCTGGACGGACCGCCGATCGTTGATTGGAAGAATACGCATCCATTGCTCCGCTTCGTCGGATTCGGAGACGTCGCGATCAACAAAAGTCTGGCCGTCAAATCTCCGCCGTGGGCGATTTCGCTGGTCGAGTCGCAACAATCGCCGCTCATCCTTGCCGGCGAGATTAACAATCAGCGCATCGTCTGGGTCGGCTTCGATTCCCTCGACAGCACGTGGCCGCTGCGCATTTCGTTTCCGATTTTCATCGCGAACGCCGTGGACTGGCTGAACCCGGCGACCTCGCGTGCGGAAATACTGGCAGTCCAGGCCGGCACGCCGTTCCGGTTTCGCTTTGAGCACGCGTTTGATTCGGCATCGGTCGTTCTTCCGAACGGCAAGACGGCGCCGCTCGTGGTGAATACAAATTCCACCGAGATCCTGTTCGGAGAAACCGGCCAGCGCGGACTTTACAAGGTGAAGGCGGGCGACAGCGAAATCGCCTTCGCCGTGAACCTGATGGACGCCGGGGAGACGGATATCTCGCCGCGCGACGAACTTCCGTTTGGTCGTGCCGGCCGCACTGAGTCGACCGCCGTGCAGCAGGCCAGCACGGAACTCTGGCGCTGGATCGCCCTCGCCGGACTCGCCATGCTGATGTTCGAGTGGTGGTTTTACCACAAACGCACGGCGTAGGTGGCACTTTCGATTGCGAACCCGAACAACCACGGAGTCACGGGGGGCAACGAGTGAGGGAAGAGAAAACGTCTGGGAACGGTTGGTGCGAAGAACTGTTTCCAGCGGCTTCGAAACGTTCCCTACCAAGCGCCCTATTCGGAAAACGGAAATACGGTCGAACAATTCAACCTTCATGAAACCAAATACCGTCGACCCCGACGCATCGCGAGAGAACCCTTCTATTCAGCCGCGAAGGTCGCGACGATTCCGCCTTGTTGTCCTTGTGGTGATCGTGGTGGTCGTCTGCTTTGGGGGATGGTGGGCGATGATCCCGCCGTCCGGCGAACCAAGCTACAACGGACAGCCGTTGAGCTATTGGGCGCAACAGACGGAGCCCGACCCCGCGGGCAACCCATACCGTCCAGTCCGTCTCACAGCGGAAAGCACCGCCGCAGTTCGTGCGATCGGAACGAACGCGATCCCAACGCTGCTTCAATGGATGTCCACGCCTGACGGGAGATTGCGGGTCGAAGTCCTGCAACAGGTGGAAGACAATAGCATTCCGTACCGGGCAAGGCTCTTGTTAGCCTCCATTTTCCTCAAATCGTATCAGCCCGGTTCAGCGATACTTGCATTTCGAGTTCTCATCGATGGGGCCACCAACGCCATTCCGGCGCTTGCGCAGATGCTTCACTCGCCTCTTGATTCTCGCTCGGCGGCCAGGGTGTTGTGCGCGATCGGCCCCGACGGAGCGGCCGCACTGACGAACGAGTTCATGAAGATCAACGACGGCACCACTCGAGCAAACATCATCCTCCAATTGGAGCACGAGATCACCCCGGAACTGGAACATCATTTTGCCGTATTCTTAGCGGAGCGCCTCGCCAATGAAAACTACAACGGAGTTCTGGCGGCTGCCTGCCGAACCCTCGGCACGCTCACCAATTCAACCGATGTGGCGGTACCCGCGCTGGTTCATGCGTTGGAAAGAAAGCACCAAAACCTGTTCCCCATCATGGCGCTAAAGCAGTTCGGCCCGGCGGCGATCTCGGCTGTCGGCCCCATTCAGGATGCGTTGACCGATTCAAACCCCTACGTTCGCACCAACGCCGCGCTGGCATTGATCGCGATTCAAGGACCGGGGCCGGTTGAAAACAAGGACCCCCGATAGCAGGAACCTGATTCGTCAGTGAGGAAGCACGTCCATCCCGCGCCCTCCGTGTTGAACAGGTGAACTCCATGGTTCACGCACTTCAAACGCCGCCCCGGTGATCAACAGAACGAGGATGGCCAACCCGCTCATGAACACGGCGGTTTTCCAGGTCCCGTTCAACCGGCGATGAGCCAGCAGCCAGCTGGTAATGGTTATCCAGATCAACGGGACCGGCATGAGCAGCCAGGCATGGTTGATGAAAAACCGGTGTTCCCCGCGGCTCGGAGACCCCAGCTTGCTCGCCAGCTTGTGGCTCGCCGCCACACCAAGTATCCCGAAGACGAGCAGACCGGTCTGGGCAAGGGCGATGATCACCGAGTTTCTAACGCTGACATTCATTGCTGTTACCCGCCATGAATCGGCACCATCGACCCCGTTCCTAAATTTGTTTCAGCCACGGCGGGATCCCGACTTGTTGATACCCGGACATTACCTGGTGCCCGGGGCGAAGTCGTGGCCGGAACCACCGCCGTGCTGAAAAACTTTTGCTCAACGATCTCGGCAAAAATCAAATTGCGGACGCTGTGCTTCGCCATCTTCTTTCCGTTTCGCGACATCATGGAATCAGACCGATCCGCCGCTATTCCCTCACGCAGAATTTACCGGCCATCGAATCGACCTCACGCAAAGACGCCAAGGGCGCGAAGTTTTTCTGCCCTGTGTTCTCTGCCGTTTTTTGCGTCTTTGCGTGAGGCATTCGTTAATCACAGCCATGCGCAAAACTTGCGGAGAATCAGAAACAAGCATGGAAACCGGAAACGGGGACAACTGATTACCAATTCACTGACCACTTCCCCAACTCCGTGATCTCAGCGCCATCGTGGTTAAACCGAAAGAAGTCGTTTCCCCGGCAACACCGACTTGACACAATAACTTTGTAATGCAAAGTAAACGAAATGAACGCCGATTGGGCCTCCCAGAATCTGCAGACCATCCGCACGCTCATGGAACGCTCCGCGCTCTATCGGCGGGCCCTCGCTCCCATCATGCTCACGGTCGGCTGTATCGGGCTGGCTTCCGCCTTACTCGCGTACCAGCTGGAGGTAAACGAGCCCGTGCCGTTCATTCTCTGGTGGCTGGTGACCGCATTGATTTCCTGCGCCACCGCACTGTTCCTCGTTCGCAAACAATCGATCGCCGCCCGCGAACCTGTCTGGTCACCGCCCGCACGACGAGTCGTACAGGCAGCCGCCCCACCCCTCGCTGCGGGATTGTTTGTCAGCCTGGTTCTCCTGATAATGATTTCCGACATGTCCGAAGAACCCCCGAACATGGGCCGTATCATCGGCATGATCTGGCTTCCGCTCGGCTGGGTGATCCTCTACGGATGCGCGATTCACGCCGCCGGATTCTTTCTTCCGCGCGGGATGAAAATCTTCGGATGGGCGTTTATTCTCGGTGGTTGTCTGCTGTTTGCCGGTGGTTTCCCGAAACTTCCACCGGGCATGTACGCACATGGGATCATGGGATTTTTCTTCGGCCTGCTGCATCAGGCCTACGGGATCTACCTCTACCTGACCGAGAAGAAAGAAACCTCCGCGTGAACCCCCAACCGTTTCTGCAACTGGATCGCGTGATCCATGAGAAAGGGCGCATGGCCATCATGTCGTTGCTCGCGGCAACTCCTGAACTCTCGTTCACCGATCTGAAACAATCGCTGAACATGACCGACGGCAATCTTACCACACACATCAAGACGCTGAAACAAGCGGGCTACGTGGGCGTGACCAAGTCGGTACAAAACCGTCGTCCACTCACGACCTGTTCGTTGACCGCCGCCGGTCGCACAGCATTTGGTAACTACATCACGCTACTGGAACAGATCGTCCAACAAACGAAACCGGAGAAATAATTCATGAGATTTGAACAACATCAAACCACTGCGGTCTGTTACTTTGTAACACAAAGCTTAATTAGTTCACACGAAATCCGCCTATGAAAATCGTCCGTGCAAATCATCTGGGGATGTGTTTCGGAGTTCGTGACGCCATTGATCTCGCAAAGCGAACGGCCGCACAAACACCGGTCACGGTTCTTGGCCAACTCGTCCACAACGAACACGTTCTTGCCGACCTCAAGCAACACGGAGTCAGCTTCGCAAACGAGCCTGCGGAAGCTAAAACCGCCACGGTCATGATCACGGCGCACGGCGCATCGGACAAACGATTGGCCTCGACTCGCTCCGCCGGGCATCAAGTCATCGAAGCCACCTGCCCGCTCGTGCATCAAGCTCATCGCGAACTGAGGATGTTGCTCATGGCCGGCTACCATCCCGTTATCATCGGCATGCCCGACCATGTGGAAGTTCTCGGAATGACCGAGGATTTGGCCAGCTTTGACGTGGTCGAGACCAGAGCCAATGTCGATCAGCTCACCGGACATCGGAAACTGGGTATCGTCGCGCAAACCACGCAGCCGATTGATCGCGTGAACGAGTTGGTCGCCGCGATCCGCGACAGGTTTCCGCAATCCGACGTCTTGTTCATGGATACCGTGTGTCGTCCCACCAAGGATCGACAAACAGCCGCAATTGATCTCGCGAAACAGTGCGCCGTCGTCGTCGTCATCGGCGGGAGCAACAGCAACAACACCCACGAACTCGTCGCGACGTGCACGAAATTCTGCAAGCGAGTTCACCGCATCACCAGCGCGGGCGAGCTGGTGAATTCGTGGTTCAAAAAGGAGGATATCGTTGGGCTGACCGCCGGCACCTCGACCCCCGATTGGATCGTCGAGTCGGTTGAAACGGCTCTGAAAGAAATGGACCCGTCACCGGAGAACGACAATCCGTCGACGAACGCCACCGCTCCGAATCCCGTTCCGTTGGTCATTCGCAACACGAATCAACCTGCACCCAAACAAAGCGCGATGGTCGCTATGAGTTAAACATCATGAACTACTCAAACTGGATCCGGCATTTCGAACGCAACCAGCTCAACCGGATGGAACCGGACTGGTCGGCGCCCATCACGATTCCGCCGCGCAAAATCAAGCCATTGCTGAAAACGCTCGCCGAGTTTCAGCTGGGTGACGGCGGCGGCCCGTGTTGCCTGATCGCCGTGAATGCCGCCCGTTTTCTCAATCAATCCGAGGAGCTCGAACGCGTGGTGGCTCTTTGGTTCAAGGAAGAGGCGGGACACGCACGTCTGCTCGGAAAAGCATTGGATCGGTTTGGCGGGAAACCGATCAAGTCGCACTGGAGTTTCACGGCGTTCTGCACCGTTCGCAAATGGCTGGGAGTGGGTTTCGAACTTCAGGTCCTGCTGCTGACTGAGCTCGTGAGCACCGCCTACTATCGGGTTCTACAACGGCACGTGAACGATCCAGCCATCCACCAGATGTGCCATCTCATCCTCCGTGATGAAGGTGGCCACGTGGACTTTCACCGAGATCGTCTTGCTCATGCGAACCCCTCTCCCGCGAGCCCGTTTGGCGCGGTCTGGCAGCTTCAGTTCTGGTTGAACGGCCTCGCCGCCGCGACCGTGCTGTGGTCCAGCCACGGTCCCAGCCTGTTTCAATTCGGCGCCAGCACGCGTGAATACTATACCGAAGTCCAGCGGGAGATTGGCGGATTTATCGCCAGACTCACCGCCCGCAGTCGGGCTGTGGAATTACGACGGACTCAGGCAGGAAAGCGGATGCCCGTTCAGGCAAGAGCCTGCGCCTGAAGTTCATATTTCGACAGACGCCATTTCTCACCTCGCTTCCTCTGACAAATGAAATTCACCCCTCTCCCGGCAGCACAACTAAAGACTGTCCGAGTGCTCGTCGCATTCTTCATCTTTGGACTGGTGATCAGCGGCATCACCGCGATCCCGCTTATGAGTGAAGTTGATGCGTTGGTTAAGATAACAAACGCGGACCAGCTCGTGGCGCTTCCAGCGTCAGCCGATGCGCCAATCTGGGCGGTCTGGCTGCTGAAGATACAGACCGCGCTACATGAATCGGCCGCCTCGCATCCGATGCTCTTTTATGGAACCGACTGGCTGGCGTTCGGGCACATCGTCATCGCGGTCGCGTTCATCGGGGCGTGGAAAGATCCGACTAGAAACGAATGGCTGTTCGACTTCGGATTGATCGCCTGCGCCATGGTGATCCCGTGGGCGCTCGTGTTCGGAGCCGTTCGGGACATTCCGATTTGGTGGCGCTTGATCGACTGCTCCTTCGGCCTCTTCGGTGCCATCCCGCTGTGGTGGTGCCGATCGATTGTCCAGCGCCACAACATCGTCAGTCAGTGATGGCACCGCAAAACAGAAATTTATCGGGCAGCCACAACACGACACAAGATACACAAAGACTTTCTTTTCGCGGCCAATTCATTTTCCAAAAAAAATATCAACTGCCATGAAGTTCCTCCTGATTACGATCAGCAAATTCCTCTCCCCCATCGTCACCCGGCTTCCGCGACGCGATGCCAACACGGTCCTGATGCTCGGGGCCGCGTCAGCAGTCGCGTTCCTTCTTCTCGCACTGGTCAACGACAATTATCCTTCCCCGGTGGCGACAATTAAAACTCGCCGTTTGAGACGGGGCTAAATCCGTATTTCTTGTGTCTTTGCATGGGTTTGAGAGTTTGCCCTTCGTGGAATGGAGTCTTTGACGCGCAAGCGGCAAAGGCGCAATGGAACGAAGGGCAAACTTCGCCGCCGGTTTCACCCGGCCTGGTTCTCTTTTG
>Ga0209390_10001340_pt1 | contig 48286 bp, 33 predicted proteins | sample BON01_FD_187212 | JGI IMG/M metagenome (GOLD analysis project Ga0209390, IMG submission 187212) | Freshwater microbial communities from Lake Bonney liftoff mats and glacier meltwater in Antarctica - BON-01 (SPAdes) (version 2) | ecosystem: Environmental > Aquatic > Freshwater > Ice > Glacier...
CGTTTCACCGGACTCCAACAACATAATCACAAAACAACCTTTGAACACCTGAGCCATACCTGGAAAATCCCGGGGGTTCGGGGGCTGGCCCCCGAGCGTATGCAACACCACACACTAATTACAAAAATATGTTGTCTCAAAGTCATTGACACATTCCGTGGTTGAGTCCGGGCGATTTGGCGACCGCGCGGCATCCTCCGTGCCGAGCAGGTTAACGAAAATCTTTAAGTGATAGCTTCGGTTGCGAGTCCTCATCGATTGAGGGTTAGCTAGCATCGGGCCGTCTGCGGCTTGCCAGCTTAGAATTTCCCGAATTTGTTAACGATTTCAGGGCTTCCGCCCCAACAATTTTGCGGCCTCGCAGATGGATCCTGCCGATTGAATCGGTAGTCCTGCTGCGCCTCTAATCCTACAACTCTTCGGTGCGGCAGACAGAAACGTTTCGCCGATCGGAGAATTGTCGTGGAATCACGAATCAGTTGGCCCAGTGTCCTTGGCACCTCGGCAATCGCTATTGCGATCGTTTTCGCTCTGGTGTGTTATCCAGGTTTATTCAGCCAAAGCGATTCGCAATCGGCCCAGCAGGCGTTCAGCCAACAACCGGTGGGCGACAGGGCTCCGCAGGATTTTGGTCAAGGATCCGATCGGCCGCTGACCAACGACTTTGTGTTTAGCGCAAGCGATCGAATTGAAGGTCAGTTGCAAGCCAATCGAGACCAAGGGGATCGGTTGCTGGAACTGGCTGAAACGCTGAGACTACCCGGTTCGAATTCGGAAAGCCAAACGATCCAGTTCCCCTCGAAATCGACGGATGTTTCAGGGTGGGGCCTTACAGGAAATCGCCACCAACCGACTGCTAACCCAGCGTTGGTAGGCCAAAGTATAAACATCTTTGCCGCAAGTTCAACATCACAAAGTTCGCCGGCGCCGGTCCCCGTAAAGCAAGATCTGTTGGCGCTGAATCCACTGGCGGGATTGACGTTGAAGCGTCTGCCCCAAGGTATTTCGGAGCTGGAAAGCCGACTGGCTGAAGGCTCAAGTACTGGTCCGCAATCGCCCAGTGTGCCTGATCAGACGATCAATGTATTTGCGCTTGCCAGATCGCAACAGTCAACGTTGGAGGCGGCGAATACGAATGCGAATACGAATGCGTCGTCATCATCATTGCCAAGTTCATTGCTAAGCCTGGCCCCGGAAGAGAACCCGTTGGTTGATGTGGATGCCAGTCTGGAAGCGACTCACATTTTTCTGCCTCAACTCCAAGTTTCTGGCGGAGTCGCTGCGGAAAATCATTGGCTTGACATTACACCGATAAACACCGAACCTATGGTGGTCGAAAATCTTGAGATCGCAAGTATGGGTGATGGGTTGCCCGGTCGACCCATTTCTCAGGATTCGCAACAGGATCGGAATGAACAAGATTCTCAAGTTGATCTTTTGGTGCAATCGCAAGCCGCAGGCCGCCCCACCTTCGGATTGCTGCCAGGTTCTCAGACAAAAGAGAAGTTGAAGGTTCAGGCCGCCGGTTCGCCTGGGCAGGCGTTGGGGACCGTTGAATCGACTGGGCGGCGCTGGGTTCCAAGGCCGATCCATGACCAGCAGTCGTACATCCAATACCCTACACCGTTGCCTGCTGCCCTACTTCGCCAGATATCTGAAGCGGGTGCCGCTTACCCACAGATCCGAGATTGGGCGGACAGCTACCGCAGTAATATCTTTCGTTTTTGCCAAGAGAGTTCGCCAATAGTGGCGAGGCAAATTTTGCAAGAGTTGGAAGTTCAGCGACTTGAATATTCACGCCTGGTCACGCCGGCAACCACAAACAGTGCAACCCAAAAAGTTAACGTTCAGCTTCGACAACTTTCCTATTCGTTGGATCGACGTTTAGATTTTTGGCAGGCGGTCATCCCTGGGAATCCCATTATTTTGGCCAGGGAAGAAGATAGGTTGAAGCAAGGTCGTTTGGCCACGTCAGGCCCGTGGGATTTAGCAAGCGTTCAGTTGACCCAGTCGTGGTCCGATTACTTACTTTGGCCGCAATTAATGCAGGTTGTTAAGGGCCAAGGTTTGTCTGCAGGGGATGAGAAAAATGTAGCCGGTGAAGTGTTGAAGCGAATCAACAGTGGGACCTTGGACTATCAACAAACGACCGTGATTGCTCAGCTGATGCCCTTGGATTTGCAGCAGTTTTTGTTCGAAAAAGCTCAGTTGTCTAGCCCCGTTCTTGACGTGTTGGCCGCGGTGGAACGCTTTGAAAGCACTGGGCAATCGCAGGCGGCAATGGAAATTATGGAAGGCTATCGCTGGTTGCGATTGTCTCAGAAATCGACGGATCAGCAGATGGTCCAATTGATCCAGAATCACTACCGCAACGCCAACTTCCGACTGACCGCTTCACGGGATTTTGTAAATCGTTGGTTTGTCAATCAAACTTGGGTCAACCAGTTGATTGCACAACAGCCGCAAAGCCACGTTGGACTTGGAGTAATGCCCTTCCAAATTGATTTAATTCCTAGCGAAGACGGTTTTCATTTTCAATTGGTGCCAAGTGGGAACCAGCAGTCCAGTGACGGCTGGCAACCGACGGAATCATCGATGGAAGCCCCAGAGTCGGCGGAGGCTTCGAATATTATTTCCATTGGCTTTCAGCAAGGTGAGCACGATCAATCATCACCCATTTCTGTGGGGCATCCACGGCGGTTGGTGGGAAGTGGGCAGGCTATCGATTATGTGCGAATCCCGTTTGTCGATTGGGTGCTAGGACGAAAGGACCCTTTGGGGTTGCCTAGCAATCCAAAGATATCCATTGTTAGCAATGTCAAGGTAAGCGGAAGTGTTGGACGTGAACTTGGCGATCAATTGCAACAGCGTTTGCGGGCGACTCAACAGTCGATTGAGCGAACGATTCATGGCTTTGAAGTTGCCGGACTTAATCCCAAAGTGATTCAAAATAGCAGTTCTGTTTCGGAAATTTCCGCCAGATATCGAATTGCGGACGATACGCAATTGGCCAGCCACACAGCCAGGCCTAACCCGACCGCTGACGCGATTCTTAGTGTCCAAGTTCACCAGTCGTTGGTCAATAATTCGTTGGACCGAATTGATGTTGCAGGAAAAACGTTTTCATGGCAATCACTGGAAACGCACATCTGCCAGGTGTTAGGGCGACGCGACATTAATCGTGATTGGAGAGACCAAGATGAATTTACGTTCGCTCAACGCCAAGCGATCGGAGTCATTTTCGACAGGGACAGAATATGGTTGCGAATGAATTTGGACGGGGGCACGATTGAAGCGATCGAGTCGGGTAAGTGCCAAATCATGATTCCGTTTATAGCCAAGATTGATGGCGTAAATATCTCGATAACGTCGGACCCGTATTCGTCGGTTGTTGTGACTTTGGCCGAAGTCGATGCTTCGTCTGCCAATCAGAAAAACGCAGCGTTGATCGCTCAGGCTTTGACCGCGCGGTGGCAAACTGCCCAGTCTCTGGCCTTGACCCCGGCGGCTTGGCAGCAAGATTTTCTGGCAAAACAATTGCAAATTGCCAAGCTGGATCTAAGCGAAGGTTGGCTTAGCGTTTCTGTCGAGAAGCGTTTGGAACCCAATATTCAGGATTTCGTAAAGACGCAAGATCGCCGACTATTTGACCAAAACGGCGACTTGTCGCAGAGGGTTGGCCTGGCACAAGCCGTTTTTCCAACCCATCGCAAACTTCCCAGCAACCTCGGACCCTACGCAAAAGCAAACATTGGCGTTAGGCCAAGTGGTTTACGTCCCCAGGATGCCCAATACTAATTCAGGTCGATCACCGATAGTAGTATTTCGCCAATTTCCCAAGCCGTGCCACTGAAGGCCGTTCCCAGCCCTAAGCCAGTTAAGCTTCTGCGATCCGTCTTAGAGTGAACTGCCATTTTCTGGCCTGAAGGGGCTTGGGCTGGGCTTAGGTGACGGATTGCGTGTTTTTTCTGGCCCTTACGGTTGCTGGCAGGTTCAGGTAAAATTGAAGGCCTAGTCGACAAAGGATGCGGCTTCTGGGCGGGAAGGCAGAAATGTTATGCTGCGGCACCTATCCTAGAACCCGCAAGTGACCGTTACAGTAAGTATTGTGACCATTTCCAATGGTCCAGGGGAACTCGCTGCGATTGCCGCAAGAGCCCCACCGATCGGGGCACACCGATCGGGGCACACCGATCGGGGCACACCGGCGTTAATTTCCTTTTTTTAAAGCGTTATTGGTTTTCCAAAATCACAGGAGCTGTCGTCAACATGCCCATTATTTCCGTTCGAATTCCTCAGTTGGGCGAAGGACTACAGGAAGCCTTGCTGGTTGAATTTCTGAAGAAGCCAGGCGATGTCATTCGACGGGATGATCCGATCTACGTCATGGAAACCGACAAAGCGACCACCGATGTGGAATCGCCCTACGAGGGCACGTTAGTGGAGTGGACGACAGAAACCGGCAGTGTTTTGGCGATAGGCACCGAGATTGCGAAGATGGAAGTCGCTGAGGGGACTCAGGAAATGGCGGCCGGTCACGGTCCCCAAGATGATACAGAAGCGAATTCGGCCAGCGTCGTTTCCAGCGGCGACGATGATGACGACGATGGTGGCGGGCCGATAGCGCGTGAGACCGAATCAGGTGTCAAGATTCCTCCTCGCACACGCAAGTACTTAAAGGAAAAAGGCTTGCTTGGGGTTGCTGAAAAGATCCCTGCGGTTGGCAATAAATTGATGCCCGATGATGTGGATCGCTTCATCGCCAGTGGCGGTGTAGAAGCGGTGTCGATCCCTGGCGTAGGCATCGAAAAATACCAAGTGGTGCCGTTGTCCAAGCACCAACTGACATTGAACTACCGGATGACCCGAAGCGCCCAGCAGACGATTCCAGTCACGGTTCAAACCGAGGTGAACTGGAGTGCGATTGAAGCGGCACGAGCCCAGACGCGTCAGGTTGGCGGAGCGACCAGTTTTGTAATGTCACTGTGGTGCGTTGTGGAAGCTTTGAAGAATCATCCCAAGCTTCGCAGTTCACTTGCTTCTGACGGCAAGAATCTAAATCAGTATCGACATACCAACCTTGGAATCGCGGTAAGTCTGCCTGAAGACATCTTGGTGACCGCGGTTGTTGCGAATGCTGACACCCTAAGCCAGGCAGGATTTTTCGAAGCTTGTGGTCGACAAATTGAACTGGCACGTGATGGGCAAGATCAAGCGGATCAATCCACCACCGTGACGGTTTCCAATATTGGAAAGGTCGGCATGAGGATGGGAATCCCGGCGATTGTCGCGCCTGCGGTTGCGACCTTGGCAACGGGTGAAACTTACCTGCAACCGGTGCCAAATCCGAGCGGCGACGGTTATCACTTCCAGTCGGCTGTGACGTTTACTCTAACGTTTGACCACCGTATTTTAAACGGTGTCGGCGCTGCGAATTTCATGAACGATCTGAAGCAGATTTGCGAGAATTTCAGCATTGAGAGCTAATTTTAAAGCCAGAAGTTAAGAGCAGCAAGCCACCCAAACGTTGATCCTAGGATCTGGTTTGGGTGGCTTTTTTTGAAGCACCATTTACTCAGTGGTCGGTAGACGGTGATTCTTTATGGCGATCGGGTCGCTTGTTTTCTCCCGGGACGTGCCCACAGTTCTTTGTATGAAAGGCGAAAGATTCCGGTGCATCTATTTATGTAAATTGATTGGATTTTTTCGGTAAACCAATAGACTCGTTGGGCCGAGGTGCCATGCGTGAAGCGTTCTCGAAGCACTCGAACGCCGGATTCTTTCATCAATGTGTCATCACCGATCTGGTTAGCCGCTGTGATCCCTTCTTCGATATCGCCTTTTTCCAGAATTTGAAATTCCTTGTGGGCATGATGAGCCCAACGCCAGCCAGGTAATCGGCCTGCAACTCTAAACGCACGGCTGCTTGGTTAGTGGCGGTTTCGTTCCCTTGAGCCTGGACCTTGTCCACTTGGGCGCTGAATCCAATGATTTGCTGGACGTGATTTGCCACTTTGTGAGCGATCACATACGCTTGAGTAAAATCGCCAGGAGTCCGATGCCATTTTCGCAGATCGTCAAGAAACGTTGGATCAACGTAGAGGGTCTCATCGGCTGGGCAGTAAAACGGTCCAAATTCTGCTCTTGCTGGACCGCAGCCCTGAGTCGCATCTAGGCGATCGAAAATAACCAACCGAGGCTTCTTGTCGCTGAGTCCCTCCAGTTGATCGGCGAACAGTTTTGTCCCAATTTTTTCGGTGTCGCGCTAGATGACGCTAATGAATTTCTTGGCTTCATCGTCGACGGTCTCACTGCCAGGATCCTGTCGATTTTGTGGGGCAGGTACTTGCTTGCCCATTTGATCCATTAGAGGTTTGGGATCAATGCCAAAATAGAACGCGATCAAGATCAGCAGCAGGAGTCCGATTCCGCCGATGGCGATGGCGATGCTTTGGAGTGACCGGCCTGGACGATCCGCGACGTTTTCACTTTCTTGGCGACCTTCCCACTTCCGGGCAATTTCTCTCTTAGTTTCCGACGGTTGAGCCGACAATTGATTCCTCAGGCAGTCGCCATTGATAGCAAACCAATAATTACAAACAAGCGGCAAACGTCGGCGAATTCGCAATAAAGTCAGGTAGCCAGAGGCCTGGGGGTAGGACAAAACGTGCCTAGCAGGGGGACTCGGGTAGCGAAAAATGCGGATGATTGCGACAATACCAAGCGATAGTCGACGAATCCGCTCGATTATGGTCGTTTGGGGACTTTGCCGAACCAAGCTGCAGACGATAGGAATTTGGAATCGCTTGCATGTTATTGACATTGGGAAGCTTTCTCCCCAGTGCCTTCGGTGTCCAGGTTGGCCCAATTTTGTTCGACAGCTGGTAACTAGGGCTCGCATCCTTTTGCTTTTCGGATTCTTTCTTCCGAGAATACCCGGGACGCGGCATTGGCCAAGTATTTTCATTGGCCTGGTAATTTCAATTGGATCGATCTGAAAAAGATGCGGATCCGTCATTAACTTATTTGGATTTATAGTTGTGGATAACCGCCAGCTACTAACAACGATGTCGTTGGGATTGTTGCTGTTTTTTGTTTTTACGTTCCTTGATCCGTTTGGAATGAAGCAGCAAAATGTCAACAAGCCGGCCGCTGTTGCTGCGGCTCAATTGGGGAAGCGGGATGATTTTTTTCAACCCACGGGCAACGCTCGCCAGTTCTTTTCCTTGGGTTCGTTGGCGAAAGACGCGAAGGATTGCCTATTGGTGACCTTCGATAATCAAGGTGCCGGTGTTCGTCGAATTGAATTGGTACAACGCGACGCCAAAGGCCGTTTCATCACCAGAGAAGTCGACAACAAGTCGGGTTACCTTGGCTACTTGGAACTGGAAATCGACAGTCTGCCCGGTTCGATTATTCGCGTCATTCCTAACGGTAGTCCATTAGCAAACGCAACATCGCTAGATGCAGCAGTCCTGCCGGTTCAGGTTGGCGATCGTTTGATTAGCGTCAATGGCTTGCCGGTGGAATCGGACGCCGAATTGGAAACGCTGCTTGCCGACACTCGCGGTGGCCAAACATTTGAAGTTGTCTTGGCTAGGAGGAACAGCGAAGCCACGACCGTCGTAGATCCAGTCGCCCCAGCTGCAGCGACGGAAGATAAGACGGAAGATAAGACGGGCAATCCAACGGGCAAGCCAACGGGCAAGCCAACGGACAATCCAACGGACAAGCCAACGGACAATCCAACCCAAGAGGATGCCGAGCCAACCCAAAAGGTGTCCGGACCCAACGCCTTGATTCCAAATTTGGTTGTTGAAAAACAGGATGAAGCAGGTGTTCAAGAGCCTGGTGAACCGGATGCGGCGGGGCCGGTCGAAGATGCTGACCCATCGTCAGCAGGTACGGTTGTGGATCCAGTGGCTGATGCTTTGAAGGAAGCCGACAGCCTGTCAAGAGCTGCCCAAGCGTTGGCCGAGGCGCAGAATTGGACCCAGTACCAAGCGAATGTGACGCTGGCTGCCCGTCCGAAGAAGTTGTTGGGTCCCGAATACCGAAGTGCTGCGATTTCAGGCCCTTACCCCAGCACTTTAGAGATGAGTCTATTAGATTCGTCGGGTGTCAGTTGGGCGGACCTAGATCAGGCGATGCGACGGGGGAATTGGGCTGGCAAAGAGACCACTGACAAAGCTGGGCGGCCTTGCATTGAGTTTGCGTATCAAATGCCCAAGCCGGCTGTCAAGCGTCTGCAAAAAGCATCCGATTTTTTGTTACAGCAAAAGAGTGTCAAATCGGTTGAAGCCGAGGGCCAGGCGGAGCCGGATGCGGGAACCATTCGGGTGGTCAAGCGTTACCGATTGCCTGAAATCAGCGCCGAAGATGCTTCCAATCCTGCGGCTGAAGGTTATCACGTTGAGATGGACTTAGAGATCTTCAACGAAACCGGCCGAGTGCAGGAATTGGCTTACAAGTTGAACGGCCCGGTTGCCACTTCCATCGAAGGTTGGTGGTATCAAATTAAATTGCACGGCGGTTTCTGGAACATCGGCTATTCTGCCGGGGCCAGAGACTTGGTGGCCAGTACCGAGGCGGATCCTTACGAATTTTTCGGACGGGGAGAGATCGTAGCCGCTGCACGTGGTGATAGTCCGTTCCCAATTTTCCCTGCGGAATCAAAAGCCGACGCCAGGACTGTCCGGTATGCAGCGGTGGACACGCTTTATTTCGCCAGTGCATTGTTGCCCGCGAAATCAAATACAGATGCCGTTAGCACCTTTGGATGTTACAGCGGTTTCGGCGGAGCCATTGGTGATTTGCCGGCCAAAGGCAAGAACGAAATGACAACTGATGTTTCATTTCGCATTTATAACATGCTTTCATTGGACGCCAGTATCGACAAAGATCGTCCTAACTTCAGCCAAAGTTATCGTCTTTTTGCCGGGCCCAAACGATCGGATCTGCTGTCCAAGTATGGTTTGGATGACACGGTGACCTTCGGTTGGTTTGCCATGTTTTCTGCTCCATTGTGTTGGCTGTTGCATTTGTTCTATGCGGTGGTTCGGAACTATGGTGTGGCCATCATCATGCTAACGGTATTGGTGCGATTGGGCATGATGCCGATTTCTCGTAAGGCAGTGGTTAACGCCCAGATGATGCAGGCATTGCAACCTGAGTTGAAGAAAATCAAAGAGATTTATCCGGACAATATGGAGAAGCAAGGTGTGGCTCAACGGGAATTGTTTCGGCGATTCAAGTACAACCCGCTGGGCGGCTGTTTGATTATGTTTGTACAACTGCCAATCTTTATTGGTTTGTATCGAGGCCTAAGTGTTGATTTCGAATTACGTGATCAGGCCTTGATTCCTGGTTTGGATTGGTGCACGAATCTTTCAGGCCCGGACCAGCTGTTTAATTGGTCCAGCTTTATGCCCGAATTTTTGGCGGGTGAGACCGGTTGGCTTGGTCCCTACTTTAATGTGTTGCCGCTGGTCACCATTGTTTTGTTCATTATTCAGCAGAAGATGTTCACCCCGCCGCCTACGGATGAACAGCAAGTGATGATGCAGAGAATGATGAGTTTCATGATGATCTTCATGGGGTTCATGTTCTTTAAAGTTCCAGCAGGTCTTTGTATCTATTTTATTACTTCTAGTATTTGGGGTTTGGTGGAACGGGTTTTCATTCCCAAGCCGACGCTCTCTCAGGATGTGCTAGATGGCATTCAAAGCGAAATAGGTGCCGCGCCGGGCGGGGCTGTGATCGAGGGTAGTGTGAAGAAACCATCGGGTGTGACTAAAATTGATGAAGAGCAAAAGCGAGTGATGCGTGAAAAAGAACGCGAACGTGAACGTCGTTTGCGGGACAAGCGGCGAGAACCGTAGTCGATGTCAGCGGGTGTTAGGGCCTATGACGTGGGTGACACGATTGTCGCGATTGCATCTAGCGAGTCTAAGGTTTCGGTAGATTCGGCGTTTGGTACCGATGGATTGACGTCGGCATCGGCACCGGCATCGGCACCGGCACCGGCGTTGGCACCGGCGTTGGCACCGGCGTTGGCACCGGCGTTGGATCGTCGGCAACCGGATTGGCCTGCTTACGATGTGGCGGCAAGTCGGGGCATTGTGCGCCTGAGTGGACCAAGGGTTGTCGAGATTGTAAGTCAATTGTTTTTGGTTGACGGTCTAGGCAGCGACAATTCGCTTGCAGGTAATTCGCTTGTAGGTAATTTGCCTCCGTTCGAAAATTTTTCTCGGCGATATTCTGGCCGGATTTCTGTCGCTTTGGACGATGGCGCTGGTACCACCGTTCCGGCGGACTTATGGCTATGGCCTTCGGATCAAACCTACACCAAGCAACCCTCTGCGGAATTCCATTTGCTGGGTTTTCCAGTGGTCTTGGATCTTCTGGTGACGGCCTGTGTGAAATTGGGTGCAAGGCCGGCGGGTCCAGGTGAATTTACCATGCGAGCGTTCCTGGCTGGACGTTTAGACTTGGTTCAGGCCGAAGCGGTTCTGGGCGTTATTTATGCCCAGAGTCCCGATCAATTGCAGCGCGGATTATCGCAGTTGGCAGGCGGACTTTCGAATCCGTTGCAGAAACTGCGAGACGATTTGGTTCATGTTCTGGCTCACCTGGAGGCTGGCCTAGATTTTGTTGAAGAAGACATCGAATTTATCACACAACAAAAATTGTTGGACGATTTGCAGGAAGTTGCCGGGCAGGTTGCGAAACTGTTAACTCAATTGCGAAGTCGAACCGACTTGAAGAAATTGCCTCGGGTGATGTTGTTGGGGCCGCCCAACGCCGGCAAGAGCAGTCTGTTCAATTGTCTTAGCCTGCAACAGCAAGCCCTTGTTTCGGATGTCAAAGGCACTACGCGTGACTATCTGTCAGCGCAAGCAGTCTTTGGTCAACAGCAGGTAGAGTTGATTGATACCGCAGGACTGGAGCGGTGGCTTAATAATCTCGATTCGCTCGGTGTTGCTGATTGTGATGAAGATGGAATCGAAGCGACTTCCGAAGCTGGCCGGCGCGTTGGCAATAGCGAAATCGATGGCGATGAAATTGAACGGTTGGCCGAAAATGCCGCCCAGCGGTTACTTCCCACCGCAGACTTGGTTTTCCTGTGTTGGGATGTGGCTGACGGCCAGGAACGGTTGCAGTCGTGGTTACCGTTGATCGATCTTCGCAAGACGCTGCTACTGCTAACCAAAAGTGACTTGAAGAGGGCCGATTTTGACCCCGCCGCTTGGCATTGCCCAGGCCTACCTATGCAAGTCGTCAGTTCCATGACCGGTGATGGAATGGACGGTCTTCGCAAGTGGGCCAGCGGTCAACTGGCCCAGCATCGCAAGGGCGCCGAAGATTCCCAGGGGTTGTTAGCGGCCCGCACGCTGGAAGATCTGCAGCAAGTTTTCGATGCATTGTCAAATGCCATCGGAGCTTCCCTGATGTCAGCGGGAGAAGAATTAATTGCAGCCGAACTTCGCCAAGCCATCGACCATTTAGGGAAGTTGGTGGGCACTATTTATACCGATGATTTGCTAGATTCCATTTTCACGCGATTTTGCATTGGTAAGTGAGCCCAGAGGAAACGTTTTTGCATCTGCTGCGGACTGGGCAACGTTTAGGATTCGATTGGAAATTGAACAATTCGATTGGTCAGTGAACCGATGCCATTAATCGATATCGTGACTTGGTCGTCTGGCTGAAGTGTAAACGAACTGTCGGGTACAATGCCGGTGCCGGTCAGTAAGAACGCGCCGCTGGGAAACGTTTGATCCCGCCCTAACCAACCGATCAATTCATCGAACGACCTTGCCAGTTGAGTTGCAGAAACTGAATCTGCAAAAACTTCCACGTCTTGGCGTTTGATAGATAAACTGATTTCGATCTCTGCCAACGTTGGCATCGCGGAGGCCAATGTAACGCATGGCCCCAATCCGCAGCACTGGTCGTAGACTTTTGCCTGAGGAAGATATAATGGGTTATCTCCCTCGATATCTCGGCTACTCATGTCGTTGCCAATGGTAAAACCGACAAGTTCTAGTTGTGGGTTTAAGACCAATGTTAACTCAGGTTCGGGGACATTCCAATCGGCGTCGTAACGAATCCGCAGCGGTTCATTCGGGCCCGAGACTCGGTGCGGCGAAGCTTTAAAGAAAAGTTCCGGGCGCGGTGATTGGTAGACGCGATCATAGCAACTGGCTGCGGTTTCAGATTCTTCCATCCTGGCGGTTTGGCTGCGTTTGTAAGTGACGCCAGCGGCCCATACTTCTTGTTGGTCGATCGGTGCCAGAAACGAAACGTCTTCAGCTCGAATGGCGTCTTGGCTTCGTAGGGATGTTGCGAATGCTTCAGGTTGGCTATGGTGCAGTACGTCGGAGAGGCGGGCAACCCATTTCCCTTGATTCTTCAAGGCAAACACATTTTCATCTTCCCAGATCGCGACAAAAATATTTCCGTGATGATCAATTGCTTTGATAAGTTTCATGTGAGACTCGGGTGGGTTCAGAAGGCTTGATTGGATTGTCTTCAAGGCGAAAGTTGTTTGATGAAACCGCGACCGATGACAACCACTTCATCGCCTTGGATAAAGCAGTGTTCGGTTGGGTTGACTGGTCTGGGTGAATCCACGGCTTGGACCGCCACTAAGATGGAATCTTGCGATTGCTTCAGTTCTAACAGCATATCGTTAAAGGTGTGTCCGATCCAAGTGCAGGCAATGGCCCTCCGAGCAAAATTTTTGAATCATGAAAGCGCTGACGGTACCTGTGAACATTGCGAACACGGTTAAGCCCATGAACATGATCATCAAGGCCACTCATTTTCCGCCAAGTGTCTGCGGTTCGTGTGGTGTGGGTTCACCTGCAAACATCGAATAAGTACTGAACCAAAAGGCTTGCTCCAGCGACATCAACGGTTGTGCATTGTCGGCGGACTTTGCGAGTTCAATGTTTTCGAAGTAGAGGGATACGATGCCAATCAGTAATGCGTAAAAGACGACACCTAGAACCGCGATGTATTCGGCCAAACCCTTACGGAAAAAGTGTGGGTAGCGTTGACGCAAACCAGCGACCCCGCCCAGCAAGCGCAGCACGCAGCACGCGAATCAAGCGAATCAAGCGAAGTAGTTACAGAGCACGCGCCGATCGTAACCATCTTACTTGTGGAAGTGTTGCCAGGATTTCCAGCCAATCGTCAGTAAAAAAACGACGCAAGCTGGTCGCTGCCCACGCTTGAAGCGTTCATTCGATAATGAAGACTGCCGTGATCGTTTCGTGGCACCAATTCAACCATTGATAGTTTTGGTCGTGCTCGGCAATTCCCAGAGAATCGTAGTAGATATCGAGCAGTGTCATTAAGACACTGGCCAGTACCAGCAGACCAATTGCAATTTCGACAGCGGGTCGATTGAAGAAGGGTCTTAGCCTCTTGCGAATTCGCGCGATGCGACCGTTTGGTTTTTGCGTCTTGTTTTCCTCGCTTGGTTGGGTCAGAGAATTGGACGCGGGCGGAATCATGCGGCTCTTAATTATCTTCTGGTAAGCAAGTCTTGAATCCGACGCTTGAATCCGACGCTTGGAACCTTTGACGTCAATTATAAATTTAGTTCAAGTGCCGGTAGCTAGAGTGCAGAAAAGACTCTCTGAGTTATCAACGGTATTGTTTTTGCGATCGCCAGCGTTTGCTGTTGTTTGACAATGGTTGATGAACGCTTCGCCTGGAGCGATCAAACGGGAGCGATCAAGTGGTTGGCGGATCGTGGGTTACATGGTCAGCGCTGGGCTGGCCATGCGAATTCAATAATGAATGGAGGTGGAAATGGAATTTGCCCAATTTCCCGCCATAATTTCCTGCTGATATCGCAATCAAATCGAATTCGGTCGCCGCCAAAATGCCCTGCACCATGGCTTGTTGGATCGTCTCAGGATCAACCGCATCGATGACGATTTCGTAGGCGAAACGAACATTCTCTTCTAACTGCGTTTGGACTCGCCCGATCAACGAGGGACAGAACCCTTCATTAGTTGACGCGAAAAGGCTGGTGTATCGCGATCCTACTTTGCTTCCGCTTCTGGCGACTCCACCGGGAAAGGGAGCAATGGCGTCAGGCAAGTTTTGGATCGCCTGCACGGCTTTGATCGAAGCGGCCAGGACTTCTGCTTGATCATGACCTTGCATGATAAAATTGCCGCCGGCGACGCCTGCGGCGACACCCAGTGAGTCTTCAACGATAAATTCGCCGTCCATAACGGGGATTCGCCAAAACCGACGGCTGTCCAATTTCTTACTTTTTTGGAAGCCGTCCCCAAAATAACGTAGGTGTTTGCCGAGTGGAATTCGCCGCTCTTGGTCCGGTAATCCGTCAAAAACAGCGGTGGTTGGACAGGTCATTAAACATTGGCCGGTTCGTTTGACCAGCGCCTTGCCCAATGCCTCGGTGGAAGTTCCGAAGAACAGAAGGCTAACGCCTGGGCGACCGTCTGGCGTTTGCTCCGGCGTTAACCAACGGTCAACGCCTGCCTCGGCATCGCAGGCGATCACACTGCAGGCGTACCCCGAAACCGCATTCACGGCAGCATCTAGCCAATGAGAATCGATTGCGGTGACAATTAATTTGGCGTATTTCATGCCGAAAGCTTCGGCAAATGTATCAATGATCGTCGTGTTGGCGATTTGCAAAATAGGCTCCTGCCAAAAAACGAACGGTGGAAAACTGCAAATCAGGGAAACGCCGCGGACAATTACCAAAATTTGCCATAGCGATTGCCGTGTGACCATAGCTCTTGGGCAGCGAACGTCACAGTAGCTAGTGCCCTAATAAAGGGGTGCGACAAATATGTCTTTTGGGTCAGATGCGAGTCAGGATGCTCGGGTTGCGGCGAACCCAAGCTGAATTCTATACTACAATACAAGCCGTTTTGCCGATTTATAGCCCCTTATCGTAGCGTCTGCGGGTTGATCCTGTCGATGATGGTTGCGGGCAATCGGGGCCTGCAGTTGGGGAGGCACCTCGATTTTGGTTCTGGTTTCGATTCTTAATCGGATTTCGGTCGGTGAACTTTAAGGTGGGCCGGCGTCAGTTTAAACGCTTGTTTTGCCGGATGTCGCCTCCGGGCATACGGTTGTTGATTGAATGTGCGGCGACGTTCCAGTCGCATAAGACGCTGTGAATCATTCGATGATGGTTTCGGTAAAATGCCTGGGCAGTGAAGAATTGGAAGTCCGTCCGAAAGTTCAGCAGGGAAGATGCTGTACCAGTTGCCCCCTGTAACGATTGCATAAAAGTTCACCAGAAAGTGATCTTCACTCATGTCAGAGAATGTTTCTTTTCTTCAGAAGCACGAATTCCTTTTACGACGCCTGCATTCGTTGTCAGGGCTGGTACCTGTTGGCCTTTATATGTGTGTGCACCTGGTGACCAATGCGTCTATTTTGAACGGCGTTGAGTCGTTTCAAAACCTCGTTTACCAAATACATTCGTTGGGCAACGCGCTGGTGTTTGTCGAGTGGGCATTTATTTTTGGGCCTTTGCTGTTCCACGCAATTTTCGGGGTGGTGATCGCTTATAGCGGGCAATTCAACACCAACCGTTATAGCTATACCAATAACTGGCGTTATGTGGCCCAACGGGTCACCGGCATGGTGGCCTTTTTCTTTATTGTCGCGCACGTAGCCCACATGCATGGTTGGTTTCACGTTGGATTCTGGGAAGACCTGATGCACAGCGTGGGTCTGGCCCGTTTTCGTGCGTATAACGCCGCTAGTACCGCAGCTTTAGCACTTCAGTCGAATATTCTTTGGCCAATTTTGTACATCATTGGAATTGCCAGTTGCGTATTTCACTTCGCCAACGGGCTGTGGACGATGGGGATCACGTGGGGCGTTTGGACCACTCCCAAGGCCCAACAGCGTGCGAATTACATAGTTAGTGGGATCGGCGCCTTGGTCCTGTTGATTGGCTTTAGTGCGTTGGGCGGCTTCTGGAATTTGAACGCGGTAGAGGCCGAAAAAATTGAAAACAAGATGTATATCGAGAGCGTTAAGTCTGGTCGCATTACCGCCAACGAGAAGAAGTTGAGCAGCCCTAATTTAGTCGAACAAGAAGAAAAGCAATCGTCAGAATAGATTGACTTGTTTGGATGGGGCCACCGTGCTGCAGCCATGGTTGTCGGGCTGGGTAGTTGAGTGGCGGTAGGGTTTGCGGTTAATCCAGCGGAGCGCGAGTCGTGTCCGTCATTCAAATTGACTAGAAAGATACAGTGCTATGTCAGAACAACGAGTAGTCGTAATTGGTGGCGGATTGGCCGGTCTGTCGGTAACCATGAAGCTGTGCGAGTTGGGTATTCCAGTCGATCTGGTCAGTTTAGTACCCGTGAAGCGGTCGCACAGTGTTTGCGCCCAAGGCGGCATTAACAGTTGTAACGATGCGACGCGGCAATTAGGTGACACCGAATGGCATCACTTTGATGATACCGTTTACGGCGGCGACTTTTTGAACCACCAACCGCCCGTTAAGGAAATGTGCGAATGGGCCCCAAAGGTGATCGATTTGATGGACCGCCTGGGAGTGCCCTTCAACCGGACTGAAGAAGGCTTCTTGGATCGTCGTCGTTTCGGTGGCACTTTGTTTAAGCGAACGGCGTTTGCCGGGGCCACCACTGGCCAGCAACTGTTGTATGCGTTGGATGAACAAGTTCGCCGTTGGGAAAGTGAAGGTCAGGTTCGCAAATTCGAGCATTGGGACTTCCTGGCCCCTGTCTTGGACGACCAGGGTAAGTGCCGCGGCGCTGTCATCCAAAACTTACACACGATGGAAATTCAAGCCTTGCGAGGGGACTCGGTTGTGATTGCAACGGGCGGTCCGGGCTTGCTTTACGGCCGGTCGACGATGAGCGTGATGTGCACTGGAAGTGCGGCCAGCCGTTGCTTCCAAGCGGGTGCCAAATTTGCAAACGCAGAATTTATACAAGTCCACCCAACCGCAATTCCAGGTGCAGACAAGTTGCGTTTGATGAGCGAGTCGGCACGTGGCGAAGGCGGCCGAGTGTGGGTTCCACGAACGCCTCAAGACCCGCGTGCTGCCAAGAGTATTCCAGAAGATGAGCGTTATTATTTCTTAGAGGAACGCTATCCTGCTTACGGGAACTTGGTGCCCCGGGATATTGCAACCCGCGAAATTTTCGATATCTGTGTGAACGAGGGTCTAAGTGTCGAGAAGGACACGATGTGCGTCTATTTGGATTTGACACATATTCCTCGGGCCGAATTGGACCGAAAACTAGGCGGCATCTTGGAGATTTATGAGAAGTTCCAGGGCGTCGACCCTCGCGAAGTTCCCATGAAAATTTTCCCCGCGGTTCACTATTCGATGGGTGGACTTTGGGCTGATTATGAAAAGAGTGCGTCAGGTGGCTTGGTGGTCGGTTCGCCAAGGAATCAGCAAACTAACATCGAAAATCTTTACGCCATCGGTGAGTGTGACTATCACTACCATGGTGCGAATCGATTGGGTGCCAATTCATTACTCAGTTGCATTTTCACCGGCTTGGTAGTTGGCCCTGGAATTCAAACCAAGTTAAGCAAGCAGAAGAATAACGCTGCGGATCTGCCAAGTGAGCTATTTGACAAAGCAGTGAATGCCCAAAAAGTGCGTCATCAAGAGTTGTTGGACCGCCCTGCCAGTGACGAAAATCCCTACCAGATTCACAGCGAACTGGGCGATGTGATGACTCGTGCGGCGACCGTGGTTCGACGCAACGAGCAGTTGCGGGCGGCTTACGATACGGTTTGCGAACTAGAGAAGCGCGCGGCCAAAGCGTCGTTGACCGACACGGGGTCGTGGACGAATCAGAACGTCGTGTTCACAAAATCGCTAATGGACATGTTCCCGCTTGCCAAGACCTTGTTGAAGGGTGCCTTGCAACGAGACGAGTGCCGAGGTGCTCACTTTAAGCCAGACTTTGCGATGCCTAGCTTGAAGTCGGAAACACGCGAAGGCCGTTTGGTGGAAGCCGAAGCCTGGTGTGATCGCTTCCAAGAGAATACTGAGAAGTGGTTGAAGAGTTCGGTCGCCTCGTACATCAACGGTACGCCAGAAATTGTTTACGAAGATGTGGATACTTCGTCGATTCGCCCCCGCCCAAGGTTGTATGGTTTGGTGGGTGCTGAGGAAATCGAAATCGTTTGGAAGCGTCGAATGAAAGAGATGGACGAGGCTGAGAAAGCGATGGAAACGGCCAACGTTTAAGCTTCATTACCAACTTGCTGGTTCGTCGGAATCAGCACAGTTGAATTGAAGCTGGAATGTTGGTCCCTGCACTGCCAGTGCCCGCATAGTTTAGGTTCCCGGATAGTTAAGTTTCCGCATATAGCACGCCGTGCCAAATGCGTTTTAACGAAATAAATTGACAAAGGTCATGATCATGATCGCTAATGCAAGTAAGCCAAACAAGACAATTAAGCTTCGAATTAAGCGGCAAGATGGGCCAGGCAAGCCTGGGTATTGGGAATTTCACGAAGTTCCCTATGAACCCAATATGAATATCATCAGTGCATTACAAAAAGTTGCTCGTAAACCAATTACAAAAACTGGCAAGACGGTCGCGCCCGTGGCTTGGGATTGCGGCTGCCTAGAAGAGGTGTGCGGGTCGTGCACGATGGTGATCAACGGCAAGGTACGGCAAAGCTGTTCAGCTTTGATTGACCGGTTGTTGGAAGATTCGCCCAGTGGCGAGATCGTGCTGGAACCGATGAGCAAGTTTCCTGTTGTGCGTGACTTGGTGGTGGACCGTTCACGCATGTTTGAAACCTTGAAAAAGCTGAAGTCCTGGGTTGCCGTTGACGGCTACTACGACATGGGACCAGGGCCGAAGCAAAGCCGTAGCCATCAGGAAGCGTCGTACCCACTAAGCGAATGCATGAGCTGCGGGTGCTGTGTCGAAGCGTGTCCTCAGTTTTCGAAAGTGGAAGTTACCCGCGAACCCAACGAACCGCTTGAAGCTTATAAGGAACGTCAAAAGAATGCACTTGAAGGCACGTTCGTCGGGCCTCAAGCGATTAGTCAAGTGATCCTGTTTAACAACAATCCAACCGGTAAGTTCATGAAGGACGAACGTTTGGATGCATTGACCGCTCCTGGTGGTATCCAAGAGTGCGGCAATGCCCAGAACTGCGTTTCGGTCTGTCCGAAGAAAATTCCATTGACCACTTCGATCGCCCAGGCAGGACGAGCAACGACGATTCATGCGTTTAAGAAATTTTTCGATCTATAGTCCGCCAGAAGCAAAACTTGGAAACCGAAGCACAGGCCGGGATTTATTCTGACCTGTGTTTTTTTACGCGCACGCAAAGATGCAAGCTCCAGCCAAGGTGTAAGAAACCCCGGGATGATCGCCACAATCCCAATCGTCCGCAATTGCGCAATCTCAGCCGCGAATGGAAGAACATCCTCCGAACGACCATTATTCAGCTGCGTTTACATTTCCCAAGTTGAGGATCGGGTGGAGTGTTGTTTGGCTGAACCTGTGGTCGCTCGCGTGTCAGTGGTTTCGTCGCGTTTCGGCAATCGATATGGATTTGTTCAATCAGTTTCGTCAAAGTCGTAGAAAAACGTCGACATTTCTGAAATAGGATCTAGGTTTTGAAGTCCGGGAGTCGATTTTAAAACCAGACAGAAGAATCCTGTGGCATCGGGCAAGCAGGGACGCACGGACAATCAATCGGAGGCCAAACAGATGTCTGGAATCGGAAGCTTAGGGGCGTCCTCTAGAATTGGTCCTATTTATGAAATTTCTCAAACTAGGCAGGTGCAGCCAGTTGAAAGGAAACCGCAAGAACGTTCCGAAGTTTCTTCGCGTCGTGAAGCCCGTCTTGCTGAATCCTTGTCAGTTGCCGGGATTGATGCTGCAACCGCTGAAGCGATTAAGACAGATCTGAAGTCGGTACTGGAAACCAGTTTTTCGGCAGGCAAGCGTAGCCCAGAATCCGTCAAAGAAAATGTGGATGCGGTGTTCACGAAATACAATCTAAGTGCAGAAGAAATCCTTGGTGCTCCCACTGGCCCTCAGGGTGGCCAAGAACTTGGCCGTGCCGGTGGGCCACCTCCTCTACGGCAAAGCGAACCCTTCAGATCGGGTTACCACCAAGATGCAGCCGAATATGATGACCTGCTAAGTTTAGTCAAGACTTTTGCTGAGAAAGGTACCGCTGCGTCGGACTTGGCTCAGACCGTGCTTGATGCACTTTATGGATTCGACGAAACGGCTTAAGTGAATTTGACTTTTGGGTCGCCCTGGCGGGCTGCGAGCATTTTTCCAATTGGCTTGCGATGAAGTCTTCGTGAAAACTGCCAGCCGCTTGAACGGGTTCGAATTCATACCGTTTGGAATGAGGGGTTGCTAGTCTAGGGATACTCGTGGTCGGTCGATCATTCGGCTAGATTTGATTATTGTTTCGACCCAAAGCTGCTTCGACCGAAGGCTGCGATGGCGGAATTTGTGAAGCAACTGTCTTTAGTGCTCGCTCAAGTTTCACTGCCATTAGCCCGAGAAGCCAAACGGATCGGTTGTGTCACTCGGATCTGCTTTGGTTTCAACATTGGCTGGCACGGAATTGTTGTCTACGGCAGCGACTTCGGTAATCGTTCCGCCTTCTTTTTGGATCATCGGACCCGTTGCGTTGTCCAGCAAGCTAGAGCCAATCAAGCGAACCTTGGCAACCGATTCGGTGCGTAGCTGGGTTTTCTGATTGTCACCCAACAAGCAGCTGTTGATATCTAAGTGGCTGCACCCACCCACGCTGACGCCGCTTCTGCCGTTGCCGCGCGATGTTACACCTATAAGCTGCGTGTTGCGCACGTTGTCGTGAGCGTTAACGCCGTCTAGCCAGAATCCTTGGATGACTAAGTTTTCAATGGAAACATTTTTGACGCCGTATAAAGTGATGCCCGTCTGCAGGTAGGCATGGCTAAGGGCGTAAGCGTCAGGAAGTAAATTGTCATCGGTGCGAAAGTAGATGTTGCCCTTGATTAGGGTCCAACTGCGCGGTTGCAACTGTGACAGGCTTTCGAAATCCAAGGTTTGAAATTTCGCAGGGCGATCTTTCAGATACAGCATCTGAAACGCTCCATGATTTGGGCGAAACTTGAACAGGTTCTTCTCAACCAACTCCCACTTTCTAGCGGGAGTTAACATAGTTCCGCTAAGCGTGGAGCCATTTCCGATCAAGCGAAACGGCAGGCTGGCAAGTCCTGAATTTTTTCCACCAGCGAAAGACAGGCTTTCGCGATAGGGTGACGAAGTTTTTGCCAGTACGATCGTGTCGCCGATATTCGCAGCGTTCAAAGCCCGCTGAATGGTTCGAAATGGCCCTGAGGCCGATGTTCCCAACGTCGCGGTCAAGCCACTGTTTGAATCTTGGCCAACTTCGTTGTCGACATACCACACGCTACCCATGGCGAACGAAGGAACCACTAGCATCACAAGCAGCACCAAAATCCACGATCGAAATTGACCATGAAGCGTGGAAGTGCGTAGATTTCTGGGACAGGCTAAGTTGCGGGAATGCATGGCGTTGGGCCTCTTGGAACGGTGCGACTATCAAATTGAGTCCGTTATTGGTGAATCATCGGTCAGCCTACCGATATTTATCAGAAGGATTTATGATAGTTGCGAAGTGGTACGCCGTTTTTTCGTTAGGTGAGGATTGACCTGCTTTTGCTGTTTAGGCAGTGGGTGGCTTCTTGGCAGGCTTTAACGTCTGAGTAGAATTTGTCGGTGCTTGGCGGTGGTGCTTGGCGGTGGTGCTTGGTGTTGTGAACAAATGCAGGGCAAGGAGTGTCGAAGACAAGGATTCTCTTTGATCGCGATCTGAATCAGTACTTCCATTTTTTGCAACTTTGGGCACTAGAGTTTTCGGCAATCGATTGCCGTTTCATTTTTAGAAATAATTTAGAACTATGGCGAACATAAGCGATATCTTTTCGGAATTGTCTTGGCGAAATTTAGTGTACCAATCCACTTCCGATAAACTACAAGCTTGGCTTGCTGCCAAACCGCGCGCGGTTTATGCGGGGTTTGACCCCACCAGCGATTCGCTGCATGTTGGCAGTCTTTTGCCTTTGATGATGCTGCGCCGATTTCAAAAAGCGGGGCATAAGCCGATTGCGCTGGTTGGCGGCGCGACGGGGTCGATTGGCGACCCCAGTGGCAAGAGCCAAGAGCGCAAGTTGCAATCACTGGAACAAATTCAAACTAATATCGATGGCATCAAAGTTCAAATGCAACAGATGCTAGACTTTCAGGAAGGCGACAGCGGAGCCATTCTTGTGAATAACCACGATTGGATTAGCAAGTTCTCTTACATTGATTTCTTGCGGGATGTGGGCAAGAATTTTCCAGTCAACGTGATGCTGGGGAAGGATTCGATAAAGAATCGTTTAGAAAATCCAGAGGTAGGAATCAGTTACACCGAATTTAGCTACATGTTGTTGCAGGCTTATGACTTTGTTCACTTGAATCGTAACTACGGTTGCGAATTGCAAATCGGAGGCAGCGATCAATGGGGCAACGTGACCGCCGGTATCGACTTGGCACGCCGGATGCACGGGGCTGAAGTTTTTGGAATGACCTGCCCGTTGTTAACCAAGTCGGATGGAACGAAGATGGGGAAAACCGAATCGGGTGCGATTTGGTTGGATGCTAAGAAGACCAGTCCGTATCAGTTTTACCAATATTGGTACAACGTGGCGGATGAAGATGCAGGGCAGTGTCTGCGATTCTTGACAGAACTGTCAGAAGAAGAGGTCCTGCATTTGGATCAGTGCCGAGTGGATGATTCGCAGAAACGCGAAAGTCAGACTCGTTTGGCCCAAGAGGTGACTCAAATGATTCACGGCGCATCTGGATTAGCCAAAGCGGAAAAGGCAACCACGATTTTCTTCGGTGGTGCGATTGATGGATTGGATGACGAAGATTTAGGGCAAATTTTTTCGGATGTCCCTTCTAGTCAGGTGCCGCGAGCCACTTTGGAGCAAGGGATCTCGATCCTAGACGCCTTGGTCGCCGCCAAATTAGTCAAGAGCAAAGGAGAGGCTCGGCGCACCGTAGCGCAAGGGGGAGCGTATTTGAATAATCACCGGATCGAAAATGAAGAGCATAGGGTTTCGTTGGAAGATCTGGTTAGCCAAACCATGCTGGTGTTGCGCGCTGGCAAAAAACGCTATGCACTGTTGCGAACCATCTAGCGGTCGTCGTTGAAACGCAAAGCGACTCAGACGGGCTTGCGAAAAAGATTGGCGGGGCTATTCGGTTTGCAGTCGGTTGGTGTGACTGGTTTACCAAGATACTTCCATTTGGTTGACCACTTGCCGCGCCAAACGCTGGACTAATTCTTGTTGTGCCGTGGTGATGGACTGCCCTGCTTCGGGAATAAAATTGGTGTCCTCGGTCAGCGTGATGACACGTCTTTGGGCCAGCGGGGTTCCGCAGCGGTCGGTCCAAGTAAATTCCACTTGGTTGCTATAGCTGATGTCGCGACCTTCATCGTTGATGCTCTCAACTTGAATGCTCTTCCTGTCTTGGACAAGTCGGCCACGTAGAAAACTGTCCGCCGATGCTGAGTCGGCAATCTGATAGGGCGTGCGAACCTGCACTTCTTTGGCGATTGCTTCGGTTAACCACTGGCCAAGTCCACGACGATAGGTGTCATTTTCAAACATCTGAATATGAACCGAATGAACGTTCGGGGCGTGCAGGGTCGCATTGCCAAATTGATACATCGCACAACCTGTCGACCAAAGCACCCCTACCAGCATTGTTAATGCAAGGAGAGCGACAGTTTTCGAATTGGTTTGTTTGTGCATCATCAGACGGTAGTTCTTAGTGCAAGATGCCTTGGAGTAACGATTTCTATTTCAAGGAACCGGTACGAATCAAAGGTCGAGTGCTTTGAGGCGTTGGGAACATGTCAACTAACCATTTTACCGGTTGTTCTGATTCCAGAGGTTTTCCTTCAAGCGTGGCCGCCTTTTCGTGGGCGATTTTGGCGACATCCGTTTCAGGATATTCTTCAACCAGTTTACGCAGGTAAATCAAGCCTGCCTGATTTTCGCCACGTTTGATATAGTAGTCGGCAAGTTCTAAATCTCTTTCGGCCAGCATGTTCCGTATGCTGCCTGCCTGTTCGGCCAATTGATCTTGAATCTTTTCTGACTCTTCAGGGAATCGCCGCAAGATCATACGAAGCACCTCTTCGGCTTGCTTAAGTGCCAAGCCGTCATAATTCTTGCCATCATAGAGTGCCAGGCGACTTTGAAATTCCATTAGGTGTGCGTTGAATTGATGGTCACTTCCGGGGTAGTTGTTTCGCAAGTCCGAAAAAGTCTCGGCGGCTTCGAAATATCGCATCGAATCAAACAGTGCTTTGCCCAGCGCGAACGTAGAATCGTCCGCTAACTTGCCTGTTGGGTCATCAAGTCGGATCCGTTCGTAAATGCGACGACCTTCGCCCGAAATATCCTTCAGCGGCAATCGTTCATCGGTAAAGTTAACCGCCTGGGTCACCACGTTTCGCGACTGGTCGACGCTTAACCAGTACTGAGCGATAGCAAATCGGTGCGATTGTACTTTGTCCAGATAGCGAGTTGACGGATACAGTTCGGCTAGGCGTTCGTAGGTCTTATTGGCGTCAGGATAGTGATTTGCAAAAAAGTAACATTCGCCCAGCAGAAATAAGGCGTCCTCTTCGATGACCGAATCCGCCCATCGATCGGCCGCTAATTTCAAAGGAGCGATACCCTGGAGGAATGCCTCCTGCGTGGCATCGTCGTTGGGTGAATCTTTCCAAAGCACGACCGCTTCAGCATAAAGCTTTCGACCTTCGATCAAAGCATTTTCTGCCGTTTCACGGTTTGGCCCGTGCCCGACGATTTTCTTAAAGGTGTTTGGTAGTTTCTCTGGTGCAAAGTCTTTGAACTTAATCGATGAATCTCGCCGTTCGGCATAGTATTCGTCGGTTGGATCGCCGGCGTTCCATGCGCGCTGCCCGCCCGCAATGCGGCCAGAGGGAACCATGCTTAGTTCATCGCGGGTCATCGATCGGTCGGTTAACGACGTACAACCTACGGCGGAAATGGACACAAGAGTCAGCAAGAAAAACTTGAAGACAACACGCTTTGACATTGCTGTACCTGGCGAATGAAGAAACATAGTTCCCGCATCCCTTTGGCTTGGGCGTTTGTGACGAGGTAGGCTGCAACCAGGGCGGCAGCCAACGATATTTTTGTTGGGCATCTCTTCCATGATCTGCTCAATACCTAAATTGTGAAAACGGGGCAAGTTCCGTTTTGTGTGGACTTTAGAAAAAACGAAACCAGGAACGAAGGTCAGGTCGGTATTCTTGCAGTCCCAAGCCCCTTGCCGTTGAAATTCCTACAGCCCGCAGTTCTAATTTCAGGCATTATTTTCGCTCAAAATATCGCTGCTGACATCTCGGCCGCTAGCACTTCATGATTGGTCTGGGCGGGTCAACGTCTTCTTTTCCTTGGCCACAATTTGGCGAACAGCCGACTGTAGTTTTAGTTTTCGATTTAGCAGCATTCTCCAGTGACTGTCCATCATTGATCGAAGGTTGGAATCGATAGCACCTGCGGATTGTTGCCGCCAAAGTTGATCGTCTTGGTTTTGGAATGTTCGCAACAGCTTTACCGCTTGCGGCGTAAGTTCAACCAATTCGCGCCGACCCGACGCACACTGGGAGCACAACAAACTGCTGTCCAGTAAGCTAAAGTAAAAGCGGTTATTTTTTTCGCTGAAGGCTCGCCCGTTTTGGCTGTATTTGGTTGGTGACGAGGGATGATTTTGTAGCTTGGTATTTGCCTGGCTTTGGGTACCGGTCAAGTTTCGAGCGTTTACCGCTCCTCGAATGTTGCTGGGTAGTTCTGCTTTTTGCGAAGAAAGCGGGCCAATGTCGTTGACATAGATTTTTTGATCGCAATTGGAACAGTGCGTCAAACCCAAACCGTGTCCCAATAGTGAAAGTGCTTGCAATTCGAATCGCAGCAGGATCGCACTGACGGGTTGGAATAGGAAATCGGTCTCGGGTCGTTGCAAGTCATCCAATGTACGAACGGTTTGGTCAAACAATTCGGGCAAACTTTGGTGTGGTTCTGTCAATTCCAATAAAAGTTCTGCGATATAGTAGCCAGCATAAAGTCGTGCCAGCGACCATTGGCAGGGGCGAAAACGGCGTTGTAACTTGGCCTCGGTGAGTAGGTCTAGATTGGAAGATCGGCGAGGTAGGAACATAACTTGCGAGAGTGAAAGCACGTCGATCGCGCCAAAGAAAGGGCCTTTGGGGCGTCTAGCTCCCTTGGCCAGCGAACTAATTTTGCCGCTGCTCTTGGTCAATAAGGTGATGATGCAGCTGGTTTCACTGTAGTCGACGGCTTTGAGAATGATGGCGAGTGTTTTTTCGGCGCTCATGGTCATTCACTCTTCTATTCGCCTAAGCCCGATTTGAAGGGCCTCCCAACTGGGCTTGTTTGGGGGCTGGTGGTCACCGAATTCCGGCAAGCATGCGTCTGGACGGACTGTTTCAGAAATGATCGTGTGTGTGCTTTGGAAAAGAAAAATCGACGTGGGATCTTACCGTTTTTCAGCCAAGGGTGACTGAAAAATCGGTAAAGTGATAGCAAACCACGGTTACCAAGGGAAACTGTACCAGGGACGGCCGATTGTCGATCAAACTTGGTGCAGTCTATACTGCGAAACTGGGTATGGCGAGGTTGCTTTGGGTGGCCGCCATGTCCTTAATTATCGAGTATAAAAGAATTAACGTGAAGGTAGTCAAAAGTGAGCCAAGTTTGGTTTGATCGGTGTAAAGAAATTTCGCAGCGACTGTTACTGCTGAAGGACAGTCTTTGACTACGATCAAAATGTGAGAGAAATCAGTATCATCGAACAGCAAATGGCAGCCGATGGGTTCTGGGACAATCAAGAGACCGCTCAGGAGACCATTGGTCGCTTGAAGTCATTGAAGTCCACGACCGGTTCGCTACGAGGGCTACTGGCTTGTATTGAAGAATTGCCCGACCTGCTTGAGATGGCAGTAGAGGATAAGTCCTTGGCCGATGAAGTAGTGGCTGAATTGGACAAGGTTGAAAAGCAATTGGACGATTTGGAACTTCGCGCGCTGTTAAACGGTCCTTATGACCAAGCGGGTGCGATTTTAACCATCAACGCGCGGGACGGCGGTACCGATGCCAATGATTGGGCGGAAATGTTGTTGCGGATGTATTCTGCGTGGGCGAAAGACCAAGACTTTTCGCTGGTTTTGCTTGATCGCCACGACAATGAAGAAGCGGGCATCAATCAAGCGACGTTAGCAGTGCGTGGCCCAATGGCTTACGGCTATTTGAAAGGCGAAACGGGACTTCATCGTTTGGTCAGAATCAGTCCGTTTAATTCTGAAGGCAAACGTCAGACCAGTTTTGCGGCGGTGGATGTTTCACCGGAAGTTTCGGACAACGTTGAAATCGATATCGACGAAGAAGACGTCCGGGTTGATACGTATCGCGCAAGTGGGGCCGGTGGTCAGCATGTTAACAAGACCGACAGCGCTGTTCGTTTGACTCACTTGCCGACCAATACCGTGGTTCAATGTCAAAGTGAACGAAGTCAGCATCAGAACCGAGCGCAGGCATGGAAGATGTTGCGAGCGAAGATGGCTCGATTGGAAGAAGAGCGACGTGAGGAGGAGGAAGCGGCCAAGTACCAAACGAAGACTCGAGTGGGTTTTGGTTCTCAAATTAGAAATTACTTTCTGCATCCGGATCAGCGAGTAAAAGACGTGCGAACAGGTTTTGCGATGGGAAGCTTTCACGCCGTTTTGGCGGGTGATATTCAAGGATTCTTGGATGCTCATTTGGCTTGGAAGGTGAAGAATGGACAAGTGGCTGGTGATGACTAATTTTGATTTGGGAATGACGTGAGTAAAGATTTTGAAGTGCGATCGGCTATCGGCAATGCAGTGGATGCGCCGGCTATCGTTCTGAAGTTTTGGAAAGTCGGAGACCGCTTCGTTCATCGCATCGCTGTGGAGAACCATGCCGGTTTGGTGGATGCGCAGCTTCTGTCGATCGAAGGCAATGATACGCAGGACTCACCGGAGAGCCCGCCAGTCCAAGATCTGTCGATTGAAAAACGACCCTCCTCGACCGTTGCCTTGGGCGTAGGGATGGCTGGCGAAACGATTTGGTCGATTAGTTTCGAAGCGATGTTAGGGACGGGACGCATTGTCTGTGACATCGCCTGTAACCCGCGTGGTCAGATGCCTGACCCCAGAAGTATGTATCAACTGCAAAGCGGTGTGGGCGAACCTCTGGCTGGGCAGTGGGAACTGTTGGACTCGATTGATTCAGCGGTTGCACAAAGCGGGCGTCGCATCGGGCCGTTGTGTGTCGTACCCATTGTTAATTCCGCTTCACCTACGCAGATTACGACCAGCGGCAGCATCTTAAGCATCTGTCGCGATAGTTTGCCAGAGGCGTTAGACACTCGCCAAAACTTGCGTTGGGGCTACGAATTCCAGTTGTCTTGAATCGCTGTGCGGATCTGCTTGTGTTTGTTAGGAATCCGACGCATGTTTGGAAGGGGCGATGAACTTAAAAGTGGCCGCGGTTCTTGGTGTTGGCCCTTGTTTGAGGAGTGAAGCAAATCGAAGAGTCGTTTCAGCACTGTGACCAGTAATTGGTATGTTTCTTGCAACACATTTTTCTTGGCCGGTTTTCCGCCAGCATTGCAGGCGTGAATCAAACTCAGCGTTGGCGGTAGAGTGTTTAGCATCACAGTGTTTAGCGTGAGAGTGTTTAGCATCACAGTGTTTAGCGTGAGAGTGTTTAGCATCACAGTGTTTAGCGTGAGAGTGTTTAGCATCACAGTGTTTAGCGTGAGAGTGTTTAGCATCACAGTGTTTAGCGTGAGAGTGCTTTGCCGTAAGGTGCTTTTCGGGCCTTTGACGCCGTTGATTCGGGGTGGACAGCCCTGCGTCAAGTTTTGCGGCTTGTGGGGCAGGATTACTTGGTTGTGTTTGCATGTCCTGCAAAGATTTTGAAACAGGCTGCGAATATTGCTTTGTCCCGGGCGGATTAACAAGGTCAGTCAAGCGATGGTTTTCGGACTCTTGTGCCCCTCGCGCAGGCACGTGTTGGCGCCCTAATGGACGCGTTTGCCGGTTATTCGAAGATTGATTAAGCAGTTAGTTGAAGCGAGCCTTTGGGTGAGCATTTTTGGGAGAGATACAATGTTCTACGGCATGGATTACATCTTGCTGGTCATCGTTCCGTCGATGATCTTGTCGGGCGCTGCCAGTTGGTTGGTACAGGCTGCTTTTAATCGCTACAGCAAAGTTGGGACTCGGCGCGGCTACACAGGAGCCCAGGCAGCCCAATTGTTACTTGATCGAGCGGGAATTCATGACGTGCAAGTGGTTGCTGTGGCTGGGCACTTAACGGATCACTACAACCCAGCGACAAAAACACTGGCACTTTCACAGAATGTCTATGGCAGTAATTCCGTGGCGGCTATTGGCGTGGCAACGCACGAAGCGGGGCATGCGATTCAAGATGCCGTGGGTTACGTTCCTTTGAAGCTGCGGGCTTTGAGTGTGCCAGCGGCCGTGGTTGGTGGTCAACTGGGTCCAATTGCGATGATGGTGGGCCTGTTTCTGCTGACTGCTGTTCCTGTCTTTGGGAAAGTGGTGTTCATTGGCGGAGTGGTCCTGTTTTCCGGCGTGTTGCTGTTTCAATTGATTACCCTGCCGGTCGAGTTCAACGCTAGTTTGCGTGCTCGCCGTTTGGTGGTCGAGGCGGGGATCGTGGATCAGCAAGAACGCAGTGGCATCGACAAAGTCTTGACGGCGGCGGCGTTAACTTATGTGGCTGCGGCGGCGACAACCGCATTGACCTTGTTGTACTACTTGATGCGGAGCGGATTGTTGAATCGTCGGGATGGTTAAGTTTCCGGATACGGGCAGAAAGCGATGTATGGACTCGCTAGCGGATTGAAATCTGCCTAGTTGGGCTTCGGTTTTCGGGATACATTTACCGACGTCTCGTTTCCTGCCAATGCAATCTGCCGATGCAACCTGGCATGTCATTTTCTCCGGCTAAGCGATAATCCAGGGCGTGATTCTGGATTCTCAGGGGATGCAGGAAACGAAATTCAGGACATTTGCCAGTTTCAGCCCTGTTGGACAATCCAAGTCTGGCTTCTCAAGCAATTCAATGGGGCGTGATTCGGTTACGATTCAAAGAATGGCGTCGGATTTGCGAGGCGTTTGGGCTGCGATGTTCTTTGTGAGCTGTATGTTTTGGCATGGGGATTGGCGAATCTTGGGTCCCATGTGTTTTGCGTGGAATAAGTCCTGACTTGGCATCGCTCTGAATTTGGATCTACGAACCAAAGTAAGTTGATCCAAGCTGCGAAATTTTTGTCCAACGGTCGTCCAGTCCGTTTGGGTGCATGCTTGACGTTTGGCGGCCAAGGATTGGCTGCTTATTCGTTGGGCGATTGAGAGAAAATAAATGTTGGGACAAGGAAGTCCTACAACTAGAAATTTGGTCATTGGCTGGGGATCACTTTGGCCTCATTGGGCGGTGTATTGCCTAGTGGTTGGGACCAGTTTCGCCGCAGCGGTTTCTTGCGGGGCACCGCTGGCTACTGCCTATTGCCTCAGCCAGCTCCTGACGCCTCAACGCCTGACGCCTCAACGCCTGACGCCTCAGGGAGTGCCAGCTCAGGAAGTTCAGGCCAAAGACGCCCCGTTGAAGCCAAGCGGTGATGAAGTTGGCCTCAACCGTTTCTCGCCGTTTCCCCTGGCAATCGATACTGCGGGTCGGCCCGCCACGGGTGGCTTGAACGCCCAAAACCCAGCGGATCGGTTGCCCCTGGGAGACAATGAATCTGAGACTTCGCCCAGGCGATTACCCGTCCGGTTGAGATTTACTTGGGGCGGTGCCAAGGCTAAAAAATGGCAAGGCCAATTTCGAATCGTCACCAAAGACGCCGCGATCCATCAGGGCCAGCAGGCAATGCATTGGCGTGATTTGACGTTGCTTTCGATCGATAGTGACGCGCCTGGATCGGTATTCGTGGATGAGTTGGGATCGATTCAAGTCAAACCGACTCACGCGTTGACCTATTCCAGTTTTCAAGTTGACTGCGTGGCAGACGTGGAAACGTCTGAGTTGGAAATTCAATTTTTTGCGACGGAAGAACCGTCGGCCGTTTTCCGACAAACATTGGATTTGCAGCAGTTAGTCACGCAGTCATGGAATACTGCGCTGGATCAGCAGGGGAATGGACTGTGGATTGAGCGCCCTTTAGAAGATCGTCTGAGGTTTGACCTGAATCGACCTGCCGCCAAAGCAGCTGATGTCTTTCGCAGTGGCCAGGCGTTTAACGTTTCGATTCATCCCAATCATTTGAACTTGCCCAAGGCGACCCAGGTAAAGTATCACTTGCGTCTGATGGAGGTTTCCAGTCAGCCCAAGCAGGTTTGGGAAGATCGCGGCGAGGTTTCTTCGTCTGAAGTAGGTGAATTGGATACCTTGGGTCCCTATCCCATGATTGCCGGTCCCAAGGTGGGTGTTTACCAATTGCAAGCGACACTCACTTATCCAAAATCGCAATTAAATCTGTTTTCAGGACAGGTTACTATCAGTCGAAATCTACAGTGGGTTGTTTTGCCCAGTAAGTTGGAAGTTGAATCCAAGAGCGTGAGCGAAGTTCGTTCGCTGGCGTCCCAGTCCAGTCGCGTACAAGAAGTGTTTTCAATAAAGCCACAGCAGTTGTCCAGTAATTGGCAACGAGTTTCCGAGGCCACTCGGTTTGGTGTGCTGCCCAGGTTCAGTCCTTTTACGCGTGCTTCTGAAACCCACTATCCTTCGCTGGGAAGTAGCACGCTTACGTTCGTAGATACGCCTGATGGTCAATTGCTGGAGCTGGCCCCAAGGCAATGGCGCACCATTGAACTCCCAGCGATCGATGCGGGTCTATGCTGGGTAGAAATTGAATATGCAGCAGTGCCAGACATGCGTTTGGCAGTGACGATGGTGCAGGCAGACAATTGGGGGCGAATGCCCCAGCTGACAAATGGATGGGGCATCCAGAATCCTAGCGATTTTTTGCAGAGCGAATCGGTGGAAACCTCGGAGGGTTCCACACTGAAATCTTCCCGCGCGATGTTCTGGGTGAACCCCAAGGAAGGCGGGTCGGGGGCGGTTTCTTTGGTGCTGCAAAACACCAGTGAAGACCGGGCGGCTCAGATTAGCGAAATCCGAGTGCTCTCTGAATGGTCAAGCAAAGTCGTGGGTGACGAATTTCAGATTGAAGGTATAGCATCGATCGGTGGCGATGAAGCGTCGAATCGTTCACTGCCTGTGGCTAAGGTAAGTGCGCCTGGATTACAGTACAGGGGCAACCGGAGTATCCTTCAAACTGAAGGGACCGTTAAGTCTCGCCAAGTGGGCGTCTATTTAGAATCGCCACTATTGGCAGCCGTTTTTCATGCGCGTAAAAGCAGTTTGGACCCGAGCCTTCCAGCCGTAAATGATTGGGTGACTTTCTTGGATGCTGGTCAGCATTTGGTCGACTACCTTCGTGCAAATGAATTCAATACGGTTTGGTTGCCAATCCTAAGTCAGGGTGGTTCTCTATTTCCATCGAATGCATTTCAAACGACTTCGCGTTACGAGAATAGCGTATTTCAGGGGAATGGTCAGCCGACTGCACAGTTAGATGTGCTGGAATTGTTGCTTTCACAGTTGGATGACGAAAATCTTTCAATGGTTCCAGTCTTGGAATTATCGGGCAATATCGATGCGTTGGAACGATCGCCGGCGGACAATTCTATGCAAAGCGGTTTGTATCGAAACAATGGCCGGCAATTAGCGGTCCAGGAATCGTCTGAAGTGTCGACCTTGGGATTCTATAATCCGTTGAACCCCAGAGTTCAAAACGTAATTATCGATTTGGTAACCTCCGTTGTGCAACGCTGTCGAGACCACCGTTCGTTTGGCGGGCTTGCGATTGAACTGGGGCCTGAAAGTCATCTCATTTTCACTAGTGAAGACATGCCTTTGGATATCGTCACCGTTGAGCATTTCTTGCAGCATTCGCAGATTGCCTGGCCCGAGACCGAGTTAGGTGCACTTGGGACTTCGACATTGGAAGAGCGTGCCGATTTTGTCTTGCAACGGCATCGCTTGGCGTGGTTAGATTGGCGTTCCAGCGAATTAGCCAACTTCTACGTGAAGATACAACAGGCTGCGCGCGAAGTCGCTGGCGACCCAGATTTCCAGGTTAGCTTCGTGGCCGAAGGTTGGACGAATTTTGAAGCGATCGACCCCGTCATTTTCCCCTCGTTGCGGACCACCAGCGATTGGCAAGCGAATCTGTTGAAATTGGGATTAGATCCTACACGATTTGGTCAGGATACTGCGCCGCAACTACTATTTCAGTGGCCCAGTTCTAACAATCAAACGTTGGCGGGAAGCCGGAAAGCGTACGAATTTTCACATTCTGAATCTGTTTGGCACGCGCTCGGTTCGGTTAAACACTTGGGATCGATGGTCCAACAATCGGTTGAAACGTTAGATCTTAATCAAGCAACCAAGCACTTAAGTAGTCGCGATCTGGGCACGCAAACGGTGGTCGCTTATCGTTCGCCCAATGACTTAACTGCCCGCTGGGCCGATTCTCTGTGGTGGAATGACTGTTCTAGCATTAGCCTCCAGAGTTGGGCCTTACCCCGCTGGGGAAGTTCCCAGCAAAACGACTTTGCCAAGGCGTTTTCGTTGCTGCCTGATCGTGAATTTCAGACGCTGTTTCAGGACCCAAGTTCCCCAGTGGTTGTTAGGCAGTACGCAAGTGACGGGAAGGCAATCATTTACATCGTTAACGCGGCCCGCTGGACAGTCGACAGTCGCCTGGCGCTGGAATTTGCGAATGAATCTGCCGGTCGTGGTGCGGATTTTGTGGATCTGCTTTCAGGCAAGACTTTGGTGTTAAAATCCAGTGCGGCTCAATCTAGTTCACCGCTTAATGGCGGTGTAGCCAATGCTGCGATGTTGGTCGTGAATTTGCCGCCATCGAGTATCACGGTATTGGAAGGCGTGTCGATTTCAAGAGTCGCATCGGTTTCCGTTGTTGATGCGGTAAATACGGCTGAAAATCTGCGACAGGTTAAAGACGCTCTTTTCCGCAAACTTCGCAGCGCAGGTCAAGCGAGTGCCCTGCCTGGCCCCCAAAATAGTGACTTCGAAGAAGGGAGTGGTGGTATACAGGTGCCGGGGTGGACATTCAGTTCGGCGGTTGGTCAACAAATTGTGACCGATGCAAGCCTGTCGCATTCGGGTGGGCAAAGCCTTCATATTACCAATAAAGCAGGGGTTGCATGGGTGCGCACGATGCCGCTGGAATTCCCAAGCACTGGACGGCTAAGTGTGACGGCTTGGTTGCGGCCGCATCCAGAAAGTGAAACCCGCCGCTTACGTTTGTCGATCGATGGCGAGACGACTGCAGGGCAGAAATATTATCGCTTTGCCGAAATTGATTTGGAAGTGCAGAGCCAAGCACAAGGTTGGCAACCTGTCGCAGTGCACTTTGATGACCTTCCCGAAGACGGACTGCGGCAGATGCGGATCGGTTTCGATTTGATGTCGTCGGGTGAAGTCTGGGTCGATTCTGTGCAGTGTTTTGATAGGTGGTTTGATGCGAACGATCAGAAAATTCTTTCGAATCGTTTAGGTTTGGCGGCCTACGCTTTGGAGAATAAGCAAAGCGCGTTTTCGGCATACCAAACGATGGATAACTATTGGTTGAAGTTTATCAGTCAACATGTCGAAGACCCGGCTCGTAAAGTGATTCATGATGCCAGTTTGTTGAAGAGTGATGACGGCAATTTCAATCGCTCTGGTCGTGGTGTTCGACGTATATTTCCATTTCGCTAGTGCTTGAAATGATTCGCGTCTAGCGATTTTTTGCGGCGATTTCTAGGCCCCCAAAATGGTTTTTTTAATCTTTTATTGAGCGGGTATTGAAACGTCCAACCGACTACGTTAAGTTTTTAAATGTTAAACGCAAACGTGGGCTGCCAAGCATCCTGATGCCCCCGCAGGGGTGAGTACCTCTGGATTAGCTGCTGACTGGGTTAGCTGCTGACTGGGTTAGCGGCGTTGGGTTAGCGGCTTTGGGATTTGAGCCAATTCGCATTATGGTGGTCCCGGCTAGTGAGCGATTAAGCTGTGATGCGAACTGCCATTGAGGTCGCAAGTGGATGATCGCAACCTGGCTAGACTTGCTGAGAATGCGTTCTGAAGCTTTATCAAATTCATGTTTTAGTTTGCGATTAAAAGAATTCTAGGATTTTCTGATGCTTGATTTGTTTGATAAGATTCAAGAGGCGACATCAGCAATCCAAAAAGTTTGGAATAAGAAACCGCACGCGGGTATTATCTTAGGGACCGGGTTGGGACCGTTGGTTCAGGAGATCGAAGAGGAAGCTTCGATTGACTATCAAGATATTCCTCATTTTCTAAAGTCAACGGCCACCAGTCATCGTGGTCGGTTGGTATGCGGCACCCTAAACGGATTGCCTGTTATGGTCATGGAGGGCCGTTTTCATAAATATGAAGGCTATCACTTGAAGGAGATTACGTTTCCTGTTCGAGTGATGAATGCGATGGGTGCAGGGCTCTTGGTGGTTTCGAATGCCTGCGGTGGAATGAATCCAAACTACCGATGTGGTGACATCATGTTGATTGAAGATCAAATCAATTTGATGGGCGATAACCCTCTTTTCGGTGTGAACGATGACCGATTGGGCCCGCGTTTTCCGGACATGTGCGAGCCTTATGATCAGCAGTTGATTCAGCGTGCGTTGCGGGTTGCTAGGCGGGAAGACATTATTGCCCACCAAGGCGTTTTCGTTGCTGTTGCTGGCCCAAACTTAGAGACCCGTGCAGAATACCGATTTCTTCGAAATATCGGTGCCGATGTCGTGGGCATGAGTACCGTGCCCGAAGTGATCGTTGCGGTTCACTGTGGAATGCGTTCGATTGGTTTCTCCGTGATTACGGACATGTGCTTGGCTGATGCGTTGAAGCCAGCCGACGTTAACGAAATTATTGCCACGGCAAACGCTGCGGCTCCTAGGCTGACTAGGTTGGTGATGGGCGTCCTGGCCGAGGAAACACCGCAGGCATAACACCCTAAAAATAACACCCTAAAAATAACACCCTAAAAATAACACCCTAAAAATAACGTGCGGAAGCTTGGGCAAGTAAGTTTGTGAACCAAGTAAGTTTGTGAACCAAGTAAGTTTGTGAACCAAGTAAGTTTGTGAACCAAGTAAGTTTGTGAACCAAGTAAGTTTGTGAACCAAGTAAGTTTGTGAACCAAGTAAGTTTGTCAATGAGCGTAAATGTGTGGCAATCAGCAAAAAGGTGTGTCAGTATTAAGCAGCCAGCTGCTTTCTTGATACATAGTGGATTGACTAGGTGTACTGCCCGAGGATCGTTGCTGAAGGCTAAAGGCTAATTGACGGTCTTCCAGATTTCCCACCATTTACGATTCGGAGCTGTGGTTGATTTGTGGGCTCGAAAAACTTTGCCGCAGGCGGTGACGCTCCCTTCTAATTTGCAATGGGCGAACGTGGCGCCGTTGATGATTGCTGAATTCATATTGCTGTGTCGGAGGTCGCAAAAGCTTAGGTCTGCTTTCGTGAAATTCACGCCAAACAAATTCGCATATTGAAACGAAGCGTGTCGCATTTCGCATTGCATTTCCGAAAAGCTGCAATCTGCGTGGTTTAGGACCACGCTCTCTAGCTGTGCCCGATTTATTTTGCAGTGTCGCAATTTCGCCCTGTCAAACCGAGCACCCGTAAAGTCCGCTTGCTCCATATGGCAATCATTCAATTGAGCGTCCTGGAAAACAGCCTCGACGCAATTCGCATTCATTAGCGAACCACCGGTCAGGTTTGCGTTCGAAAAATTGCAAAAGCGGCAATCGGCTTCCGTCAAATTGCAATTTCTCATGCTGACACCGGACAAGTCCAGTCCGACAAGGTCTGCGCCATGCAGATTTAGATTGTCCAAGACTAATTCACGATAGTTGTCTACTGCTTCATCCTTGAAAATTATCTCGCCGCTATCCTTATGTTTGATGGCAATCATGCTTGTTCTCCGAATCACGTTAAAAAGATCTGTGCAACAAAGTATTGGTGCACATGTGCCTAGGTGCAGTCGGTTGTAACTTTCATCATTGACTTAGGTTAATCGCGAAAAGTTTCAAATAGACCATTAATTGCAAAAAAAAAATAGCTGGCTTGATCCCAAGCCTAAGCTGCCGTCGATTTCATTTTTCGCAGGTTCGCCCCGGAAATGTACGCAGGTTTGTACGGTAAAAGCCCCGCCGCCAGCCGAGTAAAAGCTATCCAGTTCACGGTTGGGCTGGTTAGCGTTTGCCTAGTGTTAACCTTCACGGCGAGAACCTGACCAATCGTCCCCTGTCCTGGACCCTTGGTGGCCCAAGTGATCCGCGTCAATTTCAATCCGTGCGTGCTTCAACCGAACTCATGATTATGTGATTCCTGGAAGCAACATTCCTGGAAGCAACATTCCTGGAAGCAACATTCCTGGAAGCAACATTCCTGGAAGCAACTTGGTGGGATCTAGATGCTATTCGGCCAATGGGTATGCCATTTAGGCTTTGGTTAAACCGTGGCCAGTGTCGGTTAGCTTGAAGTTCTGTCGAGAAAATCGAGCGTGAATTAACGTCGTTGCTTCCACTGGCAAAGCCTCCGGTACATGGGGCAGTGGATTTTTTACGGACGGGGAATTAATTGAGAACAATGATTTCGTCCAGAGGAATTTGTTCCGAGGGATCGGTCAGTGAACTAGGAAAATCGAGCTGAAGTTGGGTGCAGTTGGGTGAAGCAAAATTGAATGACGCGCTGTTGGTTCATCACATCAGTGAACCACATATTGGTTCGACCCGTGCGCTGCTTGTGCTGGATCGCTGCGAATCCAGGCTGACATAACAAAGCATTGCTCGAAGTGACGCCAGCACACCCAGTCCAGCACACCCAGTGTTTTGCCAATCGCTACTCAAAGCCTTAGTGGGGCAAAACAAATGTTTGCCCCTTAAGCAATGGCACTGATGTCAGTCGCTCGACTTAATAAAGACTATCAAAATCAGCGGCGTAGTCAAATGAAAAATTGATAAAAATCAATAAATCTTACCTTTGGGGGGGAGTGAAAGTAATGTTTAGCGTTTCGCTACTTGTATTTAGCCGGTTTAGGCGACATGAGGTAAGTTTTCGATCAGGCGTTCCAGCTGGTTTTGTGCCCCTGTCCACAGTTGCCGTTGCAGGCCGATGAATAAGAAAGCGGGCCATATGAAATGGCAAATGTGAATGGTTTGAATGGTTTGATATCGTACAGCCGGGTTTGCATTTTGGATCACAGCCGATTCCATGATTGCGACCATTCCAATGATTGCCAGGAAGCCCAGAATTAGGAAATAGCCGGCCATCATCGAAAAGATGTTTCGCCGCTGGCCTTCGATGGTGTAATTGACTTCGCAGGTGTCAGGCGATTTTTGAACGATTCGTACTAACGCCCGAATCGCGTTTTTTGTATTTCGATGGGCTATGGGCAGTACTTCAAAAGCGATCGAGTCTTCGGTTTTGCCCAGGATTTTTCCAAAGCACCCATTTGAGATATTCGCGTTAGCAATTTGCTGGACCATGCGTTTAAGCAGCACATGAGCTTCGCCATCGATGATCATCTGGCGAGAGACTTGTTTGGTGTGGTCTAGTTTTTGGAACGATGTTGTCTCTTCAGCCGAATCTTGGGATGATTGAAAAATCTTTTTTGCCAGAAATAGACTCACTAGCCAAATGACTGTCATTGCCCCTGCAATGCCGTAGACGATCATTCTGGCAGTGTCTTCGCTCATGTTCGTATTCCAGAAGTGAGTCTCGCGATTGCATCTGCGATTGATTATAGCTGTTGATCAAGTGGCTATCAAGTTTGCTTCCCAGCTTCATCATTGGTTGACGTAAACCTCCGCCGGGTGCCAACTTGTCGACCTAACACGAACAATGGGGCGTGTCGGGACCGCTGCTAAGTGGAAGGGATCAATGCTAAGATTTCATTTGAGTTTAACGCGGGTGTTAAAGCGGGTGTTACGTGGGACGGCCCAGCGAAACAAAAAAAGGCGTTGCACGCGAAACGGTGCAACGCCTTATGTTTTGCTAAGTCTAGTTTTTGGACTTAGACTGCTACGGGCTGTTCCATTTGTTTGGCCAGACGTTGACGAGCAGTGTGCAAGCGTCGTTTGATTGTTCCAAGTGGAGCATCAAACTGGTCGCACATTTCAATCAACGACTTTCCTTCAACATAGAACGCTTGCAAGGTTTCTCGGTCCATGTCACGCAGGGACGCAAGGCCTTCGCGAACTTCATTGCGTCGTTCCGAAGCCAACAAATGGGTTAACGGAGTTTCGGCGGTTGCCAAAGTTTCCGCAAACATTTCTGGCTCTACCGATATCATGACCTTTCGGCGAACGGCTCGATTGATGGCCATACGAGTTGCCAGTGTCTTCAGCCAGCCGGGGAACGCCGCAGGGACTCGAAGTTGGTCCAGCTTGGTCATCGCTTGGATGAAGACTTCTTGGGTCAGCTCTTCGGCTTCTTCGACGTCGTTTAAACGGCGAAATCCGATAGCGTTCACAGTTCGTTCGAATTGTGTTAACAGTTCGCCCAATGCTTGGCGATCGCCAGCTTGTGCGCGGATGACAAGTTGTTCTACGGTGTTTAACTCCCGAGTTTGAACTAAAGCGTTCATCGGAATTTCCTTCGAAATGGTCCGTGCTTTGTTCTTTGATTCCCATCGATTGCCACTAGGTTTTAATTCGTTAGTGTGGCAAGTTCGCGGCTTAAGGTGATCAAGTTGACCTGGAACAGGTTTGTCAAAATGCATCCTGAACGCATGCTCCGAGTATCGCGGTGTTTACCAACACGGATCTTCAGAGATTGGGTGGGCTTTGATTTCGGCTTCGTAGTTTGCTTTTTTGGTACGGATGTGCCAGAAAAGTAAACGCGATAGTTCGAACAAAGCTTGTCCAGGAATTTTGACGTGACCGTCCGTGGTACTTGAATCCAAGACCGTGCTTCTGGCAGGGTCTGGTTGAATCAAAGAGCACGAAAATGTTTTGTCTGTCGGGTTTTTAGTCTTACGATCGCAAAAACATTGGCGATCGTATGATTGACTAGTTACAAGTCGAAGCAGGGTTTGGATACAGATAGCTAGATGAATAATTTCTGAGTTCCAAGGAATCAAAAATTGTTTTCAGCAAACTTGGCAACGGGCTTGTCATGCCTTTGGGCCAAGAGCGTTTCGCCTGGCGTTTGGTCGCCAAGCTTTCTGTAATTCGATCTTCCCAGGTGAAGACCGTTGTCCCCTGCGACTTGACGATGCTTTGATGAACGGTTGCCATCAAAGCTATCTCATTCCGCAGACCGTTTAGACAGCGCCGCAAACTGCTGGTGCAGTTGGCAAGCAAGCCATTGACGGACTGGCGTTGTGACCGTTGGCTGGGTAGCGAATGTCTGAGATCGACATTTTGGCTAGCTGCCATAGGTTCACAGGCCAACGGTTCGGCTAACGCCGCCCGATGTTCCGGCATGGAGGTGGTCTGACGAGCCAGCTGTACATCAAATACGCGATTGCCACCAACCAAAATATTAGTGGCGTTTGGTGTTGCGTTAATCTTATTGATGCTTCGCATTTCAAGGCTCCTCAAACGCTCGCGCGCTGAAAGAAGAAAATTTTCGAACTCATATTCCCTGCACAACTTCGGGCAGGGATGGGTTCAACTAATTAGATGATTCAAAAAAATGGTTAAAAACAAACTCCTACTCGATGGTTCCACCGAACATCGATGGATCCATACCGCTCGCAGAACCGGTTGGCTGCGATTAGGTAGGGGAAAAAGGAAAAACGATTAGTTAAGGCCAGTAGTGTTAAGGCCAGTAGTGTTAAGGCTAATAGTGTTAAGGCTAATAGTGTTAGGTCCACGAGTATCGTCGATCTACCGCGATTAGCAGCAATCGTCGCGAAATGGCTTCGCAAAACCGAAAACGGACCACGATTTGGCGAATGATTGTCAAATCGAGGCTTCGCTTAACCGGCCACATCGGACTAATTCTACTGAATAGGACGTTCAAATTCCAAGGGAATCTACTTCAAACTTTTGAATTAGAAGACGGAACTATTTCAGCGTCCTGACCAGCCATTGTCAAGTTTTCAGCCAATAGCCAAACGCTTAAACCTGATAGTCAAGCCCTTAAGCCTGATTGCCTTTGGACGCGAAAACCAGTCTCAGTAAACCTAGCAAGCGATTTGCTTGGTAAGGTTCAGCCTATCGATGGTGATCGAATTGCTGGTTTGCAGGCACCTGGTGGGTCGACATGCGGTTTGTTGTCAAATTGGCCAATAAACGTGGAACGGCGTTTGAGGGTAAAATTGCTGGGGATTCAACTTGGGTTAAGATCAACAGCATCTTCACCGCTTTAGATCGATCCAAGCCTGGGAAGTTCGCCTGAAAAAGTTAAATATTCCAGAATTTCTGCGTCCGCCAACGAAATCGGCTTCGAGTCACTCGGTTTTGCAACCTAAAATGGCAGCAACTAGGATTTCGCGGCACTTTAGCGGGTATTTCGCACCGAGTGGACGAAATTTTTGTGTCCCACAGTGCATCAAACCTGTTGATTTGGGCCCATGTTAGCCCAATTATCGCCGTTTTTGTTGGCCTAGAGCCCTATGTGGCGAGAAGGGAAACGGGTTCCCAACGGCGAAGATTATGAAGCTGTCGGTCGTTGGGTCCAAGAGGCGATGCCAGGGTCAGTGCTGGCAAAATGGACGGCGATAGGCTTGTATCGAGTGCTTGGGAAACGGTCCATCGCCTTTATTCCAGGCCCTGCATAACGTAGATTTAAGGACATTCTCGAAGCAAGAAACCCGATATCACGTCGATCCTAGCTTGTCAGAGGGTCTGGGTGGCGATCTTTTCATTTTGGATGACAAGACGCTGTCGGAGTTTGCTTGCCATCAAATGGTTCACTTCAGTAAAGGGTGTAACATGTTCACTTTTTGCTTGTTTTTATATTTAGAAAGTCACCGAGGGAATAATGGCGCTTGATCTATATCAGCCTTGCCCATGTCATCAGCAGCGCAAGTTAAAGTTTTGCTGCGGGAAAGATGTTGTCGCTCAGATCGGAAAAGCCGTCGAGTTATTGGAGGGCGAGCAACGCTTGAAGGCGATGGATGTCCTGGATCGATCGCTGAAGCAGTTCGGCTATAAGGATTGCTTGGCGACGATGCGGTTCGGTTCGGCGTTGGAGATGGGAAATACTGAAATCGCCCAGCGTGTAAGCGAAGGGTATGTGCAGGAGAACGGCTCGACCAGTGTTGGCTTTGCAATGTCAGCGATTTTATGCCTGGAAGCAGAGGACATTGACGGAGCGGTTGACTGTGTCCAGTCGGCGATGGAAACGGGTGAAAAACCTTCGACCTTGTTAGAAGATGCAATTTTGACATTGGCTGTGCAGTTGTTCTTAAAGAGCCAGTTTGTTGCGGCTCGTGATCACGCGGGTCTTTTCCAGTGGATAACGGGCGATCCGCGTGGCACGGCTCAATCGATGATCAATCGTTTCATGCAAACGCCTTCGTTGCCTTTAAGTATCAAACACGACTGGCCAATCTTGCCGGCAGTGGATGGTCACCAATGGTCCAAGGCCGCTGCGCAAGCGATCCATTGGGCTGGGCAAGGCATGTGGCGCAAGTCATTAAATGCGTTGCGTCCCTTGGCCGAGGCGAATCCAAAGCAAGCGATCTTGTGGAAGAATCGCGCGATCCTGGCCGGGCGTCTGAATTATTCCGAGGAAGCTTCCAAGGCCTGGCGCACGTTTGCTCAATGTGACAACGTGGAACCCGATCATGCGGTGGAAGCGGAGTTGTTGAGCTTTCTAATGGACAGCTTTGGCGGTGCCGAAACCTACAGCGAAACGGTTTTGACTTGCGATGTGGAGGACGCGGCTGCATTGATTCAAGAGATGGCCAGCGATGACTTCTTGTTGCACATGCCTGGGGCAGAAAATGAAAAATTCCGAGCCGATGATACCGAAAACGTACCGCCCAAGTCAATTTATGCGTTGTTAGATAAACCGGAACTGACCGAGGTTTCTGAGACCACGGATTTCAAATCGTTACCCAATGTCATTGCAGTCGTGCGAGTTTTCGGTCGGCGTACCGATAAAGAAGCGTACATTGAAATTTTGGGGATGAAGAATGCAGACCTGGATCAAAATGTGCAGCGTTTGTTGGATCAGTATTCGTTGTTGAAGAAAGATACCTGCAACGAAGCCATTGTTGGCGAAACCCCGTGTATTTTCGAGGATTTCGACTGGAAATGGCGAACTCCAAACGGCATTGATGACGACCAGATTGTAACTTGGTGCGAACAGAAGTGGCACCAGTTGATGACGGAAGTCTTGCCAGGCTATCGCACTCAGTTGCTCAATGGAAAGTCCTTCGCTGAGGCTACTGCGGACCCGCAGCTGCGCCGCCGAGTTGAAGCGATTGTGATTCACTTGGGAACGTTGCATACCGAAATGTTTGACCGAGCCCAGGGGAATGCCGCCGCGCTTCAGGTATTGGGCTTGCCAGCGCCTGAACGAATTGATCCTAAGACGATTCGTTTGGAAAAAATGTCATTGCATCAGTTTGCACGGATTGATTTTTCCAAGATGCCAACCGATATGTTAGCATGGGCAATGGAGGCGTCTTCTGCGGTGCTGAATGTAGAAGCGTTGAAGGCGATTTTTGCTGAAGTGAAAACCCGGTTGGAATCCGATCGGGAAGAGTTGATGGCAACGTTTCCTTTGGCAACAATTCACCTACTGTTAGCGAAACTGGAGCCTAGAACTAGCAAGGCTGCTCAATTTCTGGTTGACGGTGAGCAGTTCTTGATGGACGATGACGAGACCAACGGACTTTGGTTGTTGCGAGCCTTTGAGACTAGTTTAAGCCGCAGGTTAGGACAGCAAGCGATTGATCTGTTCCGAAAGGCGTCAGAAGTCTGTTCTAGAACCGAAGCGTTGCATATTGAATTTGCGAAGTTGTGTGCGAAGTTGGGTATTCGCCCCAACCAAGGTATGCCAGGAATGCCACCAGTACCAGGAATGCCTGGCGGTTCTCAAGGGAATCTGCAACACAACGCCGGTCCGGTGTCGTCTCTTGCTGGAATTCAAGCGAATGCCGCTGGGGCACCTTCCAAACTTTGGTTGCCTGGGATGGAATAATTCGCTAACGAAGATTTGGGCAATCAATAGATTTGGGTAATCATGAATTTTGATAGAGAATCGCCAGAAGAAGGCAAGTCCGAAGCGGTAGGTTCTGATTCGAATCTGACCGTCAAGCGTTACGTGGTCCGGATGGGAGCGTTGCGCCAGTTGGGTCTGATGAGCGGCAAACAAAAGGATGATTATTCGCGTGGACAGCAGGTGGTCTGCCGAACGCAAAGAGGTCTCGAGTCCGGGGAAGTGTTGTGTCGAGCGACAGAGCATAACATTGCGGCGATGGAGAATTATTCGACTGGGCACATACAATTCGCCATGTCGGATGCAGATCTGCGTGATCGAAAGCTGCTGGAACAGCGGCGTCCCGAGGCGCTGAAGATGTGCCAGCAGTGTATTGTTGGACTTAAGTTGGACATGGAACTGGTCGACATCGAATACTTGTACGGCGGTGAACGTGTCGTTATTTACTATTTGTCAGAAGATCGAGTTGATTTTCGGCAGTTGGTCAAAGATCTGGCACTGAAGCTTCAGACGCGGATTGAAATGAAGCAAATTGGTGTCAGGGATGAAGCCAAGTTGTTGGCCGATTACGGTGATTGTGGTAAGCCGGTTTGTTGCAATACTCACTTGAATGTGATGCCGCCTGTTTCCATGAAAATGGCCAAATTGCAGAAGGCGACGCTGGACCCAACCAAGATTTCGGGCCGTTGTGGTCGACTAAAGTGTTGTTTACGTTACGAGTACGACACTTACAACGATATCCAAAAAACGTTGCCGCCGATCGGAGCCCATGTATTGACTAGGGACGGCCAGCACCGAGTGCTGAATTACGAAATTCTGTCCGAACAGTTGTTGGTCGAGACCGAGGATCGACGAAGAATTATGATCGATGCCAGCGAAGTGCTGTCGGTTGTTCAGTCCAAACCCGGATAAGTTTGGAATGCGGATAAGACCAAAGGGTCGCGAACGTTTAGGGTGGTTAGGTCGGAAGCCTAGAGTCTGGGCGTTACCTGTTGTCGGATTTTGTGGGTCGGTGGACCCGGTGGTTGATTCAAAAATCGTTTAGTCGGCTGGGTTGGGTCTTTTTTTGTTAGGCGTTGTTTAGAAAACTATGTCAGAATCGAATTTGATTTATCAGTTGGTTAAAAACGACCCTCGCTATACCGTCGAGGCCTATGACTTTGTTCGCGAAGGATTGGTTTACGCGACAGAAATTCTCCACTTCGGAAATCAATCGCAGAAGTCAGCAGCGTCCCAGGGTGAAGAAGGTGGACGTGAATTGGACTTGGGGTCGTTGGAAGATCTTGGTGGAACCGCGATCGAAAAAGATGAGCCACCGTCTGAATCGATCGACGAAATGTTGCAGCAAACGATCGAAAAAGTTGGAGACGCTGGTCAGTTTGATTTAGATTCGGATGAAGGACCCGTAGAAAGTGAAAACCATCTTACTGGTCAAGAGTTGTGCCTGGCACTGCGCCAGTTTGCGATCGATCAGTATGGCCTGATGGCGAAGAGCGTGTTGAATAGTTGGGGTATTTGTTCGACAAGTGATTTCGGTTCGATTGTCTATAATATTATTGACATTGGTTGGATGAAGAAGTCAGTGAATGACCGTCGTGAACACTTTGATCAAGTGTATGAATTCCAAGCAGCGTTCGTGGAACAGTTTAAGATCCAGCGGTAGGGAAATTGTGTGACTGACGAATCTAGATTGCAGCCGAAGTCGCAGAAGAACGATGGTGGGTCCGTAACGAATTCGGAACAGCCCGAACCTGCGTTGATCTCGGCTGGAGGTAAGGCGAATGCCGTAGGGTTCTGGGTTGCCTTAAGTGTCTACCTGTTGTGGCTGGTGGGATTGGCCATCTTGGCGTTTGCTTAAGGCAAAATGGACTTTGCAAGCGTTGTCGCGGTCGAAATTGCCGCCGCCTCGATCATCTCATGTCCCCAACGACTGGCCACGTGACGCGGCAGCCAGGCCTGCCCAAGCCGCTTCCTGATCATTGTCGTCCTTCCTGATCATTGTCGTCCTTCCTGATCATTGTCGTCAACGTGTCCGGCATTGCAACTTTCGGTCAGTCGCAACTTCCCGGTAGTCGCGGCAGATTCTTGCCCCGCAGTTTCAAAGAATCGCAGTTTCAAAGAATCGCAGTTTCAAAGAATCGCAGTTTCAAAGAATCGCTGTGGGCGCCAGTGGCCATTGCTACCAGCGGCGATATCTAGATTTTGGTCGTCTGGCTAGGCCTTCGGAAATCTTGTCGACAACCACTTCTTTGGCTTCGATGCCAGCTGTTCTTTGGCCTGATTCGATAGAAACGCCGGGGATGTGATCCCGCTTTAGTAGTTGGTTGATCTGCAGTTCAATTCCAGTTAATTCGTCGCCCTGATCCAGGGTCACGAAGGAATAGGCGATTCCCTCTCTGCCCATTCGTCCGGTTCTACCCACTCGGTGGACATAGTCTTCGCTTAGCGTGGGAATGTCAAAATTGATAATGTGTGAGATCGAAGAAACGTCGATACCGCGACCAATCACATCGGTTGCAATGAGCAGGCGAATCTGACCGCTTCGGAACCTAGTCATCACTCGTTCCCGCCCATTTTGGTTCATATCACCGTGTAATGTCGCAACACCATCGTAGTCGCCGGTCTTTTCTAGCTTGCGAAATAGCTTTTCGGTACCGATCTTGGTTCGGCAAAATACAATCGCTTGCGACGGTTGTTCTCGTTGAAGCAACGCAACCAGCAGGCGATACTTATCTTCGGGTGCTACTGAGAAATAGAACTGTTCGATCGTTTGAGTCTTTTGATCTTCTTGAGGTAGTTCGATCAATTTGGGTTTGATCATGTAGCGCTTAGCTAATTGCAGGATAGAATCAGGTAGCGTTGCGCTTAGCAGAAGCGTTTGCCGTTCTGTCGGACATCGGCGTAATATTTTTTCAATATCAGGGCGAAATCCAATGTCTAGCATTCGGTCGGCTTCGTCTAGAACCACGATTTCCAGGCGACTAAGGTCTATCGAATTACGCTGGGAAAGGTCGATGATTCTGCCTGGGGTTGCCACAACAATGTCGCAACCTTGGTCTAAATCTCTTTGTTGCGTGCGAATGTTCACTCCGCCGTAAATAGGCAGGCAACGAACACCTAGGCCCTTGCCAAGTTTGTTGATTTCGGCTGAAACTTGCGTCGCTAATTCTCGAGTTGGAACCAATATCAGGGCTCGCGGCATCTTGCGATTGGTGCCGGCAGACAAGTGAGTCAAAATGGGCAAGCCAAAGGCGGCTGTTTTCCCCGAGCCTGTTTTTGCTTGGCCAATCAAGTCGTACTGTTGAAGGGCCAGCGGCACTAGGCTTGCTTGAATTGCGGTTGGTTTTTCGTAACCCGCATCAAATAAAGCGTCTAAAATCACAGCGGGCAATTGCATCGTTTCGAAGGAACGATCTAGACGGAGTTTTTTTCGGTTGTTTTGGATCACTGTTTTTGTCGTTATCGATAATGAGAGATTAGGAATATTTGCCGAAAGTTCAAAAGGGAAAGCTGCACTTGGACGACCATTGGCGTTCTAAGAACCTGTTTCGCGTCGGGCCGTTTTCGCGTTCAATACTGATCTGACCTTTTGCTGGATTCCTGCGTTTTGTAACTGCGAGGATTGTTCCGCGACCGGCGTTACATTGTTGCCTGCCTTTGAAGCCGGTCAACTTACTGGTTCATTCGTCTTCCGCCAAACATGCCCTCTGGGTTGCAAACGCCCAGTCGCCTTGCATGCCCAGTCGCCTTGCATGCCCAGTCGCCTTGCATGCCCAGTCGCCTTGCATGCCCAGTCGCCTTGCATGCCCAGTCGCCTTGCATGCCCAGTCGCCTT
>Ga0209390_10001341_pt1 | contig 48258 bp, 39 predicted proteins | sample BON01_FD_187212 | JGI IMG/M metagenome (GOLD analysis project Ga0209390, IMG submission 187212) | Freshwater microbial communities from Lake Bonney liftoff mats and glacier meltwater in Antarctica - BON-01 (SPAdes) (version 2) | ecosystem: Environmental > Aquatic > Freshwater > Ice > Glacier...
CAAAATCCTCACGGTGACGCGCTCGACGCTGAGCTATCGACCGGTGGAGGAGAGCGAAGAGGATATGCGGATCACGCGAATCATGGACGAGATCTATCTGGAGGATCCCTGTGTGGGGAGCCGCAGGGAATCGACCGACCGATGCTATTCGATGCAAGTCTCGGGCTGCAGCGATCGGAGCAACGTTCGTTGCTCAACGCGCTTCTGAACCTCCCACAACCAGTGATCAAGGCGTCGCAGATTGCCTGCCAACTCCTGCCGGAGACGTGCGGACTTGGATCTTCGCAATATTTCGCGACCGTCTTCCTCCCGTTTAACGACTGCACGCCGGTGGAATTCCAGGAGCAGAGCCAGCGGGTTCACTCCGCATCATCGCGTGGCGATTTCCCGGTGTATCGTTTGTAGACCGTGGCAAAGTACTGCGAGCTGGAAAATCCGAGATCGAAGGCGATGCGCGTGACCGATTCACGTCCCGCAGCAAGTCGCCGTCGGGCCTCCTCAATCCTAATTCGTTGCACGTATTCCCCGGGCGGCACGCCAGTTTCCTCTTTGAAGCGCACCTTAAAACGCGCTTCGGACAGACCGGCCAAGTGAGCGAGTTCCGGAATCCCCAGCGGCTCACCGGAATGCTTTTGGATGTAATCAATCACCGCAGCGAGCGGACGCACCGGCGAGATGGAGCCCGGAGCCCGGCGACAGCCAATCACCTCAAGTAGGAAGCCGACAGCTTGGTTGGCCATCGCGCACGCAGAAAGCGGATTTTGTGGTTCGTGAAATAGCATCGTTAAGGCATCGAGGTGTTTCTTCATTCTCAATGAACCCCGGAAATGACGATTCCCCGTTTCAAGAAGTGCCCGCACCAGCGCGGTGGCCTGACGCGGGGGTAGGCCGAGGAATGACTCCCCCCGATCCGGCACGGCCAATTGCATCCAGTAAAGAACTCCCTTTTCCTGAGGTGAACCGCCGGTGCTGTGGACCTCATCGGGAAAGGTTATAAATACGTCGCCCCCACGCAATCGATGTGACTTCCCGTCCACGCAGTAGGTTTGCCGACCCCGCATCAGATAGCAAATTTCTAGGGAATTGTGGTGCCTGTGCATGGGCAGACCGGGACCTGCGGCGATGTTGTTGTAGCGCCCAAGCACAAGGAGATTCTGCAGGATACCAAACTTCGGACGCATCTCGATCCTGTCTTGGGAAAACAGCTTTCGCGGAATGGCCATGTTTGATTTCGTATCGCGCTATTGGATTGAAAGCAATCGAAATGCAACTGTGGCATTATACGTCAATGCAAATACCTGAAAAGCTCGGACCGGAACCTGAATCGCTGGCCAATTTCACCGTCAAGGAACGTAAGGCCCCTGTGATCGACTGGTATCGCACCCCGATTCCAAAAACCGAATTCAAGGCGCTCCACCAGAAGAGCGACGCCAAGGGAGCCGTCCAGACGCTCGGCTATCTGGCCATCCTATCGACGACAGGCCTGATGGCTTTCTATTCTTTTGGCCACTGGCCGTGGGCGATCACCGCCGGTCTGGTCTTCCTGCACGGGATGGTCTCGGCGTTCCTGATCAACGGGGTCCACGAACTCGGCCATGGCACGGTGTTCAAGACCCGCAGACTCAACCAAGTCTTCTGTCACGTGCTCGCCTTTTTCGGCTGGATCAACCATGAGATGTTCCAAACTAGCCACATCCGCCATCACCGCTACACCCTGCATCCGCCGGATGACCTCGAGGTCGTTCTCCCTATGAGGTTGATGGTCCGACATTTTCTGCAGACCGGGTTCATCAATCCTATAGCTATTTGGTGGGCACTGAAAACAACGATCCGTATCGCACGAGGCAAGTTCGAGGGCGAATGGGAACTCACACTGTATCCCCCGGACGACGCCAATAGCCGCAAGGTGCCGGTCCGCTGGGCGTGTTTCATGCTCCTCGGGCACGGACTAATCGCCGCGGTGTCGCTGGCGACCGGCCATTGGATCATCCCGGTGCTCGTCTCGCTGACGCCGTGCTACGGTGGATGGCTCTTTTTCCTGTGCAACAACACACAGCACATCGGGCTACAGGACAACGTGCCGGACTTCAGGCTCTGCTGCCGCACGTTCACCCTGAGCCCCGTGGTGCGGTTCCTCTACTGGCAGATGAACTACCATACCGAACATCACATGTATGCCGCCGTGCCCTGCTATAATTTGACTCGCCTAAACGCATTGATCCGGCACGACCTACCGCCCTGCCCGCACGGGCTATTCCAGGTGTGGAAGCAAATCGCCACCATCCAAGCCCGGCAAGAAAAGGAGCCCACGTATCAGCACATCGCTCCCTTGCCCACACACGCGAGTCCGTGATCCGGCGCGTGAGGAAACCGGTGGGGGGACCCGCTGCAATTGGAGATAAGTCCGCATCGGCGGTGCTCGTGGCTCCCGACAGGTCGCTCATCTCGTAAAGGCCAATAGCAGCGGTGGGTTCCCCCTCTTTTTTTGCCTTGGCGCTTTTGGGTTCTTTGTGGAGGCTATAGTCACGACCACCGGGGCACAGCTTTCGTGCTTGCTCAAAGCCACGGTGAGCGCAAGGTCGCGCACGTATCTGCCGTCCAGAGCCAGAGCGCGGGGCAGTGTGCCGTGGTGGGCACTCAACCAGTCGTTGAGCGCGGGTGCCAACACACATTGGGATCGAGCGTTTTCATCAGCGTTTAGAGGGCTTGATAGCTCGGTGTTCGCGTCCAAACCCCTTGCTTATCCCACAGGGCTTCCTGTCGGCCGCCTTGTATGATGTCGGTGGTCGAGCACGATAATCGCGGAATTTGCGTCACGGGCTTATTTCACTTTGCGCGTGAGTAAAATCACGATCTGCGCGGGGTAACCGGGGCACAGCGGGGGATGGCTTCGATTACTAGCTGCTGAAATTCGACGGCGTGGCGGGCAACAAGGACAAGAAACAGAATGACCCCAAGGGATGTGGGGCCATCGAGTATACGTATCACCTGGTGGCAAGGGCGGCTGGGATCACGATGAGCGAGTGCCGATTACTGGAAGAAAACGGGCGGCGGCATTTCATGACACGCCGTTTTGATCGGCTGGCTGGCGGGCAGAAACTGCACACGCAGTCGCTTTGCACACAGGCGCATTTCGATTACAACTACGGCGGAGCCTATGCCTCCGAGCAGGCGCTGCTGACGGTCCGCCAGCTCAAACTGCCATTGCCGGCGGTGGAGGAACAGTTCCGGCGGATGGCCTTCAACGTGACCTACCACTACAATCCCTCCAGTTCGCGGGCGGCCACGCACCAGATGACTCTGAACGGGAAAAGGGACGGATTCACACTCGCGGATTTCGCGGCGTGCGCAAAGGCCGCACTGATGAAGCGGGGCCGCGCAGCGACGATCACCGAGGAAGTGCAAGCTGCTGTGGCGTGCAGGCCGGAGTTTGCGGCCCAGGCCAAGATCGCGGACGAGTGGCGGGACAAGCTTCAGAACACCCACCGCCTACCTTTGTCATGAAAGACGCCCCCCCGATCGTTACCGGCGGCCGCGGTCCTGATTGCTTCCGGGGCGTCCGCCGGGGGTGCGTTTCCGAGGGACCCAGTCGAGTCGGCCGTCTCGACGCATCACCGGTTTTGGTTTCGAGGGCTCGGAGTTTCCGGCCTTCGCGTAGGGGTGATCGTTGAGCACGGGAATGGTCTGCTGGATCAATCGCTCGATACTGCGGATAAAGTCGCGCTCGGTGTGGTCGCAAAATGCGAAAGCAAGACCTTCCTCGCCGGCGCGGGCGGTGCGGTCGATACGATGCACATATGACTCGGGCTCGTTAGGAATATCGTAATTCACCACGAGGGAAATTCCTTTAACATCGATTCCGCGGGCAGCAATATCCGTTGCAATGAGGATGCGGGTCCGGCCGCTGCGGAAATTCTCCAGCGCGCGTTCGCGGGGGTATTTTGTTCGCAACGCGAGCTCCCTACCTTGCAATTCGAGAAGACAACGGCACCTCCAAATGTCCCCGAATAAGCCTTGCTCTATACGATTGGCTCCGAGACCAAGAAGTGGATCGGATCGAATTTATGGACGGCTCAAAAGTTTTGTCTACGCACTAAGCAGCGATGCCGCCTGTCGCCTCCCCGCAATGGCAACTCGGCCAAAACCACCCTCCCGTCTAAGAGCACGATGTGGGTCTCGTAGATCCTCGCCCGCAAGCGACTGCCGATCAGCTTGCTGGGCACCGAATACACCCGCTTGCACACCCGCACCGTCGAGTTGTTGTTCACCCGCACCATCGTCTCCGTGTAGTCCGGCAGTTCAGCACCAAGATGCTCACCCATCACAGCCAACTCCTGCGCCAGCCTCTCGCAGCGCAGACCGTTGGCTTTTTCCAAAACCCCGATGACAAAGAGGTCATACTCCTCTTCGCTCCCGAAATCCCGGCTGCCTCGCAACAGCAGATGCTGCTCCAGCCTGCTTTTGAAGTGCCCGTGCATCGCCTCGCACGTCCCGTTCTCGTTCGGGCTACTCACGTTCGTTGTGCGCGGACTCATCCCGAAATGCTCGCAGATGGAAAGGAACTCCTCGTTGAACCCACGCCGCTTCCCGTCTCCGGAAAGCCGGTGCGTCGCCGTCGAGGAATTATCGATGAGAAGCTCCTTTGGAACTCTCCCCAGCCTTCCAATCGTGGCTTTATGTCCCGAACGAACCGACAGCAGCGACTCGCTGCGGCTCCTGACCGCCCACTGCCAGTTTGAATACGCCAGCACCGCTCCGGGCCGATCTTCCTGCGAGAAAAATACCTCCTTCTCCTCCCCGTGTTCCAGCCGCCACTGCCTAAACCGCCTCTGGAAGGTCCTCAACACCTTCTCCTCAATCCCGCCCCCGCTGCGCACGCTCAAGTGCTCCAAAAGCGCCTTCGCTTGCAGCTCCGGTGCAGCATCCAACATCCCTCGTGCCGCGCTCCATATGCGTTCCAGCGGATCTTTTCGCGTTCGCCACTCGTGGGCTGGCTTCTCCTGTTTGCTTGGATCTGCTGCACGCAGATACTTCTTTGCCGTATTGCGGGAAACTCCCGCCTTCATTGCACTCATGTTCATACTGACTCCTTTATTGCGCTCGTAAACGAGCTGGTTGATTTGACGACGATTTATCATTCAAGGCCGCCACTTCACGCAGCCCTTGGTCGTAAATGCCACGTCCAAACCCCCAAGGCGTTTTACTGCCTGCCAGGGGGGTCAATTTTAATTGTCGTCAGGGGTCAGTTTTAGTTGTCGTTACACAGCTGCGCTCTATGACGGACACAAATGTCACCGACTGCGACAGCCATTTTACTCAAACATATTTGCTGGGAGAATGATCAAAGGTATTGTTGGCAAATATCCCGACAGAATGATTACGGTTCTTTGCGGTCTTACGCACTCTGGCGCCAACGGGAATGTGAGAGTTGGGCGATCACGCCCGGGGTTTCCCGAAATCCAGAAACGTTCAGCCTGAATTGAGTTTGCTGCTCGGCATTCCCCTCGCTCTAGAAACGTTGCCGGGCCGGGCAAGGTGGCTTCTGTTAACTCGGCGCATGCCAGATTGTTGAGAGGGTTCTCCAGAGGACTCGATCTTTATCTGTATAAATCCCGTGCCTGACCAGTATTTTCATCATCGTTGCTTTGCGAAGTTTAACTCACTTTGCCACGCTGGACATCAGCCCAGCAAACTCAACCGAAATCCCCCGAACCGCTCACGGCCTGCTATGGTAAACTATTTTTCGCCGATGACCAAACTGCGGAACTTAGGCTAACGACCCGACTTACGACGAATGCGAGCGAGGACCGGTTCCGACGGTTTGCCTATCACTCTCCAAGCGGCCGATCACGCCGCCTTGGATAGGGTCGGCGGCGCAACAGTCCTTGCCCGTCCCTCGAACTACACCTCCAGCAGCAGTTCGTTCTGGCCGCCGTGCAGCTGGGCGACAAGTCTCAGGTCGTCTCGCCGGGATACAAGTTCCCATGGATTGCTCGGGTTGTCACATCTAGTCCATGGCCTCGCACAGTAGCAGTCGGGAGGTCAGCGGCGGGCAATCAGGGCGTCGCAACGCTTCTTGATCATCCCGCTCTTGGCGGCGTCGTGACGCCGATCGATTACCAGCTACGCGGGGTCGGTGGAATCACGGAGCCGGAGGGCATCGTGGATTCAATCGTCCTGCGCGGCAAAGCCTTTTTTGCCGAATGTGACATCCGGACATACCACGACGACGTGGAGAAAGGCTTCTATGGAACCGCGCGCAACCTTACCGAGTTTGAAGCCATCAACTGGCGGAACGTCGCTGCCGCCCTGACCCGCGGATTCAATCCCTATTGGATGGATCTTGTCGGCGACTGGTATGGAGATCCGGCCATCCACCGCACGATCAAGCGCTCGACTGACGTGCTCCGGGAGTCAGCGGAGTTGCCTCACACCACGGTGCCCGGCATCGCGGTCATCCTTGATGACCGATCCGTCCTCGACACCAATGGAAACGGATCTTTCCTCCACCAAGCGATACTCGCGGACCTCAAAACCGGGCTCTCGCGCTGCGGCATCCCCTATCGCATCTATTTGCTCGAAGACCTCGCCCTTTCCCAGTTTCCCGAACACTGCGTTTTCTATTTTCCGAATCTCTTCCGGGTGACTCCGGAAAAGCTCGATCTGTTGAAGTCGAAAGTTTTTACGAATGGGCATCTCGTTCTCTGGGGACCCGGCTCGGGAATCTCGGATGGGACAAAGATTGGCATTGATGCGGCCGAAGAACTCACCGGCTTTGCCTTCGACTTTCTGGACATTAACGATCCCAGGCTCGTTCAGGTCACCGACTTCGAGCATCCCATCACTGCCAACCTCCCGGCTGACACATTTTTCGGGACACCACTTGCCTACGGACCTTTGATGACTCCCCGGGACGGGCGAATTCTCGGGACCTGCCACGGACGATCCGGAAAAGCTCGGGGGGGGCTGGCATTAAAAGATTTTCGGCAGGAGGGATCGCCATCAACCGGCTGGATTTCCCTTTTTACCGCCGCCGTTCCCCTGCCGGCCAATCTCTGGCGGAATATTGCCCGTTTTGCCGGGGCACATATTTACAGCGAATCGAATGACGTTCTTATGGCAAGCCTCGAGGTGGTCGCCCTACACAGCATAAAAAGCGGACCCAAAACAATCCATCTCCCCCGGATGTCTTCCGTTCGCGATTTGATAAGTGGAGAATTATTGGGCACCAGTAATGAAATCGAATTTGTTCTCCAAGCCCCCCAGGGCGTTTGGCTGGAGACTCTGCGCGTGAGATACAAGCTTGAGGAAAGAAAGTTCTAGACAATTGGCCTCGCAATTATCAAGTTAGGGTTGTGAAAACCTGCCATGAAATCGATGCCAAGCTGGGATCTGCCGATACCAGCAAATTGAAAATCAAAATTGCCCATTCGGCTCACGACTGGCGCAAAGCCAAGTCGGCACTGGGGCGTGAGCATGGGCTCGGAGCCGGGCGGGAGGCTGGAGACCGGCTTTGCCAGTTGGTTTATGAAGGTGGGGAGTTGGTCGCGGTGCTGGTGTGGTGCGCTGCGGCGTGGCACCTTAAAGACCGGGATCAGTTTGTGGGTTGGGATCCAGTCACGCGAAGCGAGCGCCTCAAGCTGGTTGTGCAACTTAGGAGATTTTTGATCATCAATGCTGCAAGAAGACCCAATCTCGCCTCTCAGTGTTTAGGCACAGGAATGCGGGAACTTGTTGGCGAGTGGGAATCTGAGCACGGCTACCGCCCGATGCTGGCTGAGAGCTTCAGCGACCCTGAAAGCCATGAAGGCACGGTCTACAAAGCCACAAACTGGATCTACATTGGAAACACCAAAGGCTTTTCCCAAGATCACACCGACTACTACGTGCCTAACGGACGGCCCAAAAAGCTCTGGCTCAAAGAGTTGGTGGAAGGTGCCCGTGGGAAGATGTGTGCACGGGAATTGCCTGAAACAAGCAAGGGTGCGCTGGTGGAACGTGGCGGGTCGCGCAGTCCACTCAAAGCCGCCGATCTTAAGAGCTTGCGGGATGCCTTTCGCGAAGTGCCCGATCCGCGCAATGCCAAGAGCCGTCGTCATCCGCTTTCCGGGATGCTCAGCCTGATCGCTCTGGGCCTCTTGATGGGAGCTCGTGATGTGCTCGATATTTGGAGAAAAGTAGCCTGCCTCTCCCAAAGTCAAAGAGAGGCCATCGGGCTGCGGGTGCGTGACAAACAAAGCGGACGCCTCACAATGCCCGGCTACGATGCGCTCAATGACTTGCTGGCCGCTGTGGAACCGCAAGCGTATGCGCAGGCCTTGACGGGCTGGCTGCAAGTCAATGCCGGAGTGCTTCCACGGAGTTTGGCCTTGGATGGCAAAAGCGTGGGCAATGGGCGCTGCGGAATGATCGTGACACTTTGTCGACACGAGGATGGTCGTCCGGTGGCCATGACTGTGGCCAACGGAAAGAAAGAAGACTGTGAAGTCTCAGAAGCGCGGGCCTTGTTGGAGAATCCCCAAGTAGAGTTGGTCAACGCGCTCATCACCGCCGATCCCCTTCACAACAAAGCGGCAACGGTGCAGGTCATCCTGGAAAAGGGTGGCGACTACCTCATCGGCACCAAAGCCAATACTTCCAAGCGATTGGAGGGAGCCGCCAACGCCCTGGAGGGCTCCCCTTTTTTGACCTGAGCCTGGAATGTGATCACGGGCGCATTGACTCTCGCAAAGCTGCTGTGGAGGGCATCTCACCGGTGGATGCAGCACTGCCTGGAGCCCGCTCTGCGGTGACTGTGTTGCGCGAGTGGGTAGAGAAGAAAACCAGCGACGACAAGCAGGCGCCGGAGGCCAAGACCCATACTCGCGTGTTCCTATCGAGCCTTGACGCCGAGGAAAAAGCCATTTCCTCGCGGGCAGTCCGCGGACATTGGAGCATCGAAAATCGCAACCACTACAAGCGTGATGCCTCCGCATGGCAAGAAGATCGTCACAGACATCGAAGAAGCAAAGCGGCTCAAAACCTTGCGCTCACGCGCAACGCACTGCTGGCCATTATCCCCTTCGAACCCGGCCAACCACTTGCCCACTTCTTTGAGCTTTATCACCGCCATCCGGCGAAAGCCCTCCAACTCATCCTTCACTCCCGTCCAGTCCTATGAACTTCCAGCCAAACGCCCTGCCAAGCCCCCCAAACCCGCGCCTTTCTTCTTTCCGAAAGTCCATCCGGTGACGAACAATCATCTTCTCGCACCGCGAATCAACTTACAACAAAAGCGGTCTGAAGGAGAAGGTTGTGTAGCAGATCAACACGACCCTCGCACCGTATCGCGAGCCATCAAATATCTTCGTCGCCGGATTCCTCGGCAGCCCGCCCATGAATTTTCTCAAAGGCAACCTGCGGTTGGACCGAGAGCAATTGGTTTCTCACGAAGTCAGCGGCGGAGCATTAAAGTTGCCTCACTCGGTATCCGATCCGAAGCCATATTCTATAACGAAAAACTAGTTATTTTTAGGGCGCACATGCCTTGATCAGCCGACGTCACACCGCCATGAACCAGCGAGAGGCCGGGCACAGGATCTGGTTCCGGCTCGATGCGGACAAGGCGCTTTTATTTGATCCCAAGACAACGCGACGTATCCGCTGAACGAAGGCCCGATCCCCAACATGAGGCTGTGCAGCTGATTGAGAAGCGCGATTGCCTGAGTCGTGCAAGGCTATCTCACCCGCGAACAACATGGCCCACTCCCCCCCCCTGCGAGGGTGCCCCAATGGGAATCCCAACCGATAGCATCCACGAGATCGAGATCGTCTGGACTACTCCGATTGCCCACGTTGCCCGGCTTTTGGCATGTTCTTTTCATGGCTCGAATGGGGAGGAAGAGTCATTGCCCTCTTCCCTCCCCCTTCGGCGCTTCCCCCTCCCTTACGGCTAGTTCGGGGGGATTTGGGTTGTGCCTGCTTGAGAGTTTTAGGGCAATTTGGGTTTTAATGGGGTCGGCTCCCGTTGCGCAGTGGTTTAGGGCTCGCCGGGTAGCGACGGCCGGCTTGCTTTTTGGGGTGGCATTTCCTCCCAAAGAACTATGCCTTACGGCTCGCCCGGTGATGTGCGGCGGGAAGTCCGGGCAATCCGGAAATTCGGGCGCGGCGGCGGCTACATTCTCTCTTCATCGCATGCGCTCGAAGGGGATGTTCCGCTCGAAAATCTTCTGGTCCTGATCGAGAAAACCCAAACGGGTCTTTGACCTGCGCCAGCAGTTCTGCCATTGCTTGCCAAAACCCAAGTTAACCATGCCGTGTCCAATCAAGAGCCAGCCCGATCCCTTCGGTGAAGCCCGCCGCAAGGACGGCGTTCTTGTGAATCCTTTCCAGAGAAAACCTGTCCCGATGATCCTCGGCCATGAAGAGGTGCGCCGGTTGGCGAAGGACTGGAAGACATTCAGTTCGGATGCCCCCATGCGTGTTCCGATTCCCTCCGAGGAAAGCGTGCGGACGGTGCGGCAACTCCCTCTGGAGGTTGATCCGCCGGACCATGGAGATTACCGCGAGATCGCGGAACCCTTTTATAACCGGGCGAAACTGCCCGAAGTCATTGAAAGAGTGGAGGGCCTCGTGCGGAATTTACTGGCTGATACGCTCCGACGAGAACCGATCGAAATTGTCAGCGAATTCGCGATTCCCCTCCAGTCACGCGCCCTGGGCTTTCTGCTTAATATGCCGGAGTCCGAGGCGGACGTCTGGATTGGCTGGGGGACGCATGTTTTTCGATCCACCGATGGCAGCTTGGCCGCCGACGGAAGTTCCAAAGGGGCCGCGGCATCGTCAAAAAATGCTGCACATTACGGCGATCGCGGGTTGGGTTGTCTTGTTTTCACTCATGATGGGATTCGTTCCTTTTAGAAATTTTCGCCCATGACAAGCAAAATGTCACGCGCGGGATGAATTGAATACAGCAGGTCAAACTTCCAGCGATCTTTGAGCATAAGGAATGTGAGAAGCAGGTGGAAATGATGAGGATTTCTGGTTAATTTTCATTTCCCAATTCGAGCACTCCATCTAAGCCCGCGAGTTCGGGCACCTTATTGATCATGAAAAAACCTACCAAACAGCCGCCGTTAAAGCTTCTCGGGAAATCGGGGACGCGATTTCCATCCTCGCCAGAGCAAAAAACGCTGGAGGCATTTCCGAACCGGAGCGCAGGCCGGACCTATTGGATCACGTTCGAATGCACGGAATTCACATCGCTTTGTCCGGTGACTGGACAGCCTGATTTTGCAACCCTGCGCATCCGATATGTGCCCGATAGGCTTTGCGTCGAGACCAAGTCGCTGAAGTTTTACCTGAGTTCCTATCGGTCCACGCCCTCATTTGGTGAGGACATCGCGAATCGAATCATGGATGACCTCGTAGCCGTTTTAGCACCCCGACAGCTTCACGTGCGGGCGGATTTTGCCCCACGCGGGGGGATCGAGTTGTCGATCGACGCCGTTTTCCCGGAAGGCGCGCAACCCCTGAAATAACTTATGCCCTACCGTATTTGCAAAACACTGGAGATCGAAAACGGGCACATGCTGTCCAAGCATCCTGACGCCTGCAGGTTTCCGCACGGTCATACGCGGCGAGTAGAATTTTTGCTTGAAGCTGATGAACTCGATGAGCGCGGGATGGTCTGCGATTTTAAAATCATCAAGCAGGCCGTCGGCGAGTATGTCGATTCGTTTGATCATGCGATGTGTATGAACACAGCCGACCCGATGTACGCAACGCTCAAGGCGGCGTATGGGGAGCGGATCATTGACTTCGAGAACGAAGAACCGACCACCGAAGCTTTGGCAAAGCGATTTTTCGACGCATGCGCGGATCACTTTGCAACCTATACAACTCAGGGCAATCCGAGGTATCCGCTCGCACTAGGAGTGAGACTTGTTCGTGTCAGGGTCTGGGAGACCAGCTCGTCTTGGGCCGAATACGAGAACACACAGTCGCCCTGGCAGAGACAACTGCGGGATTCGGCAATAAGTGACCCCCGGTAGGCTACACCAGCGCTGGCAGAGAGGTCCGCTCGGAGTGTAACTGGCCGTCTTTTCCGAATGTCTCGGCGACGCTGGATTCAGTTTCCTGATTCGACTCTGGCTGACGTTCAGAAAATTTGACACTCACGACTTTGCTGACGCCGTGTTCTTCCATCGTCACGCCGAAGACCATATCCGCGCGGCTGATCGTGCGTTTGTTATGAGTGATTACGATAAACTGACTCTGCTCCACAAAGCGATCCAAGATCTTAATGAACCGGCTGATGTTGGATTCATCGAGCGGTGCATCCATCTCGTCGAGCACGCAGAACGGACTCGGCTTCACCATATAGATCGAAAAGAGAAGCGCGACCGCGGTCATGGTTTTCTCTCCGCCGGAGAGCAACGTGATTCTCTGAAGCTGCTTGCCGGGGGGGCGGGCGATAATGTCGATGCCGCTCTCCAGCGGATCTGACTCGTCTGAAAGAACGAGGTTTGCTTTTCCACCGCCGAACAACTCGGTGAACATTTCCTGAAAATTTATCCGGATTTTCTCAAAGGTATCTGCAAACAAATCGCGGGTTGTGCGGTTAATTTTCGAGATCACTTCAAGCAGTTCTGCCTTCGAGTTGATGAGATCGGAGTTCTGCTGCTCGAGGAATGTATATCGCTGCTCCAGCTCGTCGTACTCCTGGATTGCGTCGATATTGACGGGGCCCATGCTATCGATTTTGCCTGAAAGCTCGGCGACCAGGTCCTCAATCACGCCCCACGGGATTTCAAAACCTCCGTCCTCATCGGGACGTGGATCTTCAGGTTCCGAAGCGGATGGTTCCTCCGGAGGAGTCAGGCTATCACCGGCAGTGGACTCGTCGTAGGTGGTGTCGGTGGCTGCAGCAGCAGCCTTGGCCCGAGCCTTCTCGCGCTCCCGAAGCGCTTTGATAAGTGCGTAACTGTCCGGCTGAAACTCAGTCAACTCGACGTGAAAGCGTGTCCGGATGTGCTCGGTGACATGCTCCACACGCATCGCCAACTGCGCAGACCGCACCTCGTGGCGAGCGCGTTGTTCTTGCAAGCCGGCGAGCTGAGAACGGGCGGACCGCATCGATTCCTCGACGGTGTCTGCTTGTTCTTTTGCTGCACTGCGCTGGGCGACGAGACCGAAAATCTCCTGTTCTCCGGTTTCCAGGAGCATTTGCCAGGTAGAGATATTTTCCTGAAATTCGGCGGTCTCGGCATTGAGGGATGCTATTCTCGACACATATTGATCGATGTCCCGGGAGCGCTGCGAAAGTAGCTCGGTGAGCTCTGCGATTCGCGCCGCCATCGGATCGCGTTGGCGCGACAAACTCTCCTGCTGCTGACGCTCGGTGGCAATCTGCACACGCAGATCGTTCAATTCCTGCTCGACAGATCGCTCACGGTCACGGGCCTCATCAATTCCCGAGTAAACCTCAGCCTGTCGGCCCCGGGCAGCGGCAAACTCCTCTTCGCCGGCTCCGATAGCACCATCAAAGTCCAGGGATTTTGCCGATGCTTCCTCAGCTGCCTGAGCGAGCGCGATTGCCTCACGCTCAAACGTAACGCACCTGGTCTCCGCGTCCCGCATTTGACGGTCCAAGAGCGACGCCTCGTTTTGAGCAGTCGACAACTCGATCCGGGCAGCTTGCACGGATTCGCGTGCCATTCTGAGTTGGTCTTGCGCCAAGTCCAGCCCCTCGACCACTGCAGACCGCTCGGCATTGCATGCATCGACGTTTCGTCGACTGCCAGTCACGTCATGCTCCAGCGCAATGATCTGATTTTTCCGCACCAACACCGATGACGAATTTTCTCCCGACTTGCCTGCATAAATAATCCCTTCCCGAGTGATAAACTCACCAGCCAAAGTGGCAAAAGCAAGGGACCGATACTGCGGCTTGAGAGCGAATGCCTGCTCCAAAGTTGAGACGATAGCCACGCCCGATAGTAACGTGCGGGCAAGTGCGCCGGACTCCGACGAGGTGCTCACACAATCTTCCGCCCAAGCCACCGCACCAATAGGAAGTGCGGTGGACGCATCGCGTTGCGAAGTCTGAATCCACTCGCGGGGCAGAATCGCAGCTCGCCCCAGCTTTTTGTCTGCTAGCACGCGCAACGCAGCTTCGGCCACGTTGATGTCCTTAAATACAATTGCCTGCAAGTTGGCTCCGAGCGCCGCTTCCACGGCCGGGATGTATTCGGCTTGCACATCGATAAATGACGCCAAGGCGCCATCGATGGCTGATTTGAACAAGTCTGGCTGATCGAGGCCGCGTAACACGGCTTGAGTCCCCTCGCCAAATCCCTCACCTTCCTCGGCGAGCTGACAGAGAACCTCCAGACGCGACTCCTGCTCCGCAAGCAATCGGTTTGCTGCATTCCACGCGTTTTCCGATTTCTGGCGGGCGCTCTGCGCCGCGGAGGCACGCTGCTCGGCCTCGTCCAGCTCGCTTTGAGCGGATGCACTGCCGACCGATGCCATTTCCAAGCGCGTAGATGACTCCTGCGCCCGCAGTGAGATCGAGTCCCGTGCATCGCGAGCCATCGACTCCTCAGAGCGTAAAACCTGAAGCCGTGCTTCGGCGGCCTCGCGTCGTCCCGCGGCCGATGATGCCTGCCCACGGAGGGCATTTAAGCGGCTTTCGATTTGCCCAACCTCGGACGCCAGGTCATGCGCAGCACGTTCGGCAGTGACACGCGCCGAGCGCGCCTGATTGACACGATCAGAAGCCGCTGTCAACCGCTCCTCTCCGGCGCGCAGGATCGTTAGCATCTCAGCGATGCGTTCGTCGGTGCGCGCGATTTCGGATTCCTGATCGTGGAGTTTTTCTTCGCCGCTTGCGATCTCATACTCATACCGCTCAATCATCGATTGCGTCTCGCCGACGCGCTCGGCATTGGTCGCCATTCGGGTTTCGGCTGCGTAAATGCGATTGCGCTGATTCTGGATGTTTTCGCGCGTCTCGGAAACCCGGACCTCAAGGTCTGCCAATGTCTCGCGACACGTCTCGAGTTCGGCCTCACGTTCAGAGATGGCAGCTTCACCCGCTTGACGGATATCCTCGCTGGATGCGAGCGCCGATTGTACGGACGTTAATTCCTCCGACAGACGAAGGTAATTTCGGTGCGAGAGGTGGAGATCAAAGGTCCGGAGATCATCCATGAGAGCCTGATAGCGTCGGGCCTTTGCAGCTTGGCGTTGGAGCGATCCGATCTGGCGCTTTACCTCTTTGATGATATCTGAGACGCGGAGCAAATTGGCCTCGGTGTATTCCAGCTTCCGCAGCGCTTCTTTCTTCTGGGACTTATATTTCGTGATCCCGGCTGCTTCTTCAAAAATTGCCCGTCGATCCTCAGGACGACTACTCAGAATCGCATCGATTTTCCCTTGTTCCATGATGGAATACGCCGAGCGCCCGATTCCGGTGTCCATGAACAACTGATGGATATCCTTTAATCGGCAGGGCGCCTTGTTGAGGAGATACTCACTCTTGCCATCGCGGAACACCCGGCGGGTGATACGGACTTCGTTCCATTCGACGCCGAGTTCCTTTTCACAATCCGTAAAGCTCAACGAAACCTCCGCCATCCCCAAGGCCTGCCGGCTATCCGTCCCGCTGAAAATCACGTCCGCCATCTCGCCTCCGCGGAGGGCCTTGGCAGATTGTTCACCTAGGACCCAGCGCAAGGCATCAAGCACATTCGATTTTCCACAGCCGTTTGGGCCGACCACAGCGGTGACACCAGGATTAAAATTGAATGTCGTTTTTGAAGCAAACGACTTAAAGCCTACTATTTCCAATGATTGAAGATACATGAGTGCTCCTGTAAGGTTCTTTTCGGAGGGTATCTTTCGAGAATAGGAAAGCAATTGAAAAAGCCACCATAAGCGGTATATTTTCACCTCAACACACACTATATATAGTATTCCAATGGATAATCAAAATTTGTCATTACTGCTTAATTTCCTGCGCTTTCCGACGATATCGGCCCACGGCATCCATGCCGACACGATGCAAAAATGCGCTGGCTGGCTCGGGAACTTACTACAATCCATCGGTCTTCACGCCGAAGTCCGAGCCACGGGAGGATGTCCGGTGGTTCTCGCGAAATCACCCTTTGATCCCGAGAAGCGGACCGTGTTGATTTATGGTCACTACGACGTCCAGCCACCCGATCCGCAGGATGCATGGGTTTCCCCGCCCTTCGAGCCCGAGATTCGGGACGAGCGCGTCTGGGCCCGCGGGGCGACTGACAACAAGGGGCAGATCCTCGCACACATTCTTGGCGTCGCACAAACGTTGTCCGAGAAGGGTACACTTCCGGTTAATGTGATTTTCCTGATCGAGGGCGAAGAAGAAATTGGCAGTCCCAACCTTGCGGCATTTCTTGAGGCCCACAAAGCGGAACTCGCATGCGACATTGTGGCCATCTCAGACAATGGCATGGTGTCCGACTATTATCCGACCCTCGCCTATGCGCTCCGCGGAGTTGCAGCTATGGAAGTCCGGCTTGATGGGCCGTCCGTGGACCTTCATTCGGGTGTCTACGGCGGCGCGGTGATGAATCCAGCCACAGCGGCCGCTCGGCTCATCGCGTCGCTGCACGACGCGGATGGGCGCGTGGCGATCGAGGGGTTTTACGATCGTGTCCAGCCGATGGCGGAATGGGAGCGCGAGGCAGCCAGAAAATCCGGAGTCAAAGATTCCGACATCATTGACCAGACGGGTGTGCCGGAGTTGTTTGGCGAAGCGGGGTTTGGATCGGTCGAGCGCATCGGTGCCCGTCCCACCGCAGAGGTGAACGGGATCACTGCAGGTTATCAGGGGGAAGGATCCAAAACGGTCATTCCTGCAAACGCGTCGTTCAAGCTGACCTTCCGGCTGGTTCACGATCAAGCCGCAGGTCAGATCCTCGACCTAGCGGCAGCACATCTTGAGCGCCACAAGCCACCAGGCGTTCGAATGACGATCGAGCGCGGTCACAGCGGTGAGCCTTACTTTTCCGATCCTATGTCGCCATTCGGCAGGGCGGCGCAGCGGGCTCTCCAGACCGTCTTCGGATCAGAACCCGCCCTGTTCCGCGAGGGAGGAAGTATCCCGATTCTGACTGATTTCAAAAACACTCTTGGGGTGGATGCCCTATTGCTCGCGCTGGCTTCTCCTGCCTGTGCAGCTCATTCTCCAAACGAAAATATCCCGCTCCGCAACTTTTACACGGGCATCGATCTCAATCGCGTGCTATTAGAAGAGCTTGCCTCTATCCCCTCGGGGAGCGATATCCATGGGTATGTCGGCGACGTGCCGCCTTCCACCAAGGACAGCTTCACAGCATAAGCTGTCTGTCCCTTCGCACTAATGAATACCACACCATTCGATTCAATCCCCTCGGTTCTTGCAGACATCCGCTCGGGACGAATGGTCATCGTGACCGACGACGAAGACCGGGAAAATGAAGGTGACCTGGTGATGGCTGCTGCGTGCGTGACACCGGAGGCGGTGAATTTCATGTCGCGATTCGGGCGAGGATTAATCTGTGCGCCCATCACCGAGGAACGCGCTACACAACTTGGTCTGCAGCGCATGGTGGCGCACAATCGTGAGATGTATAAAACAGATTTCACGGTTTCTGTCGACGCGGCGTCCGGTGTCACTACCGGAATCAGCGCAGCAGATCGCGCGGCGACGATTCGCATCCTCGCTAATCCCGATTCCGAGCCGGGTGACTTAGTCCAGCCTGGTCACATTTTCCCGCTTCAATCGAAGCCTGGAGGCGTTCTGCGCCGCGCCGGGCATACTGAAGCATCGGTAGATTTAGCCCGACTCGCAGGCATCGATCCCTCCGGCGTGATTTGCGAGATCCTGAATGAGGACGGAACGATGGCGAGATTGCCGGACCTGATTGCGTTTGCTCGCGAACATGATCTGAAAATCTGCACCATCACGGCCCTCATCGCCTACCGCAGGTCCAACGAAAAGCTGGTAATCCGCGAGCAAGTGGTTCACATGCCCACCGAATACGGTGACTTCCAATTGTATCTTTACCAAAGTGCGTTGGACGGACAGCATCACTTGGCGCTGGTTAAAGGAGATGTGAGCAGCGGTGAACCCATCTTGGTGCGGGTGCATAGCGAATGCCTCACCGGGGATGTTTTTGGATCGCTGCGCTGCGATTGCGGGATTCAGCTGGGCACAGCCCTCACGGAAATTGAAAAAGTCGGCCGTGGTGTGCTGGTTTACATGCGCCAAGAGGGACGCGGCATTGGGTTGCCGGGAAAGATCCACGCCTACAAGTTGCAGGAGGAAGGATTGGACACCGTCGAAGCGAACGCAAAGCTCGGGTTCCCCATGGACTTGCGCGACTACGGCCTAGGTGCACAGATCCTCTGCGACCTGGGCGTGAAAAAGATCCGCCTCATGACAAACAACCCGCGCAAAGTTGTCGGACTCGATGGATTCAATCTCGAAATCGTCGAGCAAGTCCCAATCCGTTCTATTTCCAATCCCTTTAACGAGCGCTACCTCGCGACGAAAAAAGAAAAAATGGGCCACACGCTGTAGTCCATCCTCATCCCCTCACCTACCCCCCAAATTAGAGATTTTATGCACATCACCACCACACGTGACATCGAACGTCAGATCGAAATGGACTTCCTCCGCGCCACCGAGCTGGCAGCACTGAATGTGCTTCAGTGGCTGGGCAAAGGAAAAAAGGAAATGGCCGATGAGTATGCCTGCGATGCAATCCGCGGCATGTTTGATCTCGTAGATATGCGTGGTGAGGTGATGATCGGCGAAGGCATCAAGGACAAAGCGCCGGGATTATTTAAAGGCGAAAAAGTCGGGACATGGAAAGACGGCTCGCCGCGATTTGAAATCGCGCTTGATCCCGTCGATGGCACCACGAATGTAAGCAAGGGAATGCCAAACTCGATCAGTTGCATCGCAGCTGCATCCCCAGCCGCTGACGGTGGGATTTGTCTTCAAGACATCCCCGCATTTTACATGAAAAAACTTGCGTATCCGCTAGAGGTGCGGCGGGCATGGATGGATGACCCATCACTGCCCATCGATATCGATGCTCCGATTGAGGACGTTATCGACATTACCGCCAAGGTGCTCGGGAAAGAGGTGCGAGATGTGGTCGTTTGTGTGCTCGACCGGCCCAGGAACTACGACCTCATCGAAGCAGTCCGCAGGAAGGGAGCCTCCCTCCGGATGATTTCGGACGGTGACATTGGCGCAGCCATGGCTCCAGCGATGCACACGTCGAATATTAATCTCTATGCTGGCATCGGTGGAGCGCCAGAAGCGATTCTATCTGCGGCGGGATTGCGCTGCCTCGGTGGCGGCATGCGTGCCCGGATTTGGCCGCGCGACGAAGCGGAAAAACAATGGCTTATCAGTGAAGGCTGGGGCGACAAACTCGACTTCCAATACATGTCGAGAGATCTCGCGCGGGGAGAAAATATCATATTCGCCGCGACTGGCATCAGCGACAGCCCGCTCCTCAAAGGCGTGGAAGTCGAGGGCTCCATTGCGACCACTCATTCAGTCCTGATGCGCGCTCGCAGCGGGACCGTGAGGTTCGTTCAGGCTCAGCACAACCTCGCGAAAAAGACAATTTATCTCCGGTCCACCCAGACCGAGGCGAAGATCTAGGCCGTCACGCCGCGTCCACTCGAACATCGACGACGGCACCGGGTTCGCACTGCACGGTGATGGTTATCGGACGGCAGCACACCGCACAATCCTCGATGGACTGCCAGCGCGGATTTGTGGTTTCAACTTCGATGGAAAACGTCTCGCCGCACTGCGGACAGGCGATCTCGATTTCTTCGACGATGTCCATCTAATCGAGTGCTACTTCGAGCCGCGGGGCATCGCCCCACAAGTCTTCGAGCGAATAAAATTCACGGGATTCGGTGTGAAAGATGTGGATTATCACCTGAGCGTAATCCAGCACAATCCACCGGCTGGCTGGCAATCCATCCTCGGCAAATGGACCTTTGCCAAGCTTCTCCCGGATGCTCGTGCGAATTCCAGACGCAATCGCTTTAATCTGCGGATCAGACGTTCCTCCGCAAACCACAAAATAATCGGTGACAGTCGAAATACCCCGGAGATCAAGCACCTGGATATCTTCCGCTTTTTTATCGGACGCCGCAGCAGCGCATGCCCGCGCCAGGGACTCGGACTCATTCATTCAAATACAAACCGTTTTGTTCAATCAGGTGGGACACATCCATGGGAAGGAGGTAACGGATAGATCGCCCGCACGCAACCCGATTTCTGATATCGGTGGAGGATATATCGAAACGGCGCTGCACCACGGGTATCTCTGGAGGCACGGTAATCGCGTCGCGTGCCATCACGACAAATGTCACCAACTTCCGGAGCGCACCAATTTCATGCCACGCATCCAGTGTTGGCAGGATATCATCACCGATCAGATAATAGAGCTCAGCATCGGGCTCGTCGTCCCGGAACTGCCGCACAGTATCGATGGAATAGGACGGGCCGGGCCGGTGAATCTCAATGTCACTGCACTCGAATCCAAGCTCGCCCGCAATGGCTGCACAGACCATCGCGCAGCGCAAACCTGCGGGTGCAGGAGTAATGTCCTGCTTAAATGGTGAGATCGCTGCAGGTATAAACACGACACGATCCAAACCGAGCTGCTCTTTCGCAAGCCGGGCGAAAATCAAGTGTCCGTGATGGATCGGGTTAAACGAGCCACCGTAAAGTCCTATCTTCATTTCAGGGCACCAGAATTGCGGGTGCCCGCAGGGAGTTGTTTTCGTTTCGACACTGGCATAAGAATATGATTCGACTAACAGGAATTATGCAAGCACACCATCCCGGCCAGCTATTATTGCTCGGCGTCCCAGGCACGGAATTGGATTCAGCCACGGCCCAATTATTTCGCGAATTGCAACCGGGAGGATTTATCATCTTCGGTCGTAACATCCGCTCGGCGGTGCAACTCCGCAAGCTCTTGGACGATCTCCGCGATATCAGTGCGGTTGAGCCGATCATTACTATCGACCAAGAAGGCGGGCGGGTTTCCCGGCTAAGATTAATCGGCAACGAACCTCCCAATGCCCAACAACTCCGCGAAAAAGGTGACCGTGAGCTCATTCAGCGACACGGGTCCATCACAGGGCGACTGCTCCGGCTTTTTGGATTCAATCTCGATTTGTGTCCAGTACTCGACATTTCATTCGATGACGAAGCCGATAACTCGCTGCGTGGGCGCTGCTACGGGACGACAGTCGAGCAGGTCATCGATCTCGCAGGAGCATTCAACGAGGGCCTGCAAAGCACGGGTATCCTGAGTTGCGGCAAACATTTTCCAGGTTATGCGTCCGCAGGGCTCGATCCACATCACGAGCTGCCACGGCTGGCACGCTCGCGTGAACTAATGGAAAAATTTGAACTTGCGGTGTTCCGGCACTTTGCCAAACGGGTGGACAGCATGATGATTGGACACATTGCCGTGGATGGACTGGACGATTCCGGTTTGCCCGCCTCGTTGGCTCCCGCGATAACGACCGACCTGCTGCGCAACGACATGGGGTTTGCCGGGCTGGTGATGACCGATGATCTCGATATGGGGGCCATTTTGAACCACTACGGATTCGATGAAACCATGCGTCTAGCCCTTCAGGCTGGAAATGATCTGCTGATGATTTGTCATCGCGTCGAGACCGGTCGTGACGCACTGGCAGCAGTGAAATCCGTGGATTCCCTCGTTGTCGAGCGGGCTTTGGCAAACGTGGCAGCATTCAAATCGCGCATGACGCCACCAGATCCCTTTGCCGAAGCCATTCACGAGGCGCTGAACGAAGAAGTGTGGGACCTGCGCGTCGCCACCCTGGGTGCCGAGCTCGCCAGCCAGCGCAGTCCGGAAGATGGCAAGCGCTCGCCGGTTGAAATTTATTGATTTATGAAAACAGAGTCCTCCCTGCGGACTTGCCAATACGTTTTGGTCCAGAAAATATGGTCCAATAGGGTCGTTTTCAAGCCCTCAGAGGGAATTGCCGGTTTTTGATAACCACTACAACCGCAATCCGGAGAACGGGAGGTTTGCTCCCATGGTTGACGGCTCCACCGAGTACCTGCATGCCTCGATGTGCAGGTGGGGTGCCAGTTGCAAGAGCATTACAACGACATTACCACTGGAGAGGCCGCGGACGGAAAATCGAAGTCCGTGGCGGCAGGAGATCGTCGGTCCAATCTCCCATGGTAAGCGGACTCAGCCGCGAGGAGCTTGAGCAAGCTCGATGATCTATTTACCGTTGACCCTGCGAGCGTGGGACTGCCTGACCTGCAAGGGGCCGTAATCCCCACCGCCGCAGCCGCGCGGGTCCATGCATCCCCATGAAACACATCCCTACAACCCATCTCTGCACCGGCAATCTGATTTCGTTGCCGGCAGAAACCTCGAATACCTGCGTTCCACCGTGCCCGCCGGTGGCCGTTGTAGATGGCGAGCCTGATACCACATGGAAATCCGATCCCGGGGGCAAGGTCGTCGCCCATCTTGGTAATCCCAAGCCGCACCGTTCAGTCGATATTCATTGGATTGATGATTTTCCGCAGGAATATATCACATCGAAGACTCGTCCGACAGAAAGACCTGGAAGCCGCTCGTGCACCGAAGCAGATTCAAACACTCTCCATTCCAGAAAAAGAAGGTCCTGTTTATGCAGGAATATGCTTCGGACAAAGTCGAGCCCTCGGAAACCTTGCCCAATTTCCGCATCCGTCCCGTGGCCGCACGGAAAAAGCTCGAGATCCGCGACATCCTGATCAACGGGCATTACGCTTTTTCCTACGAAACGGCTCCTAAAGAAACGGTCTGCCTCGCAGCTCAAGCGCCCGACCGCTCACAAAAAAACCGGTCGAGCGGTTCCGGCTGCCGACGTTCCTGCTGACAGGCACCTCTGCCGGCATCTGTCTGCGCCCTCAAATCTTTGGAGGCAAGTCACTGCTCGCACAATCGACCTCGTTTCCGACATCGGTCGAGCTCACCGCGACTCAGGATTCGGAGTTGGCTAGCACGACGGGTAAGGCGATCATGGCCATGCAGGCGTTGCCCTCCGGGGAAGGCTTGGAACCCAAGAAATTGGGGATGCCCGGAGCTTGCGTATGGTGGAAAAGACAGCCTCACCGTGCCCGTGGGGCCGGGAGCGGGTGATGCGGAAGGCCGGAGCCGCGGCAGTCGGGTCGCCCAAGCTGCCGTCGGAGGGTCCGGCTTTGCAGAGCCGGCGCAATCCCTCGACGATGTGGGGCGGCCACTTGGAGAGGTTGGCAATGGTACGGTGCTTGACCTTGCCCTCCCGGCGGGACGTTTCGCATAACAGGTGGTTGGCTGCCTTTGTTTTTGGAACTTCAGGCTGAGCCAACACTTTTCGGATGAGGCCTTCTTAGGCAACAGAAGTCATGCCGCTTGCGATTTCTCAGATACGCTGTTTCTTGTTGACGGGCTTGCGGAGAGTGTGCCCGGCACTTACCGCCATGTTGCGCGTAGTATGACCTTCGGTCCATCGGCCCTCGACCAACGTGTGCATGGGAGTTACCGGCACACCTGTCTCCTGCTTGTTGAACAGGGAAACGAGCAGATCCACGGCAGTCCGACCCACATTTCGAGTATTTTGATGAATGCCGGAGATGGTATCGCTGGCTTCCGCAACCGCGAGACTGACGAGGGCAATATCGTGCGGCACTTTGTAGCCCCATCGCTTCAAATGCGGGAGGATGTATTCCGACCCCGCAATAATGGCCTCCAGTTTATCCTTCTTGATCCAGGGGCGGGCGACTCCCCAGTAGGGCACATCGCTTTCCCCGGGAGTATACGGCGGCATGTTTAGAACACTCACGTCCTCCAGCTCAAAGTGAGCCCCTGCGCTGAGATAACCTCCAAGGAAATGCCCCCCCGTACGGGTGTTGTAATCGGAGTCCATGGCAAAACCAATCCGGCGATAGCCGAGGTGCACAAGATTCTCCACTGCAGAAAAACTCGTACGAAACTGGGAGTTAGTTACCGTATGTAAAACAGTATCTACCATGCTGTACCCCAATCGAACGGCGGAATAGCGCGACCAATCCAGATCCACATGTTCGCGATGGTTGTGAAGCGGAGCAATCAAGAGGCTGCGGATGCCACGAGCCGTCAGCATACGCTGCACTAACTTGCGGTTATACTGATACTCCACCAGATTTACCTTTTCCAATCCGTATCCCAGCTCTCGCGCCCTTTCTGATGCCCCTTCGAAATAAAGTCGAAAATCCTCTCCCCGGTAAAGCTCCTCGGGTTGGGGGTGGTTGTTGATCCACCCAAGGGTGGAGTGGAAAGCAGCCGGAAGGCAGGATTGTCGGTAGGCCGTAAGCGCACCGAGCATGGGGTCGGGCGAATATCCAAGACGCTTGGCGATGGCCTCGATTTTTTTTCGTGTTGCAAGAGGGATTTCACGCCGCTTTCGCAAGGCGAGCGATACCGTCACGTGCGAGACCCCGGCTTCGCGGGCGACATCCTTCTGCGTAATCCGGCGGGGAGGAGGCGTTGACATGGTTTAAACGAGAAACTAATCTTCGCCTTGTGACAATAAGAATAATCGGCGAATCTGAACTTGGTTGTCATGAAAAGTTTCAAAATATCAATGTTTGCCTTCACACTGATTGAAGTCCTTTGTGCGATTGCCATCGTCGGAGTACTCGTTGCTATCATTGTTGCGTCCGTTAGGAGTGTGCGAGCGCAGGCGGATCGCACGACCGGTCTTTCGAATCTCCGGCAGGTTGGCATTGCGGCGATGTATTACGCCACCGATAACGAGGCGCTTCTGCCCGGCCCGGCATGGACCGGCCAAGGGGTCTGGTACCGGAAAGATGACCGAACATTCGGCAACAGGCTCTGGCAGTATCTGGGATTACCCGAACCCCAGACTTGGTCGCAAGAAGCCAAGATTCTAGGAAACCCTGCTTACTACAAAAACCGGCAGAGTTCCGGGAGTCCCTCGCTCATCCTTAACATGAACGTTCGGATGCCCGACGGCATCACGAGAAATCCTTGGGGATACAAAGATGCAGACGGCTCCATACGATCCCTTCCGATGAATCTCCCATCGCTGGCAGCAGCTGGGCTCTCCAAGACATGGGCCATGCGCGATGTTGACCAGACATCGCCCGCTGTGTCGGCGACCGACTGGTATTCGCAACTCCCCCAAAAACCTATTTTTGGAAAATACCGCATCTCGCTGAACTTCGATCTCAGTGCCCAGTTAGTGGGGGTGGACGAGTGACAAGGCAACTCCGCCAGGCGGCACTCGTTGCGTTAGGGTTGCTTGCCGCAACGTTCAGTTTCGGTCGAGAGAACAAACCGCTCCATTCCGAGAGCAAGGCGGACACAGCACAAGCCAGCCCAACTCCGGAAGCTGCCCCTACTTCTACGCCGCCCGTGCGCGCGCGTGCCTCCCGCCCGAGTGAAGAGCGCATCGCGGAGATCGCTCGTTCCTTATCTCCGCAGCTCGGGGGCTTTTCACCTCCGGTCTCGGATCGGAAAGCTTGGGATACCTACCCCATCAATCGCCCTGAGATCATCGCCAGCGCGGAACGCTATCTCGCCAAACCCATCCCCCCCCTGCCCGACGAGCTCTATCTCGACTTCGGAAAAACGGGACGGCGCCCTCCTTTCGAAAAACCCTACCGCGAGCGACTCGACCGAGCCTGCGCTTTCGCGCTTGCGGAATGTGTCGAGAACCAGGGTCGCTTCATCGCCCCGCTCCGTGAGATCATTGAAGAAATCCTCTCCGAGCGCAGTTGGGTGATGTCCGCCCACGACGCCAGAAGGGGGTATGACGTTTTTTACGGCAAGAAGATGGACGTTGATCTCGGTGCAGCCATGCGGGCAGCCTCACTCTCCACTATCATCTCGTGGCTCGGCGAACCGCTTGGCCCCGAAACCGTCAGTAAGGTGCAGTCCGAAGTTCGTCGCCGCGTCATTGATCCCTACCTCAGTAGAATCTACGAAGGCAAAAACGTTTGCTATTGGGTGGATGCCACTAACAACTGGAATGCGGTCTGCCATGCCGCAGTAATTTACGCGGCACTCGCAACGATCCCGGATCCCGAAACACGGGCGCGCGTGGTGGCCGGTGCCGAGGCCTACATTGTGAATTACCTGAACGGCTTCACGCCGGACGGGTATTGCAGCGAGGGCATGGGGTATTGGAACTACGGCTTCGGACATTTCGTCATCCTCGCTGAGCGCCTCTCCGCCGCGACCGGCGGAAAGATGGATCTCTACCGCGACCCCATCATTGCCCAGATAGTAACTTTCCCAAAACGCTTGGAGCTTTCGCCAGACTTATACCCCGCCTTCTCCGACAACTCAATTTCCTCAGCACCCTCTAAGTGGATTCTTCCTCTCATGGCACGGCGGTATGCACTCGCGCCGGAGCCGAAGCGCACGCTTTCCACCGGTCAGCATCCATCGGGCGGAATGCTCTACGAAGTGGATCTCACTCTTTCCCCACCCGATGTGAGCACTCCACCCCAGTCGGTGGCGGGCTCGTCTCTCCTGCGGGGCTACTTCCAGGATGGCGGCGTATTGGTATGCCGTCCGAGGCCCAACGCACCGGGCCTGTCGGTCGCAATGAAAGGTGGACACAACGATGAGGCCCACAACCACGCTGACCTTGGAAGCTTTTACGTCGTGAGCTCGGGGTTCCCGATTCTAGTTGACCCCGGCTACGAACGCTACACCCGCCGGACATTCAGCGCCCAACGCTACGAAAGCAATGTCTTGAATTCCTTCGGACATTCGGTGCCAGTCGTGGATGGCAAGCTTCAAGGAATAGGCAGGCAGTTTCAGGCGAAAATCCTTGCAGCCGATTTCTCCGAGCCGCAGGACCGCTTCACTATCGATCTGACCAAGGCGTATCCGGTCGAGAGTCTGGAGCGGCTCACGCGGGCCTTTGTCTATGATCGTGAGAAAGGCACTTCGTTGGAAATCACCGACGAAATGAAAGCCAAGTCACCGATCACTTTTGGAACAGCTCTCATCACGTTCGGAGAGATTAAGAAAAAGAACGCAACAACACTCGAGTTCCGCGACAAAAGCGGCGGCGTTCGCGTCGAAGTGGATACTGCGGGAGCTCCGTGGGTTTTAACCGACGAGATCATTGACGAGGATATGGTGGACGGACGCAAGCCCCGTCGCATCGGGATTAACCTGGAGCAACCCACGATGGAAGCCACCATCCGGTGCCGGGTCACTCCCATCGCGGCTTCAGAGGAAAACCTCGCGCTTGATCCTGAAGCCATGGACCCTCCTCTGCCCCCGGCCACCCTTCGGGTCGAGGCGGAGAACTTTGTCAAAGAAGTCGGCGGCAAGGTCGAGCGGACGACCCGCCCGGGAGTGGAAAATAAGGCCATCCGATTCTGGGACGCTGGAAATCACTCGCTGGATTGGACGTTCGACGTGCCGGAAAGTGGAAGATATTGGTTCGTGATGCGCTATGCCAGCGGCTTGCCGTCCGGTAGTTCGCGCACCCTCAAGATCGACGGTGTAGTGCCGACCGGTCTCGAAGCCGGGTTTGATCTCGCCCGGACCGGTGGATGGGGCGCGGATGCCACCGAGTGGAAGCGGGCCGTTCTTGCCCGGAACGGAAAACCTTTTCGACTCCCATTGGAGCGGGGTCAGCATACGTTCACTATCTCAAGTCCCAGCGGCGGCGGCGGCGGACTCAACCTCGATTGGATGGAACTCGTCCGGCAAGATGACTGATCGCAACCACTCGCCCAATCGAACAGCCTCATCAGGAATCCTCGAAAGACCAACGGGGTCAGGCCTATAATTTGTATGTTGTGTGGCCGTAAAAAATGCGAGAGACTCCCCCTTAATACCGAGAAGCCCGCGGTTAGAATTCGAGGGAGCGATTTATCTCGTGCTCAATCGGCGCAATTACCGGAAAGATCTATTCTTGGAAAGAAGAGCAGCCCCTGCATCTTAGAAAGCTCTGTTAGAAGCCTGCGCGAAGTGCGGATGAAAAATTCACGCCATGTGATGATGAGTAATTATTTTCACGTCGCCGTCGAAACACCGGCGGCGAATTTGGTGACTGGAATGGCATGACCGCAAGGGACCTTCGCCAAGCGATTCAAGCGATTCCATGGCGAGCGTGGACATGGGTTTCAAAGCGGCTACAAAAGCATCCTGATTGACGATAGGCGTCCGCTCCAGGACAACCTAAAGGAAGTGGGGGAATTCGCCGCACATTCTGTGCCAGCGGAGGACAACGGTCCGAGCAAACATGACGAACTCTCCCATAAATATTGTTTGGGGTGGGCATTGGCCTCGGTTGATTACTGCAAAGAAATCAAAGCGCTGTATGCCGGGATTCTGGAAAAAGAAGGATGGCAGGGGGACAAGGTGCGCGAGTTGAGGGAGGGGAAATGGAACTCAAGAAGTTGTTGAGGCGCGCCCGAAAGACGAATGATGAGGTCTTGGCTGCTCGAAAATCTGCAACGTGGAAAATCAAGATCGCCGCTTAAAACAGTGCCATTCAGGCCTGACCCCATTCGGTCTCTCAACGCACTGCCTGCCGAATGAAGCCCACACTCAGAAGAAAGAGCCATCTCGAATAGCCGATGGGGAATGCCAACCACCTCACGGCGCAGCCACCGAAGGATCACTCACACATCGAAATCCCACATGAATCGAGCCGGTGCTCGGCTCCCCTTTTCCACGGCCACCGGGCATATACCGGCTGCAATATTGATTGGTGCAGAGAAACGAACCACCCTTCATCACACGTTTGGGAACTCCGGGTTCTCCGGGATCGAATGAGACGGCAGGGCCGTATGGGTTCACAGTGACCGCCCCTCGATCCTTGAATTCGCTGGGCTCATACCAATCCAGACACCACTCCCAAACGTTGCCTGCGACATCATAGAGTCCGAATCCAATTTGCAGGAAATGATCGCACCGGAGCAGTTGTCTCAAATCCGTCCTTCGATGTATTCTCACTGGGAAAATTCCCTTGGAACGTATTCGCCTGAAATCGTCCTGCGGGCACGAATTCACTTCCCCAAACAAAGGGTTGTCCCTCCAGGCCGCCTCGGGCGGCCCGCTCCCACTCGGCCTCCGGCGGCAGGCGTTTTCCCGCCCATGCCGCGTATGCGTTCGCGTCCTCCCACGCAATGTGCACGCCCGGGTGGTTCGAGCGGTTATAGATATTGCTATCCGGCCCCTCCGGATGCTGCCAACTCGCTCCAGGCAGATACTTCTACCACTGGAGAACGTTGTCACTGCTCACCGAATGATCAGGCGAGGCAAAAACGAGAGCGCCCGGCACGAGGTTTTCCCTCGGCACACCAGGGAAATCCGCAGGCTCTAGTGGCCGCTCTGCCACGGTCACGTATCCCGTCGCCGTAACAAATGCTTCAAACTGCGAATTTGTTACCTCCGTTTCATCCATCCAAAAACCATCCACCCAGACGGAGTGCAGTGGGCGGGTATCATCCATGGTTGCTTCACCCATGGTAAAGACGCCTTCAGGCTTCCAAACCATTCCCACCGGTCCGGCCACTACCGGGGCCACTCCCAGGATCAATGCGGCCAAAAGGAATCTCACGGCGTGGTTGTGATGGTGATGCGCTCGCGCTGGCCGATTTCTCTGGTGGCTGCTTCGAGGCGGAGGGCATCCAGCTTCTCGAAGGGTAGCGAGGCCAGCAGTTCCAGCCGGCGATGGATTTGCGTGGCGACTTGCCAGAAAACATTTTCCTTGGCCTCGTCGCTACCCTCGAATTCCGACGGATCCGGTGATAGCCAGTGAGCAGTGATTGGCTGGCCGGGCCAAGTCGGGCAGGATTCCCTCGCGTTGTCGCAGAGGGTGATGACAAAATCGAAAATGTGCCCCTCAAATTCGCTCAACGACTTGCTGCGGGCGCTGGAGACATCGAGCTTGTAACACTCAGTCAGGACTTGAAGCACCATCGGGTGCGGGGCTGCTTTGGGGCTGGATCCCGCACTGAGAACCTCGAACTTCTCCGGAGCGATTTTCTTCAATAGAAATTCGGCAAGAATGCTTCGCGCCGAATTGCCGGTGCAGAGAAAGAGAATTTTGAATTTGGGTTGGTTGGTGTTCATGTTAGCAGGCGGTTTTTGAGGTCAGGGTTTTCTCCACCCAACCCGCGCATTTTTTTAAAACAGCGAGGCGTTTGAGATCTTCACGAAAGAGCTTATCCGACGTGGTGCAGTCTTGGAGACACTTTAGATTGCACTCTAGCTCCGCCGATCGCTTGACCGGGAGGCTGTAAATAATCCATGTGCCCTTGCGCGTGGTTTCCACCATGTGATGCTTCCGAAGATAGGCAAGATGCTGAGAAACCTTCGTCTGCGGGAGTCTTAGAATTTCCTGAAAATGGCAGACGCAGAGCGGCCCGCGAGTGAGAAGGCTCACGATACGGAGCCGCGTCGCATCACTGAGGCATTGATAGATTTGGATGAGTTCCATAACTTAAATATGGCCATTTCAATATATATGTCAATCCGCATACATTGGAGATCCCCATAGAACCTATCGTTCCGGAAGCCAGGGAAGAACACGCCAGCAAGCAGGACGAATCCAGCGACGAAAAGAATCTTGTGCATGGAGACTTCATTTTATTGCTGAGCTCACCAGGCAGCTATTTCGGAATGATCAGTCTTTGGCCGACTTTGAGGTTGACCGTGCCATCAAGCTGATTGTGGTTTGCGTCGGCAATATCCTTCCAGCGCTGGGCATTGCTGTAAAACTTTCGCGAGATTGATGCCAATGTATCGCCCTTTTGCACCACATATGTCCGGGTCTCTGTACCGACCGCTTGCTCGGCAGCCCGGGTGGTAGCATTTGTCGAAAACCCCCGATTGTCGGTTGACGGTTTTGCCGTAGTCACCACTGCGGCCTTGGGATCCGGTTTGCGCTTTGCCGCGGCGAGTTCATCGCGGAGGGTCGATACGAGTTCTTCGAGTCGCAGGTTTTCATTTCTCAGCCGGGCAGCCTCCCGCTTCGTGATAATCCCGGAATCCACACTGCGCGTGGCGAGCACTAACTCCGTGCGTTTAACATACTCCGACACCTCGGCTTTACGCTTCTCATCTTCCCCCATCCGGAGGTACCTCCGGTAATGGTGCAGGGCGGAAACGGGGTCCGCCAGTTTATCGTCATAGATCAGTGCCAGATGAAAATGAATGTCCGCAGTCTGGGGCGTGCCATCCAGCATCGCCTCATAGACGCGAACCGCCTGAGGATAATCGCCCGCTTGGGCGGCGTCGCGCGCCATCGCCTCGGTGCGTGCGGCAGACGGCAAGTGCCAATCGTCGCAGCCACACAAAACCATAGCCAAAAGCGCAAGGAAAACCCAGACCACCGCAGTCGTTGAAGTCCCGATGTCCACGAAGGGTGCCATGGACCAACGAGGGTCCGGTCTCATCGGCACCACTTCACGGGCATCCAATTCATCGATCTTCATTCAGCAAAGATACTAAAACAGTCGGCGCTTTACAATCCCGACGAATCTCCGGTCGAAAGCGTCAATCTTCGAATCGGCTCATTTCACGGAAAATTCCGTATCGGGCTGTAATGTCCTCCCGAGTCACTGTTTTCAGACGCTCAAGGCTGAACTTCTCGACATTAAAGCTGGCGAGAGTGCTTCCATATACAACCGCCCGGCGCAGGTGATCCAGGCTTATTGTGTCGGCATTCGCCGCGAGGTATCCGATAAGTCCACCTGCGAAAGTGTCCCCTGCCCCGGTGGGATCGTGGATATCTTCCAAAGGATAGGCCGGACAGCTGAAAAACCCCTCGGGCGAGAATAGCAGGCAGCCATGCTCACCCTTTTTTATCGCGACGTGGCTCGGGCCCATCTCGCGGATGCGGCGCCCCGCGCGGATCAAGCTGGTCTCGCCGGTCAGTTGCCGGGCTTCGCCGTCATTTAAAATCAGCATATCCACCCGTTTTAACAACGCGACGAGTTCCTCCCGTGCGATGTCAATCCACAGGTCCATCGTGTCAGCAACAATGAACTTCGGCGATGTGATCTGATCGAGGACGTGCAACTGGAGGGCCGGCGCAATATTTGCCAGCAGGACAAACGGCGTATTCCGATACCCCTCGGGGAGCTTCGGCGTGAAGTGCTCAAAAACATTGAGCTCCACCGAGCGCGTCTCGCGGGTATTCAGGTCCCACAGATACTCTCCCGACCAGCGGAAGGTCTTACCCTCAGCCACTTGAAGGCCTTCGGTGTCGATGCCGTGAGTGCGGAATAATTCAACGTGCGTTTCCGGAAAATCATCGCCCACCACACCCACGAGATTGACCTTTCCAAAGAAACTCGCGGCCACTGCGGCATAAGAAGCTGATCCACCCAAAAGATCAGCGTGTTCCTCTAGCGGGGTTTTAATGGTATCCAAAGCAACCGATCCAACAACTAATACAGACATGGGCAGGAAAATGCCCCGATCCTGCCGCGCTGGCCAGCGGAAAGTTCATCCTCAGGAATCCGTGCGTCAGGGATAGCATAAACCAGACATTGCCCATTTTGGGCAGACGGTGTATTTTTTACCTGCCTTACATGCCATCCCCATCAAGCATATTCGCGTGGATCCTATTCGGGGCAATCGGGATGGCCGCGTTCGTTTACGGAAAGAAATCTGGATCGATGAAGCCAATTATTATTGGGCTTCTTTTGATGACATATTCATATTTCACCCCCACAACGTTGCTACTTTATTTAGTCGGCAGCGCTTTGACCGCATCTCTTTTCCTATTTCGAGACTAAATCGCATTGGAATAGCCCTCGTTTCAAATTACCGCGCTTGCATCGGGGAATCGCCTCCCCATGCTGATTTGCACAAAAATTCACCACTCCCGGCGAGTGACCGAGACCACCTCAGATGTCCGAGCGTCTAATACCTGCCTAGAACCCGTTCGCATCCGCCCATTGTTTCACGGATTTCGGCATTTTCACTAATTCGGGCCAACCGCGGGTATGCCCCTCACCTGCCAGTTTTCGCGTGGCATCGACTCCCATGTGCGTTCCAATGTTTGGGATCGTCGTCGCATGATCCAATGAGTCGCACGGGTTTTTAATGAAGCACGTGTCGCGCTGAGGATCCGTATTCGCACACCAGCGGAATAAAACTTCGCTCGTATTGTGAACATCGCAGTCGTCATCAACCACCACGATATACTTGGCAAACATCATCTGCCCCATTCCCCAGAGCCCATGCATGATCTTGTAAGCCTGCCAGGGATATTGCTTCCGGATACTGACAAAAACCAGATTGTGAAAAACGCCCTCGGCGGGAAGCGCCATGTCCACGATCTCAGGGAAGTTCATCTTGAAAATCGGCAGGAAGACCTGAACACTCGCTGCACCCATGTAAAAATCTTCCATGGGAGGAATCCCAACGACCGTCGCCGGATAAATCGCATCTTTACGGTGGGTGATGGCTGTAAGATGGAAAACCGGGTAATCATCGACCGCTGTGTAAAATCCCGTGTGATCGCCAAATGGCCCCTCGGGCCGCAATTCGCCCGGTTGCACATAACCTTCCAGAACAAAATCGGAATCCGCCGGGACTTCGATATCGATGGTTTCACATTTCACCAGCTCGACCGATTTTTTGCGGGCAAACCCGGCGAACAAAATTTCATCCAAGCCGTCGGGTAGCGGTGCCGTTGCAGCGAAGGTATATGCAGGGTCTCCGCCGATCGCCACTGCTACAGGCATACGCTCGCCGCGTTCGTAGTAGCGCTTGCCATGGCGCGCCCCGACCTTATGCACCTGCCAATGCATACCAGTCGTCTGTCCGTCGTAGACCTGCATCCGATACATGCCGACATTGCGTTCACCGGTGTCCGGGTCTTTTGTGTATACCGTGGGCAGCGTGATGAAACGACCGCCATCGTCCGGCCAGCATTGGAGCACTGGCAGATCAGCCAGTGTCAGCCCATTCGGCTCTCCGACGTCGAATTTCCGGATCACGTCTTTGCATGGCCCGCCCTTCACATACCGAGGCCGCGCGTGGATGAGGTCCACGCCGTTGCGAAGCAGCGTCCACGCGTCTTTGAGGCTGCGCGGCGGTTTCGCTTTCATGATGAACTGCATCTGCGCGGCAAGTTCGTCGACCGACTCCAACCCGAGTGCCATCGCCATTCGCTTTTTCGAGCCCATGGTATTGATTGCGAGCGGGAACTTACCGGCCACACCGTTGATGGTCGGATTTTCGAAAAGCAGCGCTTTTCCGCCGCCGGGGCTTTTCATTTCACGGTCTGCGATTTCCGTAATCTGGAGCTCGGTTGCCACGGGAGCGGAAACCCGCTTCAACTCTCCAGCCGCATCCAGCGACTCAACAAATTTTCGAAACGAAGCGTATGCCATAATGTGCGTGAAGGATTACCGATCAGCGTGCCGCCGTCACGCCGGGAGCCATCGCCGGTGCCGGGGACCTCTGCTCAGCCACTGCTTGAGCATTCTTCTTGGGTAGCCAATACGCGTGCCACTCTGCCGCCAACCAACGAGAAATACCGCGCACCAGCGGACGAATGCTGCGTGCGTCGGGAACAAATCCATCTCCCATTTCCCTCCAGCCCACATTTTTTCTGCCGTAGCATCCATGCTCCATCCGCTTGCGCGCAATCGCAGAAAGCCGACGATTATAAAACGCCATAAATTGCCCTACACGCATGCCAATAGCCCCATCAAATGGCAGGCATTCCAAATCCGGTCCAGATCGGTCAGTGGACTCCCGGACCGGGCCCAAAAAGAACAACGAGATATCCATCCAGTATGCAGCCGACATAAGCTCCGCATCGCCAAGGTAATAATATTTATCCAAATAAAGCCCACGGAACCACGAGTTGAACGACCGCGTGAACCGGCTGTTTAACTTGTCTAAATCTGCACTCTCACCGCGAGACTCCGCGGCAATGCGCCCCAGCGCGCAGCGCACCGTCCAGGAACAATAGTCCAATCCAGGACTGTATAGCGGATCCATGAATCCCGCCGCATCCCCCACCAGTTGCCATCCCGGTCCTGCGAGACGATCGCTGTAATACGGGAGATTAGAGAATGCTTTTTGGTCGTTCTCAACCGGCGTTGCATCACGAAAAATCTCTCTCCCGACCGGATTCGAGAGCAGATGCTCGTGGAGACGCTCTGCAATCGAGTCGCCGGCGGGAGGTGTGAAAATGCGGCTGTCGTAAACCAGCCCTGCGCTATAATCTCCGCCCTGTAGCGGGATGATCCAACACCACCAGCCGTATCCCGTCAGGTGATTCGTCGCCGCCGCCCTGCTGGCATAAGCCGTGTTTGCATATTCCGGAAATTTCTTCCGCATCACGTGGCCATCCCAGTCTGCCACCCCGCGAAATCTCGCCCACATCGCATTGGTCGGATGCGCTTCCAAACGATGAAAGGTCTCAAACTTCCGGGCCAGTACTGCCGCCCGTCCCGAGGCGTCAATTACCCATCGGGCAGAGATTTCAAACACCTCATCATCCCGCTCTACAGTCACGATCGCCGGCTTCCATCCTGCGGCTGACGCCTCATCAGATTCACATTCCAAGCCCTCCACGCTTCGCACTTTGGCCGGACGCCAGACTTCAGCACCCTCTTGGCGAGCTAGATCCAACAAATAGACATCCATTTTCGCGCGATCGATCTGATAGGATGGCAGCCGCACCTGATACTTTGCACCCACTTCCACACAATCCTCAAACGGCGTCTTGTCATCTCCCGTAAACCACATCCGCAAACCCTGTTTTGCCAAGTGGTCATGCGCCAGATACGAGGTAAGGCCCAATCGCCGCGTTAAAAACTCGGTGCTCACCTCCGTGGTTGCTTCACCCACCTTGCGGTCGAACTTTACCGATCTCTCAATCAAAAGCACCCGGAGGTCCGGCTGCTCTCGGCGCAAAAGCAATGCCAGTGAAGCCCCGGAGAACGCACCGCCCATGATTACCACATCGAAGTTCATCGTCATGGCTACGCTTATAGCGCGCACACAGACTTAAGCAAATGCTGATAAATTCTGGATAAAAAAGGATTGCAACCCGAAGAGGGATTTCGCATTATCCACGTTCTCCCGCAAAGGAGCCGTAGCTCAATGGTTAGAGCGCTGCCCTGTCACGGCAGAGGTTGCGGGTTCGAGTCCCGTCGGCTCCGGGAGGTTTTTTTCCGCGAGCGGAACCGGGTATTCCGGTTTATGTTACCCGAGCATGTGTGGTCGATACGTTCGGAAAGATAATGCGCATCTGGTTTATTCGTTTTTCGAAATCAACGATATTCGAGTCCCATGGGAGCCGAGCTTCAATGTTGCCCCAAGCACACAGATTCCTGTCTTACGTGAAACGTCAGGCTCTCGGGAGTTGGTGGAAATGAGGTGGGGATTGCGTCCCGCCTGGGCGGCTGCAGACAAAAAGCTGCCGCTGATGCACAACGCCCGGGCTGAAACGGTGGCAAGCCTGCCGAGCTATCGGAACGCACTTATAACCCGCAGATGCATCGTTCCAGCAAGTGGGTATTTCGAATGGATGGCAGGTGTGACCAAGCAGCCATACTATTTCGAGCGGGCCGATGGATTCCCGATCGGATTCGCTGGAATCTGGGAATGGAATGAAGCGGCAGGTGAAACGGTGTCGATCATCACCACTTCGCCCAATGCCGAAGCAGGGAAAGTTCATGATCGCATACCGGTCATTTTACGCCGCGGATTCTGGAAGCGTTGGTTCGAACCTGAGCCACTATCAGACGAAGAGCGGCATCGAATGCTGATCCCTGCTCCCGATGGCGCGTTACACGTGTTCCCCGTTTCTAGAGACGTCGGGAATGTGCGCAACAATTATCCCGAATTGCTTGAGCGCATTCAGGCGTGATGTTCGGCAGACGCGTCGTATTTCTTGCACGGGCTTGAATTTCGCAAGGTGGAAATCGGTCTTTGATATGAGGCCGGATTCTGGATAGGAATTGAGCTACAAGCCATGAGCACCAAGCATCCTCTCGCCGGTCATCTCGCCCCCAGCTCGATACTCATCAACATCCCTCGATTGATCACCGCATATTTTGCGGAACGTCCCGATCCGTCGGTAGCCGCTGAGCGCGTGGCATTCGGGACATCGGGCCACCGGGGCTCGTCGCTGCATCGTACGTTTAACGAAGATCACATCCTTGCCACCACGCAGGCAATCTGCGAATACCGCGCTTCGTCCGGCACGACGGGACCGCTTTTTCTCGGAATGGACACCCACGCCCTTTCGGAGGCGGCATGGACAACCGCACTCGAAGTGCTGGCCGCGAATGGTGCTACCGTGTGCATTGATGCCGCAGGCGGATGGACGCCGACTCCGGCTGTATCGCACGCGATCCTCACTCACAACGCGGGACGAACCGATGGGTTTGCGGATGGCATTGTTATCACGCCGTCCCACAATCCTCCTCAGGATGGTGGATTCAAATACAACCCCACCAATGGCGGCCCGGCAGATACGGACATCACGGGATGGGTAGAAAATCGGGCAAACGAGATCCTCGCCAACGAACTGCGCGAGGTGAAGCGGATGACTATTACCAAAGCGCTCGCAGCCGCGACAACGCAGCGGTATGATTTTGTCACGTCCTACGTGGAAGCGCTGAATGAGGTGATCGACTTCGATGCGATTCGTTCCGCTGGTCTCAAGATTGGCGTGGACGCTCTGGGGAATGCATCAATGGCATACTGGCATCCCATCGCCGAGCGCTACGGACTCGACATCACCCTGCTCAACGCGGATTACGACCCGACCTTCCGGTTCATGTCCGTGGACTGGGACGGGAAGATCCGCATGGACTGCTCGTCACCTGATGCCATGGCGGGATTAGTCGGAATGAAGGATCGATTTGATATCGCGTTTGCGAATGACACCGATGTGGACCGGCACGGTATCGTGACGCGGAGTGCCGGGCTTCTGAACCCCAATCATTTCCTCGCAGTGGCCATCGCGTATCTGTTTGCCAACCGCCCCGGATGGGCACCAACTGCCGGGATCGGAAAAACATTAGTGAGCAGCAGCATGATTGACCGCGTCGCTGCAAAACTCGGACGCGAGCTCGTCGAAGTGCCTGTAGGATTCAAGTGGTTTGTGCAGGGGTTGTTCAATGGATCGCTCGGATTTGGCGGCGAGGAAAGTGCGGGCGCATCATTCCTTCGCAAAGATGGCACCGTCTGGACTACCGACAAGGACGGGCCGATCATGGGCCTTCTTGCGGCGGAAATCACGGCCAAGACCGGTCGCGATCCCGGCGAACACTACGCCGCGTTGACCGCCGAGTATGGCGCTCCCGTTTACGAGCGAATCGACGCACCAGCCAACGCAGCGCAGAAAAAAGCGCTGAAAAATCTATCCGCCGCATCCATCACCGCCGACACCCTCGCCGGTGATAAAATTACGCGCACCCTCACCCATGCACCGGGCAATGGCGCTGCAATCGGCGGATTGAAAGTGGAAACTGAATCCGGCTGGTTTGCCGCCCGACCGTCTGGAACAGAAGAAGTTTACAAACTTTACGCGGAGAGCTTCCGCGACCAAACCCACCTCGAACGCATCCAATCCGAGGCTAAGGAAATCCTCAACGCCGCCTTCGCCGCCTCGTAAAATACCGCCCTATGGAATCCGTCGTCTTTCTTTTTGATATTGATAACACGCTGCTCGATAACGACCGCGTGACCCGTGATCTACGCAAGTATCTCGACACGTTCGGCGAGGATACCTGCAAACGTTATTTCGAGATTTTCGAAACGCTTCGCAAAGAGCTGGGCTACGCAGACTACCTCGGAACACTTCAGCGGTATCGTCTCGAAGATATGCACGACGCGCGGCTGCTGCGGATGTCATCTTTTCTTGTCGACTACCCGTTCGCAAACCGCCTATTCCCCGGTTCCCTCGACGCCATCGAGCACGTTCAGCAGTGGGGCACTGCCGCCATCCTGTCCGACGGTGACGCGGTCTTCCAACCTAGGAAAATCGAGCGTTCCGGGATTTTCGAGGCCATCGACCGGCATGTGATGATATTCATCCACAAGGAGGAAAACCTCGACGATGTGGAGCGGCTCCATCCAGCGAAACATTACGTCATGATCGATGACAAACTCCGAATCCTCACCGCAATGAAGGACGTGTGGAAAGACAAGCTGACCACGGTATTCGTCAAGCAGGGGCACTATGCGCACGACCCCGACGTGGAGGCCGCGTATCCGCCTGCCGACATAAAGATCGAGTGCATCGGTGATCTTGTCGACGTGGACTTTTCAAGCTTTGCCGGAAAGGCATAGGCGAGGGATACCGGTATGGAAGGTCTGAGTTCACTGGTCCTTGGCCTCGGGCTGTTTTTCCTTGGAATTCAGCTCGTCGGCGAAAACCTCCGGCGGCTCTCAGGGCGTAGTTTTAGGAAGGTAATGCAGCGCGTTGCCGAACGGCCCATGGTCGCAGCCGTCACTGGCGTGGGATTTGGCGCGGCAATGCAGAGCGCCACAGCAGTCACGTTCGTGCTGGCGGGGATGCAGAAGTCCGGCCTTGTCAGCGCTACGGGAGCGGCACCCGTCATCCTGTGGTGCAATGTTGGGCTCACAGCGCTGGTTTTCCTCGCCGCCCTCAACATCCATCCCTTGGTCGCATACTTCACCGGTGCAACCGGAATCCTCGCTGCCATGATCCGTCAGTCGCTCTGGCGCAGCGTCGCGGGTGGATTGCTTGGAATCGGATTGATAATGTTCGGCTTACAATCGATGAGTGCGGGTGCCGAGCCACTGAAAAACCAGGAATGGTTTCAGGCGATGCTGACGGGCGCGGTAAGTTCTCCCGTGATCGCGTTCGGAGTGGGAATTCTCGCGGCAGCACTCCTCCAGTCGAACACGGGTGCGGCAATGCTTGTGATCGCACTGGCCGCAGCGGGGGAATTTAAAATCGAGCAGGCGGCATTACTCATTTACGGGAGCAACTTGGGAGCCATCGGACTGCGTTTCATCCTCTCGATGAATCTGGACAGCGCATCACAGAGGTTGGTCCGCTTCGAAGATATTTTCTGCCTCTGGACGAGTGTCGTCATGGTCGTCCTAACCCTCATTGAGACCACTGGGCTTCCTGGGCCCCTGACGCTCGCCCGATGGATTGCGCCTGATTCATTGCAGTTTCAGTTGGCGGTGCTGTTCCTGCTTTCCAACTTGATTCCCGCGATCCTTGTAGCGCCATTCACCAGTAAGATCCTAGGCCTCCTGCAACGGTGGATTCCAGACCGCGAAGCGGAGGCTTTTACCAAGCCGATGTTTCTTTCTGACACGGCATGGAATGACCCAGGCACAGCCGCAGACCTTGCCTTGCACGAATCCGCGAGGCTCATTGGGTCGCTCACATTGAATCCCCTGGAGCGCCATGGAAACCCCTCTGACGAATCCACCGCGCCCGCTGACTTTGTTGCGCTCGCAAATGAAATCGAGCAATTCTTGGCACAAGTCGCTACCAGCAGCCGAATGAGTCAAGGAGAGGCCCATAGGATTCACCTGGTTCGATCGGAACTTGGAGTGATCCGATATCTCGAGGAAGCCGTCCGCGACTTCCGAGAATGTTTGTATGATGTCGAACACAGCAAATCCGGCAACACCCCGGTGCCAGCCGTTGTCGATAGTTTGAGCCAACTCCTCGACCTCGCCACAAAATGCACGGAGAGACCGACGGCTGCTGCGCTGGCAGAATTCCGTGAGGCAACGCGGAAGAACCATCCAGCGGCAGTCAAAGCCAAGGGGGAAACCAAGGCGCACGCAGCCGATTTGGATCAAAAATCCGCCACCCGGATATCCGCGCTTTGCGATGCCTATGATCTTGCAGTGTGGATGCTCCATCGTCTCTCCAAGACGCTCGAACGCACCCTCACAGGAGAATAATTCCCGCGCCAAATCCACGGGCCAACGCCCGAAAATTGTGCTACATTTTCTTAAATGCACTCTCTCTTCGATCCCTCGCTTTTGAAGTTCGACGCCTACATCAATGGCCAATGGCGGGAGGCTGACTCAGGCTTACGCACGGATGTCACCAATCCTTCCACGGGCGAGATCCTTGGCAGCGTGCCCATCATGGGCGCATCCGAGACCCAATCGGCCATCGCGGCGGCAGCCGCTGCAATGGCGGAATGGCAGAAAACCTCAGCCCTCGACCGCTCGAAAATTCTCCGCTGCTGGTATGACCTCGTGATCAGCAATGCCGACGACCTGGCAGTGATTCTCACCAGCGAACAGGGCAAACCGCTCGCTGAGGCGCGGGCTGAGATCATTTATGGAGCCGGCTATATTGAGTGGTTTGCGGAGGAGGCCAAGCGCATCTACGGCGATGTCATCCCCTCCCCGTCCGCTGACCGTCGCCTCATCGTCATTAAGCAACCCGTGGGCGTTTGCGCTGCCATCACCCCGTGGAATTTCCCCAATGCGATGATCACCCGCAAAGTCGCACCTGCGATTGCCGCCGGATGCGCTGTCATTTTGAAGCCCGCCACACAAACTCCACTGTCCGCCCTCGCCCTGGCAAAACTGGGCGAACGCGCCGGGCTGCCACCCGGGCTATTCAATGTGGTCACCGGCGATGCATCTGCGATCGGCGGAGCACTCACTGCAAGCCCCGTCGTGCGCAAGCTCTCGTTTACCGGATCAACCAGCGTCGGAAAGATGCTCATGGAGCAGTGTGCGAAAACGGTAAAAAAAGTGACCATGGAACTCGGCGGAAATGCGCCATTCATCGTTTTCGACGACGCCGATCTGGACGCCGCGGTTGCCGGGCTCATCGCAGCAAAATTTCGTAATTCCGGTCAGACCTGTGTCTGCGCCAACCGCGTCCTTGTTCAGAACGGCATATACGACACGTTTTCCGCTAAACTCTGCACTGCGGTTGCAGCGCTCGAAATCGGGGATGGATTTTCTGACGGAGTTCAGCAGGGGCCACTTATTGATGATGCCGCAATTTCAAAAGTTGCGGAACTCGTTAGTGACGCCCTGTCACACGGTGCGACGCTCCTGCACGGCGGACACAAACACACCCTCGGCGGCACGTTTTATGAGCCTACGGTGATCGGCGGCGCAACCGTAAAAATGAAACTCGCTCAAGAGGAAATTTTTGGTCCCGTGGCCCCGCTCTTCCGCTTCACCACGGAAAGCGAAGCCATTGCGCTGGCCAACGACACTGATGTTGGCCTCGCCAGCTATTGCTACACGCGCGACCTCGGCCGGGCCTGGCGCGTTGCGGAAGCCCTCGAATACGGGATCGCGGGCATCAACACCGGCCTGATCTCCAATCCCATGGCCCCATTTGGCGGAATCAAGGAATCCGGACTCGGCCGCGAGGGCTCTAAATACGGAATCGAAGACTACCTCACGATCAAATACATCTGCTTCGCAGGGCTTTGATTCTCAGAGCTGTCGCCGGTAAGAATCAAAGGATTACGTCCTCTTGATTTTGCTTCACACGAAGACACGAAGGATTGCGGGCAATTTACGATTCGTTTGCAGCCATCCGTCGAATGTGGTGGCACCGAACCAGCCGGCTATCAGGGTGCGAATAAAGCTACCCGGCTGATTTTGCATTGGGTGCGACCGCTTTGCCATCCCACCCAAAACACGGGACTGATTCGTCGATTTGCCCAGTGACCGCCGGACCTTTTCCCGGATTCTCACCAGCATTTCGCGCAGGGTTGCGGTTGAAGTGTCGGGACCGAGTGCCAACAGGTGCCAATGAAATGACTTTTTACGGAATTAAACGGCCATTTATGGCAAAAAATAGCGGCGAATGATTTGGGAGGCTTAACAGCCTGGAACCCTGTATTTAAAAGGGTTTCAGACTAAAAAGAGATGGCGACCCTAACGGGATTCGAACCCGTGTATCCGCCGTGAAAGGGCGGTGTCCTAACCGCTGGACGATAGGGTCGTAACGATTAATGAGTTTTCCAGATTCCAAGCTGACGGGCAAGTGGAATTTTTAGTGGGGAGTGATTTCTTCACTAAGATCGTCGTCGAAACCCTTGGAAAGCTAGTAAATCCAGGGGTTCGATGGCGATTTTCGCCATTACAAAATCAGGTGGCGTTGGGAATTGTCGATTCCACGGATGCGCTTTTATGCTGCTTCCCTTTTAATTTCAGCGTCAATGTTTCGACGACATAGAAGAGGACAGGAACGAGGAAGATCGCGATGAGCGTGGATGCCAGCATGCCTCCGATTACCGTGGTTCCAAGGATGCGACGCGATACGGCTCCTGATCCGGTCGCGATCCAAAGCGGCACACATCCGAGGATGAACGCAAATGCGGTCATTAAAATCGGGCGCAATCGCAATCGTGCTCCTGCCAATGCCGCGTCGAAAGGAGATTTGCCACTCTCAAGTTCCATTTTTGCAAATTCGACGATCAGAATCGCGTTTTTCGCCGACAATCCGATAAGCATTACGAGCCCGATCTGTGAATAGACATCGTTCTCGTAGAAATCCGACTGAAAGCGTCTGAGGAACAACGCGAGGAATGCTCCAAATACCGCGATGGGAGTGCCCAAGAGCACGCTGAATGGCAGGGACCAACTTTCGTATTGAGCGGCCATGATGAGAAAAACGAATAGCAGCGACAGCGCAAAAATAGCTACTGGCGAGACCCCCTCTGCGGCTTGTTTTTGTTGGAACGACATTCCGAAATATCCGTAGCCCATCTCGGGTGGCATCACCTCGGCAAAGACCTCTTCCATGGCAGTCATCGCCTGCCCGGTGCTGTACCCCTCGGCATTCGACGCATTGATCTGGCTGCTGCGATACATGTTGTATCTCATGGTGAACTCCGGCCCGGTGCGATTGTAAACGGTGACCAGTGCTGACAACGGCACGGGGTCTCCATCGCGGTTTCGCACGTAGAACAGCCCCAGGTTATCCATGGTCGTTCGGAACTCGCCATCCGCGGCCAGATAGACCTGCCATTGCAATCCGAAGCGATTAAAAAAGTTGATCATCGTGCCGCCGAGGAATGCCCGGAGGGTGGTATAGACTTCGTCAATGTCCACCTTTTGCAGTGTGACCTGCTCTACATTGACGGACACTCCCAGTTGCGGAACCGCCGCGAGCATGGTCGTGGACGAACGGTCGATCTCCGGGCGTTTTGCGACCGCCGCGAGGAAGGTATCGGTTTGCTGCGCCAGGTAATCCACGGTGCTGCCGGAGCGGTCCTGCAGAATAAATGTCACGCCTCCCGCAGTGCCGATGCCCGGAATCGCGGGTGGCGGAAACACAAACGATACGGCCGATGGAATTGCAGAAAGTTGCCCGTTCAAGCGCCGCAAAATCGCGCCGTATCCAGTCTCACGCGTCTTCCGCTCGTCCCATGGGTCCAGCGTGATGAAGAAAAACGCGCCATAAGTCATCTGGACCTGGCTCAGCATATTAAATCCAATGACGGTGGTCACGGACTGAACGCCGGGTGAAGCCATGATGACTTTTTCCATTTGTGCGGCAACGTCGCTAGTGCGTTCCAGCGATGCGGCATTGGGCAACTGCGCTACCGCATAGGCATACCCCTGATCTTCTTCCGGGATGAATCCTTCCGGTAGTTTTGATCCCATGAAGACGCCAAGGACCCCGACTAGAACGAGGAAGAGAAGCGAAAACGCAGATTTCCGGATCAAGCGTCCACAGGTCGTTACGTAACCATCAGTCGCACGACCAAACATGCGGTTAAACCATTTAAAAAAGGCACCGAGCGGACCTTTGGATTCTTTTTTCGGGCGAAGGAGAAGCGCTGCCAGCGCGGGGCTTAACGTGAGTGCATTGAAGGCGGACAGAATAACAGATACCGCAATCGTAATAGCAAATTGCTGATAGAGCTGCCCTGTGATGCCAGGAATAAATACGGTGGGAATGAAGACGGCTGACAGCACCAGGGCGATTGCGATGACGGGGCCGGAGACCTCCTGCATCGCCTTGAGCGCTGCATCGCGCGGGCTGAGCCCTTTTTCGATGTGGTGTTCGACAGCTTCCACCACAACGATCGCGTCATCGACCACCAGTCCAATTGCCAGCACGAGTCCGAAGAGTGACAGCGTGTTGATCGAAAACCCGAACATCGGGAACAATGCAAACGTGCCAATCAGCGACACCGGCACAGCAAGCAGCGGAATCAATGTCGCTCGCCAGCCTTGCAGGAAAATGAATACGACGATGATGACAAGCAGCAGTGCCTCAAACAACGTCTGGACAATTTCCTTCATGCCCTCGGTGACTGCGAGGGTGGTATCCAACGCGACGTCATACTGAAGATCCGAAGGGAATCTTTCAGACTGCTTTGCCATCACGTCATTGGACGCCTTTACGGCATCGAGCGCATTGGTCCCGGCTTCCTGATAGAGTGCAATGACGGCGGCTGGCTTTCCATTAAAGCGCCCCTTCACGGCGTAGGACTGTTCGCCCAGCTCGATCCGGGCGACATCACGGAGGTAAACGACTGCGCCGTTGTCTCCCGCACGGATCACGATGGCCCCGAACTCCTCCTCGGTCACCAATCGGCCCTGTGCAATGACGGAATACGTAAATTCCTGGCCTTCGGGAACGGGCGTGCCACCGATCTGTCCGGACGGGTTGACGGTGTTCTGCGCTCTTACCGCATCGACGATTTCCTGGACGGTGACATTGAGTTTCGCGAGTTGGTCGGGTTTGACCCAGAACCGCATCGCATACTGTCCCGCACCGAATACCTTCACCTGTCCGATACCAGGGATCCGGCTCAGTTCATTGACGATATTGATGTATGCGTAGTTCGCGATAAATGTGGCGTCGTACGTTTCATTGGGGGACGCGAGGGTGTAGAGGATCAACGGCGACGACGTGGCCGTTTGCACGGTGATTCCTTGCGCCTGCACCGCATCCGGCAATTGAGCCATGGCCTGACTGGAACGCATTTGCGTGAGGATCTGGTCTGTATCCGCGTCCGAGCCGGTCTCAAAGATCACATTCAGACTCATCGAACCCGTGTTGGCATTGATGGAATACATGTACTCCATTCCGCTCACACCATTCACCTGTTGCTCGATTGGCGTCGCGACTGCATTCTCGATTGTGAGTGCATCGGCGCCTACATAGGTCGTATTGACCTGGATCTGCGGAGGAACGATGTTTGGGAATTGTGCGATGGGCAGCCCCACCATGCTGACGACACCCACGATCACCATAAGGATCGCGATAACCATGGCCACGATGGGCCGGTCGATAAAAAACTTGGAGATCATCAGTTCGCGGCAGGAGTCGTAACCATCGGAGTCGGTGCCCCGGCGGGAGCGGGCGTTTCCAGAGGCGGAGCGGATGGTGATTCGGCAGGCGGCGGTGTTGGCAGCGGAGCAAGTGGCGCGGCAGGTGTCATGCTCGGAATTCCAGACGCGGCTCCAGGCAGTTGATCCTTGATCGACACGGCCTCCTGTTTGGTGAGTGTGTAGGGGGTAGGGTTAACGACCATGCCATTTTTCAGTTTTTGAAGCCCCTCGACCACGATCCGGTCGCCCGCGCTGATTCCGGATTCGATGATCCAATCACTCCCGATCTGAGCACCCGGGGTGATATTTTGTATCTTGACCTTATTGTCAGCGCCGACCACGCCCATCTGGCTTTGTCCCTGCAAATTCCCCACGGCGCGTTGTGGGACTACGATGGCATTGTTTGCGGTGCGGACGATTGCGCTGACCAATCCAAACTGCCCTGGTCGCAGAAGATTCCCCGGATTCGGGAATGACCCCTGCAATTCGATCGTCCCGGTATTAGCGGTGACTGCATTATTGACTGCAATGAGCTGGCCCTCGCGCGGATAGACAGCGCCGTTGGCCAGAGTGAGAACGAGCGTCATTTGTTTCCTATCGCTCTCTGCCTTTGCAGCTATTTGGGCCACGGGTGATTCGCCGGGTTTGGTGAAAAACCGCTCGACGAAAGCGATGTATTCCTGCTCGGCGGCGGAGAAGTTCACTTTGATCGGATCCACTTGCGTGACACTGGCGAGCACTCCGCTGGACGGCCCGACCAGATCGCCGACTTGTGCGGTCGCGATGCTTGCGAGGCCGCTTATGGGAGACGTTATGCGAGTAAATCCGAGGTTGAGATTCGCCTGATCGACGCCTGCCTGCGCGGACTCGGCGGTGGCTTTGGCACCAAAATACGCCTGCGTTTGATCATCGAATTGTTGCTGACTGATGACCTGCTTGGCGTATAACTCGTTAGACCGTTGAGCGGTGAGCAACGCCGCTTTGAGCTGCGCTTCCGCCTGGGCCAAAGTCCCTTGAGCCTGTTCCAGAGCAGCTTTAAACGGCCTCTCGTCGATTTGGAACAGGACATCTCCCTTGTTAACGAATCCACCGTTTGTATACACCTGCTCCAACAAGTATCCAGAGACCTGCGCTCGAATGCTGACGTTGACTTCTCCCACAAGGGTGCCGACCCATGTCTTGGTGATCGGGACGTCTTGTGGCACAACAGTGATTACCTCGACCGTCGGCGGGGGGGAAGCCTGGGGCGCCGGTTTCTTACAAGCTGAAAAACTACTGAGCCCCATTGATAAAATTATAATTCCCGCATTGCGGGCCGCAGCGCTTCTCAGCGTTACCAGTTCGAGGCGGCGGGAGTTGGTATTCCATTCCATCGTTCCTGTCCTTGTATCTGCGAGAGCATTTCCGGCAATCAAAATCCCAAATGAATTTCCATCTGCTCACGGATCTCCAGCTCGCGATGCAGGACATGCTCTTTGGACTTCTCATCGCCTGAAAAGGCTTATATGACACTCCTTTTAATGGGTAACAGGGCTGCTGTTTAACTCCTTTGCGTCCTGGTTGTAATTGCCGGATTACTTCCTCCAATCCTGTTTCTCGCATACGCCTTCCGGTAAAGTGCTGCGCAATTCGAGCGGGATTTGGATTTTATTAGAACCGGGGGTTTGGTGCGTGCGGAAACCGTAATCGACTCGGTTGCTGGCACCCTATGCAAAGTTGCGACGCTCGCCAATTACGAGATGACACCGGAGACCGTCTTCACTTTGCGACAGGCGGTTTTCCTCAACCGTTTTATTCAAGCGATCCGGATTCGAGACGGAGACCGAGTGATCTGCTCCAGCGAGGATGGATTGGATCCCAGGATCGCGCTCATTGGCGCGGAAACCGGGCC
>Ga0209390_10001344_pt1 | contig 48080 bp, 50 predicted proteins | sample BON01_FD_187212 | JGI IMG/M metagenome (GOLD analysis project Ga0209390, IMG submission 187212) | Freshwater microbial communities from Lake Bonney liftoff mats and glacier meltwater in Antarctica - BON-01 (SPAdes) (version 2) | ecosystem: Environmental > Aquatic > Freshwater > Ice > Glacier...
TCGGTGTCGACGACCACGAGTTCTCCCGGGTCGTTGGGCTCACGACGATCCGACAGACCGTTGCAGATCACGGCGCCACGGCGGCCCGCCTCCTGCTGAACACCATGCATCCGAACACCATGCATCCGAACACCATGCATGCAGCGGCGATGAGCGAAACCACAACCCAGCGCGTCGTCGCTCCGACCGAGTTGATCCAGCGCTCGACGACCGGCCCTCCGCAGTCCTGATCACGCCATTTTCGGTCGTCCTGCGCGCGACTTTCGGACATCGCAGGTCGACCAAGAAACGAGGCTCTACCCGGTCCCTCGCCGGGCGCACTTGACGTATCCGCGCCGGTATGTAAGCGTTTACATGTCGTGGATGTTTCCACGACGTTTTACATACCTTCAGGGGGAGGCCCTATGAACAAGCGCTGGATCAAGCTGGCAGCTGTCCCGATTGCATTTTCGTTCGTTGCCGCAGCATGCGGTTCCGACGACGATGGAGCGAGCAGCGAAGCAACAACCGCACCTGCCGAACAGACCGAAAGCACCGAGGCTCCGGCTGTCGAAGGCAAGACCGAAATCACGGTCACCGGACCCGAGCGCGACGAGAGCGAAGCTGGATCACTCCAGGCCGTTCTCGGCGCATGGGGCGACGAAAACGGCGTCACGGTCACGTACATCGGCGACGCCGACTGGGAATCCAACATCAACACGCAGATTGAGGGCGGCAACCCGCCAGACATTTCGATCTTCCCGCAGCCCGGCAAGCTCGCCGGCTTCGCACGCGACGGTGTCCTCACGGCCCTGAACGACGAAGCAGCAACCGCAACCGCAACCAACTGGAGCGAAGCGTGGACCACCTTCGGCAACGTCGACGGCACCCAGTTCGGTGTCCCGGTCAAGTCCGACCTCAAGTCCCTCGTCTGGTACCAGCCCGCAGCCTTCGAAGCAGCTGGCTACACCGTGCCCACTACGTTTGACGAGTTCACCGCCTTGGTCGACACGATCACGGCTGACGGTGGCGCCAAGGCACTCTGTGTCGGCATCGAATCCGGCCAGGCAACGGGCTGGACCTACACCGACTGGGTCGAAGACATGGTTCTGCGCCAGCACGGCGCCGACGTGTACGACCAGTGGGTCGCCCACGAGATCCCGTTCAACGATCCGCAGATCGTGGAATCGATGCAGACGGTCCTCGACATCTGGAGTGATGAGAACGTGTTCGCCAACTCTGGCACCATCGCTGCAACAGCGTTCCAGGACAACGGCCAGCCGTTGGTTGACGGCGACTGCTTCATGCACCGCCAGGCATCGTTCTACTCAGCATTCATCCCCGAAGGCACCGCCTTCGCTGATGGCTCGCCCGAGGCAGTTGACGTGTTCTACTTCCCCGACATCAACGGCGACAAGCCGGTGTTGGGTGCAGGTACGCTCGCCGCTGCGTTCAACGATGACGCCAACGTTCACGCCCTCCTGGCCTACATGTCGACGGCTGATTTCGCCGAGACTCGTCAGGCGGCACAGGCCGAACTGAAGGGTGGCGGCGCCACGCTGTCTGGCTTCCTCTCGGCAGCCAAGGGCCAGGACCCGAGTGTCTACCAGCCGCTCGAGCAGTCGTTCTTGGACATCCTGTCGAACAGCACGATCGTTCGCTTCGATGCCTCTGACCTGATGCCCGCCGAAGTCGGCGCTGGCACCTTCTGGACCGAAGGCACCGCAGCCGTGAACGGCGACAAAACTGCACAGGAAGCCGCCGACGCCATCGAAGCGTCATGGCCTGAGTGATCGTTCCGATCACGAACACCTGAGCAACTGAACACCGCATGAATGTTCACAACGTGAACACCATGTGAGACCATTGCAGGGCGCCGGCACTTCGGTGTCGGCGCCCTGTTTGGTTCTGGGGACGCTCCGCTTTCGACACAGCGACACGGGGCATCAAATTCTGAGGGGAACTGCGTGACAACGCTGGACGACGCTAAACAACTGCTCGACGACGATTCGATCGTCGCACAGGATCCGATCATTGATCCCGACGCACCGAGTCCGTTCCGACGAGTGCTCTCACGAACTTCCTTCGGCTTCTTCGTCCTTGCCCTCGTGTACGGGGTGATCGTGAGCGACAAGGTTCGCAGCACGGTGATCCTCGCAGTCGCTGCCGTCGGGATCACCGGCGGCGTCTGGATCGGCGCCAATCTGCTCTTCAATCAGGCAACGAAGCGATGGTCGCTGTTCAACGCCGCGCGCTTCGGCCTCGCTGGCTTCGCGTTCACCGGCGTCATCGCTGGCAACCGCCTCACCAACGATGGCGGCGACGGAGGATTCTTCGCCGACCTCGCCAACTGGATCTGGTTGCCTCTCGTCATCGCAGCGGTGCTCGCCGCCGTCGGCTCCGTCCTGAGCAGCACCGACGCCCCTACCCCTCGTATCGTCATCGGCGCAGGCGGCTTCGGTGTCACCGGCGCCGTCATCGGAGCGCTGCTCCAATCGAGCGTTCGTCCCGAAGTCGACATTGTCGCCACCATCGGAGGCACTGTCATCGTCGGCGCCATCGGTGCCGGAATTTCCATGCTGCGCAAGCGCCCACCAGTCGGCGGCGCAATCATTGGCGGTGCCATCGGTTGGGCACTCGGTGCCTTCGGTATGCCTGACCTCGGCAGCGGCAGCGCCGGCTGGGCAATCATCGCAGCCGCAATTCCCGCAGCAATGATCGGCGCACGCATCGGTATGAAGCCAGCAGCCAACCGCTTCGAACGCGGTGAGGCCGACCGTCGCTCACGCCCAGTGATCTTCATCGGTCCCGCGGTCCTTTTCCTCACCGGCACGCTCGTCGTCCCGGCACTCCGCACGCTGTACCTGTCGTTCTTGGGTCGGGACAGCGAAAAGTTCGTCGGGATCGACAACTACACCGAGACATTCACCGACAAGACGTCGCTCGATCTATCGAACTGGGGTGACGCATTCTTCAACTGGCCGATGCGGATCGGCCTCGTGCTGATGGTGGTTTTCTTCGTCGTCGGTAACAAAATGAAGCAGCGGACAGGACGCTGGGTCGAACTCGGCAGCCCGAGCTTCTTCCCCCTTGTCGGCGGCGCCGTCTTCCTGTCGTTCGCCATCTTCACCACGAGTCGCGGCACGATCATCAACAACCTGTGGTGGGTCATCGTCGTGACGCTGGTGTCGACGACACTCGGCCTCGCCGTGGCGGTCCTTGCCGAAGGCGCTCTCCTCGAGAAGGTTGCCAAGTCCGTCATCTTCATGCCGATGGCGATTTCACTCGTCGGCGCATCGGTCATCTGGCGCTTCATGTACGTCGCTCGCGACTCGTCGAAAGAGCAGACCGGTGTACTCAATGCGCTGTGGGTTGGTCTCGGTCGATTGAGCACCGGGCGCGGCGTCGCCTCGACCTTGCTCGTCGCGATCCTCGGCATGCTCGCAGTGGCACTCCTCGCCACCTCGATCAGGAAGAAAAACTACGTCCTCGCCATCGCCACGATCATCCTGGCTCCGATCGCTGTCTATGCCTTCGCATGGGTGTGGAGCCAATTCTCGGGTGACGTGCAGCGCCTTGTCATCGGGCTGTTCATCACGGCGGCATTCGTCGGCCTCATTGCCGCACTGATCTCATCGGCACAGAAAGCCGAGTACGGGCAGATGGCGATGCCTGGCATCGCAGCGCTCCTCCTCGGCTGGTTTCTGATCCGGTACTGGGGAATCATCGGCGGAGGCGTCGGCGGTCAAGAGACCAACGGCAACGGCGAGATCATCAGCTCACCGATCAACTTTATTCAGGAGTCGCCGTACAACAACATCTTCTTGATGATCGTGCTGATCTGGATCCAGACCGGCTTTGCCATGGTCATCCTTTCCGCTGCAATCCAGTCGGTGCCGGAAGAGATCCTGGAGGCCGCCCGCGTCGACGGCGCCACCACATCGCAAGTTTTCTGGCGGGTGACGCTCCCGCAGATCGGTCCCACCGTCGGCGTGGTCGTCACCACCATCATCGTGCTCGTCATGAAGGTGTTCGACATTGTGAAGGTGATGACCAACTCGAACTTCGGAACGCAAGTGTTGGCGAACGACATGTTCAATCAGGCCTTCAACGCCCGCAACACCGGCCGAGGCGCAGCGCTCGCCATGCTGATCTTCGTCTCTGTGATGCCCATCATGGTCGCCAACATCCGCCGCATGCAGAAGGAGGGCTGACATGTCCAGCCTGACTCTCGACGACACCACTGCACCGGCGCCGAAGGGCGGCGGACCGTTCAGCCGCTTCATGGACGGCTTCCGTGCCATCCCGCGGTTCGTGCTCTGGGGCATCGTGGCCATCTGGGCCACGCCGACGGTCGGCTTGCTGATCTCAGGCTTACGCACACGCGACGCACAGCGTGGCAGCGGTTGGTGGACCGGCCTCAACCCGTTCGAGTGGACCTTCGACAACTATGACGCCGTCTTCAGTACGTCGGCGTCCGGCTCACTCGGCGAGTCGCTCCTCAACTCGTTCGCGATCACCGTGCCCGCCACGGTCATCCCGATCGCTGTCGCATCGTTCGCTGCATATGGCTTCTCGTGGATCGAGTTCAAGGGCCGCAAGGTGTCGTTCATCGCCACTGTGGCGCTGCTCGCGGTTCCGCTGCAGGTCGCACTTATCCCGCTCCTCCAGCTGTACGTCGGCGGCGCCCACCTCACGCTGCCACTACTCAACAAGACGATCACGATCTTCCCTGACCTCGACCTCGTCAACACGACCACGGCCGTCTGGATCGCGCACTGCGGCTTCGCGCTACCGTTCGCAATCTTCCTGTTGCACAACTACATCTCGGGGCTCCCGAAAGACCTGTTCGAAGCTGCCCGCATCGACGGCGCCGACCACTTCACCATCTTCTGGCGGCTCGTGCTGCCGCTGTCGGTGCCAGTGCTGGCAGCATTCGCGATCTTCCAGTTTCTCTGGACCTGGAACGATTATCTGATCGCCAATACGTTCGCCGGGACCAACCCGGATGCTCGACCGGCGACCATCGTGGTCGCCAACCTGGCAGGCGACTTTGGCCGCAACGAGCACCTGTTGCCCGCTGCCGGTTTCGTGCAAGCCTTCTTCCCGCTCGTCGTGTTCTTCGCGCTCCAGCGGTTCTTCGTTCGAGGGCTACTGGCAGGTTCGGTCAAAGGCTGAACGTGCGGTGGTGGCACACCGCCGTCTCGGACGGTGCGCGCCAGATACCCAGGCTCGCGTTGTGGAGCATCGTTGCCATCTGGACGCTGCCGACCGTTGGACTCTTCGTCAGCGGATTCCGTCAACGAGACGCTCAGCGGCGCACCGGGTGGTGGAACCTCCGGCTCGGAGATCTCACCGGAGACAACTACGACGCGGTCTTCTCAGCCCGCGACTCGCTGACGACGTCGCTGCTGAACTCGTTCGCGATCGCGATTCCGGCCACCATCATCCCTATCGCGATCGCCGCGATTGCCGCATACGGATTCGCCTGGATGGACTTTCCTGGGCGCCGCGTCCTCTTCATGGGAACAGTCAGCCTGCTCGCAGTGCCGTTACAGGTGGCACTGATTCCGCTGCTCCAGATGTTCGTCGGTGGCGCCCACCTTTCACTCCCCTTATTCAATAAGACCATCACCGTCGTGCCCGACCTGAACTTGGTGAACACGACGACTGCCGTGTGGATCACGCACGCCGGGTTCGCCATGCCGTTCGCGGTGTTCCTGTTTCATAGCTACATCTCGAACCTCCCGCGCGACCTCTTCGAGGCGGCACGTATTGACGGAGCAGGACACTTCGACATCTTCTGGCGGCTTGTGCTGCCGCTCTCGCTGCCGGTGCTCGCAGCGTTCGGCACCTTCCAATTCTTGTGGACGTGGAACGACTATCTGATCGCCAACACGTTCGCCGGAACAAACCCTGACGCACGGCCGACCACAATCATCATTGCCAACCTTGCTGGGGCGTTCGGCCAAAACGAACACCTCCTCCCTGCTGCCGGCTTCGTGCAAGCCTTCTTTCCGTTGGTCGTCTTCTTTGCACTCCAGCGCTACTTCATCCGCGGCATCTTGGCCGGCTCCATCAAGCAGTGACCGCCCAGATTGGTCGTTCGCGGTGCTGATGGCAGTGGCGGCGTCGCGTCGGTAGGTTGGAATTGTGACTTCTCTTGTTGATGCTTCTCCGCGATCGCTCGGATCGCTGCCTGCTGTCGGGCCGCTGTCGTTCGGGTTATGGCGGTACACGAACACCGACGTTGCAGCCGCGCAGAGCGTGCTCGAAGCGGCACTCGACGCCGGGATGAACCTGATCGACAACGCCGACGTCTACGGCTTCGACTGGGGCGGCACGGGGTTCGGCCAGGTCGAAGAAATTCTCGGAACGGTTCTTGCCGGTGCACCAGAGCTGCGCGATCGCATGGTGCTCGCCAGTAAGGGCGGGATCATGCCGCCGCTCCCCTACGACTCGTCGCCGGCCTATCTGCGCAGCGCCTGCGAGGCGTCGCTCACTCGGATGGGTGTCGATGTGATCGACCTCTACCAGATCCACCGGCCCGACATGTACGCCCATCCAGCCGACGTCGCCGCCGTACTCAGTGAACTGCGCGACGCCGGCAAGATCCGCGAAGTCGGCATTTCCAACCACACCCCCGCCCAAGTCGCCGCGCTCCAGGCACACCTCGCCTTCCCGATCGTGGCAAACCAGCCCGAATTCTCAGCCAGTCACCTCGACCCGATGCGTGACGGCACACTCGACCAGTGCATGCAGCTCGGCATCACACCGCTTGCCTGGAGCCCGCTTGCCGGTGGGTCACTGGCTACCGGCGACGGCGTCGCCCCCGAGCTCCTTGCCGTCCTCGACCAGCTCGCCGAACGCGAATCTGTCGAGCGCGGCCACATCGCCATGGCGTTCGTGCTTGCTCATCCGTCGAAGCCGATCGCCATTGTCGGTTCACAGAACCTCGATCGCCTCGCCGCATCGGCCACGGCACTCGACGTGCAGCTCGATCGCTCCGACGTCTACGCCATTGTCCAAGCCTCTGAAGGAGTGCCACTGCCGTGAGTTCTGTCAGCAACCCGAATATCCCTGAGATCTCCTGGTTCGGCGCCCTGTGTGACGACGATTACGAGTTCCTCGGCCAGCCCGATCCGGCACTCGCCAGCTCGTGGGCGCACTGCAGCGACATCGTGCAAACCGCCGACCGCAACGGCTTCGACAACGTGCTCCTCCCGTCTGGCTACACACTCGGAATCGACTCCACGTCGTTTGCTGCCGGGATCGCTACCCAGACGGAGCAAATCAACCTGCTCCTCGCCGTGCGCATGGGCGAGATGCATCTTCCCCAGCTGGCACGCCAGCTCGCCACCATCGATCAGATGGCCGAGGGTCGGTTGACGATCAACATCATCAGCTCCGACATCCCCGGCGAGGCGCTCGACTCGGCGCCCCGCTACCAGCGCACCCGTGAATGGATGCAGGTGCTTCGTCAGTTGTTGAACGGCGAGCCGATCGACTTCCACGGAGAGTTTGTGGATCTCCAACTCGATCCGCCCCGCTTGATCGGCCCCGAGAGCACGTGCGCACCGTTCTACTTCGGGGGCTTTTCCCCCGCCGCCAAAGACGTCGCTGCGGCCGAGGCCGATGTGTTCCTCACGTGGCCAGACACGGTTGCCTCCGTCGGCGACACGGTGCAGGAGATGACCACGCTGGCAGCAGACACCTACGAACGCGAGCTGATCTACGGGCTTCGGGCTCACGTGATCGTCCGTGAGACCGAGGCTGAGGCGCGTGCGGCCGCCGAACAGCTCGTCTCCAAGCTCGACGCCGACACAGGCGACGCAATTCGGAAGAAGTCACTCGATGCCGCATCATTCGGTGTCGCCCGTCAGGCCGCACTGCGTGACACTGCTGCCGACGATGGCTTCGTCGAGGAGAACCTCTGGACCGGCGTCGGTCGGGCGCGCAGCGGCGCAGGTGCAGCGATCGTCGGCAATCCGGATCAGGTCGCCGCGAAACTTCGGGCCTACCAAGAAGTCGGCATCGGGGCATTCATTCTTTCGGGCTACACCCATGCCACCGAGTGCGACCTGTTTGCCGAACATGTGCTCCCGAACATCGATCACGCTGCGCTGAAGCCCCGTTTCACGCACTGACCGCCATCAGCCATCCCACCGAAGGCGTGAGGTAGGTGCGCCTTGGGTGCACCCACCTCATGCCTTCGTTATTTCCAGACCGGCTTCCGCCAGGCATGCACTTAGTTGCGGATGGCCAACCGTGTGGTTGCGTCGAAGAAGTGGACGTTCTCGGCCGACAGTGCGATGTCCACCATCTGCCCCATGCGGGCAGGTGAACGCGGGTGAAAGCGACCAACAGCGTTCGCTGCTGTTGCGCTCGTCGACTCTTCGGCAGCATCGGGGTCACCGGAGTCGACGGTCTTGGCGTCAAGGCGGAAGTGCACCATGATCTCGGAGCCGAGTGCTTCGATCAGCGTGACCTTCGAGGTGAGGCGCAGGTTCTCGGGCACATCTTCTGCAACCATCGACGCGTCTTCGAAGTCCTCAGGACGGATGCCGATGATCACCGGCTTGCGATCGTACGAGCGCAGTGCCGGGCGGTCGATCAACGACTGCGGCGACAGGGCGAACGAGTGTGCGCCGAACGTGACGGTGCCACCGTCGCCGTCGAGAGCCACCGAGCCTTCGTACAGGTTCATCGAGGGCGAACCAATGAATGCCCCGACGAACACGTTGTCCGGCCGGTCATACAGGTTCTGCGGCGTGTCGACCTGCTGGAGGTAGCCGTCCTTGAGGACTGCGACACGGTCACCCATCGTCATGGCTTCGACCTGGTCGTGGGTGACGTACACGGTCGTCACCGCGAGCTCGCGCTGGAGTGCGGCAATTTCGGCACGCATCTGGACACGCAGCTTGGCGTCAAGGTTCGACAGCGGCTCGTCCATGAGGAACGCAGCAGGCTGACGCACGATGGCGCGGCCCATAGCAACACGCTGGCGCTGGCCGCCGGAGAGCAGGCCAGGCTTGCGGTCGAGGTAGGCGTCGAGTTCGAGGATCGCCGACGCCTTGCGGACACGTATGTCGATTTCTTCCTTCGGCAACTTGGCGAGTTTCAGAGCGAAACCGATGTTGTCGTACACGCTCATGTGCGGGTAGAGCGCATAGTTTTGGAAGACCATCGCGATGTCGCGGTCTTTCGGCTCGACGTCGTTGACGAGTCGATCACCTATCTTCATTTGGCCGCCAGTAATCGATTCCAAGCCCGCCATCATGCGGAGCGCCGTCGACTTCCCGCAGCCAGACGGCCCGACGAGTACCAGGAACTCTTTGTCAGCGATACTCAGGTCGAGATCGTGGATGGCGTGATAGCCGTTGTCGTAGACCTTGTTGATGCCTTCGAGTACAACAGTTGCCATTTGTATTCCCCCTGATTTCGGCTTGTGTCGGGCTCTAGACACCTCGACGATGTAAGCGTTTTCAGAGCGTACGCGTTCAGGGCGCCCGCGTCCAGATCATCGCGAGGCGCTCTGTCAGTCGGGCGTGATAATCATGGCGCTCGACGACTGCGTCTCTTGCTTTTTGAAGACGCCGCGCATGCTGTTCACCGTCTTCATGACCGTGAACATGAAGCCGTACTTCGCCTTGATGAGCGCCTCGACCTCGGCGAACTCGGTGCCGGAGACGACGACAGCCGTTCCGGTCACCTCGGCGGCCCCGTCTGCCACGCGGCCTCGCTGGTCGCACGGGCGCAGAGTCACCTGCGGGTTGGTCCGCACGCGCTTCGCCTTCCACGACTCCCCCGACGTGGTGAAACCCACACGGCCGTCGGGAAGCGCGGCGATCCAGACCGGAAGCGGCTTGGGTGTACCGTCTTTTTTGTACGTCGTGAGCGAGACGAACTTAGCGTCTGAGATGGCTGCAGTGCTGCTCGGCATGTTTCGACGGTATCGTCGATGCCCGTGAATCACGTCAAGAACCGCATGCAGGCGCTGGGTCTCCTCGACCGCTCGATCAAGGCCGCCACCAACGAAGAATTGGCCGCCGCCATCGAGGTGCTCGACGACGATCATCGTGAAGGCCTGGAGTCATTCGTCGAAGGTGAACTCGATGTCGACAGCGTGCGCGCTGCCGTCAAGACCGGCCGCATCGACGGCACCATGGAAGCAATCGCAGCGATCATTTCCGACGCTGCCCTCGCCGCTTGCATCGAGCAGCTCGGTGAGAACGCCGACAATCCGTCGACCGATCAGCTCAAGGAAGTGCTTCCGCCAATCGTCGAGAAGCACGGCCTCGCCGTTGCCCGAATCATGCTCGCTGCCACCGCGGCTGGCGAAGCACCGGCGTCCGCCATCATCCGCGACCTACTGAAGAACGACGACGTTATGGCGCTCCCGAAGGTCGAAGAGTCCGAAGCAGCGACGGTGCTCGACACCTCGAAGCGCCCGGCCGACGAGCAAGACAAGTTGCGCGCAGCACGCAAGGCCGCTAAGGCAGCAAAGCAGGAAGCCAACCGCGCCCGCAAAGCGCAGTCAGCCTCCGCCTACCGACGTAAGTAAAAGGCACAGCGGGCGGGCCAGCGCAGTCGGGCGCCATTCGTCCCTCCCAATCCCCTGAGTTGGGATCAGATTGTTCGAGGCGCGAGGCGCGAGGCGAGGATGTTGAGCTTGCTCAATGACGAGCTCTCGCAACGCAGGGATCGGGCGATCTGGACCGACTCAGGAGAAGCCGACGATGGGGTGCGGGAGATAGTGCTCTTCGAGCGACTGCGCTTCGTCGTCTGTAAGTTCCAACTCGACGGCTGCCACGGCATCGTCGATGTGATGCGGCTTGGTTGCACCGATGATCGGTGACGTGACTGCCTTGTTGCGCAGCACCCACGCGAGGGCAATCTGCGCGCGCGACACACCGCGCGCTTCGGCAACCACACCGACGGCGTCGGACACTGCTTTGTCCGACTCCTCCATGCTGTAGAGGTAGCGACCGAAGTCGTCGCTTTCTGTGCGGTTGGTCGTGGCACCCCACTCGCGAGTCAGCTTGCCGCGGGCCATCGGGCTCCATGGGATCACGGCGACGTTCATGTCGCGACAAAGCGGAAGCATCTCGCGCTCCTCTTCGCGATTGATCAGGTTGTAATGCGGCTGCATGCTGACGAACCGCGTCCAACCGTTGGCGTCAGCGGTGTACTGCGCCTTGCTGAACTGCCATGCGTACATCGACGATGCACCGATGTGATGCACCTTGCCCGAGCGGATCAGATCGTGCAGCGCCTCCATCGTCTCTTCGATCGGCGTGCGATGGTCCCAGCGATGGATCTGATACAGATCGATGTAGTCGGTGCCGAGCCGCTTCAGGCTCTGGTCGACCTCATGCATGATTGCCTTGCGGGAGAGCCCCTCGCCGAAGTGCCCCTCGCGCATTCGGCCACGCACCTTGGTGGCAATGATCACGTCTTCGCGATTCGTCATGTCGGCAAGCGCTCGACCGACGATCTCCTCGCTCGATCCCAGCGAATAAACATTGGCCGTGTCGAAGCAGTTGATCCCTGCTTCGAGGGCCTGCTCGATGAACGGCCGGCTGCTCGCCTCGTCCATGCTCCATGCGTGGGTGCCCTTACCCGACTCGCCATAACTCATGCACCCGAGCGTGATCGCAGAGACGGACAAACCAGTGTTTCCAAACGGCACATACTTCATCGCGTCACGTTGCCACACCCTCACGCCGCCCCTGTCATCAGAAACTGAGACCAGCTCACCGCGCCCAGCAAGCAGAACGGTCTCCATTTCGCCAGCGTTGCCCCCATCGCCAGAAATGGAGACCAAGACACGTCACTGCCGCGTTGAAATGGTCTCCATTTTGGAAGACGGAGCGGTAGTGGACTCGTGTTCAAGGAGCCATTGCTTGCTGGCGAGGCCGCCGGCGAATCCTGTGAGCGAGCCGTTCGAACCGACAACTCGATGGCAGGGCACGATGATCGAGATCGGATTGCGACCATTGGCGGCACCGACCGCACGCGCCTTACGCTTGTCGCCCATCGCTGCGGCCTGCTCGCCGTAGCTGACGGTCTCTCCATAAGGGATGGCTCGCAGCGCGATCCATGCTGACTGCTGAAAGTCGGTGCCGATCGGTTCCAGTGGGAGATCGAAATTCCGACGATCCCCGGCGAAGTACTCGCCGAGTTGATTGACGGCTGCAGCAAGGACGGGATGATCGGTCGGGTCGGCCGCCTCGATCACAATTCCGAGTGGCACCCGTGCCGGATCATCGCTCGGCCAGAGCACTGCCCGGAGCCCGACATTGCTGGCAACGAGTCTGAGCACGCCCAGGGGGCTGTCCATCATCGTGAAAGACAAGCTGGTGTCAGGGCTGGTGTCAGGGCTGGTGTCAGGGCTGGTGTCGTTATTGGTAGCGGTCATGCGGTGTCCTTGCGGGGTCGTGCAGCGGCAGCCGCGGCGGCCTCGAGCGTTCCGAGGCTCGCCCAGAGGTGATGGAGTGCATACGAGCGCCAAGGTGCCCAGCCGGCTGCATCGTCGACGGTGAGATCGAGCGCCGTGAGAGCGTTGACCGCAACGAGGTCGGTGCCGAGAAAGACGTCGGGATGTCCGAGGCCCCGCATCATCACGTAATCAGCCGTCCACGGCCCGATGCCTTTCAGTGCGAGGAGTTGATCACGGGCCACGTGCGGGTCGGAACCCGCATCAAGCGCAACACTGCCCTCGGCAACGGCGGCTGCAAGGCGGCGCACCGTGTCGCGGCGAGCAGCCGGCATGGCGAACAATTCGTCAGGTGCTTCGGCGAGACGCTCGACGGTCGGGAAGGCATGAGACAATCCGTTGCCGACCGCCAGCGCCGGGTCGAGCGGATCACCCAGGGCCAGAGCAAGGCGACCCGTCACGGTGCGTGCTCCCGTAAGCGATACTTGCTGGCCGACCACCGCACGCAGTGCCGTCTGTACCGGATCGGCGCTCCCCGAAGCGCGCCGCCCGGGGACTCTGGCAACAAGCGGAGCAAGGCGCGGATCGGAGGCGAGTGCGGCATCGACGGCCTGCGGATCGGCATCGAGGTCGAGGAGTCGACGGATCCGTTGAACCGCCGTGGCGAGGTCGGCCCACTCGGTCAGGCGCACGCGAGCCTCGACGTAATCGTCACCTGCTCGCAGCGAAACAACGCCGGACCCCTGCGGCAATGACAGCACCTGAGCGAAGCTCGAGCCATCCCACGACTCCACACCGGGAACGGCATGCGCCCCGAGGAACGCAAGCAACTCGTCACCAGCGAACGGCTGACGGGTCGGTAGCCGAAGTGTGACCTCGCCCGCCGTCAATGCCTGGCTCCCGGTGCTGCGCTTGGCACGCAGTTCGGTCGGCGACGACGCAAACACCTCACGCACTGTGTCGTTGAACTGGCGAATGCTGCCGAAACCTGCTGCGAAGGCAATATCGGTGAAGTTCATCGTGGTGGTTTCGATAAGTAACCGCGCCGTGTGCGCCCGATGGGCCCGGGCGATGGCCAGCGGACCTGCACCGAGCTCGTTGGTCATGACTCGATTGAGATGACGCTCGCTGTAGCCGAGCTGCTTCGCCAGCCCCGGCACGCCGTCACGCTCGACAGCCCCGTCCGCAATCAGGCGCATCGCTCGCCCGATCAGATCCTGGCGGAGATTCCACTCCGGCGAGCCAGGCGACGCGTCAGGACGGCACCGCTTGCACGCTCGAAACCCACGTTGCTGTGCAGCGGCGGCCGTGTGATGGAACTCGACGTTCGTTTGCTTCGGCGTGATTGCTGGACAACTCGGGCGGCAATAAATGCCCGTCGTACGTACTGCGGTCACGAACCACCCGTCGAAGCGCCGGTCGGCGTTCTTGACGATGCTGTAGCAACGGTCGTGGTCGAGCGGTGGCATGACTCCATGATGCCGGTCACTGCCCACAATGACCAGCGGAAATCAGCCAGCCAGTTGGATGTCTGATTTCCGCTCAGTCCTGTTGGAACCGACGTCAGACCCAGCGGGCGCGAGCTTGGTCCGCAGGAGCCACAGACCGATCAGGCAGGAAACCACGCCACCCAGGAATCCGACCTGCTTGCCGACGATCTGAGCGAACCCACCGATAAGCAGGCCGCTTCCCGCCGAGCCGATTTCGAAGAACATCGTGAACGAACTGATTGCCGATGCGCGATCCGCATCGCTGGCATTGTTGACCGTGAGCGCCATGAGCGACGGGTAGTTGAATGCAGCGCCGAGCCCGATCAGGAACGCCCCGATCCACAGGCCGACGACGTTCGGCGCAGCAGCGAAGACAGCAAGACCGCCCGCCATGGAGACAAGCGCAATCGTGACAGAACGTCGCGGGCCCAGACGTTCCGGCAGCTTTGCGCCGAAGATTCGAATGACGAGCGAGACGAGCGCATAGGTCAGAAACAAGAGGCCAGAGTTGGCGAATCCGTTGTCGCGCGAGTACTCGGGGATGAAGAGGAAGAAGGTGGTCAGACCGCCAACCCCGAACGCCAACACAACACCGGGCAGAATCGCGGCAGGGTGAATGATCTTGAAGATGCCGCTCTCGGCAAGGGCTCTCACAGGCGGCGCAGCGTGTCCGCCCGAGTCAACGGTCGACTCGGAATCTTCGGGTGACTCAACGCGCGCCGGCGCGAAGATCGCGATCACCGCAGCCAGTATGGCGAAGCCGCCGGCCGCGATAAAGGTGCGTTCGAAGTTGACGTCGTCAAGCAGCCATTCACTGAACACCGGTCCGACACCGATGCCGGAGAACACAGCCACTGAGAAGTAGCTCGCCCCCTCGGCGCGACGTTCACGCGGCGACAGATCGGCAATCAGCGTTGCGGATCCGACGAAAACTGCCGCTTCGCCCACGCCGGTGAGTACCCGGAGCGCCATCAAGAAGCCGAGCGAATCGATCTGGCTCATCAACATGCCGCCGGCCGCGGCCATCAGCGCACCACCGATGATGATTGAGCGACGTCCGTAGCGATCGGCCAAACGGCCGAGCAGTGGCCGAGCGAACACTGCAGCAAGGGCAAAAACTGCGGCATTCAGCCCGAGGGCGAGTTCGCCACCTTTCAGCGGCCCCTCGATGAACAGCGGAACGAGTGGGACCAGCGTTCCGATGTACATGAAGAACGCAAAGGCACTCAACGATACGACCACGAATGGTTTGGTGATCAGTCGCTCCTCAGCGCAATCAGCATGCTGATCCGCAACAGTGGAGCTTCCCGACATCGACACTCAACCATCATGTCGAACCAGATCGAGTCTTGACCGTCTCAGATCAGGTCCGGCCGGAAGTCACAAACGGCGGTGAGACCGCTTCGCGTTGGCCAGATACCGCCGATCGAATCGCTGCATCGACAACTCGCTGCGCCGCCAAACCATCGATCGAAGTCGGGCCGCGCACCTCTCCGGCACGAACCCCTGCAATCCAATCCGCGGCCTCAGCCCGATATGCCTCGGTGAATCGTCCGAACCAGTCGTCACCAATGTGCTGATGACCCGCGCCCTCGAAGCGGACAACCGGCTGAGCTGGTTGCGGGGCGGTGACCATGCCATGTTCGCAGGTCACCTCGACATCGATGTCGTAGCCGTACGTGGCTTCGACGAACTCGATCGTGACAGTCGACCCGTCAGCCATCGCCCCGAGGACAACCACGTGCTCGACTGGCCGTGGTCCGCTGACCACCTGCGTGGTGACGGACGAGAACTCGGTGCCCATGAGCCATCGGGCGGTGTGCACGTCGTGGATCAACGATTGCGAGAAGACCAGTTCGAGCGGCCGTTCCCACTGGTGGTTGGTGTTGCGGTGAGCACTACGGACATGGCGGATCGCACCGAGTTCGCCGATTGCGGTTGCAACCTGCAGATGCGCTGGGTCGTACTGGCGCATGAAGCCCAACTGGACCAACGGACGCCCAGCAGCGACCTCTGCGGCAACGACCCGTTCAGCGTCGGCGACATTGCTCGCCAGCGGCTTCTCACACAGGACGAAGGCACCGCGCTCGACTGCAGCGATCGTGAGATTGGCATGCGTGTCATCCGGCGACGCGATGACGATGGCGTCGAGGCTCGGGTCTCGGGCGACAGCGAAGGCGTCGGTCGATGCAGCAGCGTTGCAGAGGCCAGCAGCATCGAGGGCTGCTGTTGCGACGACATCGGCAACGACGGCGACCTCCACGCCGTCAATCGCAGCGAGATTCGTGATGTGCTCACGGCCCATACCGCCCGCACCAATAACTCCGATTCGCACTGTCATGCACCTAAGGCTACGAGAGACGGGCCACGTCGACCGACACGCTCAGCGTCTGCGTCGAGGCGGGCCCGATGACGACACCGCGGATCGGAGCGACATCAGTAGCCAGTTGGGTGAACATCACAGCTTGATGGCAAGTTTTGTCCAGTTGTTGAGCTTTGGAACAGCCATCTCTGCACCCGGCCTTGCGCTCTCCCCTGCGCTTAGGAGCCGGTCGGGGGCTGTGGTTCTTTGGGAAGACCGAGAACGCGTTCGCCGACGATGTTGCGCTGGATCTGGCTCGTGCCGCCCCAGATGGTCTCGGAACGCGAGAAGAAGAACGACGACATCATCGGGCTCACCGGGTAGCCGTCGCGGCGTTTGTCGCGCGAGGCGCCGGGCCAGCCGCCGCCCTCCGGACCGGCGTCGATCAGCAACGAATCGGTGCCATAGATGTCCAACGCCAGTTCCATGGATTTCTGATGCATCTCGGTCCAGAACATTTTGTTCGTCGCTCCGAGCGCAATCGTGCCCATATCAACCACCCCGGCACCGCGGCTCTTGTTCAGCGTCGCAGTGAGGTTCCGCAAGCCGTTGAAACGCAGGATCTCAATCTTGCTGTAGTACTGCATCAGACGCTGACGGATGTGCGGATCGTTGATTGCGCCGTTGGCAATGGCCTGCTCTTTGAGGATCCGGAACTCCTCGGCAAAGCGGCGGAAACCAGTCGTGGCAGACTGGCCGCGCTCAAAGCCGAGGGTTGAGTTCGCGACCTTCCAGCCGTTGTTCACTCCGCCGACAACGGCGTCCTTGGCGCAACGTGCGTCCGAGAAGAAGACCTCACAGAATTCGGCGGTGCCGTCGGGCTGCGTGATGCCGCGGACTTCGATGCCCGGCTGATTCATTGGGACGAGCATGTAGGAGATGCCGGCGTGCTTCTTCGCCTCGGGATCTGTACGCGTCAGGAGGAAGCAATAGTCGGCGTGGTGACCCTGCGTGGTCCAAACCTTCTGGCCGTTGATGACCCACTCGTCGCCGTCGAGCTCGGCGGTCGTCTTGATCGACGCCAAGTCAGAACCGGAGTCGGGCTCCGAGAAGCCCTGGCACCAGCGGGTCCGACCCTGCAAAATACCGGGCAGAAACTCCTTTTTTTGTTCCTCGGTTCCCCACTGAAGCAGTGTCGGGCCAACCAGCGTGTCGCCAAAGAAGTCACCGCGCATCGGGGCCTTCGCGTTGGCGAACTCCTCCGACAGAGCGACGCCCTGCATCGTGGTCAGGCCCTTGCCGCCGTACTCGGCCGGCCAAGTGGCGCAGATCCAACCACCTTCGAAGAGCTTGGTGGGCCACTCGGCGTTGAACGCCTCGCGCTCTCCTGACGTCATCTCGAAGCCATCGTCGAACCAGCCCTCAGGCAGGTTGTCGAGAAGCCACGATTTGATTTCGGCGCGGAATTCTTCAGCTTCGTTCGGGTACGTCAGATCCATAGACGACATTCTTGCTGTTGCATCGACGTTGCCCCGAATCTGGCGCGTGTGGCACTCGTCGCTTGCTCCCCCGGGCTGCCGCAAGCTGGCCCCGAACCAACGCCGGCTGTTCACCGCTCGTTTACGGAAAGCGCACACTCACGCAACATCGTGTCCGTACCTTGACCTGCGCAGTCGTTCCGCCCTCAGATCAGCCAGTGCCTCAACCCCCTCGAGAAAACTGGTCCCCTACTGAGGGCGGACGGCTGCACAAGTAACCCGGACAGTTTTCCGAAACTGCACCGGTCAGCCAATTCGATGCGTCCGCCGTTCGTACCCGCCGTTCGTGCCCGTCTTTCGCAATAAGAGCGGGCCTCTCCGGGCTGTCGCCCGGGCCCTCTTCAACACGCCTCACGCCACGCTTCACGACAGTTCACGGAGCCGAAACAAAGCCGCGACACGCGCGACATCGACGGTCCGTAGCTTTCGCTTCGCAATCCGGACGGCAACGGCGCCACTGGATTCTCCACGCAAACCTTCCCGTATCCCCGATCCTTTTTGGAGGACCCCTTGCACAATCGTGCGCTTCGAATCATCTCTGGCCTTGGCGGCGTTGTCGCCCTTGTGGCCCTTTTGCCCGGAACCGTCATCGCTCAGGAAGCGTCAGAGGTCCAAGCGATCCTCGACAACATCTGGGTGTTCATCGCTGGTTGTCTTGTCTTCTTCATGCAGGCGGGTTTCGCACTCGTCGAGGCAGGCCTAACACGTGCGAAGAACGTAGTGAACATCTTTGCCAAGAACATGGCCGACGCAATCATCGGCATCCTTGCCTTCTTTGCAACCGGCTATGCCTTCGCCTTCAGCGGCGGCAACGACCTCCTCGGCACCGACGGCGGGTGGTTCTTCATGAACGACCTTGACATCAACGCGCTTGGCGGAAGTGGGGTGATCAACCTGTCGCACGGAACGTTCTTCTTCTTCCAGGCAGTGTTCGCCGCGACAGCCGTGACGATCTGCTCGGGCGCCATGGCCGAGCGCACGAAGTTCTCGTCGTACCTCATCTTTGGTGTGTTCATGTGCGGCATCATCTACCCGGTGGTCGTGCACATGACCTGGGGCGGCGGCTTCATTGCTGGCCTCTCGATCGGTGACGCCGTGTATTCCGACTTCGCAGGATCCGGTGTCGTGCACATGACCGGCGGTGTCGCCGCACTCGTCGGCGCCAAGCTTGTCGGTGCCCGCAAAGGCAAGTTCGCCGACGACGGAACGGCCCGAGCGATCCCTGGCCACAACATCCCGTTCGCGATCGTCGGTGTGTTCATCCTCTGGCTCGGCTGGTTCGGATTCAACCCTGGCTCCGAGCTCGCTGCCGACAATCTTGTGACAGGCATTGCACTCAATACGATTCTCGCTGCTGCTGCCGGTGGCTGCGCCACTGCAGCCTTCGTCTGGATCAAGACGGGCAAGCCGGACATCGCCTTCATCGGCAACGGCGTGCTCGCCGGACTGGTCGCCATCACCGGCCCATGCGGCACCGCAACTCCGATCATGTCGATCGCCATCGGCGCCATCGGCGGCATCATCGTGGTCGTCGCAGTGCAATTCTTCGACAAGATCAAGATCGACGATCCGGTCGGCGCAATCAGCGTGCACGGTGTCGTCGGCATGTGGGGCGTACTGTCGATCGGCATCTTTGCCCGCTACGACGATGCATTCCTCGGACGCGAAGATGCCGGCCTGATCTACGGTGGCGGCTTCGAGCAGCTCGGCGTGCAGGCCCTCATGGTCATCATCATCATCGCTTGGGTCGGCGTTGCCAGCCTCGTTGTCTTCTCCGCCCTCAAGGCCACAATTGGCCTCCGAGTGAGCGAAGAAGAAGAGGTCGGTGGCCTCGACGTTCCCGAGCACGGCATGGCCGGCTACAACAACGACCCGTCCTACGCCTGAACCTGACTGACAGAAGAGAGAAGAGACAACAACATGAAACTCGTAACTGCAGTGATCAAGCCGTTCAAGCTCGATGACGTCAAAGATGCACTCAAGGAAGCTGGCTCGTCCGGCATCACCGTGAGTGAAGTACGCGGCTTCGGCCGCCAGGGCGGCCACACGGAGACCTACCGGGGTGCTGAGTACAAGATCGACTTTGTCCCGAAGGTCCAGGTGGCGATCGTCGTCGACGACGCCGCTGTCGACGGCGTCGTTGAGGCCATCACCAAGTCAGCTGCCACCGGCAAGATCGGTGACGGCAAGATTTGGGTGACCGAGGTCGAGCGAATCATCCGCATCCGCACGGGAGAGGAAGGTACGGACGCCGTCTAGCTCCGGCCTCGCTGTCAGATAACAGCCTGAGCGAACCGCAATGTCGCGATTCGCTCGGACGATCCCCGTGTCGCATCTTGTCCTCAAGATGCCGGCACGGGGATCGTTTCGTTTTCGGTGCTGGGACACCCTGGGCTGCGGTCCGATCCGCTCCCAAGCACACCGTCGGCCCGCGTTCCGAGTGTCTCTGTTTCCGGATTGTGAACATCACGTTTCTGCACGCTCACACTCAGCAGGCGCTGCCTACGGTCCGGTCCCATGCTTCTCGCAGTGGACTCTGGAAATACCGCATGGGTGCTGATCTCGGCAGCACTCGTTCTCTTCATGACGCCTGGGTTGGCGTTCTTCTACGGCGGCATGGTGCGTTCGAAGAACGTGCTCGGCATGTTGATGCAAAACATGTTCGCCGTTGGTTTGGTGTCGACCATCTGGGCAATCGTCGGCTTCTCGCTCGTCTTCGGTGACAGCGGCAACGGTTGGATTGGCAACTTCGACTTCCTCTTCCTCGCCGACGTCACCAACCTCGACGGAGACATTCCCGGCATGGCCTTCGTCGCCTTTCAAATGATGTTCGCGGTCATCACCCCGGCACTGATCACCGGCGCCACAGCTGACCGGTTGAAATTTGGTTCGTACGCCGTGCTCATCGGATTCTGGTCATTGCTCGTCTATATCCCCGGCGCCAAGTGGGTGTTCAACGGCTGGCTCCTCGAGATGGGGGCACTCGACTTTGCTGGCGGCACGGCCATCCACATCAGCGCCGGTGTGGCAGCGCTCGCCGTCATCCTCGTCATCGGCAACCGCAAGGGCCACGGCGACGTGCCCATGCAACCGCACAACCTGCCGCTCACGGTCCTCGGTACCGGCATCTTGTGGTTCGGCTGGTTCGGATTCAACGCCGGTTCCGGCCTCGCCGCCGACGGCCTTGCGGCCCAAGCCCTGGTCAACACCCATCTCGCTGCTTCGACCGGCATGCTCGGCTGGCTCCTCGTGGAACGCTGGAAGGGTGGCCACGCAACTGTGCTCGGCGCTTGCTCCGGCGCTGTCGCCGGCCTCGTCGCCATCACTCCATGCGCCGGCTTCGTTGGTGGTGCCTCGCCACTGATCATTGGCTTCATCGCCGGAGCCTCGTGTTTCCTTGCGCTGACCATCAAGGAGAAAATGAACTGGGACGACAGCCTCGACGTCATCGCGGTGCACCTGATCGGCGGCATCGTCGGCACGCTGCTCCTCGGCCTGTTCGCCGATGCAGCCGTCAACCCAGTGATCGCCGAAAACAGCTCGGAAGGCCTCTTCTACGGCGGCGGCCTTGAGCTCCTCAAAGATCAGTTCGTTGCGGCCCTCGTGGTCGGCGTGTTCTCCTTCGTCGTCACGTATGCCATTGCCAAAACGATCGATGCAACGATGGGGCTGCGCGTCGGCGAGGATGCTGAGTACCAGGGTCTCGACCAGAGCCAGCACGCCGAGTCGGCGTACACCAGCTGACTCACTTTGAACATCACGCCGTGAACACTTCGCACGAACCGGGGACACCATGAAACTCATCACTGCAGTCATCAAACCCTTCAAGCTCGACGACGTGAAGGACGCCCTCAAGGCGATCGATGTCACCGGCATCACCGTCTCTGAGGTTCGCGGTTTCGGCCGCCAAGGCGGACACACCGAGACGTATCGCGGCGCCGAGTACAAGATCGACTTCGTTCCCAAGGTCAGCCTTGCCACCGTCGTCGACGAGGCACGTGTTGACGACGTGGTCGAAGCCATTGCCAAGGCGGCGGCCACCGGCAAGATCGGTGACGGCAAGATCTGGGTGACAAACGTCGATCGCGTCGTACGCATCCGCACCGGCGAAGAGGGCACCGACGCCGTTTAGCTTTGCCGTTACTCGTCCGTTTGCGTGACGATTGTGATTGCCATTTCAGCGCATTTCGTTCCGCAAACGATCAGTCCCGGTTTGCTCGACGCTGCCGCCAGTTGCGGAACTCGCCCCTGGTGGCGACCAAGCCCGCAACGATGATCAATCCGCCGACGATCAGGACCGGCCACGCGAACCCGTTGTCTTCGGCGGACGTCGACAGCAAAATCCCGAACATTCCGACATTCTCCCGTTTGCGTCGAGATTCCTGCGGACTGGTCAACGGAAACTTCGACGCAAACGGGGTTACGGCGTTGTCAGCCCTGCAGTGCACGGAGGTTGGTGATGGTCTTGCCAGCCCCCGCATCGACACTTTCAAGCGCCCGCAAAATCGCGACGAGGTTCCGGTCACGTTCTTGCGCGAGATCTCGGATGGAGCGACCTGCTGCTTGCTCGTCAGACTGCGCGGCGATGGTGTCGATCAGTTCGTCAGTCAGCTCTGGCGTGTCCATCAACTTGGTCCACGGCCATTTCAGCGCCGGCCCGAACTGCTCCATAAAGTGGCGCATACCACCCTCTCCGCCGGCAATCCGATAGGTCTCGAAGGTGCCCATTTGCGCCCACCGGAGGCCAAAGCCGTAGCGGATTGCATCGTCGATCTCTTCGGTGGTTGCGATGCCATCGTTGACCAGCCACAGCGCTTCACGCCACACGGCTTCGAGGAGGCGATCGGCAATGAAGGCATCGATCTCTTTACGCACGTGCAGCGGGTGCATGCCGAGCGCTCGGTAGGTGTCCATCGCCCGGTCGATAGTTCCCAGCGATGTCTGTTCGCCACCGACAATCTCGACGAGCGGTAACAGGTAGACCGGGTTAAACGGATGCGCAACGACGAGCCGTTCTGGGCGGATCATCGATGTGGCGAGGTCCGTTGGTTTGTACCCCGACGTGGACGACGCGATGATCGCATCAGCAGGTGCCGCAGCATCGATGGCAGCAAGTGTCGAGTGCTTGATGTCGAGCCGCTCTGGGACACTTTCCTGAATCAGCCCTGCGTGAGCGACGGCTTCTTCGATCGACGCACACAGTGTCAACGAACCAATGTGGTCTGTCGACAGGCCAAGTGCGTTCCATGCCGAGACAGCGTCGGCTAATACGTCGTCCAGGATTTTTGAAGCATCTGGCGATGGGTCGTATGCCGAAACGTCGATCCCCCGAAGCCGCATCCGCGCCGCCCAAGCAGCGCCGATCACCCCACACCCAACGACGGCACCACGCTGTGGCAGGTCAGCCATGCTTCGTCAGCTGCATCTTCTCGCGAACCTCGGCCGACGTCATGATGTCGAAGTTCATGCCGCTCAGAATGTCGACTGCCCGTTCGACAAGATCGCGGTTCGTCGCCAGCTGACCCCGGTCGAGGTACAGGTTGTCTTCGAGGCCGACACGGACGTTGCCGCCCGCGATCGCAGCAAGCGCCACGTATTCAAGCTGCTTGCGCCCAATCGAGAACGCACTGAACGTCCAACTGTCGGGGATGTTGTTGACCATCGCCATGAAGGTGTTCAAATCCGGTGGCGCACCCCACGGGATCCCCATACATAACTGCACCATGACCGGATCAGCGATGAGCCCCTGCTCGACGAGCGACTTCGCCTGCCAGAGGTGGCCGGTGTCGAACACTTCGATCTCGGGACGGACACCGAGTTCCTGGATCTGGCGAGCCATTTCGGCGAGGATCGACGGGGTGTTCGTCATGACGTAGTCACCCTCGCCGAAGTTCATCGAGCCGCAGTCGATGGTGCAGATCTCAGGGAGAATTTTGCGGACGTGGTCGAGCCGTTCGGACGCACCCACCATGTCGGTGCCTACCGCGGCAAGCGGCAGCGGGCTTTCGACAGGACCGAAGGTGACATCGCCACCCATGCCAGCGGTGAGGTTGATCACCGGGTCGACGTCAGAGGCACGGATCCGGTCGACCACTTCGGCGTAGTACTCGACTTCCCGTGACGGCGCACCTGTCTCGGGATCGCGGACATGGATGTGCACGACGGCTGCGCCTGCTTTGGCTGCTGCGATGCAGTCGTCGGCGATTGCCTCGGGGGTGTACGGCACCTTGTCAGACTTCCCGACGGTGTCGCCACTGCCGGTGACGGCGCAGGTGATGAAGACAGAGCTCATGAGGTTTCCTTCTAATCAGGGGTTCGAGGGTCAGGGGTTCGAGGGTCAGGGGTTCGAGGGAGGTTTTGAGGGACGGGTTCGGGGCGCGAGTTCGAGGGAGTGTTCGGAGCGTCACGATCGAGCACGCGTAGACGCGAGAGCAACTCGTCACTGTCGACGTAGCAGCCGGTGAGGACTCGCGATCCGGCGCCTGGATCGAATGCGTCGCGGCCGTGCAACATTCGCCGGTTGTCGAAGCCGATGATGTCGCCCGGCTCAAACCGAGAGCGCAGCATGAATCGTTCGTCGTGGGCAACGCTGGAGAAGACGCGCATCGCGTCGTACGCGCGCGGTACGTCGTCGGTCGCCATATCGGGTGCGAGCCGGACCGGGTAGAAGGCGCGCATGGTCAGTGGCGAGCCGGGCTGGCCATGGTCGATCACTGGGCCGATCCAGCGATGATCGCCGTCCAACGCCCGATTAGCGAACACCCAGTTCAAGGTGGTCAGTGCCGCGTACTCGGCCGGATGGTTTGCTTCGAGTTCGGCGACAACCGCAAGCCCGTCGGTCATTCGCGAAGCTCCCCCGGCGACCGTGTTCTCGACGCAGTGCAGGAACTGAAAGCCTGGCGGCGTCTCACGCGTCGGGAGGTCGGCGTGTTGACCGAGATTCAGGCCAGTGTTCGCTGTTGAATCCGCATCGAGGCGTGCCTCGACCGTGAAGATGTTGCCGAAGTTCGATCCGCGAATCGGACCGATTCGCGTGATCAGCGTTTCGAGAAACGCCCGATCGGCCGGAGTGTTGCGGAGCCGGGCGAAGCCGTACGTGTGCATTGCCCGCAGCCAGTCGCCAAACACCACAATGTCGTCGAGCACCGAGGCGCCATCAAAAGATGGCGGTTCGTCGAACGTGTCGGTCGTCCAGATCGTCAACGGACCGGGAATCGCTTCCGGTCGATGCCGTTGCGCAGCGATCGATCGCAACCATCCGGGGTGAACAATCGACTGCAGACCATCGCCCCACGTCAGCTCAAGCGCCCCGTCTTCGGTCCGTCGAGCCGCCGAGAGGAACGACGATTCGGGCAAGTCGGCTGGATCGACTGTGCTCTCTCGCGTGACCGGGTCGATCGCCCGCGAGTTCTCGAACAGCCACAACGAGTAGCAGTCGAGATCGAGCCCGTCAGACCAGCTGACGTGTACGTTCGGCAACGCGCCGCCAACGATGTCGATCGGCGCCCACGCATACGTGGCGAAGTCGGGTGAGGGCATGACCTCGATCATCAGCCGCGAGATTACACACTCAGCTGATCGAGCGTGCCGTCTCGCTCAGCGGCACGGCTGAGCGGTCCGCCGGCAGGGTCCGTGCGAGCCGGTCTCCGGTGTCCATCGTGACCCCCAGCCAATATCTCTCGTTCCGAAAGTGATGCAGCCGGTGGTTCTTGGCGAGCCGGGTGTAATAACGAGAACGGGGTCGATACCGCGAGTGCACGAGCAGGTGGACCCACTCGTAATGCAGCAGTGCGACAAGCCCGGTGAACCCGACTGTGGCGCCGATCGCCCGAGCCTCAGATACGACGCTCGGCGACAGGCCGACCAGGGAAAGGCTGATCAGCGAAAAGCCTGCAACAGCAGCAGCCACCGGAGCGATAATCGCCAGGCACGAACCGATTGCATTCGGCCGGCGCAGCAGCAGCCAGTCCACGTCATCCGGATCACGGTGGTGTCGCTCATGAGCGGCACGCGTGCCCAGCAGTTCGGCCAGCGTCGAGCCGGGCTCAGCATGCAGCAGCCGACGGTGGATCATCCACTCCACCGGGCCGAGTGCAACGACGACCGCGAGCACCGCAAGCGCATCACCGAACGACCAGTTGCCCAATGCCAATCGGACGACAGCCGCCAAACAAGTCGCAACGACAATCACCCGACCCGACGACGATCGGGCGAAGGCACGGGCCGCTCCGCCGAGCGAGGTGATGTCCCGAGCACGATGCACGACCACCACGGTACGTCTGGCGCTCCGTGCGCGCATATCGGTCCCCTCCGACGTCAGACACAGTTCCTGACTCGAACAGCGTCAGATTCGGTTGCAGGCGGGTTGATGTTGCCACCGCCGTCCGGCGTACAGTCGCCTGCATGACGACGATCGAGACGCCAGCCACTGACGCTGCCCCCAAGAAGGAGCGCTGGACTGCGCAGTGGAAAGAGCTGTACAGCGAAGTCATCACCAACAGCTTGTGCACAGGGTGTGCCGGTTGCGTCGTCACCTGTCCTCACGATGTGATTGGTTACGAACACGAAGAGGGCAAGTACATCCCATTCCATCTCGAAGAAGAGTTGGGCCTCGACAACTGCATCCACGGCGAAAAGGGCTGCACCACATGCACCCGCGCCTGCCCTCGCTTTCGCGCCTGGGAACCCGCTGCCGACATGCACCTGTTCGGCCGCCTCCGCGAACCCGATGAGATGGCCGGCATCTGGCGTCAGCTCTACCTCACCCGCGCGAGCGACGAGATGGTCAACAAGATGGGCCAGGACGGCGGCCTCGTGTCAGCAATGCTCATCTGGCTGCGCGAACACGACTACATCGACGCGGCCCTCGTGTCTGGCGTCGAAGAGGACGACGCGTGGAAGGCCAAGCCAGCCGTCGTGTCGACACGTGAAGAGATCCTCGCCACCGCGGGCTCGCGATACACCTATTGTGCCAACCCGCTCGCACTCCGCGAAGCCCAAGAAAAGGGCTTCAAGCGGCTCGCCCTCGTTGGCATGGGCTGCCAGACCTCATCGCCGCCCGTCATGTGGGATCGCAAAGCCGGAAAGGTCAGTAAGCCTTTCCTGTTCAACATCGGCCTGCTCTGTTCCAAGACGTTCGATGACGCCATCTTCGAAGAACTCTTCGAGGCCAAGTACGGCCTGAAGAAGCAAGACATGGTGAAGATGAACATCAAGGGCGCCTTCCAGATCTGGATGAAAGACGGCTCGTACCACGAGATCGACCTGAAGGAATGCCACGCGTGGACCCGCGAAGGCTGCAAGACCTGCCCCGACTTTGCCGCCGAACACTCCGACGTCGCCACGGGCGGCATCGGCGAAGACAACGACTGGACGCTCACCATCGTGCGCACCGAACTCGGCGAGGAAGTCATTGAGCGGATGATCGCTGACGGCTCGATCCTCGCGAAGCCCGCTCAGACCGACGAGACCGCAATGCGTCTGCTTCGCCTATTGTCGATCGTGAGCCGTCGTCGCTGGCCCCAAGGCGCTGACGCTGCCCCGTCGGTCGGCGTGCCGCCTCCCAAGAAGAAGGCTGCAGCTGTGACAGCCGAGCCGGCGTCGGAACCGAAGAAAGACTGATCAGAACGGCGTGGCGTCTGGCGCCACGCCATTGCTCACTTGTGGCTCACTTGCTGCACTCGGCGAGATCGGCCTCGAAGAGGTCAAGCGCAGTACCCGGGCCAGGATCGTTCGCAGCCTTGGTGATTGCGTCGTAATCTTCGTCCGAATAAATATCGAGCTTGTCAAACAAGCAGTCGTGGACTTCCTGCGTGATATCGCCCTGGATGAGGGCCGTGTCGACGATGTCTTCGGCGACGCGACGGTTGCCCGGGTCGGAGTTGCATGCACTCAGACCGAGCACGGCGACGACAGCGACACCGGTTACTCGCAGACGACGGGTGGTCGCAATATGGCGGGGCTGACGCTTCGAGTTCACAGTGGCGAAAGGCTACTGGCACGATGTCGGGATGCCGCTCCACCATGAGGCCCGCACGCTGCTCGACATGATGGAGGCAATCGGTGCACCGCCGCTCGATTCGCAGCCGCCAGCCGAAGCGCGAGCTACCCGCAAGGCGCTGGCGGCCGATCCGACTGAGCAGTGCCACGAGATTGTCGAAATTGATGCTGGCGGCGTTCCTGCACGTCTCTATCGAGCGGCACCAACCGGAACGACACCAGGGCTGCTCGTGTACATCCACGGCGGCGGCTGGGTGATCGGCGATCTTGACAGCCACGACAACGTTTGTCGATCGTTGACCAACCGCAGCGGGTCGACCGTGCTCAGCGTCGACTATCGGCTTGCGCCCGAGCATCCTTTCCCGGCAGGGCTGGACGACTGCAGAGCCGCAACCCAGTGGGCGTACAAGCACGCCGACGAACTCGGGATCGACCCGACGCGCATTGCCATCGGCGGCGACTCGGCGGGCGCGAACATCGCAGCTGTGGTGTGCCACGAGACCACCGTGCCACTTCGCTTCCAACTCTTGGTGTACCCGGTGGTCGATGTCCGGATGAATACAGAGTCCTACGACGAGAACGGCGAGGGCTATTTCTTGACCAAGAGTTCAATGCAGTGGTTCACCGAGCACTACCTGTCGGGCGGAGAGGGAACGCCTGACGACCCACGTGTCTCGCCGCTCCTCGCATCAGACGAGGTCCTGGCCGCTGGTCCGCCTGCGTTGGTGATTACCGCCGGGTTCGACCCGCTCCGCGACGAGGGCATTGCATACGCCGATCGGCTGTCGTCCCTCGGAGTCGTGGTGAGCCATGTCCACTTCTCCGGTCAGATCCACGCCTTCTACTCACTCCCCGATCAACTCGGTGATGCCCGGCTCGCACACGCGCTGTCAGCGCAGGCACTCATCGCCGCGCTTGGTTCCTGAGTCAGCCGGTCACACTGTGCCAGGCACAGTGTGACCGGCGAGCCCGTTGGCGCGGGTGAAGATCGCGTCGAGCATTGGTTCGGTCAGCCGCTTCGTAAACGTGTTTTGTTGGCTGACGTGATAACTACAGATGACCGTGAGCTTGCGGCCGGCCGATGAGGTGACGGGCACTTCGACTCCGTGACCGAACTTTGGTTTCGGACGAACACCGAAGAAGTTCATCGCTGCGTCGTACCCGAACGTGCCGAGACAGACCACAACGTTCGCGGCAGACAGGGCATCGAGTTCGCGCGTCAAAAACGGTCGGCACTCGTCGCGTTCAGTCGTTGTGGGCTTGTTCAGAGGCGGAGCGCACTTGACCGCCGATGTGACCCAGGCGTTGGTGAGCGTCAATCCGTCAGCGCTGGACGTGGACTCGGCCTGGTTAGCCAAGCCGGCGGTGTACATCGAGCGGAACAGCCAGTCGCCACTGCGATCGCCGGTGAACATCCGCCCGGTCCGGTTGGCTCCGTGGGCGGCGGGTGCGAGGCCGAGGATCACGATCTGTGCGGCTGGGTCGCCGAAGCCCGAGATGGCCTTGCCCCAGTAGTCGTCCTCGCGATACGCCGCTCGCTTCTCGAGAGCGACCTGCTCGCGCCACTCGACCAACCGCGGGCAGGCCCGACACGCGTGGATCTCCCGGGTCAGAACGTTCAGTGACTTTGAGCGCTGGGCGGGCGTCGGCATTGCAACCGACAGTAGGTTGGTGGTCCTCATGGCGACGACGACTGGCACCAAGAAATCAGCAGCACCAAAGCGTGCGGCCAAGCAAGCGGCGTCGAAGACGACAGGCCGGTCCAAGGCTGCCTCGAAGAAAGAAGCAGCCAACCAGGGCCAAAAGCCGACGACCATTCTGATGGTTCGTCATGGCCAGACACCAACGACGGGCAAAGTCCTACCTGGCCGTGCCAAAGGCCTCCACCTCGCTGACCTGGGCCACGAGCAGGCCAAGATCGCTGCCCTCCGTCTCGCCGAACTCAAGATCGACGCCGTGTACAGCTCACCACTTGAGCGGGCCAAAGAAACAGCCGCTCCGATCTCGGCAGCCTGCGGCCTGAAGACGCAGATCGAACGTGGCCTCTTCGAATGCGACTTTGGCGACTGGACTGGCAAAGAACTCAAGGATTTGATGAAGCTGCCGGAATGGCAGACCGTACAACGGGCACCGTCGACGTTCCGGTTCCCAAACGGCGAGAGCTTCACCGAGATGCAGACCCGTATGGTCGGAGCGCTCGACAAGCTACGCAAGCTGCACCCTGGCGGAACGATCGTCTGCGTCAGCCACGCCGACACGATCAAGGCAGCCGTTGCGCACGCCATGGGCACCCACATCGACCTGTTCCAGCGCATTGTCATCAGCCCTGCGTCGATTACCGCCGTCACCTGGCACGCGGGCGGGCCAATCGTGCTCGCCGTCAACTCGACCGGCCGGCCCCTCACCGAGTTGAAGCCTGCATGAGCGTCTTTTACGAATTTGACGACGTCGACGCCTTCACGACTGGCGCCGTCGGCGTGCCCGGTAACCGCACTTTCTTCATGCAGGTCAGGTCGGAGGGTCAGCGGGTAACGGTCAAGTGCGAGAAGCAGCAGACTGCGGCGATCGTCCAGTACCTCCGCAAGGTGCTCAGCGATCTACCACCGCCCGACGACCGGCCGATGCCTGGCGCCCTCGAACTTGCCGAGCCCGTCGACGCATCGTTCGTACTCGGCCCGATCGGCCTCGGCTACGACCGAGCCACCGACAAGCTCCTCATCCAGCTCGAAGAAGTGGGTGAGGTCGACGAAGACGGTGAGATGGTCGATGACGATCGAGGTCACGTCCGCCTGTACGTCAGCCGCGGCCAGGCAGCGGCCTTCTGCGATCACGCAGATCGCCTCGTCGAATCGGGCCGCCCTGACTGCCAATGGTGCACACGGCCGATCGATCCCGACGGCCACGCCTGCCCCCGCATGAACTGATCCGCATGTCACACGACGACATGGCCCTCGACGAGTTCGAAGCTGACGATGGATGGGATGACGAGTCCGATTCGGTCGAGCAGAAATCAGAAGACCGCGGTGTCGAACTCCGCATCGACTCGATCGAGGACCCCGTTGCGCACCTGCTCCAGGGCGAGATCGAGATCGAAGGGCGGATGCCGTACAGCAGCAACGCCACGTTCCTCGTCCACGTGGTCCGCGAAGGCAAGTCGCATCCGGCGATCTACAAGCCAATGCGTGGCGAGCGACCACTCTGGGACTTCGAGCCCGGCCTCCACCGTCGGGAGGTGGCGACGTATCGCATGAGCGAGGCGCTCGGCCTCGGAGTCATTCCGCCGACGGTGCTGCGTGACGGCCCCGCCGGCGAGGGGTCGGTGCAGTGGTTCGTCGCTGGCGACTTCTCCGTGCACTACTTCACGATTCGAGAAGTGCGACAGGACCTCGACGATCAGTTCAGAGCGATGGCGCTGCTCGACATCATCTGCAACAACACCGACCGTAAAAGCGGCCACTGCATCATCGTCCCCGAAAAGACGCTCGACGACGGCACCGACGTGCCCGCCCGGGTCTGGGGCATCGACCACGGGCTGTGCTTTGCTGCTGAGTACAAGCTCCGGACCGTCATCTGGGATTTCGCTGACGAAGAAATCCCCGAGCCGATGCTCGACGAGGTCAACAAACTCGTCGATCGGGTCCCGCTTGACATCGCGGTGTTGCTCAGCGACGAAGAGGTCGAAGCAATCCAGGGCCGGGCCGCCTGGTGCGTCAAACATCGCCGGTTCCCCACCGACCCAACTGGTCGGCGCTACCCCTGGCCCCTCGTCTGACAGGCGACTCGTTCGTGTGTCCACTGTTGACCCGAGGGAAAGTGGACTCTTTCGTGGGAGGATGCGGATATGTCCGACGAGCCGCACTTCGAGCCCGATGAAGACCTCCAAGATCTGATCCATGCGGCCGACCTCGACGGGTTGGTGCGGATGATCGACAACCGTTGTTCGTCACAAGACTGGGACGGGTTGTTGCGCTTGCGTGATCGCTCTCGGTCAGCCGTGAAAACCGGTCGCCAGCTCTGGCCGGCGGCCACGCTTGCCGAATACCGGCTCGCTCTGCTCGCGCCACCGCTGTTCGTTGGCATCGTCCTCGACGAGGCCGACGGACTGGCCGGACGCTTCACCACCGGCCCGCTGACCGAAGTTGCCGCACAGCACCACACCTGGATCGATCTCGAAGGTGAAGTCGGCCGCGGCCCACACGCTGCGTTCGTCGCCCATGAGCGGGCGATACGTGGCGAGATCATCAACGATCCCGAGCTCGCTCCTGTGCTCGACATTCCGACCGAGGTACAAGGCTGGGAACCGCGGTACGAAGTCGCCACGTACTCAGACAACGGTGCCGAATTTCCGGCCCCTGACCTCTCCGATGACTGGGAGGACATCGAGACGTCCACCGATGCCGAACGCCTCGACGACGAAGTTGAACTGGCCGTTCGTCAGCTTGTCGAACCGTGGACCAGCGGCTCCAATGGGCGGGCCGAGGTCGTCTGCGTCGAAGGTGACATCGGAGCAGCCATTGGTGCGCTTGGCGTCCGCCGCGCACGAATCGCTCCCCTCGAGCCAGCCGAGGCGCTTGCCTGGCTCGCTTGGGCCGGTGCGAGCGGCGGCGCTCACGGGCGACGGCGCGGCGCCTCGAGCGGTCGCTTCGGTGCCTGGTGGGTCATTGGCGCAATCGGCGACCTCCTCGACGACTGGCCGGTCAACCCTGACGAAATCGGTCAGGTCCTCAACGAACTCGACTGGTTCCGCTGGAACGCATTCGAACCAGAAATCGGCTGGGTGCTCCAGCTCGCGATCGAAGATCCTGATGAGGGCGTCGCTTGGGCAATCAGTGCCCGCGACGCCGTGTAGTCAGACCGTAATCAAACCGTCAACAGTCAGTGAATCAGACGCCGCGGGCACTGATCACCGCTGGGTCGGTGACCTCGATCATGATGCACTCGCCGGGGCACTCTTCGGCCGCGTCGGCAGCTGTATCAATGAGCGAGTCAGGAATGCGGGCAACGCCGTTCCCCATGTCGGGGCCGTGGCCGTCACCTTCGCCACCGTCGAACAGAATCGTCGTACCGAAATGCGATGCCTCTTCTTTCACGATCCAGAGACCGTCGTCACGAGCTTGGAAGACATCGGGGCAGATCTCTGAGCAGATGCCGTCGCCGGTGCAGAGGTCCTGATCGATCCAAACCATGAGAGCAGACATGGGCGGAGTTTAGGAGAGAACCAACGGGAAAAAGCAAAGAGCCGGACCCGTCAAAAGGTCCGGCTCTTCAATTCGATTCAATTCGGAAAGAGGTGATCAGCCTCGAGCCTGCAGGGCGGCGATGAGCTGGGGGAGGACCTTGTGCACGTCGCCCACGATGCCAAGGTCGGCCACACCGAAGATCGGTGCTTCCTTGTCCTTGTTGATCGCAATGATGTTCTTCGAGCCCTTCATGCCCACCATGTGCTGGGTGGCGCCGGAGATGCCAGCAGCGATGTACACGGTCGGTTTGACGACCTTGCCGGTCTGGCCGACCTGGTAGCTGTACGGAACCCAGCCGGCATCGACAATCGCACGGGATGCGCCAGGCGCACCCTTGAGGAGCTTGGCAAGGGTCTCGATCATCTCGTACTTCTCGGCATCGCCAAGACCACGACCACCACCGACGACAACAGCTGCCTCGTCGAGCTTCGGACCGCTGGTTTCTTCGACGTGCACGGCGGTGACTGTTGCGCCTCCGGTTGCACCGAGCTCGCCAACAGCAGCCGCGATAATCTCGCCAGCGGCGCCAGCGCCACCAGCTGCTTCGAAGCTCTTCGGACGGAATGCTGCGAGGAACGGACGCTCACCGGTGAACGTGGAGTTCACCAGCTTGGAGCCGCCGAAAATCGGCGTCTGGACCGTGACCGAGTCGCCGTCGACCGTGATGTCGGTCGAGTTGGTCAGCACCGTACGGTCGAGCTTGACCGACAGGCGGGCCATGACGTCGCGGCCTTCGTAGTTCTGCGGGAACATGATCAGGTCAGGAGCGTCGCCACCGGAGATCACGGCCTGCATTGCGGACGAAACCGCAGGGCCCGGAAGTGCACCGGCGAGGTCACCGGTCTCGTAGATCTTTGCGGCACCGTGATCGGCGAACGCTGCGGCCGCGCCACCGGCTGAGCCAACGACGAATGCCGTCACCGAACCGCCAAGCCTGTTGGCCTTAGAGAGCAGTTCGAGCGTGGCGGTGCTGGCGGTATCGCCGTCTGCCTGTGCGAACACCCAGATGTTGTTGATACTCATAATCAGATCACCTTCAGTCCGTCGAGGAACTCGACGATCTTGTTGAATGTTTCGCCATCGTCTTCGATGACCTCGCCAGCCTCGCGGGCGGGAGCGTCGTCAACCGATGAAATTTGCTGTGCCCAGGACACGGCTTCGATGCCGAGGTCGGCAGCGGTAACGGTGTCGACCGGCTTTGCCTTCGCGGCCATGATGCCCTTGAAGCTCGGGTAGCGGGGCTCGACGACGCCGGCGGTAACTGAAACCACCGCAGGGAGCGTGCAGATGACTTCGTCGTAACCGGCTTCGGTCTGACGGTCGACCTTGACGGTGCCACCATCGACGGTAATCGTCTTGGCGAAACCGACCGAGGGGAGTCCGAGGATTTCGGCCATCTGCTCGGGCACAGTGCCGGTGTAGCCGTCGGACGACTCGGTACCGGCGATGATCAGGTCGTAGTCACCAGCCCGACCGACAGCGCCGGCCAGGACCTTGGCGGTCGTCAGCGCATCAGCGCCGGCAAGCGCCGGGTCAGACACGAGGACTGCCTTCTCGGCGCCCATGGCGAGTGCGGTACGGAGACCGGACACTTCGTCATTCGGGGCCATCGAGACCAGGGTGACAGAGCCTTCGCCAGCGGTATTGACAAGCTGGAGCGCCATTTCGACGCCATAGCTGTCTGACTCATCGAGGATGAGTTTCCCATCTCGCTTCAGCGTGTTGGTCGAGGGATCCAGCTCACCCGGCAGCGCCGGGTCGGGGATCTGTTTCACACAAACGATCACATTCATAAGGACACCCAAGTTACCGGTGAGTCAAGTACGAACCCAATTCGAGCTCGCCAATGTGACGCGCGTCGGGACGACCGCCTTGTACCGTTCCGGGCCGTGAAGGTCTTGCTCGTGGTCAACTCGTTCGCCTCGTCGGTGACAGCGCGTAACACCGTGGTCGTCCACCGCCGGTTGAGTCGGGGCCACGATGTCGAGATCGTGGAAACAAATCGCCGAGGACACGCAACCCGCTTTGCCCACGACGCGGCCCGCCGAGGCGTTGACGTCGTGATTGGCTACGGCGGCGACGGCACACTCAATGAGGTCGCCACCGGCATCGCTGGCACCGACACTGCGCTCGGTGTCCTGCCCGGTGGCTCAACCAACGTTTTTGCGCGCACCCTCGGGATGCCGAACGATCCGGTCCAAGCGGTCGAATACCTCGCCAGAGGCCTCGACGCCGCCGACCTCCGCCCGATCGGGCTCGGCCAGGTGAACGGTCGCTACTTCTGCTTCCACGTCGGCGTCGGCTACGACGCTGCTGTTGTTCAAGAGGTCGAAAAGCGTGGGTCGCTGAAGCGTTGGCTCGGGCACCCACTGTTCATCTACGCCGGCCTGTCGACCTGGCTCCGGGGATACGACCGCAAGCACCCGCACTTCCGCGTCAGCGGTGACGGAGGGGAGCCCGTCGACGACGGCTACTTCACCATCGTGCTCAACACGAACCCGTACACCTACCTCGGAAATCGGCCGCTCGACCTCTCCCCTGCCGCAACACTCGACCGCGGCTTGGTCGCCATCACATTCAAGACAATGAACGCACAGGCCATCCTCAGCTCACTCGCCGGCGCACTCAAGGGTGGCGGCGTGCAGCCCGCCGACCATCTCGACGTGCGGACCGACGTGAGTAACCTCGTGATTGAACACGCCACGCCGTTCCCCTATCAGGTCGACGGCGACGCACTCGGAGACACCGGACGACTCGAGTTCGTCCACGTGCCCGACGCCGTCAAGCTCGTGTTCCCCACAGCGCCGCCGGGCTGATTCGACGGCCGAGCGCCATCAGCGCCACGTCCGGCACATCGGTACAGGCTCCGTCGACACCAATCGCGGCAAGTTCTTGCAGCCGTTCCGGGTCATTGCAGGTCCAGGTGTTGATTGCGATGCCGGCGCCATGACAGCGATCAACCATTGCCTGATCGATGGTCGGCTCCCACGGGTGCACCGCAGCGTGGCCAGCCGCAGCGGTCCGCTCGATCACCTCGGGAGTGGCATTCGTCACGAGATAGGCCGTCATCAAGTCGGGTGCCAGTTCGCGGCATCGATGGATTGTGGCCCAGTCGAATGACGAGATGATCCAGCGCGATGGGTCACCGTGGTGACGCATCTCCGCAATGGCCAGCTCAGCAACGGCCACGGTCGAGTCATAGCCGGCCTCGTCATCGGAGTTCTTTATTTCGACGTTGACGAGCATGTCGCCGCACGCCGCGAGTACGTCCGAGAGGACCGGGTAGCCGTCGAGCGCGGCCGGTTCCGTCGGCAGCGGGTCATGCTTCACGATTAATCGACCGTCCGGCGCCAAGCGGACATCGAGTTCGACGCCGTCGGCTCCCATCTTGTCGGCAAACTCGAACGCCCGGATCGAGTTCTCTGGAGCGGCAGCCGAAGCGCCTCGATGTCCAATCACCAGCATGTTCGAAGTATTGCGGTCACCTGGCCACACATCCGAATCGGACCCCCACTATCCCCTCAGCGCCCCCTGGTCATCCCCTGGGCATCCCCCACCAACCCCTCAGCACGCGCGCGTCGTCGTCGTCAAGGCCGCGCGCGTCACACACTCTGCCTCTTGCGGAGCCCACTGGTCGCGCCTACGTTAGATCCGTCGACCGGGCGGCCCCACACACATTGCGTTGCAGACCCGCGTGCAGCGCCAGAACGAACTCCTTGGAGACTTACCAGTGACGATTCTTGCGTCCAGCATTGCCTTGGGAGCCGCGGAGACAGATTGGCGAGACGACGCCCTGTGCCGCGAAACCGATCCGGAGCTTTTCTTCCCGGTCGGCACCACCGGAAACGCGCTGGTGCAGATCGACAACGCAAAAGAAGTCTGCGGCGAATGCCCGTCCGCTCAGGGTTGTCTCGATTTTGCGCTCGACACCAACCAGGATTCCGGTATCTGGGGCGGCCTCACAGAAGAAGAGCGGCGCGTCATCCGTCGCAAGCGAGTGGCCGCAGCACGCGCCGCTCGCTCTGCCGTCGGCTGATTTTTCTCGAAGTCAAGCCGAAGCGGCTCAGCCGGCGACTGTCGGCACCGACAGTTCGATCACCGTGCCGTGATTGTGTGTCGAGCCATCACCGAGGCCCGCCGCGTCGAGGTCCTCAGGAACTGCTGGGCGGATCGAGATGCTGCCGTTGAGTTCGGTCGTCACCAATGTCCGAACGATCGACAGGCCAAGCCCAGTCGAAGCATCGAGGTCGAAACCGGGGTCGACACCACGACCGTTGTCTGTGACCTTGATGTGGAGCTGCTGAAGCTGCTGAGTCAACAACACCGTCACTGCACCGCCTCTACTGCCCTCGGGGAAACCATGTTCGACGGCGTTCTGCAACAGTTCGGTCAACACGACCGAGAGCGGTGTTGCGGTGTCGGCAGCAATTCGGCCGCCATCACCGCTGACCGTGAACCTGACCGGGCGGTCAGGTGATTGCAGACCTTCTTCGGCCAGCCGGAGCAACGGTCGCACGATCTCGATGAATGCGATGTCTTCGCCAGGCTCCCGAGAGAGCGACTCGTGGACCAGCGCAATAGTGCGGATGCGGCGAACCGACTCGGACACTGCAGCCTTGGCCTCCGGGTTCGTGAGGCGACGCGCCTGCAAACGCAGCAGCGACGAGATGGTCTGGAGGTTGTTCTTGACCCGGTGATGGATTTCACGGATCGTTGCGTCCTTCGACAACAAAAGGCGATCCCGCTTACGAATTTCGGTGACGTCACGAACAAGCATGAGACCACCATCGACGACCGGTTTCCCATCGACGTGCAGGATCAACGGCACGCACCGACTGAGGAGCGTGACCTCGGTACCCTGTTCGAACTCTTCGACTACCGGCTCCATGCGTTCGAACGCTTGGCGGGCCGGTCCATCGTGGAACCCGAGTTCAGCGAGCCGCATACCGACCGGGTTGGCATGGATCCCAACGCGGTGCAGCGCCGAGTTCGCGTTCGGCGACACGTAGGTGACGGTGCCGTTCGCGTCGAGCATCAGCACGCCGTCGCCGATGCGCGGCGCGGCGCTTGAGTCAGCAACGCGGCCAGCAAACGGGAACGTGCCGGCGTTGATCATGAGGACAAATTTGTCGAAGATTGCGCTGTAGGCCAGCTCAAGTTCACCGAGGCTGCGACCGTCTTGGACCTTCCACTCCTTACTGAGCACGGCAACCACGTGGCCTTCGCGTCGCACAGGAATCGCCATGAGCCGGGTGCTGGCGCGACCGCCCTCGCTTGCTGCGATCTCGCCTTCGTGGCTCTCGCCGGTCGCTGCGGCCTGTTCGAGCAGGCTGGCGCCGCGAGTCGCCCATGTGCCGATGTAGTCAGCGACGTACATGGTCTGGTTCGTGGCAGGCCGGACTTGGTCGACGACGACCCACTTCCCATCGTTCGACCGGACATACAGCAGCAGGTCGGCAAAACAGAGATCCGCGAGAAACGCCCACTCAGCGCCGAGCCGTTGCAAATGATCGATGTCGTCTCCATCGAGTGACGAGTGTTGCCGTGACAGGTCGGCCAATGAAGTCATCAAGGAGAGTCTGCCGCATCCAACAGCTGCAGCCGTTGCAATCGGCCCGACAGTTTGGAGCGAGACGCGTTAGCCGTTGACGGAGTCGACCCGCAGATACTCGGCGAGCTTGCCAAGGCCGGCGATGTCGTGAATGTCTCCGGTGAGCCATGGGACGTCAAGCATCGTGGTCGCAAAGGTTGCGAGCTCGGCTCGACGTTCAGTTTCTCGACTCGCGACGAGTGCGACATCGTCGAATCGCTCGGCGAGTTGAGCGAGCACCGCAGCGACGGTCACCGGCGATGCGTCATCGAGTTGCTCGGCAACCGCATCGGCCAGTTCAGGCCTGGCTTCGAGGAGTGCGTTGGCACTGGCAATTGCATCGTTGCCTGCAAGCCGGGCCGGCAACACACGGTTCACCACCATCGCTCCGAGCGTCATGCCTCGATTGAGTAATGCCTGGGCGAGGAACTTTGCTTCGTGACTTGGAGCAGTTTCGAGCGTGGTGACGACAACGAAGGCCGTCCGGGCATCGGCCAACAACGCTTCAACAGCACGCGCTCGCTTGACGAACCCCTTTTCCATAGCTTGGAACAGCACGAAAAAATCGGCAATGTCCTGGAGGAATCGAGACCCGAGCACGCGATCGGCGACTTGGTAAAACGGCTTTGAGGCGACCGTGAAAAGACGCGAGCGATACGGCACGGTGAGCCAGCGGAGCAGCCGGCTGCCAAAAAATTCGATCATCCGACTCGGCGCATCGAGAATCGACAGCGCATTTCGCGACGGCGGCGTGTCGACGATCACCAGGTCGAAATCGCCGGTCGCATGCAGGTCATGGAGCTGTTCCATTGCGAGGTAGTCGTGACTGTGAACGAAACGACTCGTGATGTTCTGATACAGCGGGTTTGCCAGCACGGCGTCGCGCACTTGGGCATCAGGGGCGTGGCGGCGGATCAGCTCGTCCCAACCGGCCTTGGTGTCGAGCATGGCAACCCACAGTTCGCCACGCACGGCGACCCCGGCCTCTGTGAACATGGCGGGCTCGATCCGGACCGGGGTGTTGCCGACTTCGTCGAGGCCCAGTGCTGTAGCGAGCCGCTTGGCAGGGTCGACCGTGAGGACGAGGATCTTGCCCTTCTGACGCTGGGCTGCAGCAATCCCCATCGCTGCGGCAATCGTGGTCTTGCCGACGCCACCCGAGCCGGCCACGAGGACCATCTCGCGGCTGGCGAGCAGGTTGTCGACTTCGCTCATCGGTCGCTCGGAATCTCGATGTCCAGTTCGTCCGCGAGTCCGTCGGCGATCAACGACACAACGCGCCGGCCACCGTTGCGTGCGAACAATTCCGGCACGGTGATGATCGGAATGTTGAGCGGCGGATCGGCGGCATCGAGTTCGGAGCGCAGCCGACCGAGGTGCTGAGCGCCGGTGCGCCGACGAGCATCTGTGAAACGGGCCGCTTCGAGTACGGCGCCGGCACCTGGACCAACAGCGTTGATGAGCGTGGGGAGTGCTGCATCGAGTTGATCAACCACCGCCTGCTCGCGCCGGTCGAACAGCACCGGAAGCACGCGATTAGCAATCACGACGGCGGGATGCACACCGGTCTCGAGCGTCAGACGGCGGAGCAATTCTGACGACTCGGTCACCGGCATCTCCTCCGGGGTGGTGACCACAGCGACGCCGGTTCGGTCGGCATCGTTCAGGATGTCGAGCATCCATTGGGTCTGCTCACGAACTAAGCCGACCTGCACGAGATCGGCGATCACCTTCGGTGCCCCGATCTGGCTGACGATGTGGCCGGTCGATTCGGCGTCGACGACGATCAAATCGTAATTCTGCTCGCGGACCTCGAAGCACAACTTGCCGACGCTCAGGATCTCCTTGACGCCGGGTGCGGCGTCAGCAACGAAGTCGAAGGTCTTCGCGAGCGGCCCGATGCGCCCGATGAACGGAATCCTCACGAAGAGTCGGAGATACTCCCGGAGTGCATCTTCGGTGCTCATCGACATCGCATGCAGGTTCGACGCAACCTCGACTGGCGTGAAGTCGAGTTCGTCGACGCCAAGAGCCGATGCGAGCGCGCCCTTGGCGTCCATCTCGCAGACGAGCGTCGAGCGTCCAGAACGCGCAGCAACTTCAGCGATCGCTGCAGCCGTGGACGTCTTGCCGACGCCGCCCTTGCCCGTCACCCAGAGCAGGTCGAGATCAAGGAGCGAGGTCATGATGGCCTACACCTGCGGCCAGCGCCTTTGGCCCAGACCACAAGTCCTCAGTCTCCGAAGCCAATCTTGCGGGTGCTCTCGGCAGAGCCGAGCTCGACATAGGCGATTTTCGCTGCTGGCACCCCGACGTCGTTGCCGCGCTTATCGGTGATCCACAGCACGTCGCTGGCCCCAGAGAGGGCCGCCTCAACGCGCGCCTTCAGATCGTTGCGATCTGCGTCGTCGGCGAGTTCGAGGTTGATCTCACGAGGGGCTTGGGTGACTCCGATGCGTACGTCCACATGCGCAGGCTACAGGGGACCACGCTGCGCCTGCTGCGTCGTGTTGGCACTTGGCCTACTTGACCTACCTGAACGGGGTGGATTGATAGACCTGATTGATCCAGTTACTAAACAGCAAGAAGGCATGAGAGCGCCACCGGTTGATCGGGGCCAGGTTGGGGTCATCGTTGGGGAAATAGTTGTGCGGCACTTTGGTCGGCGTGCCCGCCGCGATGTCCCGGAGGTACTCGTGGGCCAGCGTCGTCGAATCGTATTCGATGTGGTTCAACATGTAGAGCCGGCGTCCCTCCATCTCGGAGATGAGGCAGACGCCCGTCTCATCCGATTCCATCAGGAGTTCGAGGCCTGCGACTCGCTCGATGTCGGCCCTACGTACTTCGGTCCAGCGCGAGACCGAGACCGAGAAATCATCGGAGAACCCCATGAGGTACGGCGATGTCGGCTGGAGGTTGCGGTGCCGATAGACGCCGCACGCCTTGTCCTGCAAGATGTGCTTTGGTACGTCGTGGAAGTGCCAGAGCGCGGCCATTGCTCCCCAACAGATGCTGAACGTGGAGTGCACGTTGGTCGTGGTCCAATCCAGGATCTCGGTGAGTTCTGACCAATAGGTGACGTCGTCAAAGGGGAGCGTCTCGATCGGGGCGCCGGTGATAATGAAGCCATCGAAGTTCTGGTTCCGAACTTCATGCCACGTGCGGTAAAAGGAGATCAGGTGGTCCTCGGAGGTGTTCTTGGACGCATGAGTGCCGACCCGTACGAGGGTCAGTTCGACCTGGAGCGGCGTCGAGGCAATGAGGCGCGCGATCTGGGTTTCAGTGGCGATTTTGTCGGGCATCAAGTTGAGCAGACCGATTCGCAGCGGCCGTATGTCCTGGCGCACGGCGGTGGACTCGGTCATCACCATCACACCTTCTTGCTCGAGGAGTGCTCGAGCCGGCAGCGAGTCCGGAATTTTGATCGGCATGCGCCGAGGCTATTGCGATTGTGCTGCTGTCATCCAGGGTGGAGCATGCAGTTTGGTCATGTCGATCATCGACGGGCTCTCCCACCAAGCCGGTGGGGCCGGATCAGACGGAGGTGGTGCAGAAGGTGTCGCCGGCAGCCAACGACGAGTCGGTGGTGATGTCGCGGAAGGCGTCATCGTCGTCGGTTTTGTAGAGCTCGCTGAGCATCCCGCGGACCATGCCGCGGTCGACTGCGCAGATCACCGGGTGTTCGGCGGCGATGTCGCCGAAGGGGCAGTGGTTGTTGATGATCTTCAGTTGATCATTGCGACCTTCTGCGTGCGCTGCAAATCCATGGGCCGACAGTGCATCGGCGACTGCCTGGATAGCTGATCGCAATGAGCGTTGACCGGCCTTGAGCGCATCGCCCGTGAGTCCGGCCGCCATAGCTCTGCCGTATTCGGAGCCAACTTCTTCGGCCATCTGCTCGGCTTCATCGCGGGGCAGCTTGCTCAACGTACGACCGAGCAAAGACAGCACTAAGTCGTCGCTCCGGACGGGGAACGTCGCCTCGTCGAGCGCGCCGCCGACGGCTACGTAGTGCTTCGATGGTCGACCGGCGGTGCCGCTCGGCTTACCGGTGACAACTTCGAGGTACCCGCCGGCTGCAAGCTTGTCGAGGTGATGGCGTGCCACGTTGGAGTGCACACCCACCTGCTTGGCAACGATCGACGCTGTGACACCTTCCGGCGCCTCGCCATCGTTGGCTCGAGAACGTTCGCGGGCGAAAAGATAGACGGAGCGGCGCGTCGGGTCGCCGAAAGCATCGGTGATCGCCGACACAGTGGCGGTGAACGCAGTTCCAGTGGACACGTCGACAATATTACCTATCGCCGTAGTGCAAATCCCGCAGGCCATCGACACACTGGAGGCCATGAGTGGACCCGTTGTCACCGAAGAGCAGATCGTCGAGGCCCTCCGGCCAGTCCAAGATCCGGAGCTTCATCGTTCAATCGTCGACCTCGGCATGCTCCGTGGCGTCTCGATCATGGAGAACGGGGTGGTTGGCATTCTCATTGCTCTCACGGTTCCGGGCTGCCCGCTCAAGGCAGAAATCGAGAAGCGAGTCTCTGATGCTGCAACGCAGCTCGAGGGCGTCGAGTCGATCGACCTCGAGTTCACCGTCATGAGCGACGAGGACCGCGAGAACCTGCGTAAGACGCTGCACGGCGATGCAGGCGCATCTGCCGGTCAGGGCCAGGCCCACGGGCACGCCGAAGGCCGTGTGGTGCCGTTCTCCAAGAACGGTTCGAAGACCCGTCCGCTCCTCATCTCGTCGGGCAAGGGTGGCGTCGGCAAATCGACCGTCACCACCAACCTCGCCGTTGCCCTCGCCGCACAGGGCTACTCGGTCGGCATTATCGACGCCGACATTTACGGGTACTCGATCCCGCGCATGCTCGGCACCGATCGCGACCCGGTCGTCATCGACGAGATGCTGATCCCGCCGGAAATGTACGGCGTCCGTGCGATCTCTATCGGCTACTTCGTCCCGGCAGGCGAGGCCGTCATCTGGCGTGGCCCGATGCTGCACAAGGCACTCGAGCAGTTCCTCACCGACGTGTTCTGGGACGAGCCTGACTTCCTCCTCATCGACATGCCGCCCGGCACCGGCGACATCGCCCTGTCGCTCTCGCAGTACCTGCCGCGTGGCGAGGTCTTCGTTGTCACCACCCCTCAACCCGCCGCACAGAAGGTCGCCGCGATGTCGGCAGCCATGGCCGAAAAGGTCAACCTGCCCGTTCGCGGCGTCATCGAAAACATGTCCTGGTTCACCGGTGACGACGGCAAGAAGTACGAGATCTTCGGGTCCGGCGGCGGCCAAGCACTCGCTGACGACGTTGGGGTTCCGCTCATCGGTCAGCTTCCACTCGTGCCGGCGCTACGCGAAGGTGGCGACGACGGCAAGCCGATCACGGCAGTCGACCCCGAGTCCGAGTCGGCCAAGATCTTCCACGAGATGGCCCGCCAGATCGCTGTCGACATGAAGCCGAAGAAGATCTACTCCCCCGAACTCAAGATCATCTGAGTTCGGAATTCGCCGCTACACGTCTCACGAGAGGTTTTTGTGATGGAGGCGGTGCCGAAGTATAAGTTCGACCGGATGGTCGCCGACGCGCTCGACGACCTGCCTGACGAACTCCAGCACGTTCTCGACAACGTCGTCGTGCAGGTCCTCAACCGACATCCGGACGAGCCCACGTTGCTCGGCTTGTACGAGGGTGTGCCACACACCGAACGCACCGGCCAAGAAGGCCCAGACATCGTGTCGATCTATCGGCTCGCGCTCTGTGACATGTGCGAGGACATGGACGACCTCGAGAACGAAGTGTTCGTCACCGTCATCCACGAAGTCGCGCACGCTGCAGGCATCGATGACGATCGCCTCCACGAACTGGGTTGGGGTTGACCCAAATCGATGGCAGGCGAACTGATCGGTCTCGCGATCACTGACGAAGGTGTCGCGGCGCTCGTCGAACCAGGGACCACCGGACGGGTTGTCGACATTCGTGAGGTTGCCCGCATCGAGGCCGAAGAATCGCCTCGCTGGGTGTGGTGGAACAAGTCGACGGCCCGACAGTTGGTCGAAGCCAACATCCGACCCGGGCGGTGTTGGGATCTCTCAGCAACACATCGGTTGATCTTCGGCGGCTGGAATTCTGGCCCGGAACAGATCTGGGCCCTCCTCCACGAGCTTGACGCCACGACAATCCCGACTCGGGTACCCGTCAACCTCTTCTCGCAGGCCGTCGACAGCGGCGACCCGAACGAACCGGTCGGTCCTGACGGACATCTCCGCCCAGAGTGGGTCGAAGGCGAGTGGAACAACACGGCCGACCGGGCCCTCCGCTGGGCCGATCTGGCCGTCATGGCGCAGCAGCTCCAGGTTCCGCTCATCCATTCCGAGGCAACGGTTTTTTCCGAGTCAGCTTGCGAGCTGCTGTGCGCCGAGATGGAAGTCGATGGACTTCCGTTCGAACTCAGTGTCGGCGAATCGATCGTGGCCGGCTTTGTGGGGCCACGACCGACGACTGCCGGAGAAGCCAACGCCGAGCTCGCACGGCGCGACGCTGAAGTGCTCCAACATCTTCCCGCTGGTTCAACCTTCGACCTGCGCAGCCCCGACCAGGTGAAGTCGCTACTCCGTCGGGTCGGCATCGAGGTACCCGACACTCGAGCCTGGCGGCTTGAGACGCTCCGCGATGCGCACCCGATCGTCGAGCCGCTCATGGCCTGGCGGCGCGCCGAGCGCATTTTGACGACGTTCGGCTTCCAATGGATCGACGACAACATCGCCGCCAATCATCCGTCGGGCCATTCACGGCTGCACGGTTCCTGGTCGGGCTCAGATGGCGCAGCCGGGCGAATGACCGCGACCGTCGGCTTGCACAACATGCCCGCCGAGCTCCGCCCCGCCATTGCGGCCGAACCAGGCCACGTGTTCGTGCGCGCCGACCTCGGCCAGATCGAGCCACGGATACTCGCTGCCGTGGCGAGGGACCCCAAGCTCGCAGCGGCGACTCAGGAAGACGATATGTACGCGCCCGTTGCGGCCCAGCTCCGGGTGGAGCGCGACATCGCCAAGGTCGCCGTGCTCGGCGCGATGTACGGGCAGACCACCGGCAAGGGCGCCGAGGCCCTACGCGGCTTAGAGCGCGAGTACCCGGTTGCCATGGACTACCTCGCAGCCGCAGAACGATCAGCACAGGGCAGCCACGACCTCCGCACCTACGGCGGGCGGCTTGTCCGGATGAGTTCGACGAACACAAATGAAGTCAGCGAACGCGATGCCCGTTCACAGGCTGCCGCTCGGGGTCGCTACGGACGCAATGCGATGGTCCAGGGGGCGGCCGCCGAGTTCTTCAAGACCTGGGCTGTGTTGATGCGGGCCCGTGGCCGAACCCTCGGTGCGCAGATCGTCCTTTGCCTCCACGACGAAGTTCTGATTCACGTGCCCGAGCAGAATGGGCCCGACGCTGCCGCTCTCCTCGATCGTTGCCTGCAAGAAGCAGCACATCGCTGGGCGCCACGTGATCAAGCAGGCCACCAACCCGTCCGCTTCGTCAGCGACACCAGCATCATCAGACGCTGGTCCGAGGCAAAGTAGCGGATGCGCTCGGTGGTTCGCACTCCGACCCCCTCCTCTGCTCCTCCCCTGCTCCCCCTTCCCCGCAGCGATCTGAGGGAGACAGGCGAATAGACCGCGGGTAGCTTGGTTCGGGTGAGCGATATGCCCCCTCCCCCACCTGGTCACCAACCGCCGCCGCCACCGCCGCCGGGTTCACCGCCACCCCCACCGCCACCGACACCGACACCGACACCGACACCGACACCGACACCGACACCACCGCCGCCGCCGCCGCCGCCGCCGCCGGGAAACATGGCTCCGCCTCCGGGCTACGTGGCCTACGGCAGCGCGCCGACCGCAACCTCGACACAGCAGTTCAACCGGATCGGCGGCCTGTCGACAGCGATCACGGTCGTGGTCGGCATTGCCGGCGCAGGCGCCCTTGTCAACGGGTTCATCCAGTCGTCCTTACAGGCCAAAGCAACCGACTTCATCAACGGGACGACAACACGCTCCGAGTTCGAAGACAGCGTTGTATCGTCATCGGCCATCTCCGCCGTTGCCGGGATTGCCATGATTCTCGGCGCCATCCTCGTCATGATCTGGATGTTCAGGATCACGTCGAACTTGCGCAAGTACGGCATGTCCACCACCTGGCATCCACTGTTCGCCGTCTTCGGGTGGATGCTCCCGCCCGGCGTTTTGTTTGTCATCCCGGCGCTCATGCTGCGCGAACAGTGGATCAAGTCCGCACCCCAGGCCCAGGCAGGAGCCGTTTCGGGCGGTTCCAAAGACAATCCCTTGCTGCTGACCTGGTGGCTGTTCTTCGGACTGCTGCCGTTAATCATGCTCGGCGTTTCAGCCAACTCGATCTTCACCGGTTTCGGCGACACGAGCACCGAGGCCGTTGCTGAACGATTCGCTGAAACCGGCTCCGCTGCCACGATGATCGGTGCTGTTGGCAGCCTGATCGCAGCGGTGGTGTTCATCATGTTCTCCCGACAGTTGACCGCCCGTCACCGTTCGCTGACCGGCGAGAACTGAGCAGGAGTTTCGCGATGGGCAGCTCAGCCGTGATCTATCTCGTCCGGCACTCGAAGGCCGGCGAACGACGAGTCTGGACGGGTGAAGACGTCGACCGGCCATTAAGTAAGACCGGCTGGAAACAATCTCAGGCAGTGGCGCGGCGCCTGTCAAAGAAGAAAATCACGGCGCTCTACTCGAGCCCGTACGTGCGCTGCATGCAGACCCTCGAGCCGCTCGGTGCCCTCGCCGGCCTTCCCGTTCAGTCCGAGCAGCGGCTCTTCGAAGACGAGCCGTTCGAGCCGGTCCTTGATCTGATCAACGAGGTCGAGAACGGTGCAGTGCTCTGCAGCCACGGCGACATCATTCCCGCCGTCATCAACGCACTCGTGCGCCGCGGCATGGAGGTCGACACTCCTCCCGACTGGGGCAAGGCAAGTGTGTGGGTCTTGCGCCGCAAGGGCGATCGGATCACCCGCGGGAAGGTCTGGCCGCCACCCGCTCTGGCAGCCAAATCGGCGAAGAAATAGTCGATAAAGAAGTCGTTGACGGGAGCGCTCCGGTCAGCGGACTGCGTCGAAGCCAACCGAGTTGAAGTCGAAATTCGTTTCACCGGTGGTGAAGATCAACACGATGATCGCCAGGCCCACGAGCCCACAGATGAGGCCGGCGATGGCCAGGCCCTTGCCCGTGTAGGTCGGGTCTGCGTTGCACTGCTTGATCGCGATTGCGCCGAAGATGATCGCGAGAATCCACGGGATGAACAAGAAGCAGAGGATGATCCCGACAATCCCGAGGACGAGCGAGGCGACAGCTAGACCATTGGTTCGCCGGCCATCGCCGGGCGGCGGCGTTCCGAACGGGACATACCCGGGAGGCGGCGGAGTTCCAGCAGGATTCGCGGGCGCAGCCGCGTAGCCCGGCGGCTGGTTCATCGGCG